>RCNG010010205.1_pt1 | contig 10085 bp, 15 predicted proteins | sample 2041371 | NCBI WGS metagenome assembly RCNG01 (sample SAMN09708227, study PRJNA481090) | Marine sediment metagenome, whole genome shotgun sequencing project. | biome: marine sediment; feature: ocean; material: sediment; isolation source: Sewage treatment plant 1 marine sediment (STP1) ...
CCCACGGTGGCGGTGACGCACAGGCTGAAGAAGCCGAAGAAGCGGCTGCGGTGGGGCGAGTGCTCCAGGTAGCCGATGGCGTACACGGTGGTGACCAGCCACAGCAGCGTGGACAGGGTCACGAACAGCACCGACAGGGCGTCGGCGTGCAGCACCAGGTCCAGCCCCGGTGCCAGGGTCCAGCGGGTCTCGTACACCTGGCCGTGGAACACCCCCCAGATCATCACCCCGACCAACAGCAGTTTCACCACCGCGCCAAGCAGGTTGAGCAGCGTGCGCGTGCGACGGCTCTCCTCCCGTAGGATAAAGATCACCACGCCCGGCACCAGGGAGCTGAGCAGGATGAGCGCGGGCAACCAGGTATTCAGGCTCATGGCAGCAGCTCCGAGGCGAAGGCGACGGGTGCCACGAAGCTCCATACGGACGCCGCGCCCAGGCCCAGAACGACAGTGGCGGTCAGGGCCAGCAGCAGAGCCGGCAGCTCCTCGCGGCCCGAGGCCAGCCGCCGAGTGGCCCCATCGCCCGGACCGAATGCGTGGCCGAGCACGCGGAACACGGAGGCCGCTGCAAGTAGCGTGCCCGCGGCGAGCACCGGCACCCACAGCCATTGGCCTGTGGAGAAGGAGGCAGACATCAGTTGCCACTTCGCCAGGAAGGTCCCGCTGGGCGGCAGGCCGATCAGGGCCACGCCGGCCAGCGCGAGGGTGAAGGTGGTTATCGGCAATGCCCGGGCGGTTCCGCCCAGGTCGCGGATGCGGTCATGGCCGGCACGTTGCTGGATCACCCCGGCCGTCAGAAACAGGGCGCTCTTGGCGAAGCCATGGGTCAAAGCGAGCAGCACCAGGGCGCCGAAGGCGGTGTCCCGTGGGGCACCGGGGGGAAGTGCCGCCAGCAACGGAAAGAACAGGAACAGGTACCCCAGCTGGGCGACGGTGGAATAGGCCGCCAGCAGCTTGAGGCGCTCCGCCCACAGGGCGTTCCAGGAGCCCCAGAGCACGGCGGCGGCCCCGAGCAGCCCCAGCAGAGCGTACGCGGGCGGGGTCAGCGCCGGTTGGAACAGGTCCAGCCACAAGCGCAGCATCAGGTAGAAGGCCGCCTTCACCACCAGGGCGGACAGGGCGGCGCTCACCGGCGCCGGGGCGTTGGCATGGGCTGGAGGCAGCCAGAAGTGCAGCGGAAAGAGGGCGGACTTGATCAGCAGTCCGGCGCTCATCAGGGTCAGGGCGACCCAGGCCGCTGGCTCCGGCTGTAAGGTGCCGCTCAGGGCCAGCAGGTCGAGGCTGCCGTAGCGCGCGTATATCAGAGTCACACCGGCCAGAAAGGCCATGGAACCGAGCAGGCCCACCATCAGGTAACGCAAGGCCGCGCGCAGGGCCTCGCGGCCGCCCCCCAGGGCGGTCAGCGCCACCGCCGTCAGACCGACCAGCTCCAGGGTCACGTACAGGTTGAACAGGTCCGCGGACAGCAGCAGGGCGTTCAGGGCCGCAAGCAACAGCAGCCACAGGGGCCAGAACTTGGCCTGTTTGTCGGCATCGGTGAAATAGCCGGTGGCGTATATCCCCGCCCCCAGCGCCACCAGGGCGCTCATCGTCAGCAGGGAAACGGCTAGCATATCTGCACGCAGGGCGATTCCGAGACCCGGTGCCCAGCCACCCAGGGCATGGATCAAGGTGCCCTCGGCGGCCACCCGCCGCAGCAGCAAGGCCACCGTCAGCAGGGTCGCAAGGCCCGCCGCCACCCCGATCCACGCGGACCGGCGGGGCCACACCAGGGCGGCCAGGGCAGCCGCCAACGGCAACGCCACCGGCCAGATCAGCAGACTATTCACGCTCGGTCTCCCGCAGGCGGCGGCCGAGGGCCAGGGCCAGGGCGGTGGCGCTTACCGCCACCACGATGCCGGTCAGGACCAGGGCCTGGGGCACCGGATCCGGGGCCAGTTCCGGCCCCCGGTAGGCCAGGGCCACGAACACCAGAAACACCCCGGCGCCGCAAACGTTGATGGTGAGCACCCGGCCCAGCAGCGCCCGCTGCAGCAGGGCGCCGCGCAGACCCAGGGCGAACAGGCCCACACCGGTGAGCGCGTAAATGATTTCGGTGGCGGGCATCAGTTGGGCTCCTTGTGATCGGCCAACGGTTTCGCGGGCTCACCCGGCTCCCAACCCGGCGGACGCCCACCCAGGTAGGCCAGCGCCAGGGTGACGGCGATGGCCAGGGTGGCGACGCTTTCAATGAGCAGAATGAGGGTGCCGGCCCAGCCCTTCGGGTACTGCAGAAAGGCCAGATCAGCGAACGTCGCCGCCAGCCCGACCGCCAGGAACAGACCGGCACCACCGGCCAGCAGCCCGCGCTGGGCCGCCGCACCGGGCAGGCCGGCACCGGCATCACCGCCCAGGTGCAGCAGCACCGCGACCGCAGCCAGCAATGCCCCGGCCTGGAAGGCCCCGCCCGGGGCATGCCCTCCCACCCATAGCAGGTAGCCGGCGGTGACGATGAGCAGGGGCACCAGCCAGCGAATCAGTCCACCCGACACCGCACCGGCGGCACGATAACCGGGCCGTGCCGGCCCCAGGGCGAGGATGCCCAGCGCCGCCGCCAACAGCACCGCCAGCTCCAGCAGGGTGTCATAGGCGCGGAAGTTGAGCAGGACCGCGGTCACCGGATTGCTCACGCCGCTGTCTGCCAGGTGCGCCCCTACCTGGCCGGCGAGACGCACGGAATCCCCGGTGGAAAGCGCCTCCACCAGCGCCCAGGCAAACGCCCCTGCCAGAACCAAGGACAACAGGCTCACCAGCCAGGCGATCGGGCCCGTCGTGAAGCGGGCGTCCGGCTCCGCCGGCGGCTCGTCGCGCAATGCCGCCAGCAGCAGCGCGCCGGTCAGTCCGGCGCCGATGGCGGCCTCGGCCAGGGCCAGGTCGGGGGCTTGCAGCCGCGCCCAGACCAGGGCCAGCAGCAGGCCGAAGGCGATGAACAGGACCACGCCCCGTTTCAGATCCGGACTCGACACGGCGGCCCAGCCCAGGCCCAGCAGCAGGCCCGCCAGCACCAGGTCGAACAGACAGGGTCCAGAGTGCCAGGTCCATTACCCTTTCCCCCGCCGCCGGGCCTGTTGCGCGATCAGATGCGCGGAGGCCGCACTACCGGCCAGCACCAGCAGCCACACCAGGAGGAGTTTCACAGCGGTGAGCAGGCTGCCGTCGAGCAGGGCCAGACCGACGGCCAGAAGGCCCAGCCCCAGGTTGTCCGCCTTGGTCAGGGCGTGCAGGCGCGAGTGCAGATCCGGCAGGCGTAGAAGGCCGATACTGCCGGCGGCGAAGAAGACGATGCCGGAGAACACAAATCCCGCGGCGATCCACTCAGTCATGGCCCACCTCGCGCCGGGTCATGGCGGCCACGGCCACCGCCGCCAGCAGGGCCAGCACCAGGGCAACGTCCAGCAAGGAAGGGGACTGGAGCAGGGCCGCCAGCAACAGCAATAGCGCAACACCGCCGGTGCCCAGCAGTTGCACCGCCAGCATGCGGTCCTGCAAGGTCGGACCGCGCAGGGCGCGTACCAGTCCCGCCGCCAGGGTCAGCAGCAGTACCAGCAGGGCCGGCAGCAGAATGTGGCTCGTATCCAACACGGCGAATTTATCCTTGGCTTATGTCTGGAATGCTGGGATCGGGGTACACGCGAGCTACGACCGACTCGAGGCGACGCAGCTCCCCGTTCGCATCCGTTGTGCTATCCAACTGGTGGACTTCCAGCCGGTCGCCGTCGATATCCGCCGCCAGGGTTCCCGGCAGCAGGCTCACGCAATTGACGAAAAGCAGGCGCGCGTCGCGGCGGCGAAGACCGGTTCGATAAACGGTGAAACCGGGGTGAATGCGCATGCGGGGCGCCAGGGTGCGCAGCGACACGTCGATCCCGCCACGCAGGGATTGCCACAGGAAAAACGGTACAAAGCGCAGTAATCCGGGCAGCGAAACCGCCCCGGTGCCACCTGGCCCCAGGCGCCAGGACCACCAGCCCGCAGCCAATACCGCGGGCACGCCGATCACCCAGGAGGCCGGGTCGCCGCCGGACAGCAGCCACCACAGCCCCGCAAGGGAAGCCAGGGTCAGGGGCGTGTGCAGGCGGATCGTCACGGGCCCGTGTCTCAGGCCCGCGTCGGGCGCGAACGCAGCGGCACCGGCACCGGCTGGCGGTGGTCTCCGGACAGCAGGCCCCGCGGTGCAACCGTACCGCGTACGGCCCACACCGTCGCCAGGGCCAACAAGGCCAGCTTGAACGCCACCAGGGCGGCCGGGATGGAAAGGAACAGCAGGGAGGTGAGACTCATGGCACTATCCTTGGGTTGATGGGCATCGAATTCGGACCCCGGCGTGAATTGGGGTGTCAGGACTACATATTGGCGCCGCCGAAGAAATTATAAAGTCGAATTATCGAGATATATCATTCGATATTTTCGATATTAATCCGGTTTTGCCAGAGGGAGGTCTTGGCAAGAGGGGCTGTGGTGATCCTGGCGGACCACCATGAGGTTCTTTGTCGGTCATCGGATGGGGCTTTATAGGGCGACACTCAGCAGCCATCCCGCCGCGCCGCTGGCGATGACCACCAGCCAGGGCGGAAGCTTCCAATACATCAGTGCGACGAACGCGAGCAGCGCCAAGCCGAAGTCCTCCGGCTTGAATACCGCACTGGTCCAAACCGGCTGATAGAGGCCCGCGAGGAGCAGGCCGACAACTGCGGCATTGACGCCTGCAAGTGCTGCCTGGGTACGAACATTGCGGCGCAGTTGCTCCCAAAAAGGCAGCGTGCCTGCCACCAACAGGAACGACGGCACGAAGATGGCGACGAGACAGACCAGACCGCCGATCCATCCGCTGGGTGCGGTGCTCATGGATGCACCGAGAAACGCGGCGAAGGTGAAGAGCGAGCCGGGAACGGCCTGGGCCGCACCATAGCCGGCAAGGAAGGTGTCATTGGTCACCCAGCCGTGCGGCACCACCTCGGCCTGCAGGAGCGGCAACACGACGTGTCCACCGCCAAAGACCAAGGAGCCGGAACGGTAGAAGGCATCGGCTATCGCCAAGGTCCGGTTCGGCCACGCCTGTGCCAGAATCGGCAAACCGACCAGCAGACCGAAGAACAACGTCAGCAGAACGACGCCGGCCCGGTGACTCACCGATAACGGCAGTGGCTCATGCGCTCCGTCCGGATCGGGCTTGCATAACAGCAGGCCCACCGCGGCAGCGGCGGCGATTGCGCTAACCTGTCCCCAGGCTGTCGGCCACAGGAGGACGATGCAGGCCGATACCGCGGTGATGGTGATGCGTGCCCTGTCGGTGCAGAGATTGCGGGCCATGCCCCACACTGCCTGGGCCACTACGGCGACAGCGACCACCTTCAATCCCTGAAGGACACCGACCGGCAACGCGTTACCCCAGGTCGAAATACCCAGCGCGAATGCAATCAGTGCGATCGCGGAGGGCAGCGTGGACCCGACTCAGGCGACCAACGCGCCGGCGAATCCGGCCCGCGACAGCCCGAGCGCCATACCGACCTGATTGCTGGCGGGTCCGGGTAGGAATTGGCAGAGCGCAACCAGGTCGGCGTAGCTGCGTTCGCCGAGCCAACGCCGGCGCACGACAAACTCGTCGCGGAAGTAGCCCAAGTGCGCGATGGGCCCACCAAACGAGGTCAGTCCCAAACGCAGAAAGACGAAAAAGACCGTCCAGGCGTCGGCACGGTCGTTTCTCTTCGGGTTACTGTCTGTTGCTGTCATTCGATGAATCCTCTGATGCGGAAAAGCGGTGTAACCATCTAAATTTCGACAGCTCACCGCCCCTGGAGACGGTCTCCAGGCGCGTCGGATCGGGCCATACGCTAACCTGGCGGTGCCGGAGCCAAAGGCTGTTGGCCGTCATCGGCAAACAGCGACTCACGCGCTGTTGCCAACACGGTAGAGACGACAGGATGCGTGATCCGGCGCTCGATAGAAATGGCGTAAAAATGCTCTTTCACCTCACCGACCCGGCCGATCGCCGTCACCTGATACTGCCGCTCCACCTCCGCCTCGATCGCCGCGGGCGCGATGAAGATCCCGGCACCTTCCTGCCCAAAGGCCTTCATCAGTGCGCTGTCGTCGAACTCCGCAATCATGTATGGATGGAGGCGATGTCTGTCCAGCCACCTATCAATGCCGGAGCGCAGCTGATTGCCGCTGCTGGGCAACAGCAGTGGTGCCCCATCCAGACAGCGGGGGAAATCTCCTTTTAGCTGTGTCTCCAGTTTCTCTGTGGCAAAGAAGCCGACCGCGCACTCGCCGAGCTTTTGACTGAAACCCCGGGTGCTGACCGTTGGGGGGGATAGGGCGGTCGGCCAGTACCAGATCAAGGCGGTGCACGGCCAGTTCCGCCAACAGCGTATCGAGAGTCGCCTCGCGGCAGACCATGCGCACCGGCTCCGGCATCTGCAGCGCAGGTTGGAGAATACGATGGGTGATGGACTTGGGCAGCACATCGACCACGCCAACCCTGAACAGCTGGGGACGGCCAGTCGGCAGCTGATGTATCACCTCTTCCAGCTCTCCGCCCAGCGAAAAGATCTCATCGGCATAGCTCAATACCAGCCGCCCGGTCTCGGTGAGCTCCAGGTTGCGCCCGGCCCGGGTGAACAGGGCCGTGCCCAGATAATCTTCCAGCAGGCTCAGTTGCCCGCTGATGGTCTGCGGCGTCAGGTGCAGCCGTTCACCGGCCCGGGCGACGCCACCCTCCCTGGCCACCGCCCAGAAGTAGTGCAGATGTTTGTAGTTGATCATCGGCTGGCCTTCACTTCGTTATTTGCGAACTGTTGGACAAATATAATCGAGTATTTTAGACAATCAAACCCGCCTAGTATGCCGACTTGTGAAACAACGACGGCATTGCAGCGGAGGATCCTATGCAGATTGACATCAAGACACACAATTTTCCCCTGACCGACGCCCTGCGCAGTCATGCCGAACGGCGGCTGCGTTTCGCCCTGACCTACTGTGACGATCACATCCAGCGGGTTGTCATGCGGCTGTCCGACATCAACGGCCCGCGCGGCGGTGCGGACAAGCGCTGCCGACTGCAGGTGGTGCTGGACGGCCTGCCCGATGTGGTGGTCGAAGATACCGAGGCAGACCTGTATGTCGCGATAGACCGGGCGGCCGATCGCGCCGGTCGCACCCTGGTGCGCAAGATTGACCGCCGGAAAGCCCTGCTCGATCAGGATCGTCGGCTCTTTGTGGACGCGCACCAGCCGGTTAACCCAGAAAGCTAACCAGACAGAGGCAACAAACCATGAACAATCCCATAAGCATCACTGCAAGCCGCAGCCAGACAGGCACGCTCGCCACCAACAAGGTAATCCGCAACACCTACACGCTGCTGTCCATGACCCTGCTGTTCAGCGCGCTGACCGCCGGGTTTTCGTTGGCGCTGAATCTGCCCCATCCGGGGCTGCTGCTCACGCTCGGCGGTTATTTCGGCCTGCTGTTCCTGACCGCGAAGTTCCGCGACCGCGCCCTGGGACTTGGGACTGGCCTTCGTTTTCGCCCTGACCGGATTTATGGGTTACACCCTGGGGCCGATCCTCAACGCCTATCTGGCCTTGCCCAACGGTAGCCAGGTCGTGATGACGGCCATGGGCGCCACCGGCGCCATCTTCCTCGGCCTATCGGCTTACGCACTGACCAGCCGCAAGGACTTCAGCTTCATGGGCGGCTTCCTGATGGTGGGCATCCTGGTGGCCTTCCTCGCCGGCCTGGGCGCGGTGTTCTTCGAGATGCCCAGCCTGTCGCTGGCGGTCTCAGCCATGTTCGTACTGCTCATGGCCGGGCTGATCCTGTACCAGACCAGCGAGATCATCCAAGGCGGTGAAACCAACTACATCATGGCCACCGTCACCCTGTACGTCTCCATCTTCAACCTGTTCACCAGCCTGCTGCACCTGCTGGGCTTCATGAACAGCGAAGAATGAGGTCTCGTGCAACACATGAGGTTACCGATATGACTCATCTGACCACTCTCGACGAGCTCAAACAGCACATCACCCTGCTGACCAGCGTGGAAGAGTCGGACGCACCTTTTATCAGCGCCTATCTCAACCTGGAAAACGGACAGGCAGATTGGCGTGAAGCACTCGACGATCGTGCACGCATTCTGCGGCGCGTTCTGAAGGGCAACGATCTCGCCGATCTCGAGGAGGCACTGGGCAAGATCGAGGTCTGGCTGTCCACAGACCTGCTCCCCGAGGCAAAAGGGGCAGCCATCTTTGTACGTGGCACCTGCGGCGGCGCCTTCATGCTGCCGATGCAGTTTGCCGCCCCCCTGCCCAACTGGATCGCGGTCTATCCCACGCCCAATATCTATCACTTGGTGGAGCTCAAGGACAGCTACCACCGCTATGTCGTCTTGCTGGCTCTGCCGGACCGGGTCAGCATCCTGGAAGTGAACCTGGGCGCGGCCACGATCCGGGCATGGCTGAACCAATCGGGGCTGCACACGCGTGTGGGCTCGGAATGGGCCCGCACCCATTATCAGGTGAACCAGGCGCACCGCGGGGATCGGTTTGTGCGCGAAAAGATCGCAGTTCTGGAAAAACTGATGCATGCCGGTGGCCATACCCACCTGATCCTGGCCGGCGATCCCGAGATCACCGGGCGAGTGCGCCATGCTTTGACCAACGATCTGGCGGAAAAGCTGGTGGATGTGGTCCTGGCCGGCGAACGCGATCGGCAAGCGGATGTGGTGATGGCGACCCTGTACAGCTTCATCGAACATGAAAAGCAGGAATCCCTTTCAATTGCCGAGAGTCTCGTGGAGGGGCTGCGCAGTGAGAGCCTGGCGGTCGCGGGCTTGGAGGCCACCCTGGATGCGCTACGTTGGGGTGAGGTGGACACACTGGTCATGGCCAGTGACTACCAACCCGATCCGGGCTGGACCTGCACGGCCTGTCGCGCCATCGGCACCGAGGTGCCTGAAACGCGCGTATGCCCGCAGTGTGGCGAGTCCGCCGTTCGGTCGATGGATGTCAGAGAGACGCTGCTGCGCCTGGCCGGGCAATCGGAGTGTCCGGTGGAAGTGGTCGAGCAGTCCGACACGCTGATGTCCCTGGGCGGCGTCGGCTGTCTGCTGCGGTATCAAACCGATTTGCAGAATGAGAAACCCGATGCGCAGGAGGCATTGGTTGGCGTAACCCTGAACGAGTGAAGTCCATGGACCTTTTCTACCTTGGCTTGATACTGGCGCTGCTGTTAATCGCGGTAGTGGGGATGGGATATCTGCTCCACGGGGAGAACCCGGCGGTGAAGCGGCGGCGCAAACCGCGACACCGGCTCAGGAAAAGTCGGCGGACGAGGCGTTCTATCCAGGAGTAGAGAGAGAAGACCACGTGCCGCGGAGCGTAAAGCGGTTGACTAACGAATAACCGTAGTCTGTCCCTGAATACCATTAGGAGAATACCGATATGTTCGAATGGATCTATAGCCCCGAGGCCTGGCTGGCCCTGGTGACCCTGACCTCCCTGGAAATCGTCCTGGGTATCGACAACATCATCTTCATCTCTATCCTGGTAAGCCGGCTGCCCGAGCACCAGCGCGACAGGGCGCGGATCATAGGCCTATCGCTGGCCATGATCACCCGGCTGCTCCTGCTGCTGTCCCTGGCCTGGATGATGCGTCTGACCGGCACCCTGTTTACGGTCCTGGAGCACGAGATCTCCGGTCGCGATCTGATCCTGATCGCGGGGGGGCTGTTCCTGCTGTGGAAGAGCACCCAGGAGATATGGGAGAGCATGGAGGGTGAGGAGGACAAAGGGTTCGACGAGCCCCAGCGGGTTGCGAGCTACGGCATGATTCTGGCACAAATCGCCATCATCGACATCGTTTTCTCCTTCGATTCGGTCATCACCGCGGTTGGCATGGTCGACGATATACCGGTTATGGTGATCGCCATCGTCATCGCCGTGGGTGTCATGATGTTTGCGGCCAAGTCTATCGGCGATTTTGTGGATAGGCACCCGAGCATCAAGATGCTGGCCTTGAGCTTCCTGATCCTGGTGGGCGTGGTGCTCA
>RCNG010002030.1_pt1 | contig 10076 bp, 7 predicted proteins | sample 2041371 | NCBI WGS metagenome assembly RCNG01 (sample SAMN09708227, study PRJNA481090) | Marine sediment metagenome, whole genome shotgun sequencing project. | biome: marine sediment; feature: ocean; material: sediment; isolation source: Sewage treatment plant 1 marine sediment (STP1) ...
ACGTCGTCCCGCGGGATCGCCTTCTCCGCCCCCGTCTGTTTGCTACGCCTCGATTCCCGTCTCCGAGTAACAAACGATTCCACAGCCGGGTTCTGGTGCGGCCGGTACACCGGCAGTACATTGCCGATCCACAACAGGGCGCGGGCGCTCATCTCGATCGAGGTAAAGTGGGCGGAGAGGAAGATCACCCCGCGCTCCCCCTGCAATGCCGCCTCGGCGTGCTCGCGGCCATGGATCCGCACCAGGGATCTGGCCTCGTGGTCCGTTGCCCACCAGGCGATGGCCATATTCATGATGCCCATGCCCATGGATTCGAAATGCCGCCGCACCAGGTCCGCACGCTCCTGCTCGCTCAACTCCGGAAAGCAGAGCCGCAGATTGACGTCTGTGATACGCACCCGCCTGGGTGTGACACGCATGCCCAAGCGTCCGATCCCCCGCCCGAGGGCCATCATCCAGGACCAGGGCAGCAAGGCGATCAGGCGCAGCAGACCGAAACCCAGCCATACGTGCCAATAGCGGGGGGCGAAAAGTCGATGTTTTGGTTGCGCTTCTGACATCAAATAGACTTGGCTATGCTGATGATGGCTGATCCGAGGGATTTGGAAATGGGTAAATTACACGAATTATGTGGGTTTTTGACTGTAGTTTTTGTTGTATCGCAGGGCGCATAGCGAGCTACGTAACCGGAGCTAAAATGGAAAATACGGTCAAAAAAACCAGCAAGGAATGTATTTTTATCTGTTACCAATCCCAAGAGATGAGCGGCGGGTTGAGATAGGCCCCTGTGGTATTATACCCGTCACACCTGGGTTTTGCGCCCTGGAGCACTATCCCCGTGCTCCAGGGCCGCGTTATCGCTTCTCGCCGTCGCCTCTAGATAAGACTGGTCGCGATGCCTCGCCCCGGGACACGAATGACGCACTCAAAAACCAAGCAGTGGCACAAGGGTTTCCCACCCGATTACGGGGCCGAGGACGCACAAACCCAGGTGCGACAAGTATATAGGCATTTCTAACAATCCAATCTCCCGATGATCGATTTACCCGATTTTTCCAGCGCCAGGGTCTTGGTGGCCGGCGACGTCATGTTGGACCGCTACTGGTACGGGGCCACCGGCCGGATCTCACCGGAAGCGCCGGTGCCCGTGGTGCGGGTGGAGGAGGAAGAGCTCCGGCCTGGCGGCGCCGCCAACGTGGCGGTCAACATCGCCGCCTTGGGCGGCGCAGTGAGTGTGCTGGGGCTGGTCGGCGACGACGAGCAGGGCAGCTCCTTGAAACGACTGCTGCAGAAGGCTGGCGTCATCTGCCGCTTCGAGCGGCCGGCAGGCTGCCCCACCATCACCAAGCTGCGGGTGGTCAGCCGCCAGCAACAGCTGATTCGCCTGGATTTCGAGAGCGGCTTTCCGGAGCAGGCGGGAGAAAGTGTGCTGGACCGGTTCCAGCGGCATCTGGACGAAGCCGACGTGGTGGTGCTGTCGGACTACGCCAAGGGCACCCTGCATGATATCCAGAAGCTGATACGGCTGGCGCGGGCGGCGGACAAGATCGTGTTGGTGGACCCGAAACAGACAGACTTCGGGGCCTACCGCGGGGCCAGCGTGGCGACCCCCAACCTGGCGGAACTGGAGGCGGTGGTGGGCCGCTGCGACTCGGAGGAGCAGTTGGTGGTACGTGGCATGCGCCTGCTGGACGAGCACGATCTTGGCGCCCTGCTGGTGACCCGTGGCGACAAGGGCATGACCCTCCTGTGCGCCGACGAGGAGCCGCGGCACATGCCCACCCGAGCCCGCGAGGTATACGACGTGACCGGTGCCGGCGACACCGTGATCTCGGCGCTGGCCGCGGGTCTGGGCGCCGGGCTGCCGCTGCCCACCGCCACTCAGTTGGCGAATCATGCCGCCGGCGTGGTGGTGGGTAAGCTGGGCACCGCCTCGGTGAACGTGGACGAGCTACAGGCGGCCCTGTACGAACACCAGGTGACCCACCGCGGCACGGTCGGCGAGGAGGAGTTGATAAGGCTGCGCCAGGCGGCCCGGGCGCGGGGCGAGACTCTGGTGCTCACCAACGGCTGCTTCGACATCCTGCACGCCGGCCACGTGGCCTATCTGGAGCAGGCAAGCCGCCTGGGCGACCGATTGGTGGTGGCGGTAAACGTGGACGAGACGGTGCGCCGGCTCAAGGGGGAGGACCGGCCGGTGAACATCCTGGAGCGGCGCATGGCGGTGCTGGCAGCCCTGGCCTGCGTGGACTGGGTGGTGCCTTTCAGCGAGGAGACGCCGGAGCGATTGATCTGTCGTCTGCAGCCGGAGCTTCTGGTCAAGGGCGGCGACAACGAACCGGACAAAATCCCCGGCGCCCGCTGCGTACGCGAGAGCGGTGGCCAGGTGCTGGTCATGAGCTACGTGGACAACTGCTCTACCACCGGCATCATCCATGGCATCCGCCAGACCCATTCAAGATCCTAGAAACGGCAGTTGACCGCTATGTGCAATGCTCAAGTCACTGGCAACATGATGAATTCAGTTATCTTGACCGTTCACCCAATGGGCGACAGCGCTACGGGGCGCAGAGCACGCCCTATTTTCCGCCTGGCTGCGTTACAACTCCTCGCAATAGCGGGCTATTACTCGTCATTGTGCCTTGCCAGACGAAAAATAGGACCCACTCTGCACCCCGTCCAACTGCCGTTTCTAGGATGAGCCGGAGCATCGACAGCGACGTCATCCTGTTCGGCGGCGGCATCGCCGGGCTGTGGCTGCTGGGCCGGCTGCGGGAGGCGGGCTACACCGCACTGCTGCTCGAGAGCCACGCCCTGGGCGGAGTGCAGACCAGCGCCTCCCAGGGCATCGTGCACGGCGGCACCAAGTACGCGCTGACCGGTAGACTGACCGGCTCCTCCGATGCCATCGCCGCCATGCCCGACATCTGGCGCGCCTGCCTGCGCGGGAACGGCGAGCTGGATCTCTCCCGGGTACCGCTGCTATCCGATCACCAATACCTCTGGTCCACCGGCCGACTCGCCTCGGAGATGGCGGTGTTCTTCGCCAGCCGCGCCATGCGCAGCCGGGTCGCCGCACTGGGGCCGGAGCAACGCCCAGATGTCTTGCGCAATGAGCGCTTCAGCGGCCATGTCTATCGGCTGGACGAGCCGGTGCTGGACGTGGCCGCCCTGACGGCGGAGCTGGTACGCCGTCACGGGGACGCCTGTCTGCGGGTGGACCCGGAGCAGGGACTGCAGTTTCGCCAGGGAACGCCGCCCCTGCTGGAGCTGCGGGACGCCCGGGCCGGCACTCTGCGCCTGCGGGCGCGGCAGCTGGTGCTGGCTGCCGGGGCCGGCAACGAGGGGCTGCTGGCCACCCTGGGGCGGGCCAAGCCGGCCATGCAGCGGCGGCCGCTGCACATGCTGATGTTGCGCGGCAAGCTGCCGAAGCTGTATGCCCACTGCCTGGGCGCGGGAGCCACCCCGCGCATCACAATTACCAGCCACCCGGGAGCGGCCAGAGAGGAACGGATCTGGTATCTGGGCGGGCAGATCTCCGAGCGTGGCGTGGAGCGCTCCGGCCCGGAGCAGATCGCCGCCGGCCGGCGCGAGCTGGCCCAGCTCCTGCCGTGGCAGGATCTTTCCGGCTCAGGTTGGGCCTGCTTCCGGGTGGATCGGGCAGAGCCCGAACAGGCGGGCGGGCGGCGACCCGACCGTCCCTTTCTGGAGACGCGAGACCGCGTCTCCGTGGTCTGGCCCACCAAACTGGCCTTCGCTCCGGCCCTGGCCGCGGAGCTGCTGCAACAACTGGAGCGCACCGGCGTCGCTCCGGGCGGCGTCGCTGATGCCGCCTCGATCCAGTGGCCACGCCCGCCACTGGCCCCCCTGCCCTGGGAGAACGTACAGGAATGGAGCTGAGAGACCTCGGCCACACCGGCATCCGGGTCAGCCCCTTGGGTTTAGGCACGGTGAAGTTCGGCCGCAACGAACAAGTGAAATATCCGCGGGCCTTCCAGCTTCCCGATGACGGGCAGATACGCTCGCTGCTGGAGTTGGCTGCTGACCTCGGCATCAATCTGCTGGACACCGCCCCCGCCTATGGCAACAGTATGGAGCGTTTGGGAAAGCTGCTGCCCGGCCCGCGGGAACGCTGGGTAATCGTCTCCAAGGTGGGAGAATTCTTCGACTGTGGCCGCTCCCGATTCGATTTCGGCTTCGACACCACGGTGCGCACGGTGGAGCAGAACCTGCGCACCTTGGATACCGATTACCTTGACGCGGTGCTGATCCACTCCGACGGCAACGATCTGCGCATCCTGGAGCAGGAGCCGGTGCTGGACGCCCTGCGCCGCCTCAAGGAGCGCGGCCTGATCCGCGCCCACGGCATGTCCGGCAAGACAGTCGAAGGGGGGCTGCGCAGCGTGGCCGAGACCGATGTGGTGATGACCACCTGCAATCCCGCCTATCGGGACGAGTTACCGGTGCTACAGGCGGCGGCTCAACAGGGCAAGGGCGTTCTGATCAAAAAAGGACTGCAGAGCGGTCATATATCCGGACCGGAAGGGGTGCACGAAGCCATGGACTTCATCTTCTCCCAACCTGGGGTGAGCGGATTGATCGTGGGCACCATCGATCCGCAGCATCTGCGGGCCAACGTAGCGGCGCTGGAGGCGGTGCTCGGTTGACCATGGGACATTTAACCTAGAACCGGCAGTTGGACGCACTCTGCGTCCCGTAGCGGCCTCACCGGAAAGGTGAATCCGCGTTTACTGCGATTTACCTGGTAGCTCAACATGATTAGTCTTTCACGAAGCGGTCAACTGCCGTTTCTAGGTTTATACACCGCCCTGCTGTACCTGGTTATCCCTCTGGTGCTGCTGCGGTTCCTGTGGCGCAGCCTGAGCGCCCCGGATTACCGCCGCCGCGTCGCCGAGCGCTTCGGCCGCCTACCGCGGCTGCCGGCGCAAGGGGGGCTGTGGGTGCATGCAGTGTCGGTGGGAGAGGTGCAGGCCAGCGCCCCCCTGATCAAGCGGCTGCTGCGGGACCACCCGGAGCTGCCGATCATCGTCACCACCACCACCCCCACTGGCTCCCGCCGGCTGCGGGAGCAGTTCGGTGAACGAGTGATGCACGTCTACGCCCCCTACGACGTGCCGCTGGTAGTGCGGCGCTTCCTGGCCGCCGTCCGCCCCTGCCTGGCGGTCTTCATCGAGACCGAGGTATGGCCCAATATACTGGAGCAGTGCCGGCGCGCAGGCATACCGACCGTGCTGGCCAATGCCCGGCTCTCCGAGCGCTCCGCCCGCAGCTATACAAAGCTGGGCGGACTCACCCGTGAGACCTTCGGCAAGCTGGGCCTGGTGGCGGCCCAAACCGAGGTGGACGCACAGCGGTTCATCGCCCTCGGGGCGATGCCGGCACAGGTGGTGGTCACCGGCAGCATCAAATTCGACGCGCGCCTACCTCCCAGCCTGCAGGAGCAGTCGGCGGCCATCAAGCACGGTTGGGGCGAGGACCGGCCGGTGTGGATCGCTGCCAGCACCCACGAGGGGGAGGACGAACAGGTACTGGAGGTCCATCGGCGGGTGTTGGATGCGCTGCCGGACGCCCTGCTGGTGCTGGTCCCGCGCCACCCGGAGCGCTTCCCACGAGTCGGCCAGCTGGCGGAGAAGCAGGGGTTCCGGATGGTCAAGCGTTCCACGGGCCGCCCCTGTGATGCCGGAACACAGATCTTCCTCGGCGACAGCATGGGCGAGCTGCCCATGTTCTTCGCCGCCGCCGACTTGGCCTTTATGGGCGGCAGCCTGGTGCCCCACGGCGGTCACAATCCGCTGGAGCCCGCCGCCTCCGGCGTCCCGGTGGTGACCGGGTCCCATGTGTTCAACTTCAGTGCCATCACCGAGATGCTGCTGGCAGCGCATGCCGCGGTCCAGGTGGCGTCTGCCGCGGAGCTGGCCGAGACGGTCATCGCCTGGCTGGGGGACGCCAGCCTGAGGGCGCGTATCGGCGAAAATGGCCGCCAGGTAGTGGAGCAGAACCGGGGGGCACTGGACCGACTGGTGGGATTGATCGATGGGATATTGGATAACCCGGCACGGTAACCGAACCGGAGCCTGACCGTTCAGCCCTCGGCATTTTTTAACCCTATCCCCACGTCACCGTTCACTCCCCCCTTTGAAAAAGGGGGGCTGGGGGGATTTTCAGAATGGGAGCGACCATATTCTACTTAGTGTCATTGAAATTCCAGCCGTCATTCCCGCATGGAAGCGGGAATCCAGTCGCCAGGGATGGTAATACAGGCGTGTGCATTGTTGCTGGATCGCCCTACATGGCGACTGGATCCCGGCGTCCCAGCCGGGATGACGGCAACCCAAATGACAGGCGCCGAAATCTGACAAAGTAGAACCAAGCCCTCCAAATCCCTCTAACCCCCCCCCCTTTCATAAAGTGGGGACTGAACGGTCATCTCCCTACGGGGAGAGGGGGTTTGAGGAGATGGGACTGAACGGCTACACCGGAGCGATAAACTTCCGCATTCTGATTCCAGAATGAGCAAACATCACTATACGGATCAATATGTTGCACAGAGTACGCACGAGCTATTGCTGGATTTAGGTTTCAATAAGTGGGCATGGCCGGATCCACCTCCCTGGCCCAGGCGGTTACACCCCCCTCCATGTTGATAACCTTGGCGAAGCCCTGGTGCTCCATGTACAGGGCAACCTGCCGGCTGCGGATGCCGTGGTGACAAATCACCACGGTCTCGCGGCCCGGGTCCAGCTCCCGCAGAGAGTCCGGAATGTGGCGCATCGGAATCAGGCGGGAGCCGGCGATGCGGCAGATCTCGTATTCCCAGGGCTCGCGCACGTCCAGTAGAAAGGGGCTCAGCTCCGCACGGTCCAAATAGACCTTGAGCTCGCCAACCGTCATTTGGCGCATGGAATACTCGGTGCAGTCGAATATCAGAAGGAGAAGTGCACTGGTTCCGGCACGTTCGCCAGGGCCGGCAGACTGGTCTCGAACAGGGCTTCGCGGCGTAGTTCCCGGTCACCGGTACGGGTGATCAGCAACGCCTCCATCACCGGGTCTTCCCCCACTACCACGAACAGGCGTCCACCGTCTGCGAGTTGAGTCTCCAGATCCGCCAGCGGCTCCTCCGAGGGCAGTGAGCCGGTGACGGCGATGACGTCGAAGGGTCCGCCTTCCAGCGGCCCCGCCAGACCGTCGCCTTCGCGCAGCTCCGCGTTGCCGACGCCCTGCTGTTGTAGGGTTTCCCGAGCTCGGGCGAGCAGGCCGGCGTCCGCTTCGATACTCACCACCTTGCGCCCCAGGGCGGCCAGGCAGGCGGTGCCGTAAGCACTGCCGGTACCGATCTCCAGCACCCGGTCTTGGGGCCGCACGTCCAGCGCCTGGAGCATGCGGGCCAACACCCTGGGAGCCATCATGCGCTGGTCGGAGCCCAGCGGGATCTCGATGTCCGCATACGCCAGACCGCGGAAGGCATCGGGGATAAAGGGCTCGCGCGGGATCTCCATCATGGTGCTGAGAACCCGCTCGTCCATAACATCCCAGGGCCGGATCTGCTGCTGAATCATGTTGAAGCGGGACTGTTCGCTGCTGTGCTCCATTATGGGAAATCCCCTTAGTATCTCTAATTGATAAAATGGTGAATGAATAGTAAAGACTACGAAGTTTACAGATTTGAGGCAAGAGAATTATCGGCAACCCTACACAGAAGTCGCATCGTCCGGACCTGTGATTGTGCCGTTTTTACTCCCAATCTGTTGAAAACAGGTGGCCCTTCGGCTACTGTCGAAACCATCCGTTTCGCTAGGGGTGCCCCAACCGATTTCCGGCCGGAGCTGAGAGACACCCTCAGATCATCACATCAACCTGATCCAGTTTACACTGGCGGAGAGAAACGGCGGCGCCCAGTTGTTCCGTGCTCTGCCCTATTCCCCCGTTTCGAGGACAACTCATGAGTGCCATTCCCGAGGAATTCATTACCAAGACCGCCCGCCTCTCCGAGGAGGTGACCCGGCCGTTCGCCAATTCGCGCAAGATCTACGCCGAGGGCTCGCGCCCGGACCTGCGGGTCCCCATGCGCGAGGTCGCCCAAAGCCCGACCCATACCAACGGCGAGGCGGAACAGAACCCGCCCATCTACGTCTACGACACCTCCGGGCCCTACACCGATCCGGCGGTCAAGATCGATCTGATGAAGGGCATGCCGGACGTGCGCGGCGTCTGGATCGAGGAACGCGGCGACAGCGAGCTGCTGGCAGCCACCACCTCCGACTACGGCCGTGCGCGCCAGGACGACCCGGCCCTGGCCCATCTGCGCTTCGAGCACCTGCGCCAACCGCGCCGGTCCAAGGCCGGCCGCAACGTCACCCAGATGCACTATGCGCGCCAGGGAGTAGTCACTCCGGAGATGGAGTACGTAGCCATCCGCGAGAGCCAACGGCTGGAGGAGCTGAGAGCCGATCCGCGCTACGAGAAGCTGCTGCGCCAGCATGCCGGCGAGCGGTTCGGCGCCAATCTGCCGGAGCTGATCACGCCCGAGTTCGTGCGCAGCGAGGTGGCCGCCGGCCGCGCCATCATCCCTGCGAACATCAACCACCCGGAGCTGGAGCCCATGATCATCGGGCGCAACTTCCGGGTAAAGATCAACACCAACATCGGCAATTCGGCGCTGAGCTCCTCCATCGAGGAGGAGGTGGAAAAGATGGTCTGGTCGGCCCGCTGGGGCGGCGACACCCTGATGGACCTCTCCACCGGCAAGAACATCCACGAAACCCGGGAGTGGATCCTGCGCAACTCCCCGATGCCGATCGGCACCGTGCCCATCTACCAAGCCCTGGAGAAGGTGGACGGCAAGTCCGAGGAGCTGACCTGGGAGCTGTTCCGCGACACCCTGATCGAGCAAGCGGAGCAGGGGGTGGACTACTTCACCATCCACGCCGGCGTACGCTTGGCCTATGTGCCGCTGACCGCGGATCGGGTCACCGGTATCGTCTCCCGCGGCGGCTCCATCCTGGCCAAGTGGTGCCTGGCCCATCATCAGGAGAGCTTCCTCTACACCCGCTTCGACGAGATCTGCGAGATCATGCAGGCCTACGACGTCGCCTTCTCCCTGGGCGACGGCTTGCGCCCCGGCTCCATCGCCGACGCCAACGACCGCGCCCAGTTCGCCGAGCTGGAGACCCTGGGCGAGTTGACCAAGAAGGCCTGGGAGCACGACTGCCAGGTGATGATCGAGGGTCCGGGGCACGTGCCTCTGCACATGGTCAAAGAGAACATCGACAAGGAGTTGCGTGACTGCTACGAGGCCCCCTTCTATACCCTCGGTCCGCTGGTCACCGATATCGCCCCGGCCTATGACCACATCACCTCGGCCATGGGCGCGGTCAACATCGGCTGGTACGGCACCGCCATGCTCTGCTATGTCACGCCCAAAGAGCATCTGGGCCTACCCGACAAGGAGGATGTGCGCGACGGCATAGTCACCTACAAGATCGCCGCCCACGCTGCGGACCTGGCCAAGGGGCTTCCCGGCGCCCAGGTGCGGGACAACGCCCTCTCCAAGGCCCGCTTCGAGTTCCGCTGGGACGATCAGTTCAACCTTTCCCTCGACCCCGACCGGGCACGGGAGTTCCACGACGCCACCATGCCCCACGACGCCCACAAGGTGGCGCACTTTTGTTCCATGTGCGGCCCCCACTTCTGCTCCATGAAGATCACCCAGGACGTGCGCGACTACGCCAAGAGCCACAGTATCGAGGACGTCAAGTTGGCAGTGGAGGAGGGAATGAAGGAGAAGTCCAAGGAGTTCGTGAAGCAGGGGGCGGAGGTGTATCGGGAGGTTTGATCAGGGCGGATCCACTCCAGCGGTTAGTTCCTCTCCGATCCGGCGGGGCCGAAACCGAAGGTTGTTAACCGCTGGTCCGGTCCCACACCCTGAGACCGTGCAAGTATTCGTAATCGACCTTGAATTTCGGCACCCGGCAGGCTGGGTTGAGCTTGCGAGGAGTGGTACAAGGACGTACCGGTTACGGAGCCGAGGACGCAAACCCAGCAATCAATGAGTTACG
>RCNG010002032.1_pt1 | contig 10074 bp, 8 predicted proteins | sample 2041371 | NCBI WGS metagenome assembly RCNG01 (sample SAMN09708227, study PRJNA481090) | Marine sediment metagenome, whole genome shotgun sequencing project. | biome: marine sediment; feature: ocean; material: sediment; isolation source: Sewage treatment plant 1 marine sediment (STP1) ...
CCGAGTGGCTGTTGGAGAAGGGTGTCGTCGCAACCGGCACCGACACCGAGACCTATGAGGTCATGCCGACGCCCGACCGCGGGTCGCCTGCGAACCCGCAGCCGGTGCATACGAAACTGCTCATCGAGAACGGGATCTACCTCCTTGAGAGCATCTACCTCGAGGACATCGCTCGCGACAAGGTGTACGAGTTCCTCTTCGTGATGCTCCCGCTCAAGATCCGGGGTGCGACGGGCTCGATGGTTGATCCGCTGGCGATGCTCTGAGAGGAGACACCCCATGAAGGCTCTGGTGCTCACCGGTCCGAGCGAGTTCTCGATCGAGGAAGTCGACAAGCCCGTTCCAGGGACACAGGAGGTCCTTTGTCGCGTCAAGGCGATCACGATCTGCGGCACCGACGCCCACCTGCTTCGGGGCGACTACCCGGGCTTCTGGCCGCCCGCGTATCCGTTCATTCCCGGGCACGAGTGGTCCGGGGTGGTCTGCGAACTCGGCGAGGGTGCCGCTGCGCTCGGATTCGCCGTCGGTGACCGGGTGGCTGGCACCTCGCACGACGCGTGCGGCTTCTGCAAGAAGTGCGTGGAAGGTCGATACAACCTGTGCGAGAACTACGGCAACACCGACGTGCATCGCCAATACGGCCACAACTGGCAGGGGGCCTTCGCCGAGTATGTCGTCCACGGAGTCAAATCGGTGTTTCACCTGCCGAACGAGATGAGCTTCCACGAAGGGGCGCTTCTCGATCCGGCGGCGATCGCTCTGCACACCGCCGAGCGCGGGAACATCAGCTCCGGAGCCACCGTCGTGGTGCTCGGCCCAGGCCCGGTTGGACTGCTGGCGGCCGACGCGGCCCGTGCGCTTGGCGCTGGTCGGGTGATCGTGGTCGGCCGCGGAGAGCGCCTCGCGAAGGCGGCAGAGCTCGGACACGAGACAGTGGACTACACCGTGGTCGATCCGGTTGAAGCAGTCCGAGCAATGACCGAAGACATCGGCCCCGACGTGGCGCTCGACTGTGCCGGTGTACCCGATTCGTACCGTTGGGCGCTCGCCATGCTGCACAAGGGCGGGCGTTGTGCCTCGGTGGGTATCCCGGTCGAGGACGTGTCGCTGTCGCTCCAAGAGTTGGTGCTCTACGAGAAGGAGCTGGTTGGCGTGCGTGCCACGGCTGGCGGTATGCGCCGAGCGATGCCGCTGGTGTCGGACGGTCGCATTCGGGTGAACGAGCTCCACACCCACACATTTCCCCTCGCAGACTTCCGCGAAGCGATCGACACCTTCAATGAACGGCGCGACGGCGCACTCAAGGTGATCATCGAGCCCTGAGTGGCCGCGTTCAGGCGACGATGCGACCGTCGAGCCCCGAGCCGTCCTACTCAGGCGATGACGGGGGCGAGCCGGTCGGCGACGGTGCCGAGTCTTGCCGGATCGAACGGCGCTTCGAACAGCGCGATGATGTGGTCAGCGCCGGCTTCTCGGAATCGGCCAACCAAGTCTGCGAGGGTTCCGGGGTCACCGTCTGCCATGATCTTGGCCGACACTTCGATCTCTGCCGGATCCCGGCCAACGTCGGCGCAGTGCTGATGGAGCACCTCGACTTTGTGTTTCAAGATCTCGGGATCGCCGCCCGGCAGGTTCCAGTGATCGGCCCACATTGCTGCGATGCGCAGTGTGCGCTTCTCTCCAACTCCGCCGATCGCGATGGGCGGGTGCGGCTGTTGGATCGGCTTCGGGAGCGCACGTGCCCCACGCAACTGGTGGAAGGGGCCGTCAAAGTCGGTGGTCTCTCGTGTGAAGAGCAGGTGGAGAATCTCGCAGGTCTCTTCGAGTCGGTCGAAGCGTTCCTTCCATGAAGGCAGTGCAATGCTGTATGCACGGTGCTCGTCCTCGACCCACCCGGTGCCGAGACCAATCTCCAGCCGGCCACCCGATGCAACGTCGAGCGTTGCCGCCATGTTGGCGAGGACGGCCGGATGGCGGTAGGTGTTGCCGGTCACGAGGATGCCGAGCCGCACCCGCTGGACGATGCCACTCAACGCCGCGAGCATCGTCCATCCCTCGAACACCGGACCCGGAGCGTCGTTGAAAATGGGGTCGAGATGGTCGAACGTCCAGCCGGCGTCGTAGAGATCGATTCGATCCCCTTCCTTCCAGAAATCGACGATCGGCTGCCACTCGCTGTATTGCGGCCGGGTCTTGAAGGAGAGTCGCATGAGGAGTGAGTCAGTCTATGAACGAGGGTGGCGGAGCTTCGAAGGGAACCATGGTCCGTTCCCGTGCAACGAAGCGGGCGCGGTGGGTGAAGCCGGCCTCCGCCGCCTCCTCACGGGCGAGGTCGAGGCCCCATGCCGCTTGCTTCGGTGCATGGGCGTCGCTGCCGAACGTGACGGCGAGTCCTGCCTCGTGGATCATCCGGATGAACGTGGGGGAGGGATAGATCTCGTGCACCGGGTGCCGGAGGCCGCCCGTGTTGATCTCGATAGCGACGTTGGATTGCTGGGCCGCGGCGAGGAACCCGGCATAGAGGTCGATCTGTTCGGATCGGAACGGCTTGCGGAGGTATTTGACGCGGTCCGGGTGGGTGATGATGTCCACGGCGCCCGACGCCGCCATCTCCGACATCACTTCGAAGTAGCGCTCGTAGACGCGGCGTGGCCCGAGGCGTTCCCACTCGAACTCCGAGTGTGCCCGGTCGAACCACCAGCCGTCGATCCAATGGATCGATCCGAGGAGCACATCCCACGGGTATGGCTCGATGAGTTCGAGGACGGCGTCGATCGTGTCGGGGAAGAAGTCGACCTCGAGGCCGAGGAGCACCGGCAGGCCGGCAGCTTTGGCTTCGAGAATCACTTCGACGTAACGCTCCATCGACATGGTCCGGTCGGCCAGCAGGTCGTATTCGGTGTTGGCCCGGATCGTTGGATCCGAGGCGCGCTCCCAGATATTGCCCAGGACGTCGGCCGATTCGACGCAGCGATAGAGGTGCTCCGTGAACGTGACCTCGTTGACGTCACGCCGGATGGCCTTGTCGACGTACTTCTCGATGTGGTCGAGTCGATAGCGGTCGGGCGGGGGAGCAGGAAGCGGATTGCCCTTCCGGTGGGGGTAGAGGTGCAGGTGGGTGTCGCTCACGGGTGCCCTTCGTCGTTGTGACGGCGCATGCTACACCGTTCGATGCGGGTGCACTCCCTGTAAACGATTATCGATGATCTGCTGAAACCGCTATGCTGTCGGTGTTGTCGAGCGTGACCTACACGGGGTCGCCCGCAGAAGGAGTGAACATGCTGAAGGCCGCCCAGGTCGGGCTCGGTTGGTGGGGGAGCCAGGTCACGAAGGTCCTGGAGGACAGCGAGAAGATCGAGATCGTCTGCGGCGTCGATCCGTTCGAGGAGACAGCCAAGAAGTACACGGCCGACTACGGCCTCCCGGTCTACTCCGACTACCAGGAGGCACTCGACGATCCGAACGTCGAGGGCGTGATTCTCACCATTCCTCATCTGTTCCACGAAGAAGCAGTGGTTCGTGCCGCCGCGGCCGGCAAGGAGATCTTCTGCGAGAAGCCCCTCGCTCTCAACGTCGAGAGCGCCCGGACGATGATCGCCGCGTGCGATGCCGCAGGAATCGTCATGGGCATCGGCCACGAACGTCGCTTCGAGCCAGCCTGGGAAGAGATCAAGCGCATGGCCGACTCTGGGGAGTTCGGAACGATCCTCCACATGGAGGCGCATTGGAGCCACGACCGCTGGCTGGGAATGGCGGCCGACAACTGGCGCGGAAGCAAGGAAGAGTCCCCGGCCGCCGGATGGACCGGCATGGGCGTCCACCTGAGCGACATGATGCTGAGCCTCGCCGGCGAGGTCGTCGAGGTGCAGGCCATCGTTGAGCGCAGGATCCTCGAGATCCCGACGGGAGACGTTGTCTCCGCCCACTTCCGGTTTGCCGACGGGACCACCGGTTCGATCGCCGCACTGTCTGCGACCCCCGACTACGCCCGCTTCGCGGTGTTCGGTAGCCACGCGTGGGCAGAGGCGCGCGAAACGCAGCACGTTGATCCGGGCGGCACCACGCATTTCTACGTGCGCCGGCGCGGCGACGCCGATCAGACCCGTGTCGACTTTGAGCCGGCCAGTCCGGTCAAGGCCGGCTACGAGCACTGGGCCGACGCCGTCGCGGGCCGTGCCGACTACCGGTTCAGCAACGCAGAGCGGCTCGGCAACGTCGCCATCCTCGAGGCCCTTGTACGTTCGGCCGAGAACGGCGGGCCTGAGCCGGTGGCGCAGTACTCCTGAGGTTCACTAGCCAACGACTGAGGCCGGAGCGTTCCCGCTCCGGCCTCAGCTTTGTCTCCGAAAGATGTCAGGTCAGGTCCTGGAGATTGTGCCTTCCCAGGTACCGACCTTGTCGCCCTTCATGGCGTCCTTGTCGAACCAGAAGCTCGTGACGGCCTTGGTCTCGGTGTAGAACGCGACGCCGTCGCGGCCCATCACGTGGAGGTCGCCGAAGAAGCTCTTCTTGTGACCGCTGAACGGGAACACGGAGATCGGAACCGGGATCCCGACGTTGACGCCGACCATCCCTGCATCGATCCGGCGTGCGAACTCGCGTGCGTAGTAGCCGCTCTGGGTGAAGATCGACGCACCGTTAGCGAATTCGCTCTCGTTGATGAGATCGATGCCCTCGTTGAAGTCGGCGACGCGCTTGACGTAGAGCACGGGGCCGAACACTTCCTGGTTGCCGCACGACATCTCGGGAGTGACGTGATCGAACACCGTCGGGCCGACGAAGAATCCTCCCTCATGCCCGTCGACCTCGAGGCCGCGGCCGTCGAGTACCGGGACGGCGCCTTCCTCGACCGATTTCTCGATCCATTCGTTGACGGACGCGAAGTGCTCGGCGTTGACCAGCGGCCCCATCTCGGTCGACTCGTCGTATGCGGGACCGATCTTCCGGTCCTTCGCGAGCTCGGCGATGGTGGCAACGAGCTCATCTGCGATCGATTCTTCGACGGCGATGGCGGGGAGGGCCATGCAGCGCTCACCGGCGCAACCGAACGCCGAATTGATGATCCGCTGCGCAGTAGCGCGAATTGGGGCATCGGCGAGGACGAGTGCGTGGTTCTTCGCCTCGGTGAGGGCCTGGACGCGCTTGCCGTGTGACGTGGCCGTCGAGTAGATGTGCAGACCGACCGCAGTCGACCCGACGAAGCTCACCCCTTGCACCTTGGGATGGGTGAGGAGGCGCTCTGCTTCATGTCGTGAGCACGTGACCAGGTTGAAGACACCCGGCGGCAGGCCTGCTTCTTCGAGCAACTCGGCCATCCGCATTGCCGTCTGGGGGACGTACGAGGCGGCCTTCAACACGAACGTGTTTCCGGTGGTTACGGCCAGGGGCATCATCCAGCCCATGGGAATCATCGCGGGGAAGTTCCAGGGCACGATTCCGGCGAACACGCCGAGGGGCTCACGGAAGGTGACCGTGTCGTAGCCGGTGGCGACGTTCATCAGCGAGTCGCCCATCATCGTGACGGGTGTCGCGCAGGCAAGCTCGACGACCTCGATCGCCTTGAGCACGTCGCCGCGAGCCTCGGCGTAGGTCTTGCCCATTTCGGTCGCGAGGAGCATCGAGAGATCGCGCAGGTTCTCTTCGAGGATGGCCTTGAGGTTGAACATCACCTGCACCCGCTTGGTGATCGGCGTGTCGCGCCACGCCGGGAACGCGGCGGCTGCCGCCTCGACCGCCGCATCGACCTCGTCGGCGGTGCAACGGGGGGCTTCCGCCATGACTTCGCCCGTGCTGCTGTTGGTGATCTCGTAGTAGACGCCGCTGTCGGTGTCTTTCCACTCGCCGTTCACCAGATACTTGAGTCGCTTGGTCACGCTTCTCTCCTCGTTTCTCGTTACGTCTTGTTCAGTTTGTTCGATCTTCGACCGCTACTGCATCGATGTGCGAATCGTCTCCACGATGCGCTCGACCGAGGGGATCGCCATGTCCTCGATCGCATCTGCCGCTGGGAGCGGAATATGTGGGGTCGTGATGCGCACGATGGGGCCATCGAGATCCCAGAAGCACTCATCGGCAGCAATTGAAGCAACCTCGGCTCCCCATCCGCACAACCGCGGGTTCTCCTCGACCGTAAACAGCCTGCCGGTCTTCGAGACCGAGGCGGCGATCGTTGTGACATCGAGCGGCACCAGTGTCCGCGGGTCGATCACGTCCGCCGTGATCCCCTCTGCAGCAAGGATGTCTGCTGCTTCGACGGCCTTTGGAACCATGGCGGCGAGCGCAACGATTGTTGCATCGCTGCCCGTTCGCACGGTGGTTGCCCGTCCGAGCTCATCAACGAGTTCCCCATCGGGAACCTCACCCTTTGTGGCAAAGAGTGCCTTGTGCTCGAGGAAGATCACTGGGTCGTTGTCGCGGATCGCCGCCGCCATCAGGCCGACCACGTCGACCGGCGTCGACGGAGCGACCACCTTGAGCCCGGGGATTGCCATGGCCCAGTTCTCGACGCTCTGGGAGTGCTGACCACCGAAGCGCGCGCCGCCGCCGTTTGCGGAGCGTAGGACGAGCGGCAGTTCGATCTGGCCTCCCGTCATGTAGCGGGTCTTGGCGATCTGGTTGGTGACGATGTCCCAGCAGGTGGCAAGGAAGTCGCTGAACATGATCTCGCCGATGGGTCGCAGGCCGTTCATGGCGGCGCCCATCACCATGCCGGTGATCGCCTCTTCCGAGATTGGCGTGTCCCGGACACGTCGAGGGCCGAATCGCTCGCGCAGCCCCTGTGTCGTCTTGAAGACGCCACCCGCCTCGGCAACATCTTCACCGATGAGGAGCACGCGCTCGTCTCGTGCCATCTCCTGGGAGATGCCGCGTGCGACGGCCTCGCGGTAGGTCAGCGTCGCCATGAGGATCCTCCATCCGCCCACAGATCCGTCATGAGGGTCGATTCGCCAGGTTCCGCTGCCGCTTTCGCCGCTTCCGTCGCTGCATCGATCTCGACTCGCCCCGCTTCCTCGATACGATCGAGATCAGTCGCAGGGATTCCCATGCTCTCCAGCCTCGACCGATAGGCAACAATCGGATCCTTGTTCATCCAAGCCGCGACTTCGTCGTCTGGGCGATACTTGCCGGGGTCGGCCCTTGAGTGTCCGTGGTGCCGGTAGGTCTGAGCCTCGATCAGGGACGGGCCCTCGCCGGCGCGTGCCCGTTCGATGACATCGAGCGCCGCTTCGTAGATGGCATCGACGTCGTTTCCGTCCACGATGATGCGGTCGAGTCCGTAGGCGGCAGCGCGATCCGCCGCGGGATTTGGCACTGCGGTCACTGACGAAATCGGCGTGTATTCCATGTAGAGGTTGTTCTCGCACACGTAGACCACAGGGAGGCCCCACACGGCTGCGATGTTGAGCGACTCGTGGAACGCTCCGATGTTGGTCGTTCCGTCGCCGAAGAAGCAGACGGTGACCTGTCCGGTGCCCCGCTCCTGGGATGCCCAGGCGGCTCCGGCAGCGACGGGGAGGTGGGCCCCGACGATCGCGTATGAGCCCATGGCGTGCTGTTCAACATCGGTGAGGTGCATCGAGCCGCCCTTGCCTCCGCAACAGCCGGACTCGCGTCCGAGCAGTTCGCCCATGAGCGAATCCATCGGCGCGCCACGCAGCAGGGTGTGGTTGTGGCCGCGATAGGTGCAGAAGACCATGTCGTCGTCGCGCATGGCGGTCGAGAATCCCGCGGCCACGGCCTCCTGGCCGGTCCCGAGGTGGGTAGTCCCCTTGACGAGGCCGCTCATGAACAGGTCGTAGGTGCGTTTCTCGAACACCCGCGCACGCCACATCGCCGAGTACATCTCGAGGCGAGTCTCGGTGGATATCCCCGATGCGGATCGGGGGTTCGGGGCCGTACCTGCGCCCGGCACGTCGATCATGGTGTTCTCCTGACATGGTCGCGTGCCATTGCGGAGTGAGTGAGCGAGCGCGGACTCTCAGGTTGGCGGTGCGGACCTCGAATGCATATCATCGATTATCGAAGATTAGTCATTTCCGGGGTGAAAGGTCGAACTGACATGGGGTTGGCCCGCACACCCGGAAGCGACAGGGGTAAGAGGGGAGAAATCCGCTGGCGCGTCATCGCCGCCTCGATCCTCACCATCACCGTGGCGATCCTGCCGGGCTTCCTCCCAGGTGCGCTGGCCGTTCAGTTGGCTGATTCCCTTGGGATCGCCAAGGCCGGCGTTGGGTTGATCGTGGGGGCGTTCTTCGCAATGTCGGCACTCACCTCGTCGCGGCTCGGCCGACTCGTCGAACGGCTGGGCTGGGCGCCGGCGATGCGGGTCGCGGCCCTTGGCGCCGCCGCAACCCTGCTTGCAACGCCGCTGCTTGGTCAGTCCGTGGTGATGCTCGGGGTCGTGACGGTGGTCGGAGGTCTGTTCCTGGCCCTCGCCCATCCGGCGGTCAATCTGGGCATCGCCCGCTGCACCGTGGTCCGACGCCAAGGTTTGGCCTACGGGTTCAAGCACGGAGCGATCCCCGCAGCGACGGCCATCGCCGGACTCGGTCTTCCGATGGTGGCGATCCCGCTCGGTTGGCAGTGGGTGTATGTGATGTGCGCGGCACTCGCCGTCGTCGCTGCGCTCGTTGTGCCGACTTCCCCCGACTCGTACGAGGTCGAGAGCGACCGCGAGGCGAACACAGAGAGGTCGGGCGTCCGGACCTCCCCCTTGTCGCTCCTTGTCCTGATGGCGGTGGGAGCCGGGCTCGGAATCTTCGGCATGGATGCGCTCGCGACGTTCCTCGTTCCCTATGCGGTCGACGTCGGCTTCGCCGAGGGGGCAGCGGGTGTGCTGCTCGCCCTTGGGAGTCTGCTCGGCATCATCACTCGCCTCATCATGGGATGGCTGATCGACCGCCGAACGGCCGGCGGTCTGGCGACGGTCGCGACGTTCCTCGCCCTCGGAGCCGCAGGAATCGGGCTACTCGCCGCCGGCTCGGATCCGGCAATCATCGTCGGATCGCTGGTTGCCTTCACGTTTGGGTGGGGATGGTCGGGTCTGTTCACCTTCGCCGTCGTTCGGCGAAACCCCGGGGCGCCGGCAGCGGCTACCGGCATCACGATGACCGGCATCTACGTCGGCGCAGCGGTGGGTCCTGTCGTGTTTGGCTTCGTCGCCGAGGCCTCGTTCGCGGCCGCTTGGGTCATCATGAGCGCCGCCCTCGCCTTGGGAGCCGTGCTGATGACCGTGGCGTTGCTCAGGGAACGAGGCCAGGTCGCAGCTTCGGCGTGACGGGTCGGTGGTTGCGCACGTAGGTCATCAGCGCGGCGGCAAGGAGGAGCGCTGCGGTCGACAGCCAGTACGCGGCGCTGAACGAGACTCGGTCCGCGACGACGCCGAAGAGCACCGGTCCGAGCGCCGCTCCGATGAACTTGCCCGTCTGTGCGATTCCCCATGCCGCAGCGGGAGCGTCGGGGTTGTCCTTCACCACCGCGAACGTGAAGATGCCGGACCAACCCCACCCAAAGGTGAACGCCAGGAGCCCGCCGACGAGCAGGCCGGCAAATCCGCCGAGGTTGATAATCACGACGCCGAAGGCTCCGATGCACATCATCACCGCAATGGCGATGAGGTCAGCCTGTGCCACACGATCGATGATTCTTCCTGCGATGAGCCTGGCGACGATGCCGCAGAACCCACCCGCTGCCAGGAGCAGGCCGGCGATCTGCTCCTCCACACCGATGGAGACCGCGTAGGCAACGAAGAACGACCCGAGTGGATCTGCCGCGCCGATGCCGAAGCCCACCGCGACAGCGAGGATGATCAGGAGGTAGCGCGGCATGTTTGGCTTCCCCGTTGAGCGGTCGACCGGTAATGGTGGGGGAGTGAGCGTGAACGGCCCCTCCCTCAAGGGAATTACGGCAACCGTGACCACAGCCACGATCGCAGCGATCCGGAACGCCCATGTCCAACCAATGGTGAATGCGAGTGTCGGCACGGCCAAGCCGGCCAAGAACATGGCGGCGGGCACGCATGCGTGCTTGACGCCGAAGATCCATCCGTGACGCTGGGGCACAACGCATCGAGCG
>RCNG010002033.1_pt1 | contig 10074 bp, 2 predicted proteins | sample 2041371 | NCBI WGS metagenome assembly RCNG01 (sample SAMN09708227, study PRJNA481090) | Marine sediment metagenome, whole genome shotgun sequencing project. | biome: marine sediment; feature: ocean; material: sediment; isolation source: Sewage treatment plant 1 marine sediment (STP1) ...
AAGAAGAACATCGCGGAGAATCCATCACGCATGATACATATCGCGGCTCACGGCCTTGTCGATCCGGTGACGCCCGCCGCATCGAGCATAGCGCTTTCGGCATCGCCGGGTGATGGTGAAGATGGATTCCTGCATACGCTCGAGATACTCGCGCTGCCTGTAGAGTCCCGCCTCGTCGTCCTGTCGGCATGCGAGACCGCGACCGGCCGGGTGAGCAGGGGCGAAGGTGTGGTCGGCTTGAGCAGGGCCTTCCTCGGCGCAGGCGCGTCGGGAGTCGTTTCGAGCCTCTGGGCCGTGCCCGACGAATCGACCGCCGAACTGATGAAGATTTTCTACGAATACATGGTGGGGAAGAAGAAACCCGCACACGAAGCTATAAATGAGGCCAGGAAAAAACTTCTCGAGACGGAGGAGTATTCACATCCGTTCCACTGGGCCTCTTTCATCGTGATAGGGACGGAGAAGGCACCACACTAAGCGGCTGCGGCCCCGCATCTCCGCGGAGCCGAAGGGACAAAACTCAGGAGGGGAACCTGATGAAGACTGCAACGGTTTTCTGCTGCATCATCTGTATCATTGTATCCATTTTCATGCCTGCTGCTCTCCATGCTGAAAAGCAGCTCGTCAAATCGATCCCTCTGAAGGGCGGCCTGCCTCCCGGGGTGCTCGCCGTCACATCGCCGGGAAGTACGGGGCCGCGCCTCGTCCCTTACTGGGATGCAGCTCTCACGGAGAGGACGGCCTGCTTCGGCCCGAGCGATACAGTGACGGTCTATCTTGTCCTGGAGAACCTGTCCGGGCCGATAGACCAGGTCAGGTACGCGATTCATGCGGCAGCTTCATATCAAATCCAATATCTGTCTGAAACGGTGGAGGCGGGAGTCGCTACAGGCGATCTCACAAACGGCATCACGCTCGATTTCCCATCACCTGTCGATGCTTCAGGCCAGCTTCTTCTCCAGACGGTCACTTATGACGTAACGGACATTTGCAACCCCGGCTGTTCCACCGAAGAATCCTACGGCATCAACGTCTACGCTCATCCGGATGATGGGGGGACCCAGATCGCCGTTGCCACGGTGTCGGGAATCGGAGAAGTGATCGTCTTCACTCACACCGCAAGGACCTGCGATGATGACGGACTGGTCGAACTCGAGATCGTTTCGTTCACATCCCCTGATACCGCGATGAGCTACGATGATATAACATCGGAGTTCAGCCTGACGGTCCGGAACAGTAGCCCCGATTCGATGATCAACAATTACAATGTGGTCATCAAGCTCGTCGACGATACGAATACGATCTACGGATCAACTGTCACGAGCGTAATCGGGCTCGAACCCCTCGGTCCTGGCGCATCGGCCTCCGTTCCTTTCGATGGATTGACGATCCCTTCTGGACGTCACACTGGACCTCAATATTTCCTGACGCAGATAGACTACAATCAGATAGTCCATGAGACCGATGAATCCGACAACCATCTCTGGCACCCAGTGGAGATAATCAAGAATCCGGATGTAGACACGATCTACTTCTACGCGGAGGATTTCCAGGAAGGGCCTAATGGCTGGTCCGCAATAAATATTAATGCGCTCACTCTGGTGTCGCACTGGAGTCAGACGACCTATAACGACGGGGTCGACAGGGAGTTTCTGTGGTGCGGTACGGACGATCCTGCCTACGCGACTCCTCCTGGGTACGGCAACGGCTGGCAGGAGGGAGTCTATAAGCAGTTCTCGCTTCCTGCCGGATTTGCCGCGCTCAGCTGTATGCTGCAGTATGATTCTGAGCCGGATTATGATTACACCCGTATCCAGATCTCAGCCAACGGCACTGACTATACTGATCTGGTGGCCCTGTCCGGTTCATCCGGAGGCTTCTCTCAGCATGACTTTGATATCTCCACGTATGCCGGGCAGACAGTTACGATCAGGTTCCTCTTTGAATCGGACGGAGGTTATTCGGACGAAGACGGCAGCTATCCATCTGAAGGGGCAATGCGCATCGACTGGGTCGCGGTTACAGGATTCGCGACCGATGATTTCATCTCCGGTTTCGACGGATGGGAAGTCTTTCTTCCTGGAGCTCCGGGTGGCGAATTCCGGCTCGTATTCGATCCGAAGTGCGAGATGACCTATCCCTGCGACTTTAACTCTTCAACAGGCGAGTCGCAGGTCTTCTGCAACGCGTGGGTCGCTTATGACCCGGTGACTGAAGTCTTTCCGAGCAGTCCTGAAATAAACACTAACCTGGCGATCGAATCTCCGATCATCGATCTGCCGGCCGACGTGATCGACATCGTCCTTCGGTACGATATGTACGCAAATCTACCGTATGGTTGTAACGTCTTTTTCCAATGGGAGGTGGCCTGGGATACGGACTGGCTATGGACAGGCGACAACATGAATCATTACGCGTTGGGTGGATGGATCACTACCGGTGGCTCTCTCGTCCAGTACATGCCAATCGGCGCGACACAGATGAAGGTCAGGCTGGTCGCCAGGGAATACAACTATGGCGCCCAGACCCAACCCCACACCACTTCTCCGATGTTCGACAATATCAGGATCTACGCGATATCGACCTCAGGCGGCGGCCTCGATATGTCCTCCTTCCCACGGAACTGCATCGTCGCGGACGAGGACTGGGACGGTGTAGGCGATCTGACCGACATCTGCCCGGCCGAGGATTCGGCTCCGTTTGACCGTGACGGCGACGGTTGTCTTGACGAAGCTATAGGCAGCAGGCATATCGAGTATTATCCTTTCACTACCTTCGAGTACAGGATTCACTCTGAAGGCTCTCCCCATATAGGCGACGGAAGCGACATGACCGCCGTGCAGAACGGCTTCGATGCGTGGAACGCGGTCGGCGGAACTGATATCACGACTGTTTACGCGGGAACCGTTGCCGATCCCAGGGCGAAGGCGTTCGACGGCGTCAACATGGTGACCTTCACCGACCCGGAATTCAACTTCCCGATGGGAGTGCTGGCGGTAGGCCTCTCGACCTCTTTCGTCGATCCGGCCAGGCACCAGGAGTATCACGTCAGGCCCGGGCAGATAATCGATGCCGATATCATATTCAACCCGAACATGGCGTTCGGCACTCCGACTGCCGGCGAGGGAACAGATATCCAGAGTGTGGCTACGCACGAGGCGGGGCATCTGTTCGGGATCTCGCACTCAGCTGTCCAGACCTCGACGATGTTCTTTGTCCTGCCTCCGGGAACCGAGGCCTCCACTCTGGAGGCGGAAGACAGGGCTGCGTTCCGGAAAGCTTATGCAGACGAGACGGTCATGGCCTCGGCGAGCAGGCTGAAGGGGACGGTAACCGACGGCGAGACCGGTGAGCCGGTGCCGGGCGCTATCGTATACGCGATCGACGCAGTTGCCGGAGATACGCTAGGCAGCGGTTATACAATGACAGACGGAACATTCGATTTCTTCAGCCTTCCCGACGGCGACTATTACGTAGCGATCCATCCGCTCAACGGCAGTTCGAGGATAGGCTATCTGCAGGCCGCAAACGTGAACCAGTATGTCCGGGACATCTATGTCGATTTGTTTGTCCCCGAGTACTACGACGTGGCCGAGTCGAATTTCGACGATGAGACAGCGATGACGGCCGTATCGGTGACGTCAGGTTCGACGACGAACATAGCTCTCGTCACCAATATCGATGAGGAAGGGCCGGTTGTCGTGGAAACGTCGCCCGTACCTGGTGAGGGCGGAGTGAAGATCGACGCTTCTATTCTTATATCCTTCTCCGAGCCGATAGATCTGGCCACTCTCCAGGGGAACTTCAGCCTGCGCGACACATTGTCTGGAGAGGCGATCGGCGGGAACGTCGCCTCGTTCGACGATGATTCGACATTGGCATTTATTCCTGCCAGAAATCTTGATTTCGAGAAAATATACAAGCTTGAGCTCGGGACCGGCCTTTCGGACAAGTTCGGGAACGGGCTCGCCTCTCCCTACATAGTCTTCTTCACTACCGAGGTAAAGCCCGACGTAGGCATCACGAGTATCATGCCCCGCAAGGGGATCGAGAGCGCCATCGTTGTTGTCAGCGGATTTGGTTTCGAGGCGGCCGTGGCGGGGAACACGGTCCATTTCAACGGGGCCGACGCGACGATCACCGACGCGAGCGCTACGAGGCTGGTAGTCGAGGTTCCCGAGGGCGCGATAACAGGCAACGTTACCGTCGACAACCTCGTCGAAGGCAAGTCGAGTAACGCCCTGTCATTTACGATACTGTCCGCTGAGGAGGTTGCACGAGGCTACGATGCCGGGCAGGCTCCTCTCGGGTCCCATCCCAGGGTCTTGTCGGTGTCCCCGGACGGCGTCCTGATGTTCGTCGGAACTGAAGAAGGGTACTCTGCGGTCGTTGTCGATCCCGGATCGCCCGATTATCTCTCGACCAGGGCGTTTCCCATCGAGGGAGGAGTGGACGGGATAGATGTCACGCCGGACGGGAAGCGAGTCTATGCCGTCAGTAGTGAGAATGAAAAACTCTATCGTATCAATGGTGAGATCGGCGCAGGGGGACTCGATGATCTGCAGATCCTCAGCGAGGTGGCAATCGGGTCCGAACCGAACGGGATAATGATAGAGCCCTCCGGGCGCAAGGCTTACGTGATCACTTCAGACAACACAGTGGATGTCTACGACGTCAATCCGTCGAGCGCCACATTCGATATGCAGATCGGCATGATCTCAGAGGTCGGTGTCAGCCTCAGGGGCTGCATGACCTTCGATCCTTCAGGGGACCTTCTTCTCATACCTACGGGAGAAGGAAAGCTCGCTGTCTGCGACACGAGGGGCGACACCCTTGTAGCGTCGATAGATGTCGGGCTGGACCCGAGGGATGTAACAGTCGATCCGACCGGTACGAGAGCATATGTCACCGATGAGAACGGTGTGGCAACGGTCGTCTCCCTGAGCATGCTCGAGAAGGTCGCCGAGGTGGCGACGGGCGGATCCCTCCGCGGAGACGCTGTCACCCCGGCCGGCTCGTTTCTCTTTTCGGTAAACAGGGAGCTGAATTTCTACGACGTTATCGATCTGCGTCAGACGAGCCAGACGTTCCGCAGTGTTATCGCGAACATCAACCTTCCTGTTAATCCGCTCGATGTCGAGCTGTCTCCGGACGGCCAATACGCCTTCGCGATATGTGACCATGACATGGTGCTGGCGGTGACCGCGATCGGCGTGGGGCCGACGATCCATACGATATCTCCGGCGGCCGGCCCTGAAGGAGCGGTGGTCGTTATCGGCGGTGCGGGATTCGGCAACGATTCCACGGTCGTCGTCTCGTTCAACGGAATCACTGTCGATCCGGATGTCAGGAGGGATGACGTCCTGATAGCGACAGTGCCGCCCGGAAACGTGACCGGGCCTCTTATGGTGATCGGTGGAAATCCATTCCGCCCGGACGCTCTCTCAAACGAGGTCTATTTCGAGGGGCTGACGGCGACGCCGGGCGACAATCTCCGGATGGCGGGCCAGGCGGGAATCGCCGGGCTTACCGGAGGAGTATGCGCGACGGCAGTCTCCGGAGATATGACCCTTCTCGAGGTTGATGCCGGTCCTGACAAGGCTCTCTGCGCCTTCGATACGGATCAGTCGAGCGATACATATATGCAGGTTCTCGGCACCGCCGCTATGCCGGCAGGTGCTTCAATAGATGAAATAGTGATGACGCCTGCCGGCGATCTCGCCTTTGTCATCGACCGCGGAGCCGGAAATACGGGCGAACTCGATCATATCCCCATTATCGATGTCGACAGGCTCAGTCCGGGATTCCTTGCGGGCGCCGGCTCGATAGATGTCTCCATGATGACGCAGGGCGTCAGCGGCGCGTGCATCGATCCTGTCGGCAGGCTCCTTGTCGTCGCCGAGTATGGCGATCCTGGAGGTACTGCCGAAGCGACTATCCACGTATTCACATACGATTCTTCCGGAGAGGGCATTTTCGTTCCGTCCGGCAGTTTCACGGTGGCCGGCACAACGGTCGAGGATCCCGTTTTCCATCCTTCAGGGCAGTACTGCTATCTGCCGGTGGCCGACGAGGCAGGTCCGGGAATCATAGTTCTCGATACCGATCCTGAAAGCCCGGGGTACCTGACGACAGGGGCTGCCATGCCTCTGCCGGGATCACCGGCCGGTCCCGTGCCCGCTTCTCTTTCGTTCACTCCGGACGGGCAGCGATGCCTCGTCCTTACTTGTGACGAGGGAGGGACGGAGCAGCGGGATATCGTCATGATCGATACAACCGATCCGGCAGTTCCAGCGGTGAGCCACGTGGAACCTCTCATCGGAGGGACAGCCGGACCGAGCCATATAGACGTGTCTCCTCTCGGCACTCACGGCGTGGCGTCGATAGGAGGAGAGGGACTCACTCACTTCGGGATAGTCACTGTCGAGGATTCGGTCCTGTCCATCGGAGGTTATGCTGTAACGGATCCGATACCCGCGGGCGCATATTCCGCAGACGGATCGATCTATTACTGCGCACTTCCTGAAACCGATTCGTTCGAGGCGCTGGATTTCTCGGATGCGCAGACCCTGGAGATCGTCTCGGGGAACAGCCAGAGTGGAGTGGCGGGAACGCTCCTCCAGGCTCAGCTTCGTGTCAGGGTGACGACTACATCGGGAGCCGGGCTCTCCGGTATTCCTGTGCGGTTCACCGTCTATCCCGATAACGGATATTTCTACAGCAACGATGATACGGTCCGGACCGTGACGACAGACGATGATGGAAGAGCTGGTGTGCAGTGGGTGCTCGGTCCAGGAACAGGAACGCAGAATGTAAGCGCCTGGTCACCCGGCCTGTCCGGTTCGCCGGGAGTGTTCACCGCCGAGGCTCTGACCGATCCGGAGACCCTCCCCCTGCAGTTCGTAGAGGCGGTCCCGTACAATTCGATGACGGGTACCAGCGCTACCACGGCTGCCCGCCTGTCATTCAGCAGGCCGGTCGATCCGGCATCGGTCGATACGACGGTATGCTACCTGCTCGAAGACGGAGCTCTTGAGCCCGTACCCGTGCTCATCGGATTTTCCGACGGTTACCGCCGCGTGTCGATAACCCCGCGTGAGCCTCTCGAGCCACTTACCGAATATACGCTTTACGTGACAGCGGGGATCCTCGATGGATCCGGCGGCCCTCTGCAGAATCCGGAAAGTTCGGTGTTCACGACCACCGACCCGCCCCCGCTGCGGCTCGATGCGATATCACCGCCGAGCAGTATCAGGGGGATGAATGTCGTCCTCTCCGGCCAGGGGTTTGACCGTGACGCTGAGGACAACACAGTCTACTTCAACGACAAAATTGCCGGAGTGACGGATGCTTCCGACGATCACTTGACGATCGTGGTCCCATACGACGCTGTGAACGGAACTAACCTCGTGCATGTCGAGACCGCGGGACAGCCCTCGAATCTCCTGAGCTTCAGGGTCCTCGTCCCCGAGGTCAACTCGCTGGATGATGACGTGATAAAGAAGGTCGGGACGGGCTCGACCGCCAAGAGCGTTGTCGTCACACCGGACGGCGCCCTGGCGTACGCTGTCAGTCCGGCATCCAACTCGGTCGTCGTGATAGACATCCAGGCCAGCCTGCCGCTCGCCTCGATACCTGTCGGCGAGAATCCTTTCGCGATAACGATCAATCCGGAAGGCACCCGGGTATATGTGACAAACTTCCTCGATCATACGGTCTCGGTGATCAATTCGGGGCGCTACTCTCCCGGATTCAACACGGTGGATGAGACGATCGAGGTCGGGCTCAACCCGATCGACGCCCTGGTCACACCTGACGGGGACAGGCTCATCGTGTCGAACCTCGGCTCGATGGATCTGAGTATCGTTGATTCGGACAGGTCGAGCGCGACGTACAACATGGTGCTCCATACTGTTGGAACGGGCCAGACGACCAGGACGATGACTGTCACTCCGGACGGCGGCCTTCTCTACATCGGAACAAACGACGGATACCTCGTCGTGAGCGTCGTCGATTTCGGAGTTGTCAAACAGGTCGGAACAGGAAGTACCACGAAGGCTATTACCGTGACACCGGATGGGGCGCTTCTCATCGTGCTCACAGCGGCTGGCGAGGTCATGTTTATCGATATAGCCGAAGGAAGTCCTACCGAGGATCAGGTGGTCCACAGGGTCGGTACGGGATCGACAGTAAAATCGGTGACCGTGACTCCCGACGGCGGCCTGCTCTACCTCGTGATGGAGGCGATAGACGCCATCCTTACGGGACAAATCGATATTCTTACCTCTGCCTCGGCGACGAGTGGCGTGGATTCACCCGTCGACCTGGTTGAAGTGACTTTCATCGACACGTTCTACACCGGTGAGGATCCTTACGAGATAGTATTCGCACCGGGCGGGAGCAATATCGCGGTGATCACAAATGCCGGTGATAACACGATGTCTATCTACAATCCCGGCGGCATGCCGATAGGCATAGCGATAACCGGATTCGAAGCGAAACAGTCGAGAGAGGCCGCACTCCTGGAGTGGAGGACGCATCTCGAGGAAAGGACGTCAGGATTCCATATCCTGAGGTCCGAATATGCCCTGTTCGGATACGAGCGGGTGACCGCCGAACCGGTCCCGGCGAAAGGTATGCCCTCGGAGTACACCTTCAGGGACGAGTCAGTACAGCCGGGGAAGAAATACTATTACAAGATCCAGGCAGTGGGAGACCTGGGCAGCAGCGAGGAATTCGGCCCAGTCGAGTTTATGTATACACCCAGGTTCACCATGTATCAGAACGTTCCCAACCCGTTTAATCCAGTCACGAAGATCAGTTTTGTCATACCGGAAACCGGCCATGTCGACCTGCGGGTCTACGATGTGACTGGTCGCCTGATCAGGACACTGGTCAACGGGAAGCTCGCAGCGGACCGCTACGAGGTCACCTGGGACGGTACGAATAACGGAGGCAGAAGTGTGGCGAGCGGAGTCTACTTCTACAGGATCAAGGCGGGGAAACACGAAAAGACGAAGAAGATGGTCATGCTCAGATGATGTTTTCAGCAAAAATCGCAAGGTGAGAAAGATGTGTAAACGAAAGGAAAATAAGATGAGAAGGCAGATCGGAAAGTCTATTGCGGCAATGCTGATAATCCTGACATGTGCCCTTGCAGTCGACGCTACACAGATCGTCATAATCAGCTCGAAGGAGATGGCTGACAACTCGGTCCTCGTAGTCTCCGGACGTGTAGCAGGTGTCGAATCGTACTGGAACGAGGGGCAGACCAAGATATTCACCAGGACCACTATCATCGTCGATGAGACGTACAAGGGGGCCCCAAGTCCCCGTATAGAGCTGATCCAGCTCGGCGGCATCGTCGGGAACATCAAGGTCACCGTCGAGGGAGCGCTGCAGTGGCGGGACGGGGATGAAGTGCTTCTCTTTCTCGAGACGTACGGAAACACACCGTCCTTCCAGGTAGCCGGCCTCTCCCAGGGCAGGTTCATGATCGATCGTGATCCGGAAACTGGAGAGAGATTTGTCAGGCGGCCCGCGATAGAAGGAGTAGAGCTTCTTCAGGCGGATGGAAACCCTGAGCAGGGCGACGGCGCTGTGAAAAAGGTATCGCTGGGACAGTTCGTTTCAGAAGTCATCGAGGCGGAATAGGGGAGGGGGTCAGTCATCGTCGACGGGCCGTGTCCTGCCGGCCTTGATCTGGCTCCTGCGGCGCTTGTCCTCGAGCCGCCTGCGTCTGACACCGGCTGGTATTCTCTTTTTTCTGCGGGGAGGCTTCTGGACCAGCGCGTCCCGAAGCAGTTCGGCAAACCTCTCAGTAGCCGCATCACGGTTCATCTTCTGCGTGCGGTGCTTCTGCGAGACGACACGCAGGATTCCCTCGCGGGAGATCCTCGTCGGGAGCTTCTCAAGGATCATCTCACGCTGAGTCTCGCTGAGGCTCGGCGAACCGGCGACATCGAACCAGAGGGCGGCCCGCGTATTGAGCTTGTTCACGTTCTGCCCGCCCGGTCCACTCGACCGCGAAAATGTGAACGAGATCTCACTCTCCGGTATCGACAGATCTGAATT
>RCNG010002034.1_pt1 | contig 10074 bp, 8 predicted proteins | sample 2041371 | NCBI WGS metagenome assembly RCNG01 (sample SAMN09708227, study PRJNA481090) | Marine sediment metagenome, whole genome shotgun sequencing project. | biome: marine sediment; feature: ocean; material: sediment; isolation source: Sewage treatment plant 1 marine sediment (STP1) ...
CTGGGACCGGGAGAGACATCGGAAACCTCAATGCAGGTTCAGGCTCCGGAAGAACCCGGTGACTACATCCTCGAACTGGACCTGGTGGCGGATCAGGTGGCCTGGTTTGCCGGCAAATCGCCGGGCCGGGAACCGTTGGGGCGGTATGCGGTACGGGTGATCCGGCCAGCGGAGGGGGAGTGGCCGGTGGAGTCCGGCTCCCCACTGGATCAGGGACGGTAATCATGTATGATAGTACAGCACGTCCACATCAGCTACGAGAACGGGAAAGACGATGAGCGAATCCACAAGCCGCGAAACCGGTGGTGACTCCGGGGTTCGGCCCACGGCCCTCCATGCCGAGCTGCACGACCGGAATGCGTCTGCCGCCGGCAAATATCGCCGGCTCACGGTGGGCGACAGGGGCCTGCTCTTCCTGTTCTACTATGAACTGGTGACCTTTCTCTTTTCCTGGATGCCCGGGGCCATCGGTTTTCTGTTGCGCGGCCTGTTCTACCGGCCGCTTTTCGGCGCCCTGGGGCGGGGAGTGGTGATCGGGCAGCACGTGACCATCCGCCACCCGCACAAAATCCGCCTGGGCCACGGTGTTGCCCTGGGCGACTATGTTTCGCTGGATGCCATGGGCGGCACTGATTCAGGCATCGATCTCGGCGAACAGGTGCTCATCGGCCGCAACACGGTGCTCAGCGCCAAGGGCGGAGCCATCACCGTGGGCCGCGGTACCAACATCGGCATGAACTGCCTGATCATTGCCCGGGACTCCACGGTCACCGTGGGGGAGGGAACTCTTTTTGCCGCATACTGCTACCTGATGGGTGGCGGCGTGCACGGGTTCCAGCGAACCGACGTGCCGATCATGGAACAGCACCTCCCATCAAGAGGAGTGGAGGTGGGATCGGATTGCTGGCTCGGGGCAGGGGTCAAGGTGGCGGACGGCGTGCGGGTGGGAGACGGCTCGGTTGTGGGGGCTGGGGCTGTGGTCCTCGATCCGCTCCCCGCCAACAGCGTCGCCTACGGAATTCCGGCCCGGGTGTCCCGCACCCGGGGTGAAGAACAGGTGAACAGATGACAGATGACGGCCTCCAGGCCAACGGTGGAACGGTCCCCGAGATTTCGGTGGTTATCCCGGTTCTTGACGAGAAGGAGAGCGTTGCCCCGCTCACCGATGAAGTGATCCAGGTGATGTCGGCCTTTGGCCGCACCTTTGAAATCATCTTTGTCGATGACGGCAGCCGGGACGGTACCACCGATCTGCTTCGCGAACTGGCCGGTAAACCGGAGGTGGGGCTGATCGTCTTCCGCAAGAATTTTGGCAAAGCGGCGGCACTGCTGGCCGGATTCGAACGGAGCCAGGGGGACTTCGTGATCACCATGGACGGGGACCAGCAGGACGATCCCGCCGAAATCCCGCGGCTCATCGAAAAACTCGAAGAGGGGGCCGACCTGGTATCCGGCTGGAAACGGAAACGCCGCGACCCGCTGAACAAGGTCATCCCTTCGCGGCTGTTCAACATGGCCACGTCCTTCATCGGCGGACTGCGGCTGCACGACTACAACTGCGGTCTCAAGGGCTACCGCCGGGCGGTGATCGAGAATATCGATCTCTACGGTGAATTACACCGCTACATCCCGGTTCTGGCCCATCGCAAGGGCTTTCGCGTTGCGGAATTGGCGGTGAACCACCGGCCCCGCACCCACGGCCGCTCTAAATACGGGGTGAGTCGCTATTCCAAGGGTTTTCTCGATCTGATCACCGTGTTCTTCCTCACCCGGTTCACCCGCCGGCCGCTGCATCTTTTCGGCGGTGTGGGCCTGATATTTTTTCTGTGCGGCTTTGCCATCAACAGCTATTTGACGGTGATCTGGCTTCAAGGCCGGACCATCGGGCACCGGCCGCTGTTCTTTCTCGGAATCCTCTGTGTCATTGTCGGCATCCAGATGCTGTCCGCCGGTTTGCTTGGCGAGATGATGGCCAATTTCATCAATCGCCGGCAACGGGACTACGTTATCCGCGAGGAGATCTGAAGGGGGGCGCCATGAGACAAGCGGCGATGTTTTTCCTCCTGCTGCTGGCTGTTCTGCTCTCCGCCCCCACCGCACACCCTGATGATCTCGAGCCGACGGCGGTCAGCTTTTCCGCCTGCGCCGAGGTTCGGATCGCCGAGATCCAGGTCTTTGTCACCGACCGACAAGGAAAACCGGTGAGCGGTCTCACCGCCGACGATTTCAAGCTGTATGAGAACGGCGACCAGGTGGAGATCCGCAATTTCTATGCGGTGCGGGATGACGGAGATGGCACTGAACAGCCAGACTCCGGGACCGGTTCGCAGCCCACCGGCGTGCCGATGCTGTTCATCGTCTACGTGGACAATGTCAACATCCACCCCCTGAACCGCAGCCGTTTCTTCAAGGACTTAAAGGAGTTTCTCTATTCGGGACTGGACAAACGGGTGATGGTCATGCTGGTGACCAATGACCGTTTCAACCATGCCCGGATCGCCTGGGGCAGCCAGGGATCGCTGCGGGTCCGGCAGGCCTTCACCGATGACCCCACCCGCATCACCTTTGCGCTGGAAGAACTGGAAAACCTCCGGGGCGACCGGGCCTATTACGAGCTCGAGCGGCAGGACATCCTGCGGGAGATCTCCCGGGCCGAGGTGAGTGACCCCATCGCCCGCTGGCGGATTTCAAACCGGGTGAAAACCTATGCGGCATCCATATTCAACGATGTCAAATTTTCGGTCCGGGCGCTCGATGACTTCATCGAATCGCTCACCGGTCTGGCCGGTCACAAGGTGCTGCTGTATGTCAGCGACGGTTTTCCCATGCGGGCCGGTGAGGATGTCTACTATGTGTTGAAGGATAAATACGGGCATGAGAGCTCGGGAATGCAGACCTTCCGCTATGACGTGACGCGGCAGATGGAAAGCCTGGCCAACGGGGCCAACGCCAACGGGGTGACAATCTATTCCCTCGACACGTCGGGTCTGGCCGGCCAGTCCTCAACCTCCGCTTCCTCCTCCTCGGGTCTCCTGACGTCGATGATCGACACGGTGGAACGGAAAAACAGCCAGAATCCGCTGCTGTTCATGTCGAAAAAGACGGGCGGGCGGGCCATGGTGGACACCACCCGGCTCGTGCAGTCGATGCAGAGCATCGGCGAGGATTATCAGAACTACTATTCCCTGGGCTACCGATCGGATGAGGACATTCCCGGGGAGGACGCCACTATCAAGGTCAAGGTCCGCGGCCGGGGCATGAAATTACGCTACCGGCGGGGGCGAAGAGAACAGACCCCTGAACACCGGATGGAGGGGGCCATCAGGGCCTGCCTGCTCTACGGCTACCGCAGCAATCCCCTGGGCCTGGGTCTGGAACTGGGATCGGTTGAAAACATGGGGAACGGAACATACCTGGTGGACTGCCGGGTGGACATTCCATACCGGGACCTGACCTTTATCCCCGGTCATCAGAACAACGAGGCGCTGATACGCCTTTTTGTGGCCGTGGAGGACGATCAGGGGATTCTTTCCCCGGTGCGTGAGATCTCTGTTCCGGTGAGCATTCCGCTGGATGGGGGAACGGAAAACCGGGAACTGGTCCACCGTTACGAGATGAGGCTGCTGATGGCCCGCGGCCGCCAGACCCTGGTGATTGGCGCCCTGGACGACGTGAGCTGCGTCACCTCCTTTGTCCGCCTGGCCTGCGAAGCCGGTGCCCGCCCAAACCCCGGGCCCTGAAGAGTGATCTCCGGGTTGCCCCTCGTCCTCACGGGTCATCCCCACTGACCGCCGGCAGATACTTGCCGAACCAGGCCAGGTCCCATTTCATCTTGGCCAGCCGATGCTCCCGGCCGGCCAGGCTGTGGGCCTCGCCGGGGTAAACCACCAGCTCGGTGGGGACACCGAGATAGTGGTGCAGTGCCCGGTAGAGGGCCCGGCTGTGGGCGGCCGGGACCCGGGGGTCCGCGCCACCCACGTGGATAAGGGTCGGGGTTTTCACCCGGTCCAGGAGGAAGAGGGGCGAGCCGTGGCGGTAGGCCGCGGGCTGTTCCCAGGGGAGGCCGCGCATGTAGTTGATCACGTGGCCCGGAGTATCCTCCATGCCCCACTGGATCACCATGTCCAGCACACCGGCCCCGCTGCTGGCGGCCTTCCACATCTCAGGTTTGGCTGTGATAAGACAATTTGTCAGGTACCCGCCATTGCTCCATCCCATCACGCCGACCCGCCGGGGGTCGGCTGTCCCGTCCCGGACCAGAGCATCCACACCGGCGATGATATCGGTGACCTCGATGTCGTTTTCCCGGCCGATGAGCTTTTCCAGAAACTGGCTGCCATACCCGGTGGAACCGTGATAGTTGGGACTGAGCAGCGCGTAGCCGTTGGCTGCCAGCAGTGTCCTGCCGTAGATCCAGTAGCGCAGGCGATAGCGGGTGGCCGATGTGGGGCCACCGTGGATTTCCACCACCAGCGGCAACGGTCCCTGCTCCGGTGAATATCCCGGCGGCAGTTCGAGGATGCCCTCCACCGGGTCGCCGTCAGCACCGGTCCAGCGGTAAACAGAGAGCTGTGGCAGATCCCAGGATGCGGTCTGCGGGTTTACCGAGGTGACGCGGCGGCTGGTCCCGTCTTCCGCGAAAAGCAGCAGATCACCAAATTCCCCGGGGCCGCCGGCAGCGGCCACCAGCGGGCTGCCCCCGGCGGCAAAGCTGAAGGAGTCCACCACGATGTCGCCCGGCGTCAGGGTGCTGTAAACGCCCTGGCCGCCTGAGATTACATCGGTGACCGAGACGACACGGATTCGGGCGCGGCTCTCGCCGCGGTAGCTGAGGGTCCGGTGGGCTCCGCGCCAGGCCAGGCCGCCGGCAAACATGACCTCCGGCGGCAGGGTGATCCTGCGCAGGGACACCTCCCCGCCTTCCCACTCCCCGAGGTAGATCCGGGAGGTATACCCGTCATAGGAGATGCTGAAGGCCAGTGCGTCACCGTCTGCGGACCAGGCCAGTTCCTCCAGCCAGCCGAAGGGTGAGGGGTGCTCCTCACGCCACCCCGGCCTGGTGAGGGTGGTTGTGCGGCGGCTGGCCAGGTCGATGACGTCCACGCGGGACCAGCCCTCCTTGAAAATCAGTTCCTCGTCGCTGGTGGTGATCATCGCCGCACGACCACCGTCGGCGGAGACGGCCACATCGTGAATGACCCGTTCCGCCGGCTGCAGCAATTGCGAGCGCCAGTTGTCCAGGTCCAGCTTCCACAAACTGTCCAGTTCGCTGACCCCGTGACCGTATTCCAGACCCGGGAATGTCTGGCGCAGGTCCCGCCAGTCCTCCTCGTACGCTTCCTCACCGGCGGTGTAGTACAGGGACCGTCCGTCGGCGCCAAGGCGGAACAGTTTTATCCCGCCCTTGACCCTGGTCACCGGGAACGGGTCTCCGCCCGTCGGAGAAAGTCGCCAGACCTGGGTGCTGCCGTCCCAGGGCGGCTGGGCTCCTGCGCCGCGGGTACGGCTGCCGCTGACATAGATCCACCGTTCCTGCGGATCCCAGGTGGGGTTGTCGCCACCCAGGCCGTCGAAGGAGAGACGCTGCACCTCTCCGCTGTTGAGTTCCACCACCCAGAGGTCGTGGGTTTTGCTTTCCTCACCCCACCGGGTTTCCTGGTAGGCTGCATAGCGGCCTCCCGGCGATACTGCGCAATCGTCAACGGAGGCGAGGTCGAAGTAGTCCTCCGGGGTGATGACATGACGTTGCTCCCCGGCGGCAGAGCAGTGGCCACCGGACATCAAGGGAAAAAGGAAAAGGACCACGATCAGTATCGCTGTGGTTCTGTTCACCATTAGATCCTCCGCAGGGAACGCCGCCAGGCGTTCCGCACTCTTGTCCTGCCGCTGATAATCTGGTTATTCTACCCCATTGTCTGGCTGTTGGCAGGTGGTACTCATCCCCGCTGGCCCACGCGTCGATGAGAGCAGGAGGAGCGTGATGATTGAAAACGGATCAAAATGCAGCCGGCACGGGAACGCGCAGGCCAGTTTTGTCTGCGACAGCTGCGGAGAATCGTTCTGTTCCCACTGCCGGTGTGAACTGCTGGGAGGCAGCGTCTGCTGCACCGAGTGCGCGGTGGAGCGGGCCGGGGAGAGCGGCGGCGTTATCCAGCACCCTCACGGCAGCGGGCTGAACGGGGTGGATCCTCGGGGGAAGGCGTTCCGTTTCGGCCGATTGCTCACCGTGGTCCTGCTGGTGTGCCTCCCGCTGCTGGTTCTGGAGGGGCTGTTTCTGCTGCGCAGCCGTGCGGACCATGCCGGGTCCGAGCTGGAAGCGCAACGGGTGATGAGTGACACCCTGGTCCTGATCACCGTGCTCAACGGCTACCGTGAGAATACGGGAGCATACCCCGTCCGGTTGCCGGATCTGGTTCCCACCCACTGGAAACCCGGGGACATGGCCGAGCTGGATGGCTACGAATACCGGCGTATCGGAAAGGAGCGGTTTGTCCTGCTGCCACAACTCACCGGTGACGAGAACGAGATGGCGGGAATCGCCCGGGCCAGGTCCCTCATTCCACGGTCCCTGGGCCGGGACAGCGACCTGGATGTCTTTCTGCGGCCGGTAGCCGCCTCCGCTGCACCCCATTCCGCCGGGGGAGCGCCATGAACGGCAAGTCCGGTGGTTTTACGCTTGTGGAGTTGATGGTGGTGCTGGTGGTCATCTCCCTGGTGGCCGCCATGGGGGTCCAGAGTGTCATCGCCGCGCTGGAGATGAGCCGTGAGCGGCACACCGAGGCCGAGATCCTGGCCATGGTGGAGGTGGTCAAGCTCTACAAATCGGACACCGAGGCCTGTGTGCCCGGGGTCAACGAAGCAGATTTCAAGGAGTGGCTGGAGGCCAACAAATATTTCGACCGGGTGGAGCTGAATGACGGCTGGGGACGATCGTACCACATCCTGATCCACTGCGATCCGGAAATGGGAACCGAATACCTGGTCTGGACTTCCGACGGCAGGGATGGGCTGCGCGGGAGCACCGATGACGTGGTCTACCTCTTCACACCTGATGGCTGGGACGGCTGGACCAGCCAGGGCGCCTTCAACTGACCCCCCACGGCAGAACAACAGGCCGGTCATACGGACAAAAAAAGGACGGTCAAACATGTTGTTGGACCGTCCTTTTTTGTGTTTCAAATCCGGTGGATCAGTCCGGAGTCTGCCCGCTGGGCAGTTCCAGACCGTAGCGCTGCTTCACGTCGGCCCGCTTGAGCATGAACGCGAGGAAGATCGAGATCACGCCGAGGAAGACCAGCATCAGGATCGGCTTGGTGTAATCGTAGGCCGCTTCCCCGGCATTGATCGCCTCCATGTTGCCGGCGTTGGAGACGTCGAGCACCTTGCCGATGCCCCAGAAAAAGGCCCCCAGTCCAATGTTCTGGATGGTGAACATGGTGGCATAGGCCGTGCCCAGGCGGCTTTCCGGCACGATCTTGGCCACCGAGGGCCACATGGCGGCCGGCACCAGGGAGAAGGCCACACCCAGGGCCAGTAGACCGGCGTAGCCCAGGGCCACGCTGTTGAACACCGACAGGGAGAGGTGGGCGAAGATCAGCAGGCCCGAACCGACCATCATCAGCGAGGCCGCCTTGCCCTTGCGGTCGACGATGCTGCCGAAGATCGGGGTGAAAAAGAGGGTGCCGAAGGGGATCAGGCCGGCCACCTTGGGGCCGTTGTGCAGCCAGGCGTCGACGGTGGCCATGAAGCCCGCCCCGCTGAGGTCGGGCAGAACCCTGCTGAAGCCGAATTTGTTCACCAGCAGATCGGGTGCATACTGAATAAAGGGAAACACCGCCGAGTAGAAAGTGACGCAGAGCAGGGCGACGTAGATGAACGAGGGGTTGCTGAGCAGCTTTCCAAGGTCTGAGATCTTGAACTGCTCGTCGTCTGCGGTGCCTTCGGCCTCCGCGGCGTCCGAGATGGCCTTGCGTTCCTTGTCCAGCTTGGCGTCGAGGACCAGGCTGCTGAGGTAGCCCAGGATACCGATTCCGATAAGGACTGCGGAAACGGTGAACGCGGGTGATGGGGAGGCGCCGGCGATGTCGGCGGAGAACATGATGGCCAGCATGGACCCCAGGCGTCCGAAACCGACGTTGACCCCCATGGCCAGGGCCAGTTCGTGACCCTTGAACCATTTGACCACCGTTTTGCTCACCAGGACGCAGGTGACCTCCAGGCCGATGCCGAAGAAGATCCGGCCGGCTATCAGTCCGTAGAGCCGACTGTTGACATCTTCTCCAAAAACGCCGGCAGCGGCCATGGCACAGAGGATGGAGCCCAGCGCAGCCGACCCGCCAAAGAGGAAAATACAGATTTTGGCGCCGAATTTATCGAGGATCATGCCGCCGACGATGATGGCGCCGAGCATATTCAGCCAGGTGGTGGAACTGATGATAATGCCGAAATTGGCGTTGCTGAAGCCCCAGGCTTCACGCATCACGTCCTGCAGCGGTGACATGAAGTCCTGGAACCAGTAGGTGGCGAACATCAGCAGGCTGACCATGACCAGGACGGTCCAGCGCGCGCCTCGGGAATCGTTGATCGCTTTCTTTACGTGGTCCATCTTTTCCTCAAGCTGTGGTGATTGACGTGCACCGATAGGGCACGGCCCAAAGGAACCCGGCCGCGTGAACTGTCCCGCAACTCATCGTACCTGTGCTTCGAAACTGAACTTCAAAATCGTATTAAATATCTTACATCAAACCCGTTGCAAGCACAATGGAAGCGCGTTCCGCCCTGGTTGACAGGGGTGGCGGCCCAACGTATGGTTGGAAAAGGGGGCCGGTGCACGCGATGAAAAGGTTCTTCACATTCGGTCGAAAACGTCAGCCGGCGTTGAACTATGCCTTCTTTGACACGGCCCTGGGGGAGATGGCCGCGGCGGCCACTGCCACCGGTATCTGCCGTTTGCAGTTGCGGGCCTCCGGCTCCCATGATGTCGTGGTGGAGGGCTTCAGTGAGGCCTGGCCCGATCACAAAGCACGCCAGGCACCGCAGGCCTTCGTGGATCTCCGGCGGCAGATCGAGGCCTATCTGGGGGGGGATCTGCAGAAATTCTCCCTGGCCCTCGACCCGGTGGGGACCGCATTCCGCAGGGAGGTGTGGGATGAGGTCGGCCGGGTGCCCTACGGCAGCACAATCACCTACGGTGAACTCGCCGCCCGGCTGGGCAAGGACCATTCAGCAAGCCGGGCCGTGGGCAACGCCCTGGGGGCCAACCCGCTGCCGATCCTGATTCCCTGCCACCGCGTGCTGGGCAGCGACGGGCGTCTCACCGGCTATGGCGGTGGACTGGAGCTGAAGACCAGGCTGCTCCGTATCGAGGGGGCCCTGCTGCTCTGACCGTTCAGGGCGCGAGTGTTTCGGCCAGCCAGTTCACCGACCGCACCACCATTTCCGGGGTCACTTCGTGCTCGCATCCTTCCACGATTTCCAGGGAAAAATCATCCAGAGTTCCCGCTGCGCGGCACAGTTCCCCCGCCTGCCGCACCGCGTCCCGGGCTCCGTCCACCGGTGAAGTTTCGTCCCGGTCGCCGTTGATGAAGAGGAAGGGTCGCGGCGCGATGAGGGAGAGGATTCCCGGCACACCAATCAGTGCCGACCGGGGCACGAAATAGTAGATGCCGTGGCGGTGCAGAACGCCTTTTTCGGCCATGGCCCGGTAGGTGGAGAGGCAGCAGAGGCCGACGCCGGCGGCGATGCGGCGGTCGAGTGCTGAGAGCCACCAGCCGGCGGTTGAGCCCATGGAGAATCCGAAACAGCCGATCCGCCGCCGGTCCACACCGGGAAGGCTCTCCAGCAGGTCGAGGGCCCGGACCTGGTCCCAGAGCATCCGTCCCCAGAGAGTGGTGCCGTGCAGCAGATGGCGGCGGGCGGACTCCCGCTCTCCCTCATCCGAGCGGTTGCCAAAACAGCGGAAATCGGCGGCCAGAACCGTGAATCCCGCTTCCACAAGCCGTGGTGCAAGGCCCGCGGGCCAGAGGCTTATTTTCAACGAGGGGAATTTTATTTTCTTCGGCGATTTCCCGAATA
>RCNG010006309.1_pt1 | contig 10073 bp, 7 predicted proteins | sample 2041371 | NCBI WGS metagenome assembly RCNG01 (sample SAMN09708227, study PRJNA481090) | Marine sediment metagenome, whole genome shotgun sequencing project. | biome: marine sediment; feature: ocean; material: sediment; isolation source: Sewage treatment plant 1 marine sediment (STP1) ...
GTTGCCGGGATTGGCCACCGTGCCGCCGTAGCTGCCAGAATGCAGGTCCATGGCCGGGCCCGAAACCCGGATTTCCATGTAGGCAAGCCCTTTCAGGCTGTAGCAGATGCCCGGCGTGGTTTCGTTGTATAGGGCCGTGTCCGAGACGATGATGGCGTCACAGGCCAGTTTGTCGGGATTCTGTTCGGTGTACTTGTAGATGCTCTCGCCGCCCGCTTCTTCTTCGCCTTCGATGATGAACTTCACGTTCACCGGCAGATCGATCCCTTGCTTGATATAGGCCTCGATAGCCTTGATGTGCGTGTAGACCTGTCCTTTGTCGTCGCAGGCGCCACGCGCGTAGATGATACCGTTCTCGATGCGCGGTTCAAAAGGCGGTGTATCCCACAGGTCCAGCGGATCCACCGGCTGAACATCGTAGTGGCCGTAAAACAGCAGCGTTTTGCGGTCGGGCCTGATTTCGGTTTCCGCATAGATCAACGGGTGGCCTCCCAGGTCGATGATCTCGACCGACAGGCCCAGTTCTTTCAACTCGTCGGCGACAAAGGCGGCCGCGCGCCGGGTATCTTCATCGTGGTCGCTCTGGGAACTGATGCTCGGTATCTTGAGAAACTCGACCAGCTGGTCGACGTGTTCCTGGCGATGGCTGTCCAGGTAACCCAGGATTTTTTCACTGGCCATGGGAGACTCCTTCTGGTAGCTTTTCGGTGCTAGAGGGCCGTATACGGGATTTCCCGTTGACGAGGCCGCTGGTTAAACTACTCTTGACAGCGACGCCTGTCGAGGCGATTGTGTCGCAGCTTGCCGGAGACGAGGTTATCCGGAGCTGGAAATGATAGGTAACCCGCTTCCCCTGGAATCCGGCTTTCGAGCCGGGCCGGCCGGGACCGGAAGAGGGAAAACACTCTAAGGGAGGAACCCAATGGCTGACATGATTATCAGCAAGAGCAAGACCAAGGAATCCGTTAAAGAATGCAACGTGTCCGGTGAATTCTACACTGCCCTGGACAAGAAGGTCCGGAAAATGATTACCGAGGCCGAAGGTCGCGCCAAGGATAACGGCCGTAAGACCGTTCGCCCCTACGACCTGTAGAATTTCAGTACTTTAATATTGGGAGCGATCTGATGGTCGCGCCTTTTATGGATTCAGCGGGAGCCCGTCAGGGTTCCCGCTTTTCTTTTGAACCGGTGACAATCCCGATTTCCCCCTTTCCTGAGAACCAGGCCAAAGGTTGTCGCACACGGTCGCCCAAACCGGTATTCCCTCCAGTCTGAGGACATCTTTCTTTTTCCACGGCAAGGCCTTGCTCGCGAGGGCCAAGGTCCGGCGAGGTCCTTGCAAACGGGGAGACCAGGCGTCCTACGCCAGGAACGGGAGGATCATGGCGACCAGAATCAGTACCGGCGCCCTGGCCGGAATAGACGGCCTGGCGGTTTCGGCCGAGGTGGATATCAGTCGTGGGCTGCCGGGATTCCATCTTGTGGGCTTACCGGGGGCCGAAGTCCGGGAGAGCCGCCAGCGCGTGCTGGCCGCCTTGCGTCACAGCGGGATGAAAATCCCCGTGGGCAAGATCACCGTCAACCTGGCCCCGGCCGGTATCCGTAAGGAGGGAGCATATTTTGATCTGGCCATCGCCATGGGGATCGTTGCGGCCGGCGAAAAACCCGCCCGCGAGGTAGACCGAGGCTGCCGACCCGGTGCCCTGCTCATCGGGGAACTGTCACTGTTTGGTGAGTTGCGCCCTGTCCGCGGTCTGCTGGCCATCGTGCTGGCGGCCGCCCGCAGGGGCGAGACCCTGGTCGTGGTGCCGGCCGTTCAGGCCTGGGAAGCCCGCCTGGTCGCCGGTGTCGAAGTGGTGGGAGCCGACACCCTGGCTGAAGTCATTCGTTGGTGGCGAACCGGTCGGCTGCCGCCAGGCGGTTGCCAGGTGCAGCCCACAGGTTCGGGACAACTGGAGGCCCCGGTTTCCGAATCCCCGGAAGCACTGTTGGCGGGGCTGGAAGGGCAGCCCCTGGTGCGCAAGGCGGCGGTCCTGGCCGCGGTGGGGGGGCACCATCTGCTGATGGTGGGCCCGCCGGGATCGGGAAAAACCCGTCTGGCCCGGATACTCGGCCGCCTGCAACCGGCCCTGATCCGGGACGAGGCCATGGAAGTTACCCGCATCCACAGTGCGGCGGGCATGCTGGGTGAGTCGTCACTCATGCTGCAACCACCATTTCGCGCACCCCATCATACGATCACGCGGGCGGGCCTGGTGGGTGGCGGTCATGGGCCCCGTCCTGGCGAGGTCACCCTGGCCCACGGGGGCCTTCTGTTCCTGGACGAGTTGCCCCAGTTTTCTCCGGCGGTGCTGGATGTATTGAGAGAACCCATGGAAGAAGGTTCCATCACCCTGGTTCGCCATCCGGGGCGCCACACCTTTCCGGCCCATTTCCAGCTGGTGGCCGCCATGAATCCTTGCCGGTGCGGGTATCGGGGCAGCACGCTGAAATCCTGCCGCTGCACGCCCGGTGAGCGCACCCGCTATTTGTCCCGGTTGTCCGGGCCGCTTCTGGACCGGTTCCATCTGTTCGTGGAAGTAGGGCCGTGGCAGGGGAGGTTCCTGACCAAAAAAAAGTCGGGCCCCCGGCGCGACGCCCGGTCATGGCGCAACCATCCGACGACAAGGGATCTGAATGCTGCCCGTGGTCGCCTGGGCGACTGGCGCGGCAGAGAGGACCATGAAATACTCACCGCAAGTGCGGCTCTTTTTCTGGACGATTCCCGCCTGCCGTTGGGTTTGTCGCTTCGAGGCGTCAAGCGATGCCTGGCGGTTGCCCGAACCCTGGCTGCGCTGGACAGGCAAGACCGAGTCGGTCTTCACCAGGTGCAGGAGGCCCTTGAATTCCGACGTGAAATGGCTCCACTTTCCGGCGAGCAGAATTGGTAGGTGCCAAACAATGTCAAAAAAAGGGCGGCTCCGGAGGCCGCCCTCGAAAAAACAATTTCCTCACGGGGGAATCAGAAAGTCCCCTGCACCCCGATACTCCAGTTGATCAAGGTAAGATCCAGGGCATCGTATTTAGTGACCACCTGTTCGGTCACCGAACCGTCTGCCTGCCTGGGATATTCATTGAGAGGCACCACGACGGTTCCCTCGTCCCGGGTGGTGAAATTGGGCGAGGGGGTAAATTCGATGGTGTTCATGTGGGCCATGACCTCAAAACGGACACTGATGTTCTTGTCCGCCAGCAGGCGCAGGCCGGCGCCAAAATTAACATCCGAAGTTCCGGAGGCCCCGTCAAAATAGTTGGAATTCATTTCATACCACATTTTCCCAAACCCAGCGGTCAGGAAAGGGTGCCACTTGCCCTGGCCGTCGTTGCTGAATGACAACGGGTAGACCACCGCGTTCAGGGAGCCTTGCAGGGTCAGCAGGGATCTTTTTTCCGAGTCGAATTCACCCAGGGTGGGATTTTCCCGGATGGGGGCGTCAGGTTTGTTTTCCCGAAACCGTCGGTTGGTGATCGTGGAATTGTATTCGGTGATGGCCACGCCGCCAATCGCCTCGAGCGACAACCACTCGGTAAAGTTGTAACCCAGACGCAGGACTGGATTGAAGGAGTTTTCGCCCTTGATGGCGACATCCCCCCAATAGGTGGCGTCGGTGGTAAATTTGTATATGATCTGGTCGTGTTTCCACAGGACCTTGTTGAAGTCCAGAAAACCGAATCCGAAGCTGATCTCGATAGTGCCCCCCTTGATCGCAGGCACCCAGATTGTCATTTCCTCCTCCTCGATATCGAATTCTTCCAGGGCGGAAGACGAGTCACGGAGAAGGTGGAAGGTTTTCTGGGGCGGTTCGGGGGGCGGCACATCCTGGGGTTCGCTATCCTGGGCATACAAGGGAGTACACACCGTGATCACCAACAGGATGATCAAAGCTGACAGGGATTTGTGGGACATGAATCGGCTCCTGTCCAGGACGTTGCCCGGGCTAGCGGGGATGTAAGCCATAAAAAACTCGTCGAATAAATTTCAGGTGCAGCCCCTTGGGTGTCAATAATAATAATAAATGGCAACCCTTTTGGCCTCGGGTCGTGATATCCGTATAATGAGTGGACCCAACCCGGAGGAACAAGACTGTTCGTGATACGATCCCAGCAGATATATCCAATCGGTCCCCATTTCCCGGCCTCCGCACGGGTGGTTTCCCTGGCGACTCTGCTTGCCTTGGCGGCCTTCCTTTGGGCCGATCCCGCCTGTGCCCAATTCCAATTTCCGGGACCGGCCAGTGTGAATGTTGCCGCGAGGCTCTGAGCGCGGTTTCCCTGCCGCTGGAAGTGGGCAACTCCGAATTCCTGGTTAGCGGCCTGGGGATTGGGGACCTTGTCCTGCATCGTTATTCCCCTGGCGCCGGTAGATTGCTCCAGATTAGTCAAACCCAGATCGGCGGGCAGGTGGTCGCCTTGATTCCCTGGGAGGGAAGGCCCCTTCTGAGCCAGGGAGTGGTGGCCGCCACGGTCAATCCGGACCGGTTGGTTTTTATTCAGGTCCGGCCGCAGGCGCCCCATTTCACCCTGGAGGGCTCCGTGGATCTGGAAGAGGATCCCGGCACGGTTTCCTTCCTGGGAGAACTGGTTGCCGGAGTCCCCGAACTGGCGGTGTCCCTGCCCGGGATCGACAAGGTGGCCTTTCTGAAACAGGAGGCGGAGACCTGGAATCTCGTTTCGGTCCAGGATACCGGGGACGATCCCCACTCAATTCTGGGGATCGATCTCGACGGGGACCAGGTTCGCGAACTGGTCACGGCCAACCGGGGTCCGCTTTCGCAAAACCTGGGGATTTTTCGCCGGAATCCGACCGGTCAGTATGAAGGTTCGATGCAGGATTTCGCGGCGGGATCCCCCTCCTGTCTGACCGGGTTTGATCTCGACCAGGACGGCCAACTCGAAATAGCCGCCATCGTCAAGGATTCCCCACAAGTGGTTCTGCTGCGCGATGTCGCCGGTCAGCTGACGCCTTTTGACTCGATCGATTTGACTCTTCCGGCCGAGGGTTTGCACCTGACCAACCTGTTCGATGGCACCAAAGGGCTTTTCACAACCAATCAGCAGCGGGGGCTGGTGGATTTTTTCCAGCTCCAGCAAGGTGATTGGGTGCGACGCAACTCTTATTTCCCGGGGTGCCATCCCTTGTCCATCACTTCCGGAGATCTCAACGGTGACGGTGGCCGCGACCTGATCACTCTCGGTGGGGATGCTCAGGTGGTGACGGTTCTTTTCGCCAATCCCCAGCCGGGTTTCTGGGGCTTCCCGGCCCTGACCCTGAACGCCTCTCCCGGCGCCCTGGCCGTGGCGGATTTTGATGGCGATGGTCTGGTTGATCTGGTGGTCGCCAACGGGGACCAGCCGCTGCTCAGTTTTTTTGCCGGCCAGACGGGGGGCGGCTTCACTCTGACCCCGGTCGACCTTGATCTATCTTTCTACCCGGGCCAGGTGGCGGCCATTGATACGGATGCGGATCCCGAACCGGAACTGGCGATCCTGAACCGCTCAGGGGACCGCGTTGTCCTGGCGGATTTTCTCTCCGGACAGGGGTTTTCTATTGCCGGGGAAATCCCCACGGGAGATTTCCCGTCCTTTATTTCGGCCCGGGATCTGGACGACGATGGATTCGGGGACCTGTTGATCATCACCCGAGAAGTGGACGAGGTTCTGATCCTGTTCGGAGCCGGAAACCACTCATTCCCCGGCCAGATGACCATGGGTCTCAACAATGGGGCCGATTGGATCGAAACGGTCGATCTGAATGCCGATGGCAGGCCCGATCTGGTCTTCAGCGACGGGGTCAACCGCGTGTGGACCACCGTCAACCTCGGGGGCCGGACTTTTGATACGTTTGAATGGTTGAATGCCGGATCCGGAGTGGGAATCATGGCCGTGGGCGATCTGGATCAGGATCTGGATGAGGATCTGGTCGCGGTCAACCGTTCGGATGAATCCCTGACTCTGTTCGAAAATACCGGTACCGGGGTTTTGACCCGACGGATCGGCGCCCACACCCTGAGCAGCGCGCCGACGGGGGTTGCCATACGGGACCTGGATCAAGACGGCCGTCCAGAAATCGTGATGAATTTGCGCCCGGAAAACATGCTGGGCGTTTCGGTGGCTCTTTCCAACTGGAATTACGGTTCGAGCCTGAAATTTTCCGGTGGCCCGGACGTGGTCCTTTTCGAGGTGGATGATTTTAACCAGGATCTGGTGCCCGATATCTTGACCCTGGACCGTTCCCTGATGCTGGGTTTGACCCTGTTCAATGTGGAACAGGAACTGGTGGCCGTGGAGCCCGAGGCCTTGACGGTGGACTGCGGCCCCCAGTTCCTGGAGATTGAAATTGAACCCGACCGGCCCGGCCCCTGGCAGGTGGATTTAGGGGTGGAGGACAGATGGCTACCTCTGGCCATCTCCGGCCAAGCGGTGATGGGGGCCATGGATTATGACCGCGGCACCTGGATCCTGACCGTGGATCGCCGCGAGTTGGGTGGCTCGATGCGGAACGCCGTTTTGCGGTTGACCGTTGGTGAAGGTTCCAGCCGGGAGTCGTTGGATCTTGCGCTGGCCGATCTTTGCCCGGAAACCGGGCCACAGGACCTGCCTGTGGTGGCCTGGACCCGCCAACCCTGGCCCAATCCTTTTAATCCTCTGGTCAATGCCAGGTTCACCCTCAGTCAAGGTGCGTCGGTCCAGGCTGGAATATTCGATTTGAGCGGCCGCCGCGTGGCTGTCCTGGCGGACGGCTGGTTCGACGCGGGAGACCATGCTCTTCAGTGGGACGGCAAGCAGGCGGGCCGATCGGTGGCCGCGGGGGTCTATATGATGCGGATCCACACACCACAAAACAATTTGATGCACAAGGTCATGCTGCTCAAGTAGACCCGGGTCCCGGCTCGAGGTAACGAACCTCTTCCACCAACTGCACCCCGAATTTTTCCTGAACCGCCCTTTTCATCCGGGCGGCAAGTTTCAAGACATCGGCACTGGTGGCCTGGCCCGAGTTGATGATCATGTTGGCGTGCTTGGCGAAGACCCGGGCGTCGCCTTCGCTCATGTCCTTGGCCCCGGCCTCTTCCAGAAGGATGCCGGCGGCCCGGCGCCGCTGTCCGGGGCCGGTCGGAGGAAGGTTACGGAACCAGCTGCCGGCGCTAGGCATATCCACCGGGTGTTTGGTCCGGCGGTCGCGGATCCTTTCCCGGCGCAGGTTCACCGCCTGGTCCAGGTCGCCCCGTCTGAGCCTCAGAACAGCTTCCAGAACCACGGTGCCTGTTTCCCGCAGGTCCGTTTCCCGGTAGCGGAACCCGAATTCTTCCGGTCCCACCACTTCCAGGCGGCCGTCCGGACGAAGCAGAAGGGCTTCGACCAGGAATTCGCCGATTTCGTGGCCGTAACACCCCGCGTTGCCCACCAGGGCCCCACCGAGGGTGCCGGGTATGCCGGAAGCGAATTCCAGGCCTGTCAGCCCCTCAGCAAGCGTACGTTCGATGAGCCCGTCAAAGGAAATACCGGTCCCGGCACGTACGATTTCCCCATTCTGGTCCCAATCATCGGCGATCACGTGCAATACCAGGCCGGAAAACCCGCGATCGTCCGCCAGGACATTGCTGCCGGCCCCCAGGATGAAAAAGGGGATTTGACGGTCCTGGGCCAGGGCCTGGAACCGAAGGGCCTGTTCGGGGTTACGAATCGGGCACACCAAGGTGGCCGGACCGCCCACCTGCAGGGTGGTCAGGGTTTTCAAAGGCACCGACCGCTGAACCAGGGCGCGAAGGTCCTTCGGTAGGGATTCAAGCAATTCTCGGGTTTTGTCCACGGTGGATCCTGTCTGCGGCGATCCGTTCGCCGGCTGGAATAAGCATGGACGAGGCCGCCTCTTTCGTCAACCCGGGTTGGCAATTGATAGCGGCACGGGGTACATTTTGCCTGATAGGTGAAAAAGATAGATTCATTTGGGGCATCAAGTCCGGTCGGACCTTGCGGGCAAGTTCGGGCCGGCGAAACTTCCGGGACAATCAATACCGGTGAACGAAAAGCGTATCATTCAAACGGCCTTTGTCGTGTCACTTCTGTTGCACCTGGTGCTGGCGGCGGCGACGTGGCGTATTCCCCTGACACCTTCGGTGGACCCCGCCCTGGCCGCCGATCACGAGCGGGAAATCGAGCTTTTCCTGATGCCGGACGAATCGGCCGAAGACCCCGACAATGAGATGCCCAAGGCCTTCACCGCGGTTCCCGACCGCCAGGCCAGCGAAATCCCTCCCGAGGATCCCGACTACCTGGCCATGCACCATTCCCTGGCCGCGGACAACAAGATGGGCGGGGATTCCAATACGCCTGCGGCGGACGAGGAGTGGGTGGCCGACCAGGTCGCCATCCAGAAGGAAGAACTGGCCGGGGCGGACGGCGTCCAGTACGCCCAGCAGCCGTTACCTGAAACCGAATCCGCCACCAGTCCCCAGGAAACCGGCACCGCCGGTCAGGAGCGGGAAAAAATCGACGGTGAGGACATCGACCCCGCCGGGCACTGGGCCCTGCCCCGCGAGGACGCCGAATCCGGAGGCGCGGACCAGGGCGATCAGGCCGACGAACAAAACGAAAAGAAACCGGATCTGGACGATTGGTGGGGCGGCGAGGCGCCCTCAATCCTCAAGGAGGGCGACCAGGGAGCTGAGGGGGACCGCGGCTTCGATTTTAACCAGGCGGCCCGGGGTAAAGTCCGGGCCGGGGTTGCCATCGACGGCGACTTCAGCCTGAATACCTACGAGTGGGACTACGCCCCCTGGATGCGCCGTTTTCAGAACGAACTGTACCGTCACTGGATGGCACCCTACGCCTACCGGCTGGGTGTGATCAGCGGTTTTACGGTGATCAAGCTGGTCATCCGCAAAGACGGCCGGGTTCAATCCATGGAGGTTATGGAGACCGAAGGGCATGAATCGTTGCACGACGCTTCCGAGGCGGCCTTGAAGGCATTTGCTCCCTACTGGGCCCTGCCCGACCATTTTCCTGAAGAGAATCTTGTTATCACCCTCGGCCTGCACTATCCTGCTTTCCGGCGCTGATGACTTGGTGGTGCCCCGCGGGGGAGAAAAACCCCGCTATTTTTTCATGATGGAGGTTTGATCCCAAATGTGGGAAATGATACTGGCCGGACGCTACATGATGATCCCCATTACCCTGGCTTCGCTGGTGGGAATGGCCGTGCTCATCGAGCGCATCTACGTCCTGAGGCAGGGGCGGATCATCGTGCCGGAAATTGCCGAGGCGGTCATGACCCTGTCCGCCAGCCAGGATCTGTCCGTGGCCTACGCCATCTGTGACCGGCGTCCGGGCCCCTTCGCCAACCTGGTCCGAGCCGGCCTGGACCATGCGGACAATGACTGGACCGTTATCCGGGACGTACTGGAGGAGACCGGTCGCCAGGAGGCCACGAGGCTGACGCGCCGCCTGGGCGTGCTGGAAACCGTGGCGGCGGTTTCGCCTCTTCTGGGTCTGCTGGGCACGGTGCTCGGTATGATCCGGGTCTTTGCGACGATTTCCCTGGCGGGACTCGGCAATCCCGAAACCCTGTCCAGCGGTATCAGCGAGGCCATGGTCACGACGGCGGCGGGGCTGATCATCGGTATCCCCGCCCTGGTGGCCTACAATTGGTTGAATGGGCGCGCGGATCGTATCATCTTTGATCTGGAGTGGTACTCGTCCAAGGTTCTGGACACCCTGCGCCGTCGGCAAGTATCCAAACTGGCTGACCGGCCGGGTCCCGAAGCGGTGGCCGGCCCATGAATTTCCGTCCCTCAAAAAAGGGCCACGGTCTGATAATCAACATCACCAGTCTGATCGACGTGATGTTCCTGCTGCTGATCTTTTTCATGGTCACCTCGACCTTCAAGAATCAGCCGGCGATAAATCTGGTTTTGCCCCGGTCGGCCACCGCCAGTGAGACGGTGGACACCTCGGCCATCCTGTTCCTGACCGCCGAAGGTGAGGTCTACCTCAACGACACATTGATCGACCTGGACACCCTGGCCCGGCGGCTG
>RCNG010002036.1_pt1 | contig 10072 bp, 6 predicted proteins | sample 2041371 | NCBI WGS metagenome assembly RCNG01 (sample SAMN09708227, study PRJNA481090) | Marine sediment metagenome, whole genome shotgun sequencing project. | biome: marine sediment; feature: ocean; material: sediment; isolation source: Sewage treatment plant 1 marine sediment (STP1) ...
TCCTGCCAATCCCAGTCCCTTTTCTCCGGCGATTCGGGAAAACATCTGCATGGTTTCGTCAATGATACCTTCCAGATTGAACTCGACTTGCTCAAGATCCAATTTACCTGCTTCAATCTTGGAGAAGTCGAGAATGTCGTTGATGACAGTCAGCAAGGTGTTGGCCGAGCTGACCGCAACATCCTTGAAACGCCGCTGCCTGTCATCCAAGCTGGTTTTCCCCAGCAACTCCAAACTCCCGACGACGCCATTCATTGGCGTGCGTATCTCGTGGCTCATGTTCGCCAGAAACTGGGATTTGGCTTGATTCGCCGACTCGGCGGCCTCCTTTGCAATCCGCAGAGCCCCCTCGGCCTTGTGCCGCACCAGGATATCGGCGTACACCCCCATCACCCCTTCGACTATTTCCCGGTCCTGCTCATTGAATTTAGGATGAAGGTGTTGGTCTTCCAGGATGTTCCCCAACAACAAGGCGACGCCACTGCTTCGATGATACATCCACAGAATATAGGGGACCCCAAAGTGCTGCCGTATGTGCTCCTGAACAGGGGTGCAGAGAGTGCTGGAGTTGCCGATGAAAAATTCTCCCGGCGATTCGGGCAGGACCAAGCGCTGCTCGATCTCAGTCCTGAAACCGACCGCATGCCGTATCGCCCAGGTACCCTCGTCAAACGAATACCGCAGCAGGGCAGCGCTATCAACGTTCAACTTGTCGACGATGAAGCGCAAAAAACGCAACTCGAAATTTTCACCGGCCAGGACCGGACCTGACAGTCCCAAGAGTTGGCTGGTCAGACTTGCGGTGGTTCGCGCCCGGGCGGTTTCGCGTTTTGCCTGGGTTGCTTGACGCTGCAGACGAATCATTTTCGTGCCCAGTTCGTTGCTGAGCTGGCGATAGTAGCCGCACTCCCTCTCTAGCTCATTCATCACATGTCATCGCGTAACGTCAACGCGGTCAAAACACCAGTCCAGTCCAACGGACGGCTGCGTCCTAACAATGGCGCGATTTCGACCCCGGAATAGAACCCCAGCAATGGACATATATCAGAAAATAATTGCTGTAAGACACTGGCTTCCTCCGTTTCGGCGCCGCTGAACGCAACGCATCGGCCTGCGCAGTCGATATACAAGCCTAGAATCAGTCTCTTGGTCCCGAGTTCCCCGACAAACTCTTCACCAAGCCGCCGGACCGAGTCCACCATCATTTCGTTGTCGCGCATCATGACCTGAACTTTGGTGCCTGGATGGAAGTCCGCTTCGAACAAGGTGATCGATCGGTTCTCCAGGTCAGCTCCCATGATCAAGCGATTGACGTACGCGGACTCACGATAGGGAGCGAACGGGTCACCATGTTTTTCGCCGAGCGTGAACGACAACGACAGGCTTCCGATTGGGTCGTCTTCGTCACTCATACCAATGAGTACATCAAGTGCAGGGCGACCATCGAGTTCGTAAATTGTGGGGCCCTCGATTCGGGTAATTTCCATAAAGGGACTGATCGGCTTGCAACCATGCATTATCTTAGTTTGGCTTTGCAGTATCGACGGCAAGATGATTGCGACCGCGGCATGAGTTACTGAACGCTGTCCATCGAAAATAAAACTGGAGGTGAATTGGTGATCGCCGAGCAAGCCGGCACCGATCAGATCGAGTTCTTTTCCATCCAGCCCTTCGTAGATCCCATCTAAAAGCAGGCTCCCAACGTGCAGGACGGGTGGTGGACTGGATTTTATCGAATCGTAGAAGACGAGAACGGTCGATCCGTCTTCCGCATGCTCGCGCAGAGTATGCCCGAGTTGCCTTCCCGCTTCCTTGTCACCTGATTCCAAGCTGTCGATGGTTAAGATTCTGGGTTTGGGTATGGGGTCCGTAAATACCGCGACGGTGCACTCGTAACCCGTATAGCTCAGTGATTGATGCGTTATCGTACCGACAGCGGAGCCGCCCAGAATAGGAATATCGCCGAGTTCCGTACGCAGACCGTCGAGAATTTTATCTGGGTCGTGACGTCCACCCACGAAGGCAAGGGCCCATTGAGGTGATTCTTCTTCCGAAATCGATTCGTTTGCAACCTTTGCGGCAAAACGGCCGGCGTCCGATGACGTCGCATTTTGAGCAGTGCCGACTGCCAACATATCTCACCCTCCAAATGTGTAGAGAGAATTACAGTTGTCGGTCCATGTTTTGGTATCGGCGAGCATCCGGAAAACTTTAGACGCTTCTTCAAGATTCCGGCGCTTTACTTCAAACGGACTGGGTGTGCCTCGACAACTTCCTCATCGGACCCACAAGACGGGCTGACAGCTTTGGAAGGCCGCTGATCAGGGAGAGCAGCACGGCAGCAAGGTAGGGGATCCCCTGCATGCAGAGCAACAGGGTCCAGACGCGGATATCAAGCATATCGCCGTCGGGTCGTAATGAGACGCCATAGGCTGCAAGGACCAGGGCGATCATGAACAACGACTCTTCCCGTGCATTCAGCAGAGCCCGAAACAGGGCGTTGGCGCGTGCATGCTTGGGGGTTCGGAAAAACCCGATGCCGCGGGTAATAAAGCCGGTCAGCATCGCCCGGGCGATGGTATGGGAGAGCGCCAACCCGGCCAGTCCGGCGGCGATGCTCTGGCGCAGGGTGGCGGAAACCCGCTTTCGGTAGAGAAAGAACATCTTCAGGATCTTGAACAGAAACAGGGTGAACGGGAGTACGGCGAACAGGATGTGCGGGGGGGCAATGTGCTCCGGGAACCAGATCATCCCCAGCGACCATCCCAGTGCCGCAATATTGAATGCCAGGTTGAAACCATCGGCGAACCAGGGAAGCCAGCCGGCAATGAAATGGTAGCGTTGGCCCCGCGTGAGCTTGGTGCGTTTAAATCCCAGCAACTCCCACAGATGTCGGCGTAAGATCAGTACGGCGCCGTAGGCCCAGCGGAAGCGCTGTTGCTTGAAGTCCAGAAAGGTATCCGGCATCAGACCCTTGCCGTAACTGTGGGGAACATAGAGGGCGTCATAGCCGCGTTCGAAAATCCGCAGACCGAGATCCGCATCCTCGGTGATACACCACTCAGCCCAACCCTCCACCTCGTCCAGCACCCTGCGCCGCACCAGGGTCATGGTGCCGTGCTGGATGATCGCGTTGCGTTCGTTGCGGGTCACCATGCCGATATGGAAAAAGCCCCGGTACTCGGCTTGGCACATCGCCTTGAAGGCGTTCTGATCACCGTCCCGATAATCCTGGGGGGATTGCACAATCCCCATGTTAGGATCCGCGAACAATGGCACCATCTCCTTCAGCCAGACGGGATCCAGGACGTAATCACTATCGATGACGGCCACGATCTCCGCTTCGGGGGCAGTTTCGCGCAAAGCAAAATTGAGTGCCCCCGCTTTGAAGCCGGAGAGGGGGTCCACATGGAAAAAGCGGAACTGGGAACCGAGTCGTTCACAATGGTCCCGAACCGGCTGCCAGATGTGTGGATCCTTGGTGTTGTTGTCAATGACCAATACCTCGAATCGCGGATAATCCAATGCCGCAACGGCGTTCAGCGTCTGGATCATCATCTCGGGCGGTTCATTGTAGGCGGCCACATGTACCGATACCATCGGCAATGCGGGATCCGCGGTGGTCGTCTGGTTATCCGGTGCCCGTCGCCACCGGCTTAGCCAGAGGGCCTCCGCCCACTCGTGGGCCTCGGCCAGCAGAACCACCACGACGCCCAAGGCGGCCAGCAGCAACAGTACTCCCACTATCAGGGTGCCTGTCGTCATATATTGCTGGGAAAAGTTGTACACCATCCAGACCACAAAAGTGGCAATGGCATAGGTGATCAGTGCCAGAAAACCCCGTCCCCTGTGTTTCATACCGCCGCTGTCACGAAACAGCAGTGCGAGCAGGATGACCGATAGACCGAGAGCGATCGCCGCCAACTCCCGCCATTGGGGTACCCGGATCAGCGGTGCGGAAAACGGGAACTTTTGGTCACGCTGATCATTGTAAACGCCCCAGTAGGTGCCGGCGTCCCCCTCCAGTTCACGTTTCCACAGCTGATCAAAGGCCTCGATGATGTAGTAGGTGTAATCGTTGCGCTCCGCAACTGCGAGAAAACGGCGCAGAAACTTGGCCTGGTTGGCCTGGCTGGGAACGGCCCCTCGGCGGATCCGGCCGTTGCTGGGCCAACCGATCTCGGCGATCACGATGGGTTTGTGCGGATAGGCTTGCTGCAGTTCTTCGTAGCGGCCTACCACGTAAGCCACTGCCGCATCCACGGGGATGCCCTCCCAGTATGGCAACAGGTGAATCGCAATGAAATCCACATGCTCCACCAGTTCAGGATGCTCCAGCCAGACATGCCAGGGCTCGGCGGTACTTACCGGCGCCCACACCATGCTGCGCACCCGATCCAGATAAGCGATTACCTGATCCGGTCGCTGTTCGCCCCGTAATATTACCTCGTTGCCGACGATCACCCTTACCACGCTGCGGTGGCTCTCCCGGTAGACGCTGATCAGCTTTTCTATCTCCTTGTCGTTGGCCTCGGTATCACCGGATATCCAGGCCCCCAGTGCCACGTTGAGCCTGTGCGCACCGGCCAGGCGGGGTATTTCGGCAAGGGTGGAGGCGATGCTGTAGGTCCTTATGGCATGGGCGTCGCCCGAGAGCAGCGCGAGATCCTCGTCGATCTGAGCGATGCTGGGGTAGTGGCCTTGCAGCGGCTTCTGGTTACCGCGCATGGGTGAGAAAGAGAAGCCCTGGACCTTGGCCGGCCAGGGAGGTTCAGACACCGGATTATTCAGCAGCGCCCATAGCAGTATCGCAAGACCACCCATAATCAGGGTGATCAGAAGGCTGGCACGGTTCATTGGGTAGTCGTGAGGCGGTCTCTGTAAAAACTTATCATCCGGTTTGTCTGTTTCATCCGTGATCTGCGTGACGGAAGTGGTTGTCGCGAACGCTTGAGTTGCGATTCCTGGCTAGTCATGCGCCGCGTATATAAATCTCCATTGGACATTCAAAAGCGCAGCTCGCCTCATTGCCGTGCCTTGATGACGGATAAAAATTCTCCGCAATCTGGGATCTGGTACATTCATTTTCCGTCGATCGCCTGCTAAATTGGTGCATCATTAGCAACACGAAGTATTTTTTCCGCAGGAAGCTTCCTCGTGGCTCAGGGACATCGCTCTCCCTCACCATGTGCCCGCTTCCCGGAAGATCCATGCAACGAGGGATTCATGGATGCTGTCCGCACCAAACATATTGTCCTGTACCAGAACAAGTAGCTCGTCATGAAGCAGATGCTGGCCAAGTTTTATGAGCTTGGAGATGCAGAAACGGTTGGCCGATCAGCAGGCCCAGGAGGAATCCAAAACCGACATCAGCTGGAGCAGCCAAATCCCATCCTGCGTGCTGGACCAGTCGCGTATCAAGGATCAAGGATCAAGGATCAAGGACCTTGGCGACGACAGGAGACCCAACCGCCGTTACACAGTGTAGCCGTTACACAGTGTATCACACCTTCGATGTCAGCCATCAAGAGCCTGAACAGGCCCGTATCTTGCTGCAACGGGAACCATGGAGGTTCTGGAGAGCCGGCTGGAGGGAATACACAGCTGGCGGGCGCCTCGGAGTGGCCCATCATTAGCAGGGCACGGAATAACCGCGCCGCCCCCCGGAAAGATCGGAGGAGGGAGGGTGGCCGGTCTTGCAACACCGGCACACCGGATGGATCGAACGGGAAGTCAGGCCCGAATTAAGTGAGCGGACCGGGCGGGAGCGGCTCAGCCCGAATACTAAAGAATCGTCTCAGCGTGTCGATATAGACCAAAATGTCACCTCTGGGCCACATATGGCCGGGAACGGAAAAATGTCTTTGGAGACCTTGCCCGGCGCACACCCTCTAGGTTGGCCCCGTGCGTTCCTGACCGTGTTTGCACCCCTGGCCGGGCTGCTCGTGGGCCTGCTCGGTTTCGTCTATCTGGTGGAGGTACGCACCGAGGCGCGTATCTTCGAAGAAACGGAGCAGAAGGTGATAGACAGCCTGGAGGCAGTCACAGTGGGCGTGGTGGCCGAGGTCGTGTCCGACGTGATGTTCCTGGCGGACCACCATGCCCTGCAGGCCCTGCTGGACGGAGACAGCAGCCAGCGACAAGCGCTCGAGCAAGACTACCTGGCGTTCTCCCGGGAAAAACGGGTCTATGACCAGATCCGCTACCTGGACGAGACCGGCATGGAGGTGGTGCGGGTCAACTACAACCGGGGCAATCCCAAGCTGGTGGCCGCCGAGCAGTTCCAGAACAAAGGCAAGCGCTACTACTTCGCTGACGCCTTCGCCCTCGGTCCTGGCGAGGTGTTCGCCTCACCTTTGGATCTGAATATCGAACGGGGAGAGATCGAGCAGCCGTTAAAGCCCATGCTGCGTATCGCCACACCGGTGTTCGACAGCGCCGGACGCAAACGCGGCATAGTGGTGGTGAACTTCTTTGGCCAGCAGGTGCTCGACCGTTTGACGAGCGCTTACGAGGGCTCCGGCGATGTGCTGCTGCTGAACAGCGATGGCTATTTCCTCAAGGGCCATACGCCGGCAGACGAGTGGCACTTCATGTATCCGGACCGAACCGGCGGCACTTTGGCCGAACGCCACCCGGCCGTATGGCGCAAGGTCCAGGCTGCCGATCGGGGCAGTGTGCGCACGGACGCGGGGTTATTCAGTTTCCGGACCGTGCGCCTGGTCACGGAGGCGGACGCCACCAGTACCGGAGCCGTACAGGCATATGCACGGAGCACCACGACCTTCGACGCAAGTGACTACCGATGGTACCTGATCAGCCACGTCCCCACGGCCGTCCTCACCATCGGTTCGGCACGGGTGGGGGTGAACCTGGCGGTGATCTTCGCCATCCTGCTGACCTTGGCCGCCGTGGTTTCCTGGTACGTGGCGCGGGTCCGCAAGGCTCGGAACGATGCACAGATAGCCCTGGGAAAGGCCTCGGAGCGCTTGGCCCGCAGCAACGCCGAGCTGGAGGAGTTCGCCTACGTGGCTTCCCACGACCTACAGGAGCCACTACGCAAAATCACCGCCTTCGGAGGCCGTCTTCAGAGCAAATACGGCGCTGAGCTTGGGGAACGAGGACAAGACTACATCACGCGAATGACCGGCGCGGCCCACCGCATGCAGACGCTCATCGAGGACTTGTTGACCTATTCCCGTGTCACCACCAAGGCACAGCCGCACGTCCGGGTGGATCTGGATCAGGTGGTGCGGGAGGTCCTGGGGGATCTGGAAACCCGCATTGAGGAACTCAATGGGACGGTTACCCTGGAGTCTCTGCCCTCCATCGACGCCGATCCTGTGCAGATGCGTCAGCTGTTCCAGAATCTGATCGGTAACGCACTCAAGTTTCACCAAGCCGATGTACCACCTACAGTCACAGTCGCAAGTACGTTGGATGGCGGGGGCGCGGTCGAGATGACAGTGACCGATAACGGCATCGGTTTCGAGGCCGAGCATGCCGAGCGCATCTTCGGGACATTCCAGCGCCTGCACGGGCGCAGCGCGTATGAAGGCACCGGCATCGGCCTGTCGGTGTGCCGCAAGATCGTGCAACAGCACCACGGCTGGATCACAGCCAGCAGCCAGCCCGGACAGGGGACAACCTTCACCTTCGCCTTGGCCGCAAAGCAACCCAAGGAGTATCAGGATGCAGCCTGACCATTTGCCCATCACCATCCTGCTCGCCGACGACGACGAGGACGACAGAATGCTGGCCGAGGAGGCGCTGCAGGAAGCGCGCCTGGCCAACCAACTGATCAGTGTGGAGGATGGGGAGGAACTGATGGACTACCTGCTCCGGCGCGGGCGCTACGCGGAGCCCGCGGCCGCACCCCGCCCCGGCCTGATCCTGTTGGACCTGAATATGCCCCGTAAGGATGGTCGCGAGGCGTTGAAAGAGATCAAGGCCGACCCGGTGCTGCGTCAGATCCCGGTGGTGGTGCTGACCACGTCCCGGGCCGAGGAGGACATCCTGCGCACCTACGACCTCGGAGTGAACTCTTTCATCACCAAGCCGGTGTCGTTCGAGGGCCTGGTGGAAGTCATGCGTACCTTGGCCGCGTACTGGTTCGAGATCGTGCGCCTTCCCGCGGCCTGAAGGCACAACTATGGTCACGCCGGACAGCATACGTATTCTGCTCGTAGAGGACGACGAGGACGACTACGTGATGACTCGGGACCTGCTGGAAGATGTCCCGGGGACTAACTTCCAACTGCACTGGATTTCTAGTTACGCCGAGGCCATGGACCTGATCCTGTCCGACCGCGCCCAGTTCGAAGTGTACCTGTTCGACTACCGTCTAGGCGAGCACACCGGCCTGGATCTGCTGCATGTCGTGCGCGAGGCCGGCAACCAGGTGCCGGTGGTCATACTGACCGGCCAACGGGAGCGTGAGGTTGACCTGGAGGCGATGCACGCCGGGGCGGCGGACTACCTGCTTAAGGACGAGATCACCTCTAACCAGCTCGAGCGCAGCATCCGTTATGCGCGGGAGCGGGCCCAGGCCGCCCGTCAGATCACTCAGCTGGCCTTCTATGACAGCCTGACCGGCCTGCCCAATCGCGTTTTGTTCAAAGAAAGGTTGGGCCAGGCCCTGCTGCGTCAGCGCCGGGCGGTGAAGCACACCGCCGTGCTGTTCCTGGACATCGATGATTTCAAACGCATCAATGATACTTTGGGTCACCAAGCCGGTGACGAATTGCTCAAGGCCGCCTCGGAGCGCCTCCACCAGTGCCTGCGGCAGAGCGACACCCTGTCCCGGGAAGACCCACATGATGAGGCCCCGTTCGTAGCGCGTCTGGGCGGCGATGAATTTACCATACTGCTCGGGGACGTGCCGCGCCCCGAGGATGCCGCCACCGTGGCCCGGCGCATGTTGGCCACCCTGGCCGAACCATTCAGGTTGCTGGCCCACGAGGTGCATATGAGCGCCAGCATCGGCATCGCGGTCAGTCCCACGGACGGCAAAACCATTGACGAGTTGGTGCGCAACGCCGACACGGCCATGTACCAGGTCAAGAGCGACGGTAAGAGCAGTTTCAAGTTCTACGAGGAATCCATGCATGCCAACGCCATGGAGCGACTGGAGCTCGAGTCGGCGCTGCACCAAGCCATCCGCACAGGGGAATTCGAGCTCCATTATCAACCCCAATACACCATGCAGGGGCAAGCGCTGATCGGGGTCGAGGCGCTGGTGCGCTGGCGCAGGCCAACCGGGCTGGTGCCTCCCGGACTCTTTATCCCCTTGGCCGAGGAAACCGGGCTCATTCAGGACATTGACGCCTGGGTCCTGAGGGAGGCCTGTGCTCAGGGCCGGCGCTGGCTCGATGCCGGCTATGCCCCGGTGCGAATGTCGGTCAATCTGTCCAGTCGCCAGTTCGAGCAACCGGACCTGGGGGAACTGGTCACCGGGGCGTTGGCGCAATCTGGCATGGCCCCGGGCATGCTGCTGCTGGAGATCACCGAAAGCACCCTGATGCGCCACCGGCAAGAAACCGACCGCCGAATCCATGAGCTGCATCAGCTGGGGGTCGACTTCGCCTTGGACGACTTCGGCACCGGATACTCGTCCTTGAACCACCTGAAGCGCTTCCCCTTGCGCGCGGTAAAGATCGACCGCTCCTTCGTGGCCAACCTCGGGGCCAGCGCCGACGATGCGACCATCGCTGCGGCGATCATTGCACTGGCCCATGGCCTCGGCCTGGTGGCCGTGGCCGAAGGTGTAGAGACCCGCGAGCAATGGGACTTCCTGGCTACCCGGGGTTGCGACGAAGTTCAGGGTTTTCTCGTGGGGCGTCCGCAGCCGGCGAAGGCCATCGACGACCTGCTGTCCGCCATTGAGGAGTCGTCCAAAAACACCTTCCCGATCTTGTGTGCGCAAACAAGGAATAAATAGGGATTGGTGACAGAACAGACTGATCCAGCTTTGGTGCCGACCTCTATAATTATAGTTGATTAGCCCTATCCTTCAGCTGGAAGTAGATCCGCGGAAACCGTCGCATCGAACAATGTAGGGCGGCAACCCTTT
>RCNG010002037.1_pt1 | contig 10066 bp, 7 predicted proteins | sample 2041371 | NCBI WGS metagenome assembly RCNG01 (sample SAMN09708227, study PRJNA481090) | Marine sediment metagenome, whole genome shotgun sequencing project. | biome: marine sediment; feature: ocean; material: sediment; isolation source: Sewage treatment plant 1 marine sediment (STP1) ...
GCGGCGGTGCTCGTCGGCGGAAAGACGTCATCAGAGCAGTACGAAAAAGCCGTGGCGGTCGCGCTCGATAACGTGACCCTGCGAGCCAGCAAGTACCGGGCTACCGAGGAATACCGGTCTACAATGGTTCGGACTTACCTGCCGATCATCCTTGCCAGGGCCGCGGAACGCGCCGGGACGAGTCAATGAGCCGGCTGCAGATGACAGTGAACGGCACCGCCGTTGACGTCGATGTACCGGAGTCACGATACCTCTCCGAAGTGCTTCGCGAGGACCTCCGGCTAACCGGAACCAAGATTGGCTGTAATGAAGCCGAATGCGGCATTTGTACGGTTCTCGTCAACGGTACGCCCGTTGTCAGCTGTGTATTCCCGGCCTTCAAGGCACAGGGCGCACAGGTTGGAACGATCGAGGGCCTGTCACAGGACGGCGGCCTGCACGCACTCCAGCAGGCGTTCCTGGATCATGGTGCCGTGCAGTGCGGCATCTGCACACCCGGATTAATCATGGCGGCCAAGGGCCTGCTGGATCGCAAAAGCGCCGCTGGAGAAGCGGTAACCGAAGAGAGCATCAGAACGGCACTCAAAGATTCCTATTGCCGCTGCACCGGCTACCAGAGCGTGATCAATGCAATCCTTCAGGCATCCGGCCAGGACGTCCCACCGTATCTTCCCAAGACCCAGGAACCCGGCCTGGCGGTGGGCAAGGCGCAGTCCAACCCCGACGCGCTGGCGAAGATCAAGGGCAGCGCCCGCTTTACAGACGATTACAAATTCCCCGGCATGCTCTACGCCCGCACCAAGCGCGCTGGTGTGCCGCACGCACGCATTCGCTCGATAGAGACTGCTGCGGCACGCGAACTTGAAGGCGTGCACGCGGTGCTCACGCATGAGGACGTTCCTGGCCGCAACGCACATGGCGTAGTAAGCCTCGACTGGCCGGTTCTGTGTGGCACAAAAGTTCGCTATGTCGGTGATGCCGTGGCGATTGTTGCCGCGGATTCCGAGGAGATCGCTGCTGCAGCACTGGAGTTGATCCACGTTGACTACGAAGAGCTCCCTGCCGTCACCGATGTGATAGAAGCTGTGAAGCCTGGCGCAGCACTCGTTCATGAGGAACGTCCCGACGGTAACCTGCTAAAACACATCAAGGTTAAGAAGGGCGATATTGATTCCGGCTTTGCCAATGCCGATGTGATCGTCGACCAGACCTACCGCACACCCACTACCGAACACCTGTTTCTTGAGCCGGAGTGCTCTATCGGCGTACCCGCGGGTTACGATCCCACGAAATTCGGAGGCCGTTGCGACGCCCTTGCGGTACGGGGCGAAGCGGCGAAGCACGACAAGACGACGATCTATGTAGGCAGCCAGATTCCGTACATCGATCGCGACCAGGCTGCCGACGCGCTGGGCGTGGAAAAGGACGCCGTACGAGTGGTCGCCACACTGATGGGCGGGGGCTTTGGCGGTAAAGAAGATATCGTCGGCCAGATTCATTCCGCGCTCCTGGCCGAGGCCACTCAACGTCCGGTGAAGATGTTGTACTCGCGCCAGGAAAGTCTGCTGGTTCACCCCAAGCGGCATGCCACGATCATTCGCATCAGAACCGGGGCAACAAGCAACGGCAAACTCACGGCGGTTGAAGCGACGCTGTACGGAGACGGTGGGGCGTATGCCAGCCTCAGCGAAAAGGTGCTCACGCGGGCAACAACCCATGCCACCGGCCCATACGATGTGCCGAACGTTAAAGTCGATTGCTTCGCCTTGTACACCAACAATGTTCCTTGTGGTGCGTTCCGTGGCTTCGGCGTAACTCAGAGTTGTTTCGCCGTGGAAAGCAACATGGACATGCTGGCGGAGAAGCTCGGACTCGATGCGGTTGAGTTTCGCCGCATGAACGCAATGGATGTCGGCTCGGAGACGTCGACCGGGCAGGTGTTGCGAGAAAGCGTGGGCCTGAATGAATGCATCGACAAGGTCGATCACGACATGCGCAGCGAGGATTTTCGCTGGACCTGGGATGAGGGTCACCGCCGATTCGCCTGGGGCCTTGCCATAGGCTACAAGAACACAGGGCTCGGTGGCGGCGCACCCGACAAGGCGACCGCCGAAGTTGAGGCGTGGCAGGATCCGGAGAAAGGCCTGATGGCCGAAGTGCGAACCTCATCTGCAGAGATGGGGCAGGGCCTGCCCGGTGTGCTCGCCGCCTGCGTAGCGGAAGAACTCGGCATTCCATCTGAACGCGTGAGCGTCCTGCTTGGCGATACAGATTATTGCCCCGATGGCGGCCCTACAACCGCCAGCCGACAGACGTATGTCAGCGGCAATGCTGCACGCCTGGCGGCCAAGGACGTGGCCGGGCAACTCGCAGCCGCGGAACCGGCAACAAGGATCAAGGCACAGCACGAATACTGGGCACCCAAGACCAAGCCATTGGGAAGCGGTGGCGATATGCACGTTGCTTTCGGCTTCTGCGCGCAGGCCGCGCTGTGTGAAATCGACATGCGCACCGGTGAAGTCAGCGTGCGGAAAGTAGTTGCCGCACACGATGTCGGTCGTGCGATCAACCCGTTGACCCTGGAAGGACAAATTGAGGGCGGTATCGTCATGTGCATCGGCTATACGCTTACCGAGCACTACATCCAGGAAGACGGCATTCCCTGGACCAACGTTATGGCGCGCTACAAGCCGCCGAGCATAGTGCACGCACCGAAAATCGTTTCGCACATCGTGGAACACAATACATCTGCCGGACCCTTCGGTGCGAAAGGAATGGGCGAGCTACCGAGCATTCCCACCAGCCCGGCTATCACCAATGCCATCTATCGAGCCACCGGAGTACGCATGCGCAGTTTGCCTGTCGACCAGGACGAGTTGCTGCGAGCGATACACTCCGGTGCAACAGAAGTAGAACTCGCCTGGGGTGACCGAGAGCCGATCCCCGAAATAGAATTCGGAGGAAAAGCGTGAACCTGATACCTGAAATTCGGGAGGACGTACTGCGAAAGAGCATCGCCCGTGCCCACGCGCAGAAAATCGTCCTGCCCACATTCGCCCAGCAGAAAGACCCGACGCTGACGCCTGACGCAATCAAGCACCGCCTTAAGGACGTTGGCTTATGGGACCTCGACCCGGCGAACCTGTTTCGAATCACCTGGAAGAACGAGCCCGTCGCACATGGCGGCGGTTTCGGTGAAGGCAACTGGATCGAGTTTCCGCCGGCGCTGACCGGCGTCGATGCGACCATCGTCGGAATTACGGGCAAGTGGTTTCCCACCGGCGCACACAAAGTAGGCGCAGCGTATGGCTGCCTGGTGCCGCGTCTGGTTACCGGCACTTTCGATCCTGATACCCAGAAAGCGGTGTGGCCATCGACAGGTAACTACTGTCGTGGCGGCGCTTATGACTGTGCCCTGCTCTCCTGCCCGGCTGTCGCGATCCTGCCCGAGGGAATGAGTCGCGAGCGCTTCGAGTGGCTCAGGGAAATCGGCACCGATGAGATCATCGCCACTCCCGGCACCGAATCGAACGTCAAAGAGATCTATGACAAGTGCTGGGAGCTGCGCCACGACCGCGGCGATGAGATCGTTGTCTTTAACCAGTTCGAAGAATTTGGCAACGCCATCTGGCATTACCAGATGACCGGCTCGATCGTTGAAGAGATTTTCCAAAATCACTACGCGGACGGGCGACGTCTGTCCGCCTATGTCAGCGCCACGGGCTCCGCCGGCACTATTGCCGCGGGCGACTACCTGCGCACCCAGCACCCTGGTATTCGCGTGGTAGCCACAGAGGCCCTGCAGTGTCCTACCTTGCTGCAGTTCGGCTTTGGCGAGCATCGCATCGAGGGTATCGGTGACAAACACATTCCCTGGATTCACAACGTGCGAAACACGAACCTCGTGGCAGCCATTGACGACGAACAGACCATGCAGCTCATGCGCTTGTTCAACGAAGAAGAGGGTCAGGCCTGTCTGCGTCGTGAGGGAGTGGATGACGACACGATCCAGGCGCTCGGCGATATCGGCATCTCGGGGCTGTGCAATCTCGTGGCGAGTATCAAAACGGCGCGCTACTACGATATGGGCAGTCGCGACGTGATATTCACACCAATAACCGATTCCATGGAACTGTATTTATCCCGCATGCAGGAAATGCAGGAAACCCATGGGCCTTACAACACGCACCTGGCCGATCAACATTTCGGACGCTACCTGCGGGGAACAACGACCGATCACGTTCGAGAGCTTGGCTACGCCGATCAGAAAGCGCTACATAACTTCAAGTACTTCACCTGGGTCGAACAACAGGGCCGCACATCGGACGAGTTGCGGCAACTCTGGGACGAAGACTTCTGGCGCGAGATTTTTTCCCAGGGCATCGTCGACGAGTGGGATCGCCTGATCGACGCCTTTAACAGTCATGGAGACAACGGATGAGCAGCACCTATTACGAAGACGCGATGGAGGTAAAATCCGACCTCGTGAAGTTCATGCAGGACATTATTCGCATTCCGTCGCTCAGTTCCGAGGAAGGCGCAGTCGTTAATCGAATTCGTGACGAGATGCTGCGCATTGGCTACGACGAGGTCACTATTGACCCCATGGGTAACGTCATCGGCCGTATCGGCTCCGGACCGCGCGTGATCGCGTTCGATGGGCATGTGGATACGGTCGATGTCGGCGACCCGGCGCTTTGGGACCGCGATCCGCATTCCGGTGACATAGAGGACGGCATCCTCTACGGACGCGGTACGAGTGATATGAAAGGTGGTGTTGCCTCCAGCGTCTATGCAGGCGCTTTGTTAAAGAAAAGAGGAATCCCCGACGACGTCACCTTCTACGCAACCGGCACCGTGCAGGAAGAAGACTGTGACGGTTTGTGCTGGCAGTACATTATCAACGAAGATGGAATTCGCCCGGACCTCGTCGTGATCACCGAACCAACCAGCCTGCGTATCTATCGCGGACATCGCGGCCGCATGGAAATGGAGGTTCACACTTCCGGTGTTTCCTGTCATGGCTCGGCACCTGAACGCGGCGACAACGCTGTTTACAAGATGGCCGGCATCATCGCGGACATCGAAAAACTCAATGAACGATTGGAACCACGCGACCCGTTGGGAAAAGGCACCGTCACCATCAGTGAGATTCGCTCAACCTCACCCAGTCTCTGTGCAGTGGCAGACGGCTGCGCGATACATCTCGATCGCCGCCTGACCATTGACGAGACTGAAGAGACCTCCGTGGCCGAGATTCTCGCCCTGCCGTCAGTTCAGGCCGCAGACGCAACGGTCACCGTGCTCGACTACGCGGTACCCAGCTATACCGGGTTAACGTACCCCACACGAAAGTACTACCCCACGTGGGAGACGGCCGAAAGCGAAGCTCCGGTGCAAGCGGCGATAACGGCTTACAAGGAGGCGTTCGACAAAGAACCCGAAGTCGGGCACTGGACGTTCAGCACCAACGGGGTTGCCACGGCCGGAATGCACAATATTCCAACCGTCGGTTTCGGGCCGGGTCATGAGCACTTTGCCCACGCTCCCAACGAGCAGACCGAGGTCGAGCACCTCGTGTGCTGCGTCGCCTTTTACTCTGCCCTCGTCGATCAATTCGCCAAGGGATAACCAAGGGAGAACACTCACCGTGACTCGAACCGCAAAACTGATTCCCGACCATATGAAAGGCCGCGACTGGCTGATGACTCAAGACTGGTCCGATGAAGAAATCGAGCTGGCGCTGGACACGGCGACGCAGCTGAAAGACGAGTTCAAGAATGGCGTGCCTACATTGCATCTTGCTCACAAGACAGCCTTCCTTATCTTCTTCGACAAATCCACGCGCACGCGCAACTCATTCGAAGCCGGTATGACTCAGCTCGGTGGGCATGCTCACTTTATTGATTCGGAGACGTCGCAGATCGCGCACGGCGAAAGCCCCAAGGACATGGGAACGATCCTTTCCGGCTACGGACATGGCATTGCCATTCGCCACGACCTGGTACCCGGTGAAGGTCAGTCGTACATGCGTGACGTTGCGAAATGGGCTTCGGTCCCGGTCATTAACATGCAGTGCGACGTGGACCACCCTTGTCAGAACCTTGCCGATCTCATGACGATACGGGAAGAATTTGGCAAGGATCTCAAGGATCTGAAAATCGCAGTATCCTGGGCGTACGCACCAAGCTACGTGAAGCCGATGTCCGTGCCGCAGGGACTCATCATGCTAATGACGAGATTCGGCATGAACGTGACGCTGGCTCATCCACCTGAGTACACCCTGATGGATGACACCATGAAACTGGCCCGTGAAAATGCCGCGCGTTCGGGCGGTTCGTTCGAGGTTGTGGACAACATGGAAGACGCGTTCGCCGATGCTGATATCGTGTATCCCAAGAGCTGGGGGATCGAGTCGCTGTTCAGCAAGCCTGAAGAAGCGATGCAGATCGCGCAGCAATATCAGAACTGGATTTGTGACGAGGAGATGATGGCGCGAGCCAGGGAGCGGGCAATTTACATGCATTGCCTGCCGGCGGACCGCGGCTCTGAGGTGACCGACGCGGTTATTGACGGCCCTCAATCACGGGTTTATCCAGAAGCTGAGAATCGGCTGCACACGGCCAAGGCCCTTATGGCGCTTACAATGTAGGAAACGGTAATTCGAGTGACGATCCCCACACAAGACAACAACACCGAGGCTCCGCTGGTCGTCATTGCCATCGGTGGCAACTCCCTGATCAAGGACGGTGCGCACATGGGCGTCCTCGATCAGTACCGCGTTGCTGGCGAGACGAGCCGCTACATCGTGCCGATCGTCAAGCAGGGCTATCGCGTGCTGATCACGCACGGTAACGGACCGCAGGTTGGTTTTATCCTGTTGCGCTCAGAGTTGGCGCGAGACGTCATCCACGAGGTGCCTTTGGCAAATTGCGTGGCAGACACACAGGGATCGATCGGCATGCAAATCGCCCAGAGTCTGCAGAACGAGTTTCAGCAACAGAACGTGGAGCAGCAGGTCATCGCGCTCGTCACGCAGGTTGTCGTCGATGAACAGGATCCGAGTTTCGGCAACCCGAGCAAGCCGATCGGCCCGTTCATGAGCGAAGAAGAGGCTCGTCAACGTGAGGCAGAGGACGGCTGGGTCGTTGGCGAAGATGCAGGCCGCGGCTGGCGTCGCCTGGTGCCGTCGCCGGCCCCTCTCAAGATCATCGAGTTACCCGCCATTCGCACATTGCTTGACAGCGGCATGCTGGTGATCGCCGCCGGCGGCGGCGGCATCCCGGTAATTTACAGGGCGGACGGCACGCTGCGACCCCGCCCTGCGGTTATCGACAAAGACGCTGCGTCCTGCCTGCTCGCCTGTGAGCTTGGCGCGACGTTTTTCATTATTTCCACAGACGTGGACAAGGTGTCATTGAATTTTGGCACGCCGGAGCAGGTTGAGATCGACCGCATGAATGTCGAAGAATGTCGGCGACACCTGGCTGCCGGTCACTTCCTGCCCGGGAGCATGCGACCGAAGATCGAAAGCGCTCTTGCGTTTCTCGAACAAGGCGGCAAGGAAGTGATTATTACGCAGCCGCACAACATGCAAGCAGACCCGCAGAAGATTGTCGGCACACACATCGTGCCATGACGAGTCGATGCACATGAACGGTTATCGTTGTATTGCTTGTGCTAAAACACAAGCCATCGATTTCGCGGGTTTCGTGTGCCCGTGTTGCGGCGGCAATCTTGACATCACTTATGACTATGCGGCGATTTCAGACAAGGTGGCCGGGGGTTTTAGTAGTTACCGGACTGACCTGTTTCGCTATGCACCTCTTCTCCCGGTAAAAAGAACCGATACACCGTTTCCGCTGCACGTTGGCGGGACCCCCCTGTATGCGGCGCCTCGTCTCGGTGAGTTGCTTGGACTTCGCAACCTGTACCTCAAGGATGACACTGTGAATCCCAGCGCGTCGACCAAGGACCGCGCCGGCGCCGTGACGCTTCAGCGGGCAATGGATATCGGCGCGGAAGTCGTATCCGTCGCAAGCACCGGGAACGCCGGCTCGTCGCTTGCCTGTCTCGCTGCGGCCCTCGGCCTGCGCGCCGTCGTGTTCGTGCCAGAAGACGCGCCAGCGGCGAAACTCACGCAGTCCTTGTCGTTCGGAGCAACCGTATTTGCCGTGCGGGGAAACTACGACGACGCCTTTGACCTTTGCCTGTCCGCCTCCGATGAGTTCGGCTGGTTTAACCGAAGTACCGGCTATAACCCCTTCACGCGAGAAGGCAAAAAGACCTGTGCCTACGAGATCTGGGAATCCCTGGGCGGCCGAGTCCCCGATCGGATAGTGGTGCCGACGGGAGACGGAAATTTACTGAGTGGTATCTGGAAGGGCTGGTGCGATCTGCGTGCAGTCGGACTTGTTGACCGTGTACCCAGGATCGACTGCGTGCAGTCTGTCGCCAGTGCTGCTATTTGCGGAACCGTCCGCCGGCTTCGCGACAATGATCAATCTGACCCCGACTGGTCAACGGTCGTGATAGATGAGGTCAGGGCCAGCACCGCTGCCGATTCCATCTCCGTGGATCGGCCACGGGATGGCCTGGCTGCAGTGAGAGGCGTTCTGGAGTCCGGTGGCGAAACAGTAACGGTTCCGGACGACGATATTCTTGCCGCTATTCCGGAAATGGCCCGGACCACCGGCATCTTTGCCGAGCCGGCCGCGGCGGCGCCTTGGGCGGCGGTCAAACAACTGGTTCGCGATAACAAGATCGAGGCGGACGAGCTGGTAGTTTGTATTGTGTCGGGAAGCGGTTTGAAGGATATCGCCAACATTCAGAAAACCGTTGCAGCGCCGCTGATTATCGATCCCTCCCTCGAGGCCATCAAGAGATCCGGGATCTTCCCCCTGTCCGTGTAGCCTGGCCCATAAGACCGGCCGGACAAAAACGGCAAGAGATCGCCAAATTGAGCCGCCCAGGGCTTCACCGGGGGGCGACTTGGTCCGGATTCCACGGCTCAAATAACCCTGTGCGCCAGCCTGTAGCTGCCGTTGTGTTGATATTTTGCTGATGCTGTTCGACTATCGGAGCACCGGAACCGGCCGGCCGTCCAATCGGATTTGGAGAGCAACCCAGTATCGTGTTTGCGGTTTCGAAAAATACACTCAAGATCGTAGCTGCTTTCGTATGGCTTGGCGGCGGGATTGCCCTGTCGTTGAAGGCCGCCAGCCTGTTTACACAGGCGATCGCGTTGAAACCTGGTGAAATCTGGTCCTGGCTCGCCGTTGCTGCCGCACTTCTGATTGGCGGAGCCAAGGCGCGCTACCTGTTCGGCGGATTTTGCCGCAAGAACCTCGACAGGATCGCCGCCCTGAACGACCCGCAGATATGGCATGCATTTCGGCCAGGGTTCTACGTTTTCCTGACCACGATGGTCCTTCTTGGAGCAACCCTCTCAAGGCTGGCGATTGGGAACTACTCGGCGCTGCTGGCGCTGGTCATTCTTGATATCAGCATCGCCATTGCGCTTCTGGGCAGTATTCGGGTGTTCTCGCAGCATCCGTGATTCGTGCAACCTCTCGCCGGACAGACCTGGCGAATGCGCCGCATCGCAACACCGACGATACCCGGTTGTCTGATCTGAAGCTGACGCGCCCGATTCCGCAGCGTGCAACCACCGGTAGGCGGCGCCGCAAGTAAGGCAGGCAGTCCCTGTGAATCATAGGGTTTGGCGCGTAGCTGAATCGATGAAACTACCTATACCCTGGCATGCTGATTCGTCTCCATGTTCCGGTAGAATCTGAGCGTGGACAGAATCAATCTCCTGGACTCAGGGTTCCTGTATCTCGAGAACCGCGAAGCTCCGATGCACGTGGCCGGCCTGAACTTGCTCGAGTTCCCCGCACGCGTAAACCAGCGGAAATTCCTGGAGCGAATCGGTGAGTGCTATCGCTCGACCAACGAGCTTCGTAAACCCTTTGCTCACCGCGTAGCGCACGGCGCGCTTGGGCGCTTCGGCCCGCTCTACTGGGAGCACGACCCGGACATCGACCTCAACTACCACGTGCATCAC
>RCNG010002039.1_pt1 | contig 10065 bp, 8 predicted proteins | sample 2041371 | NCBI WGS metagenome assembly RCNG01 (sample SAMN09708227, study PRJNA481090) | Marine sediment metagenome, whole genome shotgun sequencing project. | biome: marine sediment; feature: ocean; material: sediment; isolation source: Sewage treatment plant 1 marine sediment (STP1) ...
TATTTCAATCTTTCCCGGTGGCGTCCCAGAACCCCAAAGGGGTCGTGATGTCGGGCCTCCACGATACGCACCAGGGGCTCTTCGAGCAGAGGTGCGTTCTGACTTCCTGTTGCTGCCATATACCACTCGCTCCAGTTAGACACTCCGGGAAAGATTGAAATAACAGAATTGCGCTGGGTTAATTGCGAAGCAATTAACGGCTTGGGCAGGAGCCCAAGACCGGCGCCCAAGCGAAGCAGGGACAGCTTAGCGCCGGGACGTTTCGTATTCAAGGCGCGCCAATGGATGCATACTCGTTGCATGTAAACCTTGACACAGCGCGGAAGACGGCGCCATGGACAAGCAAGGCCGGTGTTCTATCCTTATGTTGGGTGCCTTAAGTTTCCCAAAACAGACGAAGCGAAAATGGTAGCATAACCCCGTTCCAAGGCACGGGTTGGTGTTGGATACGCACAACTGCCGCTCTGGCGGAAACCCGTTTCAATGATCTGGAGCAGCCATGTGATGGTTTCAGGGAGTGGAATTCTCGTAACCGTTCAGTCCCTCCTCCTCGAATCCCCTCTCCCTGCGGGGAGAAAGTTCAAAATGCCGGGGGGCTGAACGGTTACGGATTTCCGGCTGCGGAGGCGTATTCCTTCGACTGAAACAGCCGGAGCGTTGGCGGGGGGGAGAAACCATGCACGCCGAGCAGAACCCACGCTTTGTAAGTCGTTTGACGCGCAGTACCCTGGCGCTGATTTTGGCCGGCGGGCGCGGCTCCCGCCTGAAAAATCTCACCCGCTGGCGCACTAAGCCGGCAGTGCCGTTCGGTGGCAAGTTCCGCATCGTGGATTTTCCCCTGTCCAACTGCATCAATTCCGGGATCCGCCGGGTCGGCGTGTTGACCCAGTACAAGGCCCACTCCCTTATCCTGCATATTCAGAAGGGTTGGGGCTTCCTGCGCGGCGAGTTTGGCGAGTACGTAGAGCTGTGGCCGGCCCAGCAGCGCGTCGAGAGCACTTGGTACACCGGCACTGCCGATGCGGTCTATCAGAATATGGATATAATCAGGAACCACGATCCAGACTATGTGCTGATCCTGGCGGGGGACCACATCTATAAGATGGACTATGGCGCCCTGATCGCCTACCACGTGGAGACCGGGGCGGACCTGACTGTGGGCTGCATCGAGGTGGACTTGGAGACAGCCAGGGATCTCGGCGTGATGTGGGTGGATGGGAAGCGGCGTGTGCTCCGTTTCCAGGAGAAGCCCCAGAGTCCCGAGCCGATGCCCGGGCGGCGCGATGTGGCCCTGGCCTCCATGGGAATCTATGTGTTCAACAAGGCGTTCCTGTTCGAGCAGTTGATCAGGGATGCGGACACCACCGGCTCGACCCATGATTTCGGCAAGGACATCATACCGGCCGTGATCGACCGCTACCGGGTCATGGCCTATCCCTTCCGCGACCCGAAGAGCGGCCGCCAAGTCTATTGGCGCGATGTGGGAACCGTGGACGCCTTCTGGCAGGCAAACCTGGAGTTGACCTATGTGACGCCTCCGCTCGACCTCTATGATGCGCACTGGCCGATCTGGACCTATCAGGAGCAGTTGCCGCCGGCCAAGTTCGTATTCAACGACGACAACCGGCGCGGTATGGCGCTGGATTCCATGGTCTCCGGCGGCTGCGTCATTTCCGGTGCCCGCGTCTACCGCTCCTTGCTGTTCTCCAACGTCCGCGTCAACTCCTACTCCCGGGTGGAGAGCTCGGTGGTGCTGCCGGAGGTGGATATCGGTCGCCACTGCCGCATCAGAAAGGCGGTCATAGACCGCGGCGTGCGCATCCCGGAGGGCACCGTTATCGGGGAGAACCTCCGGGCGGACGCTGAACGTTTCTACGTCACGAAAAGGGGGGTAGTGCTTGTGACCGGCGAGATGCTGGGGCAGCAGATCAACTATCTGCGGTGAGCGGTGGCTCCGGATCCGCAATCGCATCGGTGCAATCTTCGCGGGCGTTTGCTAAAGTCTGCGACCGAAAACAACGCGCGATCCGCGGGGAAGGCCAGCACCCGGTTCCGCTGTGGAACTGCCTAGAGACCCTGTTTTATGTCTTTTCCCCGATCCAGCGGCATCCTGCTGCATCCCGTATCGCTGCCGGGTCGCTTCGGTGCCGGCGATTTCGGACCGGAGGCCTATCGGTTCGTGGATTTTCTGTCCGCGACCGCCCAGCATTATTGGCAGGTGCTGCCGCTGGGACCGACCGGGTTTGCCGACTCGCCCTACATGTGTTTTTCGGCGATGGCTGGCAACCACATGTTGATCAGCGTCGAGATCCTGCGCGACAAGGGACTGCTCGAAGCGGATGAACTCGGCGGGTTCGCCCCCTATCCCCTGCACATTGACTACGGGCGTGTCATTGACGAGCGGCTGCCGTTGCTCAAGAAGGCCGGCGAGCGCTTTTTCCGCCACGCCTCCTCGGGTGAGCGCTGCGCGTTCGACACGTTCTGCGCGGATGCCTCGGCCTGGCTGGACGACTACTCCCTGTTCATGGCCCTCAAGGAGACTCACGGCCATGCGCCCTGGGTGGACTGGGGCGCGGACCTTGTTCAGCGCCGACCACGGGCACTGAAGCGCGCCCAAACCGAGTTGGCCGATTCCATCCGCTTCCATAAATTTCTGCAGTTTGAGTTTCTGCAGCAGTTGACCGCGCTAAAGGGTCACGCCAACGACCTCGGAATACGGATCATCGGCGACCTTCCCATTTACCTGGCCCATGACAGCGCGGAGGTTTGGGCTCATCCGGAGTATTTTCGTCTGAATCGGGAAACAGGCTTCCCCCGGCAGGTGGCCGGCGTGCCGCCGGACTATTTCAGCGATACCGGCCAACTATGGGGCAATCCGCTGTATGACTGGGACCACCTGCAGAACGAAGGTTTTGAATGGTGGGTGCAGCGTATAGTGAACGCCCTGACCCATGTGGACGTGGTCCGCATCGACCATTTCCGTGGATTCGAATCCTACTGGGCGGTGGAATACGGAGAAAAGACGGCGATCAACGGCCGCTGGGTTGAGGCGCCCGGAGAGTCCCTGTTCGAGACGCTGCACCGTCGGCTGGGGGAACTCCCGATCATCGCCGAGGATCTCGGCACTATCACTCCAGAGGTTGAAGCGCTCAGGGACCGGTTCGGGTTGCCGGGCATGAAGATACTGCAGTTCGCTTTCGGCGGTGGTGCGGACAACTCCTACCTGCCGCACAATTATACGAGAAACTGTGTGGTCTACACCGGTACCCACGACAACAACACCACGCTGGGCTGGTTTGGCTCCCTGGAGCCAGAGGTTCGCCGCCATCTCCGCAGCTACGTCGGGTGCAGCGGAGCCGAGGGCGTGCATTGGGACATCATCCGCCAGGCCTTCGGCTCTGTGGCTGACTTGGCCATCGTGCCCCTGCAGGACGTTCTCGGCCTGGACGAGGAGGCTAGAATGAACTATCCCAGCAGGGGCTCCGACAACTGGAAGTGGCGCTACGAACGGGGCATGTTGACGGATGAGGTCCGCAACCGACTCGGTGAGGTTACAGAAATGTATGGGCGCGCGCGGCGCTGACGAATGCAATACTCCTAACATCGGTGGTATTGCGCCGAACGGAGCCCTTATGCGAATCAAGACCATACTGAGCCTGCTGTTCCCGTTGCTGCTGTTGCCGCCAGTGGCCTGGACCAGTGACCAACCGGACCTGCTGTTGCTGACGAAGGATCCGGGCGACGTCGCTGTGAGTGGCTGGTACATGAGCGAAAAGCTGGACGGGGTGCGCGCCTACTGGAACGGCTCGGAGCTGCTTTCCCGCCGGGGCAACGCCTTCGCCGCACCCGAGTGGTTCACCAGGGACTTCCCCCCTTTCGAGCTGGACGGCGAGCTGTGGACGGCTCCGGGGGAGTTCGAGGCCATTGTCTCCATCGTCTCACGGGAGCGACCACACCCGGGCTGGAAGCGGATCACTTACAACATCTTCGAGGTACCCAACGCGCCGGGGGATTTCGATGCCCGCCTGGGGCGGTTGCGCGGCTATCTGGCGGAGCATCCCGCTGGCCCTGTCCGCATCATTCCCCAGATACCATGCCGGAATCGGGAGCACCTGCGGGCCATGTTGGCGGAGGTTGAGGCCAAGGGCGGAGAGGGTCTGGTGGTCAGAAACCCCCGCACCCCGTACCAAACCGGCAGAGGTGCCGCGGCCCTGAAAGTGAAGAGCTTCGATGACATGGAGGGCAGGGTGGTGGGCTACCGGGCCGGCACCGGGAAATTCGCCGGTAAGACGGGGGCTGTGCAAGTGGAGATCCCAGGTGGAACCCGTTTTTATGTCGGTTCCGGCCTCACAGACCGGGAACGGGAGAAGCCACCGCCGCTGGGCTCTATTATCACCTTTAAGCACCAGGGGTTCACGGGCAAGGGGATCCCTCGGTTCGCCTCCTTTCTCAGGGTCAGAGAGATGGCGGAATAAGCGGCCACGCGATCGCGAGGCGATACCTCATCAGGCCTCCTGCTGCACCAGAAAAAACGCCGCCAGGGCCAGATCCTCCGGCCGGGTGATCTTGATGTTGTCCCCATGGCCGGCCACCATCAAGGGTCGGTGGCCGGCCAGTTCCATGGCGCTGGCTTCGTCCGTCACCGGCAGCGCCTGCCGCAGAGCCTCTTCGAGGGCGTCGCGCAGTATGGCAAAGCGGAACATCTGCGGGGTGTAGGCGTGCCACAGGTTGTCGCGGGTCACGGTCCCCTCGATCTGGCCCGCGGGGTCGGTTCGTTTCATGGTGTCCCGCACCGGCTCCCCCAGCAGACCACCCACCGGATGGCCGGCGAGACGCTCCAGCAGGCGGTCGATGTCATTCCGGCGCAGGCAGGGGCGCGCGGCGTCGTGCACCAACACCCAGTCGTCGTCCTCAGCCCGGTCGTGGAGCGCAGTCAGCCCGTTCAATACGGAGTGGCAACGCTCAGCGCCGCCGGGGGCCCGAAGGATGCCAGGATGGTCGGCGTGCGCGGTATCCGGCCACCAGCTGTCCTCGGCACTTAGGGAAACCGCCACCGCCTCGATCCGGGGATGGTCCAGCAGGCGCGCCAGGGTATGGTCGATGACCAGGCGCGCGCCTAGTCGCAGGTATTGCTTGGGTATGGGCGCTGCCATGCGGCGGCCGACCCCGGCCGCCGGCACCACCGCCCAGCAGCGGCCATGATCATTCATTCGATTCGCTCCGGTTCCGGCTCGATGACCTGGTAAAACAGTTCGCCCTCCTTGATCATGCCGAGCTCGGTGCGGGCCAGCTCCTCCAGCGCCTCCAGGCCGGTTTTCAGGTCCAGCACCTCGGCTTCCAGCACCCGGTTGCGTTGCGTCAGGCGCTCCAGCTCTGCCTGCTGACGACTGATCTCCTGTTGCAGGTTGTGGACCTCTGCCAGGCTGCCCTCGCCCACCCACAGCCGATATTGCAACCACAGGAAGATTACCAACAGGGTTCCGATCAGTATGCGCATCCGTGATCCGGAGGGCGGCGGTCCCGGGCGGGACCGCCACGTTTAATTATAAAAAGGAGAAGGCCCCGCGACCGGCGTATTGGGCATCGTCGCCCAGTTGGTCCTCGATGCGCATCAACTGGTTGTACTTGGCCACCCGATCGGAGCGGGAGAGGGAGCCGGTCTTGATCTGGCCGGTATTGGCCGCCACCACCAGGTCGGCGATGGTGGTATCCTCGGTCTCGCCGGAGCGGTGCGAGACCACCGCGGTGTAGCCGGCCTGATGGGCCATGGCGATTGCCTCCAAGGTTTCGGTAAGGGTGCCGATCTGGTTGACCTTGATCAGGATGGAGTTGCCGATCTTCTGATCGATGCCCCGCTGCAGGATGCGGGTGTTGGTCACGAACAGGTCGTCGCCCACCAGTTGGATTCGGTTGCCGAGCTTTTCGGTGTGGATTTTCCAGCCGTCCCAATCGCCCTCGTCCATGCCGTCCTCGATGGAAATGATGGGGTACTGATCCACCCAACCCGCCAGAAAATCGGAGAACTCAGCGGCGTTCAGGCTCTTGCCCTCGGACCCCAGCACGTACTTGCCGTCTTTGTAGAACTCGGAGCTGGCCACGTCCAGGCCCAGATAGATCTCCTCGCCCGCCTTGAACCCGGCCTTGTCGATGGCCTGCAGGATCACCTCGATGGCTTCCACGTTGGAGCTCAGATCGGGGGCGAAGCCGCCCTCGTCGCCGACACCGGTGCTCATGCCTTTGGCGCCCAGCACGCTCTTCAGGGCGTGGAATATCTCAGCGCCGTAGCGCACGGCCTCGCGGATGGAGCCGGCGCCCACCGGCAGGATCATGAACTCCTGCAGGTCGACGCTGTTGGCCGCATGGGCGCCACCGTTAATGATGTTCATCATCGGCACCGGCAGGCGGTAGGTGCCGGTGCCCAGGGATCGGTAGAGCGGCAAGGACTTCTCCTGGGCCGAGGCATGGGCCGCTGCCAGGGAGACACCCAGCAGGGCGTTGGCGCCCAGGCGGCCTTTGTTGTCGCTGCCGTCCAGTTCCAGCATCGCGCGGTCGATGGCGGCCTGCTCCGTTACTTCCATCCCGGCGATAGCTTCGCACAGCTCACCGTTGACGTGCTCCACCGCCTTCAGCACGCCCTTGCCACCGTAGCGGGATTTGTCGCCGTCGCGCAGCTCGAGCGCCTCGCGGCTGCCGGTGGATGCGCCGGAGGGAACGGCAGCGCGGCCGATGGCACCGTCGGCTGTAATAACGTCCGCCTCGATGGTGGGGTTGCCCCGGGAGTCCAGGATCTCCCGGGCACGGATGTCGACGATTTCTGACATTGATTTTTTCCTCAGTTTTTCAATTTGTTGTGGTTAGTAAGAAACTCTGGCTGCTCTTTGTAGGAGCGCCGCCAGCGGCGCTCCTACGGGCCTGTGCTGAGCTTTCTACCTAATCACCATTGTTTAACTAATTTAGTGATTAGCCCCGTACTTCCGCTGGAAGCGAGCAATTCTCGATACGGTAGCAAAGCCTGTAGGTCGGCAATCCTTTGCCGACGTTTTACGCCGTGCGGTCAGCGCTGGTGGCGGCAAAGGGTTGCCGCCCTACCTTGTTTGATGCGCCGTTTTCCGCGGATCTACGTCCAGCTGAGGGATAGGGCTAATCACCACTAATTTTGAAAGATTGCGTATAGGAGCGACTTCAGCCGCGAATCCGGCGGACATACGGATCATCGTGTTCGCAGCTGAAGCTACTCCTGTCAAATGAATTCGGAACCCCCCGTTACCGGTTACAAGGCGTTCTCGGCCAACCCATGACGTTTCACCAATCGATCCAGCTCCAGCAGGGTCTCCAGCAGCTCCCGCATATGCGCCAGGGGCCAGGAATTGGGCCCGTCGCTCAGGGCCTGCTCCGGCCGTGGATGGGTCTCCATGAATAGCCCTGAGATGCCGGCCGCCACCGCCGCCCGCGCCAGCAGCGGCACGAATTCTCGCTGGCCGCCGGAGCTGCCGCCCTGTCCGCCCGGTAGTTGCACCGAATGGGTGGCGTCGAACACCACCGGGCAACCGGTCTCGCGCATCACCGCCAGGGATCGCATATCCGACACCAGGTTGTTGTAGCCAAAGCTTACGCCGCGCTCGCACACCATCAGCTGCTCATTACCGGTGGCGCGGGCCTTGTCCACCACGTTCTTCATGTCCCAGGGGGCGAGGAATTGGCCCTTTTTCAGGTTGACCGGCTTGCCTTGGCTGGCTACGGCCTGAATGAAATTGGTCTGGCGGCATAAAAATGCCGGAGTCTGCAGCACGTCCACCACATCCGCTACCTCGCCCAGGGGGGTGTCCTCATGGACGTCGGTCAGCAGTGGCACGCCGATGCATGCCTGCACCCGCTCCAGGATCTCCAGCCCCCGCTCCAACCCAAGGCCGCGGAAATTCCCCAGAGACGAGCGGTTGGCCTTGTCGAAGGAGGCCTTGAAGATGAACGGAAGCTCCAGCTCTGCAGTGAGCTCCTTGAGTTGGCCGGCGGTGTCCAGAACCAGCTGCTCGCTCTCGATCACACAGGGACCGGCGATCAGGAACAATGGACGGTCCGGACCGATCTCCCAGGGGCCGAGCTTCATGGCTTCTCTGCGTGCTTGGCCCGATAGACCCGGGCTGCCTTGATGAATCCACTAAACAAGGGATGGCCGTCCCGGGGCGTGGAGGTGAACTCAGGGTGGAATTGGCAGGCCACGAACCAGGGGTGATCGGGGATCTCCACCATCTCCACCAGCTTGTTTTTAATCGACCAACCGGCGATGCTGAGGCCGGCCCGCCGCAAGGAGTCCAGGTAGTTGTTGTTGAACTCGTAGCGATGGCGGTGGCGCTCCTTGATCACCGGTTTGCCGTACATCCGGCGCGCCAGGCTCCCCGGCTCCAGCAGGCACTCCTGGGCGCCCAGGCGCATGCTGCCGCCCAAGTCCGAATCCTCGTTGCGGGATTCCACCCGGCCGCTTTCGTCGACCCATTCGGTGATCAGGGCGATGACCGGATGCGGGGTGTCGCCATTGAACTCCGTACTGTGGGCGTCTTCCAGGCCCGCCATGTGCCGGGCGTATTCGATGACAGCGACCTGCATACCCAGACAAATGCCCAGGTAGGGAATACCTTGCTCCCGGGCAAATCGCACGGTGGCGATCTTGCCTTCCACACCACGCTCGCCGAACCCTCCGGGCACCAGGACTGCATCCATCTCCGCCAGACAGCCGGTTCCCTGTCGTTCGATCTGCTCCGACTCCATGTAGTGCACCTTGACCCGGGTGCGGGTATGGATTCCGGCGTGGGTCAGGGCCTCGCTCAAGGACTTGTAGGCCTCGGTGAGGTCCATGTACTTGCCGACCATGGCCACGTTGACCTCGCTGTCCGGGTGCTCCTGTCCCTCCAGCACCGCTTGCCACTGGGACAGATCCGCTGGCGGAACCTCCAGCCCGAACTGGCGCACCACGATTCCGTCCAGCCGCTGCTCGTGCAGCAGCAGGGGGATGCGGTAGATGGAATCGGCATCCACCGCGGAGATGACCGCCTCTCCCGGTACGTTGGTGAACAGGGCGATCTTGCGCCGCTCTTCGTCCGGCAGCATCTGCTCCGAACGGCACAGCAGCACGTCCGGCTGAATACCGATGGAGCGCAGCTCCTTGACCGAGTGCTGGGTAGGTTTGGTCTTGATCTCGCCCGCGGTGCGAATGTAGGGCACCAGGGTCAGGTGCATGAACAGGACGTTCTCCCGCCCCAGCTCAATGCCCATCTGGCGGATGGCCTCGAGAAACGGCAGGGACTCTATGTCGCCCACGGTGCCACCGATCTCCACCATGCAGATGTCGGAATCTCCTGCACCCTGGCGGACACTGGTCTTGATCTCGTTGGTGATGTGGGGGATGACCTGTACCGTCCGGCCCAGATAATCGCCGCGGCGCTCCTTGCGGATGACACTCTCGTAGATCTGGCCGGTGGTGAAGTTGTTGTTGCGGCCCATGGTAGTGCGCACGAAGCGCTCGTAGTGGCCGAGGTCAAGGTCGGTTTCGGCCCCGTCCTCGGTCACGAACACCTCGCCGTGCTGGAACGGGCTCATGGTGCCTGGATCCACATTGATGTAGGGATCCAGCTTTATCATGGTGACTTTGAGGCCCCGGGCCTCCAACAAGGATCCCAGGGAAGCCGCGGCAATGCCTTTTCCCAGGGACGATACCACGCCGCCTGTAACGAAGATGTATTTGGTCATGGGAAACGAAAGCCGAAGCCGGGAAAGGGATCTGGACGGAACGCTAAAGTTCGTAAAAAATTAAGTGCCGTACTTCGGGCGTTGAGCCGCCCGTCTGACGACACGTGAAAACCCAGGAATGTTTCAAGTTTTCGCAATGCGGTCCGGTGGGATGAATCTGCGTCCAAAATCGGGAGCGATTCTTGAGCGAGCCCTAAGGAGCCTGGCAGAAATAACTTGTACGGACTGGTATAGCGCCAAGACCGAAGGACTAGGCGATCTTTATGAAGGGTTGCTTCAGAAAAATGCAAATGAGAAAAAATCCGGTGCTGGGCAGTATTTCAC
>RCNG010002040.1_pt1 | contig 10064 bp, 10 predicted proteins | sample 2041371 | NCBI WGS metagenome assembly RCNG01 (sample SAMN09708227, study PRJNA481090) | Marine sediment metagenome, whole genome shotgun sequencing project. | biome: marine sediment; feature: ocean; material: sediment; isolation source: Sewage treatment plant 1 marine sediment (STP1) ...
GTTGCCTAAGACGTGGCCTAAGTGATTGAGCACTGCCAAGCGGTTTGGCAAATCGGTAAGAATATCGATGTGAGCAAGGTGGTTGAGGCGGTCATGACTTTTTGCTAGGCCCAGGATCATAGCGTTGAGGCGGCTTCCAAGAGCGCCGATCTCATCCCGGCGCCCCGCCTCTTGGACCCGTATCTGGAAGTTTCCTTCGCCTACTAACTTGGTAACAAAAGCCATCTCGCGGATGGGTTTGCCGATGCGGTGGGCCAAGGCCAGAGCACCGACGACCGCCACGGCAACCCCGAGGACCAGCCAAAGCACCAGGTAGCCTTGCATACGGGTGACTGCGGCGTACGCCTGCTGCTCGGGTACCGCGACCACCACAATCCAGCGCGATGATTCGGTCATTCCTATCGCCGCCAACGTCGCGTTGCCATCCCCGCTTTCGTACGGCATGACCAGCACCCTTCCGCTGCCGACCGCTTTAGCTTTGGAGGTGAGCGCTGCCAGCTCGGACGCGAGCGGGCCGCCAGCCTTGGAAAAAATGGGTCTGCCTTTTGTGGTGAGCAGCAGGATGCCGCCGGATTGCCAGAGAGGCTGTCCCGCCAACGCACGTTGCAGGGGCTCGAGGTCGAGATAGGCGATGACCAGCAGCGCTTGAACCGCGGCGGGGTCGTGGATGTACATTCGTAGGGGTAGTAGCCACGTTTTCAAAGGAGATAGAAACATAGGCTCGCCAACGACGATGTCCGGATCGGCGTTCGATCGCTGGCCCCGGGGCATAGGGAGGACATCGGACGGAGGTAGCTCGGCGTCGTCTAAACGGACCTTGAACGCCTGCTTGAACAAATAGACGGGAGGCATCCCGGCGACCTCCAACTGCATGGCTTGCAGATCCGGAAGCCCCTTGATGCTGTCGTGAAGCAGCGCCACCTTCTCATTGAGGCCCAAAGCGGCATTTTCCAGTATGTCTCTCAGTAGGCTAAGTGAACGAAGCGAAGGCTCCACAGCCAGACGAACTTGGGCCATCACGTCCTCCGTGGTGGCCAGCAGATTGTCGTTCACCGCACTCTTCAACTCATCTCTGGTGGCGGTGATCATCCAGATGCTCGATACAAATAGCGGCACGACCGCTAATGCCACCGCAAAGACGACGATTTTTCCGCGCAAGCCGAAGCGGCGGGCGAAAATGGATTCAGTGCGTCCAGCGAAGAGAGCCCCGGAATCGGATGATCTCATCGGCACAGTCGGAGATTTTTGTTGCACGTCTGTCATTTTTGTCCGGGAGAAACTCGACATACGCGGGTGGCGCACCCGCCAAGATCGTTAGCCGTTCTGACTCCGTTCTCCATCGATCAGCCGTGATGTCTGGTTGAGCAATTTCTCAATGGTCTTGCTGCCCGGGGGGGGGGCCGGCCGAGAGCGACGCGAGTATCAATCGATCGGGTCCAACCCGGAAGGGATAGATTGCAGTGGTGACGACATTTGTGTCCACGATGACGAGTTGGTGCAGGGATGTGAGTGGCAGGATGTCGGTCAACTGTGCCATGAGGCCGTCGCAGAGAGCGCTTGTGACTGCGAGGCCTTCGGCGTACTGACTGGTACCCGCAACCAACAGGCCCTGTTCGTCCGCCAACGCCGTGCCACGCATACCTTCGCTCTCGGCAAACCGCTCCAGCAGATGTTGCATAGAGCCGCCGAGGTACCCCGCCGGCGTTATATGAGTGGTGGCGGTCGGCGGCTGGTACGCGAGACCAAGCGAGCGCAGCTCGCGATTTTCCTGCTTCAGTTGATCGACGGTATTACGTAGATGCGGGACCTCTGCCACCACGCTAGTCAGACGGGAACTCTCCTCTTTGTAATGCTCAAGCACGGTCACTTGTCGACCCAGAGACTCAAGCTTGAGGGTCAACTGATTTCGCTCCGCCTCCAATTCTTTGAGCCGCCCGGTTTGTTCTTTCAGCCGCTTCATCTCTTCCAGGGCCTGTTGGAGCCGCCGCTTCAGATCCGACTTCTCATCCCTCAGTGTACCGGCTTCGCGCTCCTTGTCCTGCCATTTCTCGCGCAGATTCCGGTTGTCATCTTCAAGCTTAGTTTGCGTCTCCGTATGCTGTCGAATTTCTTCCTCGAGGCCAGCGATTCGACCGCACTCTCGTTCCGCCTTCACGAGGCGGTTCCGGCAGGTGGCAATCTCGTCGCGTAGGGCAACGAGCTCGAGAGATGCAGACATATCACCCGCCAGCGACTGCGACGCGCGGGGAGACGCCTCATTGCCATCGCCGGCGGATTGGCGGGGTGGTTGTTCCAGTGCCGAGGTCTCCGGCAGTGGTGATGATGCCGATCGAGCCATCAAGTAGCCGCCGAAAAAGAACAGTATAGCGCCAGCTACGGAGGACGCGATAACGGCGAATTCTAGGGTCACGGTAGTCTGCTCCTGATGGTGATCTCCACGCGTCGGTTCTTGGCCCGGGCGGCTGCGCTATTCCGTAAATCCAAAGGCTGTGAAGGACCATGGCCACGGACCTGTATTCGCCCAGGGGGAATCCCTTCGGCTTCGAGCAGGGCGGCGATCGTGCGGGCCCGTCGTTCGCTGAGACGGTAGTTGTAGTCTTCACTTCCACGACTATCCGTATGACCATCTACCTGTATCTCGGTGTCGGGATGCTCTCTGGAAATTCGGAGGGTTTGATCCAAGATATCGCGGGCAGCAGAGCTGAGAGTGTGCCCACCGAAGGCGAACTGAACCACGGCATGAAGGAGGGTTTGATATTCGAGTTTGGCAGCGGGCTGCCCGGTCGTCTCCGAATCCGGCCACGCGAGTTTCGGTTCTACCGCCGCAGCGGATATTGGAGTCCTTTGTTCCGCTGCACTATCTGTTTCCTCCGCCGGCGTCACCGCAGAATCGGCTGAGTCCGAGACGACTGCGACAATCGGTTGCGGCTCGACCGCTTCCGGCGTCTCGACCAACAACTCGTCGCCCTCTGGCTCCATTGGGCTCTCGACTTCTCTGTCCGGCTCCATTGATGCGCCTGCCAAGTCCAAGGCAACTGGAGCAACCCGCTGCGGCTCGAAGGCTTCCGGCGCTTCGACCAAGAACTCGTCGCCCGGTGGCGCGACTCCCCTGTCAAGCCCCTCTCGCGGCTCAACTGCCGGGTCGACCCAGTTCGAGACCGCTACGGCAACCTGCTGCGGATCGGTTCCTTCCGCCGATTCGGTCAGCAACCCGCCTTGAGAAACCAATTCCGCCCCGTGCTCTTGCGCCGACGTTTCCTCGATCTCGGGCGTCCGCTCGGATTCGGAAGGAGTTGTCAGCGTGGCGATCGGGTCGCTCGACGGCGGCCAGGCCGCGGGCATGAGCCAAAGGTTCAGGAGCACAAGATCCGCCGTGCCGAGAATCAAAAAGAGAGCCGCTAACAGATGACTGCGTGACATGTTATCGGCCGTAGCCCATCTTGAGAGATCGGTAGTCCCGCCCCATCCCTGCCGGAGATCGCAGCGTGCTCCCAAATCTTTCCGGTTGAGCGGCGCGTGGACGACAGTCCGCGAGCCCGTTCCCGCGGTGCGCCTCGAGAACGGGGGGAGATGCGTTCGAGCGTTGTCCGATGACCATCAGTCGCCAATAATCCGCTGCAATTCGGGTAGATGCTGTCGCAGCAAAAGAAAGACGAGACCGAGCTTCACGTTCTTGTTCGCCAGCAAGACTAAGACCGTCTCGGCGCCGACGGAATTGAGGATCACATAGCCTTTCTCAGTCTTGACATAGGTTTGAGCCATGGGTGCATGCATCAATTGCTCGGCGATCTGTTCCCCGGCGCCGTGAAGGGTGGCGGACATCGCACCCAGCTCGTCTTCGTTGAGTCCCCCGGGAAACGCTGAGGCGATGATAAACCCCTGGACGTCGACGACGCCTGCGCCCAGGATATCGGGCGAGCTCATCTGAATACCCCTCAGCACGTCGGTCACCCGTTCTTCAAGAGTGGAACCGATATCCTCGTTTGTCATTTGATCCTCCTGGCTGGATTGTCTCTAAGGTGATCGGGAATCAGGTGAGGACGTCACCTGATGATTTTACTCCCGCACGTCATCTCGAACGGAACTTTGCAAACCGGACCTCGCATCGAGCACCGGCCTCCGGCACCGTATAGCGGTACCGACCGCCGGAGTACGCGCCCACCAGACCGGCCAGATAGTCGTGAAACAGCCGACACAAGAGGGCATCACCGACCTTCTCCCGGGTCTCCTCTTCCACGATTTGATTCAGTGCACAGTTGCTGAAGGTGAAGTGGATGTCTTCACCATGTATTTGGTACTGGAACGAGAAACAGTCTTGGAATCGCTCCTGGAGTCGACTGAGGACACCGTCCAACTCCCGCTCCTCGTAGATCTCCGGGAAGTGGGAGGCCGCGACCTTGCCGGCCTGACGGCCCACGGCGTTCACCGCACGTCCGACATTCTCGACAATAGCCTCGGCAAGGGCGACCAAGGTGGTGCTGACATCTCGATAGGCCTCATCCCAGTCGGATGTCTGCAGGTTTTCTGTGGTTGTGCCGGCCTGCAGGAAACTTTCGACGAAACTGACGTTTTCCGCGACCCGGTAGAACGGCCGTTGGAGCTCGGTGTCCGTAATCCGGATGCATTGAGACGGACAGAGGTGGTAGCAGGCGAAGCAGCCCATGCAATCCTCGCCGTGGACGACATGCGCGGACTGGCCGCCGGCGGGATGCATTTCGGCCTCGAACACAGAGACGGGACATTTGTCCACGCACAGTGAACAGCCTCGGCAGCCCTTGTCTTCAATGGTGACCATCGGCATGGCTCATCTCCTCGCTCTGCGGACGACTTCTTCCCCTCGCCGGACGATCACATCCAGCTTCATCTCGCCGATCCTGTGCGTGGCGCAGGAGAGACAGGGGTCGTAACAACGAACACCGAACTCGATACCGTTCAGCAGGAGCGCGTCCGGCTGATCGAGAAACCGCTCGGCGGACATCCCCACGGTAGCGTTGATGGCGGGGATGTTCTGCTGAGTAGCGACCATCAGATTGACGTCGGTGAGAAGACCGTTCTCGTCGACCTTGTAATCGTGGATCAGTACACCGCGGGGGGCTTCCAGCACACCGGTCGCATCGCGGGGACCGTGCCGAGGCTCGTCTCTTACCTCGGTGGAATAGGTCTCTTCATTGCCGAACAGCTCGACCAGTTTTTCGGCGGCGTAGAGCAACTCGATGCCTCGGGCGAAGTGGTACGACACCGTCTCATGGCAGGGGAAACCTCCCAGCTCACGAAACGCCTCCAGCTCGGCCTGGGCCAATGGAGTATCGATGTAGTCGCAGCAATTGAGCCGGGCCAGCGGCCCGACTCGATAGGTGACGGGATCCGCGTCCTGTAACTGACAGAATACGTGCTTGGCGTAGGACGTCGGCACGGCCTCTTCATACAGGTAGTCGGTCCAGCGTTCCTCGGGGAAGTCGAAGACGCTGCCGTCCGGGGAGCGCAGCCGCAGCTCTCCCTGATAGTGATCCAAGGCCCCCAAGCCCTTACCGGCCTCCTTGTTGACCAGTCCGAGATAGTGGGTCTCCATGGGCAGAGAGGGAATCGCTCCGGTCCTGCTGGTCAGCGTCTTCTTGAAGACCTCCACGAGCTCGGTCGCCAGCACCAGGGCCTCTTGGCTGAGGCGCTGCATGCGCTCCTGCTTCTCCTTGGCAAGCGGTTGTGTGACCCCGCCCGGTATGGATGTGACCGGATGGATCCCGCGTCCGCCGAGGGTCTCGCCGACCTGGGTGCTGATGGCCCGTAGCCGGAGCGCCTTCTTTGCCAAGTCAGGCGCCGTTTCGATCAAACCCATGATGTTGCGACGTGCCGGATCAGCCTCGATACCGAGCAGGATGTCGGGACCGGCAAGGGCGAACAGGTGGACGCCGTGGGAGTGGATATAGCCGGCCAGGTTGAGGGCATAGCGCAGCAAGCGAGCGGTCCGGGGCGGCTCGGTCCCGAACACCTTGTCGACCGCCTTGGCCGAGGCGAGGTGATGGGAGACCGAGCAAGTCCCGCAGATACGGGCGGTGACTGTCGGCATCATCTCCACCTGGGTGCCCCGCAGGAAGGTCTCCCACCCGCGAAAATCCATGACTTTGAACAGGGTGTGGGTCACCTTGCCCTGGTCGTCGATGTTGACCTCGACTCTGGCGTGACCCTCTATCCGGGTCAGTGGATCGATCACAATATTGCGTTTCATGGCTGGTCTCCTTCGACCCGAGCAATCCATTTTTTTAGCAGGAAGGTGGGTTTCTTGCGGAATATCGGTGAGGTCATGGCATAGGTGTAATGGGTCTTGGCCTGCTTCTCGATGGTCCTGACAATGGTTTGCTCCGGGATGGCGGTCAGGTGAGCCATGCGGCTGGCCACCAGGGAGCGAACGTCTTTTTGGGGCTCCAGGATCACCGGAACTGAGGGGCCGGCACAGGAGAAACAGGGAACCCCGGCCCTGGGGCAGGGGGCGAGGCAGCGGTCCAAGGTCACCGAACCGAAGCAGAGACAGCCCTGGGAGAGAAAACACACCTCGGGGTCGAACGACCCTTCGTGGCCGCGTCGCAACGCAGTCACGTCGGATTTGTCCATCCGGCGATTACAGTTGTAGCAGACATTATGCTGCCCGATCTTGGGCTCCCTGTCCAAGAGCAGGGCCTGCAGGCTCTCCAGGATGAACGCTGGATGGGGAGGACAGCCGGGGATGTAGACATCCACATCGATCTCGCTGTCCAAGGTGCGCGCTTCCTCCAGCAGCTCCGGGACCTGGTCCGGCACCTCGTGGGTGCGGGTGGTGGGATTGGTGACGTAGGCCCCTGGAGGAGCTCAGCGGTGGTGTGGGCATAGCTGCCGCCGTGAGGCCCGCCATAGACCGGACAGGTCCCCAGGGCGATGATGGTCGTGCAGCTGTCGCGCATCCGGTGGGCCGCCTCGATGTCATGGCGGGTCCTGATGGAGCCGGTGATCATGCCGATATCCGCCTCGACGTACTCCTTGGTGTCCATCAGGATCGGGATCCGCACCAGATCGATCTCCTGCAACACCTTGAGCAGTTTTTCGTGCAGGTCGGCGAACGCGATCTCGCATCCGGAACAACCGGATAACCATTCGATGGAGAGTTTGGCCTTGGCGCTCATAGACGTTTCTCCTTTCGGTCCGCTCCTTCGTAAACCTTCAGCTTGAGCAGACAGGCGTTCTCACCCGCATGGGTGATCTCCAACTTGGCCCGCGCCCCGTAGATCTTCTCGAACAGGCCGCAAAAGAGGCCGTGCTTGGTCTCGCACAGGGACATGCCTTGGGGGAAGCCGTAGCGGAACAGGGTGCAGCGGACGATACAATTCTGAAACGGGAGATGGATCTCCCGGATACCGTCGCGGTGGGTGATCAACTCCGGTTCCGCGCCTTTCTTGTAGGGGGCAAAGGGCCAGTTGATACCCATAGCGAGCATCTCCTGACGGACCGCCTCCAGGGCGTCGAGCAGGTCCCGTTCCGTCCTTTGCACCTGCCTGTTCAGGCCGGTCTTGCGCCCGGCTCGGGCGCAGACGGCTTTAGCTCCGCGGCCCACCGACGTCTCAAGGCTATCAGTCAGGGAGCCGAGAAATACCATCAGACCCTGGACCCGATTGGTCAGCTCGGTAGTATCGGTCGCATCATGCATATTCGCATCCTCTCGTTAGGACCTAACCCGAAACGTTCGTTTCAGTGGAACTGCTGTCTTTGTTTTGGTGGATTTCGGAACTGTTTCGCTCATGGTTGACCGAAACAATTGCCTGCCGCGCTCTCCGCCAGCCTTCAATTTCTCGATCGAGGATCGCAACCGCCTCTTCGCAGGCCAATTCCTCCGTGCGGTCGTCGATCCCTTCTGTCTCAACCCCGATCAGGACCACCCGCTTGGGCATCTGCTCGGGATACAAGCGGGCAGCGATGGTCAAGGTCTCCAACGGACCGATTTGATGAAGGCTGCCGACCGGGGTGAGCGTCCCCTCGAAGCTCGGTTCCGACACATGGACCCGCCCGGGCGGCCCCCCCAGGATGCAAGCGTCCACCAGACACATCAGCTCCTGGCCGTGGAGGTGGTCGAGCAAGGCCAAGCCGGCGCTTCCCATATCCCGGACCGCCACATCGGGACCGTAGCGACCGCGGATACTCTCCAGCACCCGGGGTCCGGCCCGGTCGCTAGCGACCAACCAGTTTCCCGCACCCACAACGGCGACCGGCGCCGCGCGCCCGCGATCGCCGTTCACGATGTTGCCCATGGGTCACCCTCCGGTTCGGTCGGGCGCCGCAGGCGCTGTTGGATTCGCTTTATATTGGCCATCAGCATCCGGTTGTCCGGCTCCAGGATCATGGCGGCCTCCAGCTCAGCCAAGGCGCCCTCGTAGTCATGGTCGCGGAACAATTTCCAGGCGCGGTCATTGTGCGCCGCAATCGCCGACATGGCTACTTCGACGGGAGCCTTCGGCGGTTTGGCCTGCGACGCGTCGAAGCTGGTCTGTCGAGTCGTCGAAACGTCTGCGGTGGTACGAGACAGTTCGTGGAGCTCAAATAGGTGAGCCCAAGCCGTTTCTTGCGGAGGGGTCTCCATAGGTAGAGGGCGTTCTGCGATGCGGGCTGACTGCGTAGTCGATGGTTGCCAGCTGCTCTCGAATAACGTATCGAAACCGCCTTCCGTTTTCGCTGGCGATGCCATTCCCTTATCAATTGTGTTTGTTCCCGCAGGGATTTCAGGCGGAGGTTCCACACCATGCGGCGGTGCGCTATCCTCAGGCATCGCCAAGGGTTCTATCGAACGGGGTTCCGGTGTTGCCGCGGCGAGCTCGATGTTGGCAGGCGAGGGCAATTCATCCGCATTCGGTGTGGCCGTTCTTCCCACGGCGACACTGGGCTCTCGGTTTCCTGCAAGGACTGGGGCTTGGAAAGCTCATTGTGTGCCGGGGGATCCGCTTTTTCCACCTTCAACGGAGGTTTGCCGTCTTTCGGTAAGGACGAATCCTCGGTGGCGTCGACCAAGGCTGAAACAGCCGATATCTCCTCTCCCGGTATAGATTTGTCGCCTTCCGCTAAGGACGGCGGTGCAGCAGGATCTTCAGATAGATACTTGGTGCCTCCCGTGGGTTTCGTCTCCTCCTCTCCCTGCGGGAGGGAGAGGGGCTCTGTTGCCAGGCTGCCCGTGGCTGAGGCGATGACCGCCTCCGTGGCAGGTTCAGATTCTACTTCTAGTGGTGGCTGCGACGGGCGCCGCGCGGAAGACTGGAACAGGTGTCGCAGCTTGCCCAGCAAGCTGCCGTTTTTGCGTTCGGCAAGGTGGGTTTCCACGCCGGTCGGCACCACCATCTCTCGCCATACCAACGTGTTCTGAGTGAGAATGCGAGCTTCTCTGAAGATGTCTTCAAGCCCCCGCTTGAAGTCCCGGTCGCTGGAAAGCTGCTGCACGTTGCCGTTTCGATTGCGAAAGGCCGAGCCGCCCGACGGCAGATACTCTTTGATCGCAACGTCAGCCTGGAGCACGGAGTCCCACGCCCGATAGGTAATGCCGAAGCTCCCTTGGCCGAGGGTCTCGTGAATTTCATAGCAGTTTTTCTTCAGCATTACGCCTGAAGCAAGGGGGGGCTGTGTTGACTCAGATAACAGGGTACTCATGTCACTGAGCATTTGCAGCCTCCCCCTCCTGCATCATGTGCAAGCGTGCATGCTGTGGAACACCAAGCTGAATGACTGCAGTCTTTGTTGAAAAAATATAGGCCATATCGAGTGCCTGTATGCGTCTATCGGAACGAAATATATTTTTGTGGCGTCGGTCAACTGATACTGAAGAAAAGCAAAAAACGGGCCTGGCGCGCCGAAGCTGTCTCTCTGCGTGCTTGGGAGCGTTCTCACGGACCCGCTTCCTGCAACGGCGAGCGCGGTTTATGTTGAAACCGTAAGCCCTTGCGCTTCTCGTCAGTCATAAGTTCTATCCCTGAAATGCCTTGACGAACTTGACCGAAAGCAGCATGAATTCCCCTGAACTACCAGTTCTCTGAGGCAATTACGGAATATACTGAATACCT
>RCNG010006972.1_pt1 | contig 10059 bp, 8 predicted proteins | sample 2041371 | NCBI WGS metagenome assembly RCNG01 (sample SAMN09708227, study PRJNA481090) | Marine sediment metagenome, whole genome shotgun sequencing project. | biome: marine sediment; feature: ocean; material: sediment; isolation source: Sewage treatment plant 1 marine sediment (STP1) ...
GGACCGTTATCTGCGGTAAAAATAAAAATCGTGTTCTCGGAAATACCAAGCTCATCAATCGTATCAAGCAACTCTCCTGTGTAGCTGTCGATCTGCATCAGCAAGTCAGCCCACGGTCCATTTCCAGATTTGCCAACAAAATCAGGATGCGGAAGGGTCGGAAAATGAGTCGCAGTGTAAGGGAGATAGACAAAGAACGGCTTGTTGGCACCGGCTTGCCTTTTCATAAAACTGATCGCTCTGTCGGTCAAATCACGGTCAATCAGCGGGCGGTAATCCAGTCGATATGGACGAACTTTTTTCGGAACCTCCCCTTTCTTGCCTTCCATCACGAATGTTTCTTGTACACCGCTCTCCGAAAAACCTTCCAACGATGAGTAAACCGACTCATCCGTAGAGTTCGGGACTCCATACCACTCATCGAACCCCTGATCTGTCGGGAAACGACCCTCTGTTCGGCCCAGGTGCCACTTTCCGTACATGCCAGTCGCGTAACCGGCCTCGGAGAGCATCTCCGCCATAGTGACCTCCCACTGCACCAATCCGTAGACGCCCTCTCCAAGCGGAACTGTACCGTTTCCGCTACGGATCGCGTAACGACCCGTCATGAGAGCCGAACGCGATGGCGTGCACTGCACCTCGACGTTGAAGTTCGTCAGTCGGAGACCTTCATCGGCCAACTTGTCCATACGTGGCGTTGCAGCTCCACGAATGATTCCTCCACCATTAAATCCCGGTTCTCCCCAACCGAAATTGTCCATAAACACCAAAATGATATTAGGCTTGGCCTGCGCTACTGCTAATCCTGGTAGACACGGAAGAATTACAATAACTAACAAAGCAAGTAATGATCGATTAAATCTGTTCATTTAGTTTTACCTCCTTCGTATGTTTGTCAGCTCACATTGATATTCAGTAGGCGTCTCGTTTATATCCCAAATGGGCAAGAGTGACGATGAAACCCTTTCATTTTGGTAACTGGCAGCGATGGGGTTACAATATCTTTTTTCATTACCTTAACCCTATACCGTTACTCGATATTTAAGTATTCCACGCATCGGTCTCGCCAAGGACTGCTTCTCAGTTAAAAGCTGACGTTTAGCCGTGCACCAATGATCGTGGAATTATCGACAGACCGGAATGCACTTTTATTCCACTGCGCATCGAGGGTCAGAAAAGCCCACCCGAAGAGGGAGATGTCGTAATAGGCCTCAAGGCCCATGGTGGCATTTTCGAGCTTGAATAAATCACGATCCTGATCCTGCAGATCGTTGTAGAAATAGCCCACGCCCCAGGTGTCGGCATCACGTCCCGGAATCGTTCCGCGACCGGAGAGGCCGATTGAAAAGGCCCAGGTGATGGGATTTGTGTCTTCGTCCGCGATGCCGACCTGGGCGGACAGACCCAGTCCCTCTAGATCTTGTCGGCCGTTGCCAGGATCCACTGCACCGGAATCGTTTTCAACGTAAAGGTACTGCCAGCCATGCCAGGCCAAGGCCCACGAGTTCGACTTGGATCCCCTGAAAGCCTCACCATTGCCCGGATCTATGTTGAGGCTGCGAATCTCGGCGAAATCGGCGTCAAAGGCATAGTAGAAACTGATGTTCCCGCCGCCTGGCAACTTGTTCAAACTGGTCCGATAGTCGGCGGTGGTCGCCCAGGTTGTGCCATCTCCAATGTCGTCGAAACCGGAAGTGGTGGAGGCGTCCTCAAGGTTCATTAACGTAGTCGTAAAACTCAAACTCGGATTAGGCATCCAGATGGCACTAACAGCGAGAGTGCTGTAAGGTGTGAGCTGCGCAATGGCTGCGGGGAAGCTGAGCTGGAAATTCATGAACTGGCTGCGCCCTTCTCCGCCCATGAACTCGTTGGTGGTGGCCAAGGTCGTGATCTTACCAGCTAAAAGGCCGAACTGATCGGACAAGAATTGGAGCCAGTTAAGTTCGGTGATCGCGAAATTGACATCCCCATCGCCGTCCGGACCAAAGGGAAAAGCGGAATACATGTTGACGGGTAGCAAGACTCCTGCGTTGGCGTTCACTGTATCACCGAAGCGTGACTGGCCCCGAACCTTGACCAATGCACCGGGAACGAGGCCCATGCGCATGAGATCGAGCGTGAGGCGGTAGTCCAGGTTTGTCGAATTCGCAGAGTCTTCCTCGAAACCACCGTCAATGACGTCTTGGTAGGCCTGATACCAGTCGAATGCCATCGTTACCCCTTGGTCTGCCCAGTTCTGTCGCACGCCTCCCCAGTCCCCGGTTAGATTTGCGCGGGCCCCTATCTCTCCCGAGTAATCCGGAACCGGCAGGATCCCCTGATCTGCCGTGGAAGCTGCCGGGTCATCCGCAAAGCAAACCGCCCCAGTCGTGGTTAAGATGAGCACAGCGGTCACCATACCAACGAAACGCATGACATTTGTTTTAAACATCATTGGATTTTTCAGTTTTATTTTTTGCAGTTTAAGATAGAACACTACTGATTTCTATCAGTTTTTATCGGATTCATAAAGATACTTTTTGGATACATGAATAGAATCAATCGAATTTATGGTCAATTTAAGCATCATAGTTCATTTATGAGAGGTCAAGGACCTACCTGTATATTAGTTCAAATAAGGTAATAAACTTTGGCTTGCATAAAATTGTATATAGCGTGCCTGAATCGAACCTTTAAAAACGCTTGAAATATTAAGGATTAGCAGATGTAACATGCAGTTTGGGGAAATTGCATATTTGTATCTGTTTGGGGATAAACTTGGGCTTTTTAAAGCCTGGACTTTCTTGCCAGTTTTTGGATCGTAGAATAATTCCACGCATCTCAATATATGGTGTAAAGCAAATGTTTGAATTTTTGGAATTTGGGATTTGTTTGGGCCCGCCCTGTCGCGACTTGATTGGTGTAAACCATCATTCGCGGCGGGATTTCAGTTTGAGGTATTAAATACTGTAGGTGTTTATGCGGTCTGGGCCAGGGATTTGTTATTTGATGTTTGGGATTTCATTTGTTCAAGGACTCGACTACACCTAATAATCAAGCGCAATTCAAAAAATTTTTATGGGAGGCAACCCTATTGCTTACCCAGGAGTTGTTGTTGAATCCGCCGGCTTATGCTCTTGGCCGCTTTATGGGTTTCTGTCGTAAGTGTCTGCATTTTTTTTTCATCCAAACTTGCTTTGAATCCGACAGCCCAAATGGCAGAGCGCAATTGGCCCAATCCTATCAATGGTGATGCCACGGCTCTAACCCCCAGAATGTATTCCTCGTCATCAACGGCATAGCCTTTTTCCCTGACCTGGTTTAACTCACTAAAATACAAATCCGGATCTACAATGGAATTGTCCGTAAAGCGGGGCAGTCCCTTTGATTTGACAATCTTCGCTGCCTGTTGCTCGGACATGGCTGCCAAAAAGACCTTGCCGACGGCTCCGGCCAGCAGCGGTATGATTGAACCTACCGGTGCGGTAATATTGAGCTCCTGCCTTGATTCGACAATGTCCAGGATGGTCACCTGGCGCCAATTGAGGATGCCCAGAAAAACCGATGTCTGGGTTCTTTCCATCAGTTCTTCGGTGACCGGTCTGGCGGCGGTTTGCAGATCGATCTGGGAATAGGCCGAGCGACCGATTTCAAGAAGGGTAAAACCCAGTTTATACTTTTTTGTCAGAGGATCGCGCATAACGGCCCCTAGTTCTTCAAGGGTCGAGGTCATGCCATGAACTGTGCTCTTGGCTATTTTGAGTTTTTTTGCCAAGTCACTCACGCCCATCCCATCTTTGGATGAAGAGACGGCACTGAGAATTGCGAAGGCCTTTTTTACTGAAGGAGCGCCATACTTTTTCATACTTATCGTTCACCATTATAAACTTTTTTTGTAGAATATATGCCATATCTATGTTTGTCAACAAACATTTTAGCTTATAATGTTGTTATAAAAATGCAAAAATTCGATATTTTCGCTTGATCAAAAGGGTTCACCGTGATATGCCTTGACCTGGATTAATGAGTTCATGATAATGAACCATATCGAAGAAACAAGACATAAAGGAGGCGATCATGGCAACCGCAATTAAAGGCCAGTCAACGGCCGAAGGCCTGCGCAAGAAACGGACCTATGGCAAATTTAGATGCCACAATCCCAGCTGCATGGAAAGAATTGAGCCGGAGAAGGGACATCAAACCGCCAAATGCCCGACCTGCGGCATGGAATACCGGGTGCACTGGGTCAACCCCACGCTGCCCCGTATTCGAGGACCGGTCTGGGATGTAAACCGGAAATTGGCAGAAGAAAAATTAAAAGAAAAGGGAGTACTGTGATATGGCGCTAAACAGGAAGATAGCATATATCGATTTGAGCACAGGTGATGTCCAGACAAAACCGATTCCGCTTGCCGTCCGAAAGAAGTTTTTGGGTGGCCGTGGTCTGGATGCATACCTGCTCTACAACCATACCAAGAAAGGTTGTGATCCGCTGGGTCCTGGCAATGCCCTTATTATCAGCGGTGGAATTCTGACGGCCACCTGTGCTTCTGCCACCTCAAGAACGCACGTCATGGCCAAATCGCCTTTGACCGGCATGTTAGGCAGCGCGAATATGGGGGGGTTTTTCGCACCTGAATTGGCCTGGGCCGGTTTTCACCACCTTGTCATCAAAGGTAAAGCCAAAAATCCCTCTTATATCTATATTCACAACGGCGAGATTGAGATTCGCGAGGCTCACGACATCTGGGGTCAATCCGTAACCGACGCCCAATGGGCTATCCGGCAGGAACTGGGTGATGAGGAAGTCAAAAGTTGCGTGTGCGGGCCGGCCGGAGAGAATCTGGTGAGGTTTGCCAACGTCATGACCGGCGTTAAAAATTCCGCCGGCCGAACGGGGATGGGATGTGTCATGGGATCCAAGAATCTCAAGGCCGTGGCAGCGCGCGGCACCATGGACATCGAGATTGCCCGACCGGTCGAAGCGCTGGAATACAACAAAAGCTTTATTGAGCAGATCACCAGCGCCAAGGTGAGTCAAACCCAGGGAATCCTGGGAACCCCTTTTATATGGGGTGCGACCAATTCCTGGGGCGGGGTCAGGACCCGCAATTTTCAATACAACCAGTGTGAATACTCCGATGATATCGAGCCTGAGCACATCGATGAGATTTGTGAAGAGACCATGGGCCCCTATCATATGACGGGCTGCTTCGGCTGCCAGGTGCATTGCCGGGCGCAGTATAAAATTCCGCATGGCCCCTTGGCGGGAAGATATGATGAAGGTCCCGAATACACCTCTTTGGGTGCTTTCGGCGCGGAAACGGACACTCCCCGGGCGCTGACAGTTCTCACCGGCAATCACCTGGTCAATCAGTTCGGAATGGACAATCTCGAAACCGGCAGCCTGATTTCCTGGGCCATGGAGCTTTACGAACTGGGCATTATCACCGACAAGCAGACCGATGGGCTGGATTTGAGCTGGGGCAATGATGAGGCGGTTCTTGAAATGGTCGAACGGATCGCTTACCGCAAAGGCTTCCTGGGAGATGCCCTGGCCGATGGCGGGATTCCGGCCTCAAAAAAGATCGGTAAAAAGTCCTCTCATCCAGGTCAAAGGGATGAGCAATCTGCATTCAGATGAAAGAGCCACGCCGGCGCTGGCACTCAATGTTGCCACGGCATCCAGGGGATCGGACCATTTGCGGAGTCGGCCGGCCATTGATCTTTATCATCTGCCGGAAGAGGTTCTCAGAAAGATTTACAGCAATCCGATCTCCTATGACGGGCCGTTGAGCTCCGAGCATACGGAATACATCGGCAAGCCGTGGCAGGTTTTCTGGCAGGAAAACCTGTATATGGGCGTCGATTGTCTGGGTATCTGTAAATATCATACGGTTTTTCTGGGTGTCACCCTGCCGACTTTCGAAGAATGGTCCAAGGTGCTGTATTATAATACCGGCATCGAAATGACGCCCGAGGAGATCTGGGAAGTCTCGCGACGGTGCAACATGATCGAAAGGCTCTTCAACCTAAGGGAAGGCTTGACACGAAACGATCTTGAAAAAGGCGATATGTTGAACCACCGCTATTTCGATGAGCCCTGCAGAAGGGGTGCGCTGGATGTCGTCGGTACCATGATCGATAAGAAAAAATTTATCAAGATGGTAGATGAATTATACGGCCATCAGGGTTTGGATAAAAACGGTGTTCCTAAACCGGAGACCTTGAAAAGCCTGGGTCTGGAAAACGAACCGTCCCATTTGGTGTAGTTTTGTTATTAGTTATTGGTTATGAGTTTAAAAGGAATAAATTCCGCTTTCAATAGCTTTCAGATAATGTTTTTGGCAAGGATAGAAGGAGCTTTCCTGAGAGAGGCGTAAAGTTAGTACGTTGTTGAAGGGGGGCGACTGATAACGTAGTCCAAAGACTTTATCTGGAAGACTAAAATAACAATTAACACCGAATTGAGCGTTTATCGCTCAATTAGATTAGGAGAAAATAAATGGCGAAAATTTTATATGTAGATCACGAGAAGTGCACCGGCTGTAGACTGTGTGAGCTGGTGTGCGCTGTTTCGCATGATGGGATATCCAATCCTGCCCGCAGCCGTATCAGGGTCTTGAAATGGGAGGCCGAAGGCATTTATATTCCCATGACTTGTCAGCAATGTCAGGATGCACCCTGTCTGAATGTATGCCCGGTCAAGGCCATTTCACAAGATGTGGAGCTGGGCCGCGTAAGCGTTGACTATAATATCTGCATCGGCTGTCGTTCATGTGTCAGCGTATGCCCTTTCGGTGCCATGAATTTTAATGCCACCGACCGGCGGGTGCTCAAATGTGACGTCTGTGATGGCGATCCGCAGTGTGTCCGATTTTGTGACGTGAAGGCCGTCGATTTTATTGAAGCCGGTGATGTCGCCATAATCAAGAGCAGAAAAGCCGCAAAACGGTTATCGGATGCGGGTAAAACGGCTGCTGATTTAGAGGCTCAGATTTAGACGCAAGCCTTGAGTTTTGTGATATTATTTAGGTGTCAGGTGTCAGGTTTCGGGTGTCAGGAAGGCGAGTCGCAAAGTCCTTATATGAAACTACATTTAATTCAATGTCCTTTAAGCTGTGATTAAAGGTTGGTGGGAGCGGCTTTCAGCCGCGATTTACCCGGGCAATCGCGGTTAAAAACCGCTCCCACAACACAACCGAAATCTCATCATTTGCCATTATTTAATTTATTAGGTTCCGATGTAACTTTAATCAGAGGCCATCGAGATTCTCTGATGCATAGAGTTCGCGAGCGATAGACCATCACTCCAGTACTCCAATACTCCATCACTCCTTGTAACTGTTTCAGGCAGAGCCCGAATATCTCTGACCTGGCCGCTTCCGGCCCGTAGGGCCTACAGCCCGGAGGGAGGACCAGGATTTCTAAGTTTGATTAAAAAGGGATTGACCGGAAAATAATCTGCAGGCGATACGTCCACTTCCTAGACGGCCTTCAACGAGGAGTCGTTTTGGGGACAATTATTTTTCGAATTGTCTCCCCAGCGTCTGAAGAGATCGTGTTCGATACCCATAAAGTCGAAAATCTTTCCAATGGTTTGATCGATGATATCATCAATGGTTTTGGGCATGTGGTAAAAGGAGGGAACCGGGGGAAGAATGTGAGCGCCCATATCGGCCGCCATGGTCATCAATCGCAGATGTCCCTTGTGCAGTGGGGTTTCCCTGACAACCAGCACCAGTTTGCGCCTTTCCTTCAAGGTGACATCGGCTGCTCTGACCAGAAGATTTTCATTGTAGGAGTTGGCAATTCCCGACAGGGTCTTGATGGTGCAGGGCACCACTACCATGCCTGCGGTTAAAAAGGAACCACTGGCAAGGGATGCCGCCACATTTTTGTGGTCATACACATAATCGGCCATAGCCTTTACATCAGCGGGATTATAATCCGTTTCGATTTCAATATTCAACTCACCGGATTTTGAAATAATCAAATGAGTTTCATAGTCCGTCTTTTTAAGTGCACTCAGCAATCTGACGCCATAAGTTACTCCGCTGGCACCGGATATTCCGACGACTATTCGTTTTGGCATAGTTTCCTCTTGTTAATTTTGCCTGGTTGACTTGAGCTTTCTTATTTTGGGACACGGATGAACACGGATTGCACAGATTGATAAACACTTCTACTTATGATTCAAGACAAAGAGTTCCTAAAATCCGTGTGTGTCTGTGCAAATCTGTGTCCTATTCTAAAAAATCTCCAAAGCCGTTTTAACCACTTCTGCAGCAAACTCGGGGTCTTCCATATTGGCGTCAACTTCTATTATTTCAATATTAGAATTGAGTTTTTCCCGCAGCACCTGGGTAAATAAACGATCCTCTGCCGGATCATGGGTGTCGTTACCGGGCAGATCCGCTGACGACCATCCGTTCAGAGGGACTATGACGGTTACCGGTCCTGTGGACCGGTTAAGTTTTTCTGCAAAGACGCCGGCCACCGCCTTGAGTTCCTCGGGCGATAGCCGGATCCAGGTACGTAGTTTGTCCAGATCGAACTTTCGTCGTTCGTGATATTCGGGTTTATACCTGGATCGGGCCGGGGTCATGTGGTTGACGCTGCAGGTGGAGATAATTTGGGGCAGGCCTAACTTGCCGGCGGTTTCCAGCCGCTGGGGGCCGGCATCCCGCATAAATCCGAAGAGGTGTTCGCCAACGCCGCCCGGGGCCAGGTCGATAACGCCCTGGAAGAATCCTTCGGCAATCATAGCCTCCATAGCGCGGTCGCCGATGCCGGATGCTGAAAATCCGATAATCTGGTAACCTTCCTTCTCCAGCGCCGTCCGCACCGAGCTGGCACATTTTTCACAGGGACCCAGCATGGTCAGAGCTATGGCTTTGCCTTTATCGCCCTTCGGTGATGCGATATCATCGGCAACCATTCCAGCCAAAGCATGAGCTGCGCGATCCATGACATTTTTTAGCAGATCGGAAACGCCGGATATCTCGACGACCGAATGGAAAAGGGCAATATCCCCGGTTCCGATGTAGCGGGTGGAAAGACCGGGCAGGGCGGCGGTAGACGAGATCATCACTTTGGGGATCCCAAACGGCAGGGATCTCATGATATCGGTGCCCATTAAAGAACCGGTAGATCCCCCCAGAGCGATAACACCGTCCAGTTTTCCCTCAGCCAACAACTCCGCCGCAATCCGAGAGCCGCCGGCCATCATGATGTTGGTGATCCGCGTTCGATCGCGGGAACTTTGAATTTCTTCAAAGCTGCCGCCGCCGGCCTCCGCCACGCGGTTCGCCGGAATGTCGATGTCTGGGATATCGCTTCCCCGCCCGGAGATATCCATCAGAATCGGCGCAAGTCCGATGGCACTCAATTTATTTTTAAGATATAAGGTCTCCTGCCCCTTGGTATCCAGGGTAGATATAACTAGAACTGATTTTGGCATAGATTATCCTGCTTTGCTGCTTTGTGTTTTTAGCTTTTTTCCGCCGGCAGGCGAATGGTTCTTTCACGGTTTCTTCTGGAAACCGTGAAAAAATCTTGTTCATCCTGTTGATCCTGTCTAATAAAAAAATTAAAAAGAATCCATTCCATAAACTCAAGCTTCTTTTGCTACTTTTTCTGCGATATCCTTTTTCAGCGTTTCTTTATTTATTTTCCCGGAGTCACCTACGGCAGGGAATTCACCCACGACTTCGAGGCGTTCGGGAAGGCGTTCGGGAAGTTTATACATGGCCAGTTTCTTGCCTTTGAGAAATTCAACCATTTCTTCAAAGCTGAAATCCTGGCCGCCTTTGGCAATGACGTAAGCGCAGGTCCGCTCACCCATTTCGCGGTCCGGATAGCCCACGACGGCCACCGAGGCCACTTTGGGATGGTCATTGAGCAGGCCTTCGATTTCCGCCGGATAAATATTTTGACCGCCGCGAATAATCATGTCTTTGGCCCGGCCCAGGATCCACAGGCATTCCTGGTCGAATTTCACAATATCGCCGGTGGTAGTCCAGCCTGCAGGATCGAAAACAGTGGCGGTTAATTCTTCATCGCGGTAATAACCGGCCG
>RCNG010002849.1_pt1 | contig 10056 bp, 7 predicted proteins | sample 2041371 | NCBI WGS metagenome assembly RCNG01 (sample SAMN09708227, study PRJNA481090) | Marine sediment metagenome, whole genome shotgun sequencing project. | biome: marine sediment; feature: ocean; material: sediment; isolation source: Sewage treatment plant 1 marine sediment (STP1) ...
TAGTCCAATCAGGCCGAAGCGACCGGAGGATAGTGAAAGCTCCGGGCCTGAAACTACTGAATATCACCCCGGAGTCGCCGCCCGAAAAGCACTGCTGATTAGGGTTGGCCGAGTGGCTCATGAAACGAGCGACGGATTGGTAAGACAGTCCATGAGGCGGTGATGTTGGCCGCGAAACCGGGTGGTACCGCGAAGAATTCTCGCCCTGGACAAAAGGTACCAGTTACTTTTCGGCGAAAGGTAACTGGTACCTTTTGTCCAGGGCGTTGTTGTTTTTGGAGAAGGTGTTTTGTCATTTAAAGAGATTAGCGGTCGTTACGACGGTCCGGCCCTCGAAACCGAGGTGCTGGAGTTTTGGCGAGAGCACGATATTTTCCAGAAGACCCTGGGTCAGACCGAGGGGAAACCGCAGTTCAGTTTTAACGAAGGTCCGCCGACCGCTAACGGCAAGCCCGGCATTCATCACGTGTTGGCGCGCAGCTTCAAGGATATTTTTCCGCGTTATAAGACGATGCAGGGTTACCACGTGCCGCGAAAAGCGGGCTGGGATACGCACGGTTTACCTGTAGAGCACGAAGTCGAGAAAGAGCTCGGCATATTCGACAAGAAAGAAATCGAAGAGAAGGTCGGCATCGCAGAGTTTACCAAGCGATGTCGCGACTCGGTCATGCGTTATATCGGCGACTGGGAAAAAATGACAGAGCGCATGGGCTTCTGGGTCAATCTCGATGAAGCGTATTACACGCTGAACAATTCCTATATCGAATCCGTCTGGAACCTGCTGCAGAAGATCTGGGACAAGGACCTGATCTATCGTGGCTACAAAGTTGTGCCCTACGATCCGCGAATCGGCGCAACGTTGTCGTCTCACGAGTTAGCGCTTGGCTATAAAGATGTCGAGGATCCGTCGATCACCGTGCGCTTCAAGATGCAGGGTGAAAACGACACCTATTTTCTGGTGTGGACAACGACACCCTGGACGTTGCCGTCGAATCTCGCGCTGGCTGTTGGTGCCGACATTGACTACAGCTTCTGTGAGTCAGAAGGGCAGACGCTGATCGTTGCGGAGGCATTGCGGGAAGCCGTCTTCCGCGACATCGAGCACTCGGTTAGCAAGACCGTAAAAGGTGCTTCGCTGGTTGGAGCTCGCTACGAACAGCTGTTCACCTACATCGAAGTCGACGCACCGAATGCATTCCAGGTCTATGAAGCCGACTTTGTCAGCACCGAAAGCGGTACCGGCATCGTACATACAGCGCCGGCATACGGCGTAGACGATCTTGCGCTCGGCCAGGCGAACGACTTACCGGTCGTCCACAGCGTGGGTCTCGACGGACACTTCATCGAAGATGTGGAGCCCGTGAAAGGTCTGTTCTTCAAGGACGCGGACAAGCCGCTCATTCGACTATTGAAAGAGCGCGGCATGATGTTTCGCTCCGAACGCTACCTGCACAGCTATCCGTTCGGTTGGCGCACAGGCGACCCGATCCTCTACTACGCGAAGAATGCCTGGTATATCCGAACGTCGAAATTTCGCGATCGAATGACCGAGTTGAATCTCAGACGATCAACTGGGTGCCCGAGCACATCAAGGATGGCCGCTTCGGCAAGTGGCTCGAAAACAATGTCGACTGGGCGCTGTCGCGCGAACGTTTTTGGGGCACGCCGCTGCCCGTCTGGACAGACGGCGAAGGCGAGTTTCACTGCATCGGCTCGGTCGGCGAACTCGAAGAATTAACCGGGCGCGAGCTCAGCGAACTCGATCTGCATCGTCCTGCCGTTGATGAGATCACATTCGAGAAGGATGGCAAGACCTGGCAGCGTGTTCCCGAGGTTATCGACTGCTGGTTCGACTCCGGCGCCATGTCCTACGCGCAATGGCATTACCCCTTCGAAAATGAAGACAAGTTCGAGAAACATTTTCCGGCGGACTATATCTGCGAGGCGATCGACCAGACGCGTGGCTGGTTTTACACCTTGCACGCGATCTCAACATTGGTTTCCGACAGCGTCGCCTACAAGAACTGCATCTGTCTGAATCTGATCGTCGACAAAGACGGCAAGAAGATGTCGAAGTCGGTTGGCAATATCATCAATCCCTATGACGTCTTTGACACGGTTGGTGCGGATGCACTCCGTTGGTATTTTCTCGCGCGATTGTCGCCTGACGTGCCGAAGCGGGTGTCGGTCGAGATCGTCGCGGATGTCGCGAGCTCGTTCATCAACACGTTCTGGAATACCTATGGCTTCTTCGTACTCTACGCGCGCCTCGATAAAGTTGATCTGAGCCGAAAAATTGCACCGGAAGATCGTCCGGAAATTGACCGCTGGGCGCTGGCCTTGCTGCACAAAACTATTTCGACTGTCACCGAGTCGCTCGACAATTTCGATGCGAAGACGGCGGGCGAAGCACTGGAGTCTTTCGTTGATCAGCTAAGTAACTGGTACGTGCGACGCAACCGTCGTCGCTTCTGGAAATCGACGGATGCCGACGATACTCAGGCCGCCTATCTGACCTTGTATGAATGCCTGAACGCGGCACACAAGCTCATGGCGCCATTCGTGCCGTTCCTGGCAGAAAATGTTTATCAGAACCTCGTCAGGAACGTGGACGACGATGCTCAGGAATCTGTGCACATGACCGATTGGCCGGTGGCAGAGTCAACGTGGCAAAACGACGCCCTGTTATTCGATATCGATGTCGTGCAAAAAGTCGTTGGTCTCGCGCGCGCAGCCCGCGGCCAATCTGGCGTTCGAACCCGCCAGCCTCTGGCGCGTCTGCTTATCCGGGCGCCAAGTGATGAGGCCGCTCGTGCACTGGATAGTCATAAGGACCAGATTCTCGAGGAACTCAACGTCAAGGCGATCGAGTTTATCGCCCGTGACGCAGGCCTGGTCAGCTACCGCATCAAGCCAAACCTACCTCGCATCGGTAAGACTCACGGCAAGATGATTCCACTCATCCGCAAAGCGCTGGTGGAAGCGGACGGAGCTGCAATTGCGAGCGCGGCCGCGCGCGACGAATCGTTTGATATCGAAGTCGATGGGCAGACGATTACATTTGAAGGCGCGGATGTATTGATCGAAACCAGCTCGGCCGAGGGCTATGCCTGCGCCGAAGACTCGGGCTATCTCACCGCGCTGGATACGACACTCACCGACGACCTCATCAATGAAGGATTTGCCCGCGAATTGATCCGCTCAGTCCAGGATGCTCGCAAACAGGCGGGTCTGGAGGTGTCTGACCGGATTACGCTCGGCATATCGGGCTCAGGCGCGGTCAGCAGTGCATTGAATGTCCATCGCGAATACGTGATGAGTGAGACGTTGGCAACGGCTTGGGAGGTGGGTCAGTCGAAGCCTTTGTATACGGATCAGAAAAAACTCGGCGACGATAGCTGGACCATAGAAATTACGAAATAACGATGGGCCGCTAAAAACTGCGCTTGGCTTCCAGCAAAATCTGGACATCATCGATCGTGTCGTCGCCGTTCAGCGGAAACGCGAGGTCGAGATGAATGACTTTTCCGGATGACCCGCGAGTCGGGGCGATGCGAAGACCAATGCCTATGTCCGTCAGCCAGCCACGCTGCTCGTCGCCCAGCGGATTGCGGCCCCAGGCGCGTCCAGCATCGGCAAATATGGCGCCGCCAATGCGCGCAAGGCGAAACGGATACCAGTCGGTGAAATAGCGTTGCTCGATAGTTACGAGCAACTTGGAGTCGCCACTCTGGTAGCGCAACGGGTAACCGCGAAGACCGGTGTTGCCGCCAATATAAATCGGGTTGTCGAGATCGAGAGCGTGTCCGGCTGTCGCGCTGAGCTTGGCGAAGAAGAGTCGCTTCGCAGATTGTGTTCGATAGTAGCGGACGGCAAATGACAGCGTAGAGTTTGCCGAATGACCGGACTCCAGACGTCCGCTGGCTGCGGCAGAAGCAACCACCGCATTTCTTTCGAGGGAACCGAAACCACGGCTTGCTCTCGCTTTGTAAATAAGCGCGTCGCGATCGGCGCCCAGCGATTGATCTGACCAGCCGAGCATCGCGGATAGGTAGGTTCCCATGAAAAAATCCTCCGTCCGACCTATCTGGTCACGGTCGCTTGATGCCTCAAACTCGTCCTGTACGACCTCATATCCCATAAAAGCGTAAACGAGCTTGCGATCTTCCGGCAGCAGTGGCGGCAGAGCAGGGGTGGGTACCTCTGAGTAACGGTTGTCATCATGAGTGACACCGAGCGTCCAACGCCTGGCAAAGCCCTCACGCAGTCCCTTGGACCAACCGCCAAAAGCTGAAAAGTTACGGTTTTCATGCTGATACTCCGCCGTTTCCTCGCCCGCGAGATACAGCGCACTGCGGCGATCGTCATCCAGTGCCTGGAGTCCGGCCGTCCAGCGGGCATCCAGGGCGTAGAATGGCCGGACGACAGACAGCAGATTGGATTTACCGTCGGAGTTATCGGCCAGGCGCAAGAACGTAGAAACCCAGGTCTCGCGGAAATTTCGGTCGAAAAACTCAAAGCTGTCCGATGTTCGATCAACGTCTTCTTCGTGGTTGTAGCGTAGCGCTTGTCCCCGGCCCAGAAAATTGGTCTCCTCAAGACCAATCTGTGTACGGTTCTCACCGCCGCTGCGAGATGCCGAGATGTCAGGACCCAAGGACCAGACGTCGCGCGTCGTGACGACAATATCGACGATGCCGTCTTCGATCTGAATTGGCTTGATTTCCGCGTTATAGAAGTAGCGGTTCTGCCGCAAAATGCGGGCCGATTCGTCGATGAGTCGTTGCGAATACTCAGTTCCGCTATGAAACAACAACTGCTGCTCGATGAATTTGTCTTTGGTAACGATGTGCAGACGATTGGCGAGTCGGTACAGCGCCTTATCTTCATCCGGATTCGTCAAATCGAAGACATCCGATTTTTCGAGTATCACCCGACGAATGACAGCGCCATTTTCCTCGAGAGTATGAGGGTCAGGGTTCTCCTGAGCCGCCAAGGCTCCCGAGAACGTCAGAAGTGGCAGCAGAATCACAAGCGGTGGAGTCATAATCGACAGTTTGGGTAGTAATTGGGTTCATTGCCATACGGGATCACTCAAGCAGTCGGTTGATCGGCTCAAATCGCGAAAGAAATTTAGCGCTTGCGCAGACTTCCAATACTCTGATATAAAAAAGCTGCGCAAGAACTTGAAAGATAGGGAGTACTTTTAGGGATCAGCGGCTCTGCAGGGGGCCGGACTACAGGAGGTAGTCAACTCCAATAACAAAAGCGTACAAGCCGCCGAGAGGGTATGAGCGGCAAAACAATAATGAAACGCTGGAGTGGCAATGACGAATCACGTCGAACGCTTTCACGCCGCACTCACGGTGCTGGCTGGGCATGGTCATATAAAACAACGACTTATCAAGGCTTACGAGGAGAACCTCGTGGCAATCAACGAAGACGAATTACCCGTTTCAATGAAGGAATCGTTCGCCGATTTACGACGCCAGATGTACGGCGTCACGCCGCTCAATGGCGAAGGGCCGATATGCGCTTCGGTGCGCAAGATGTCCTTTTGCGAAGCGAGCGAGTGTGCGGCGTCTGTGGTCACCCTGTACGGTCAGATCGCTCGATTGCAGGAGGGTGCGCAGGCGGGCATGCCGTCGGCGGAGCTCGACGAGGCCCGAGTCCCGCCTTTTCTGGTGAAGACCGTATAAGGTCGCGCGTAAGACGCGCTCGTACGAGGCCGTCCTACGGCCGAAACTGCTCGCGCGTAAGACGCGTTTATGCCCTCTGGGTGCTCCTACAGGTCCACTTTGATCGGGTAGTAGACGTAGGTCAGTAAATCCTCTTCCGCCACCTTGCCGGGATCACTCACGTAGGACTCCCAGGCCGCACCATTGCGCTCAATCCCCAATGCCGCCAGATAGGCCGATATTTTGCGGTGCGTCGTCGTCAGCTGCCTGTATGAGCCCGTGTGGCGGACTCGAATGACGGGTCCCGCATAGGTCTGAGCAACAGTTACCCCAGCACCATCTCGCGGCGTATCGTCTGTGAGACCTCGCACCGGAATCGCCGCATCGAACGATAACTCCGAACCGCTGAAATTGCGTGTGATGGACAGCGGTGCGCCGGCATCGGATAAACCGTTGTCGTCGATAAACGTCAGAATCTGGAAGTAAGCCCTGCCCAGAGCTTCTGATATCGCCGCCGGCTCCGGTCGCGACGTTGTCGACAACAGCGCAATGTCGCTCGCTTCCACGACAATGTGTTCGATCTCGACGTCGCTGAAGTCTGTGCCGGGCAGGCTTTCCGCGAGTTCCTTGAGAGCGGCGAGCCCATCTTGATAGTCCCGCGCGACAACGCCACCCAACATCGATGCGAAGTATCGACCAACAATATTCATTCCGTAGTCGGCTTCGAAGCCCCAGGTGATGATTGTCGTTCCAACACCCGGCATCAGCCGAAACCATGACCCGGCTTCCCCCGACTCGCCCTGATTGATAGTGATTCCGACGTAATCATAGGGTCGACTTTCGGTGATGATCTGATTGCCGCTGCCGATAATCGCGCCGTCCCATGTAACGATGGCGCCTTCGCCGCGATTGGCGCCAGAGTAGAGGAAGCGCGCATTGGGATCAGTGTCCGCCCAGGGCGCCCAAAGCGAAAAACGTCGAAAATCATTAACGAGCGCAAACACGGTGGCCGGATGGGCATCGATTTCGGTATTGACCTCAATCTGATGTGTCCGCGGCAGGGCGAAACCTATTATGATCAGAAGCGCGAGAAAGGCGCCGATTCCGTAGATCAGTTTTTGCACGGTTACAGATTTCCGTTATTGCAATATCGGGGCGCGATTATTCCACAGAAAGGATTCATTGGGCACAATGCGCGAATGACTGACCAAATAAATCCTTCATTGCCAATTGGCGTTTTCGACTCCGGTGTCGGTGGTCTGACCGTTTTGAAGGCGATCCGTGAGGTTTTGCCCAGCGAGAACCTGGTCTACCTGGGTGATACCGCAAGATTACCGTACGGTACCAAGAGCCCGGCGTCGATCGTGCGTTACGCAACACAGGCGACTGCCAAGCTTCTCGAGTACGACATCAAAATGCTGGTTGTTGCCTGTAATACGGCATCAGCGGTGGCGCTGGATGAACTGCAAAAGCAGATGAAAGACATACCGGTTATCGGCGTCGTCGAACCCGGCGCTATCGCGGCGGTTGCCGCCAGGCCTGGAGGCTCGCACCTGATTCTCGCGACGGAAGCGACCGTACGTCTCGGTGCCTACGGCAAAGCAATTTCAGCGCGTGATCCGAAGGCGGTCTTCAAAGAGCAGTCTTGCGAATTGTTGGTGGCGCTCGCCGAGGAAGGCTGGACGAGCGGCGATATCGCCGCTTCCATTGTCAGGCGGTATCTCACCGAGGCAGAGGACGAGGGTTTTGAAGCGGATAGCATCATCCTCGGATGCACGCATTTTCCGTTGCTCCGGGGAGTGATTAGCGCTGCCGCCGGTGAGGCGGTGGCTGTTGTGGACTCGGCGAATACGACAGCGGCGGTAGTAAAGGAAACCTTGAGTTCAATGGGCGGTTTGGTCAGTGGCTCGAAGCCAGGTCAGCTGACTATGTTGGCGACGGATGGAAGTTCCCGATTTGCACGTGTCGGCGGACAGTTTCTGGGTGAGCCACTGCGTGCGGACGACGTCCAACTCGTCGATCTTTAGGTCGCCAGCGAGGCCGCGAGAACGCCTTGCTGTGCAATAATGTCGGATCAATTCTGCTTCAGGGGGAAGCTGTGATTTTCAGGAATTTTTCGCGCCGGTTCGGCGCCGTTACCGTTTTGTTATTTTTGGTTTCGTGTGGTGTCGAAGAGCCCGTGGGTCCCGATTTCCAACCGCTGGAAGTAGTGGCGCCACGGCCCGGGATCTATGCCGATTTTACGCTGACGGCGGACCTGAGCTCGCTGACCGATGGTCAGAAAGAAATGATCGCCTTGTTGATAGATGCGTCACAGATCATGGACGACCTGTACTGGCGGCAGACTTATGGCGATGACTACGAAGCGTGGCTGGAGTCGATAGCCGACGCTGACACGCGTCGATTCGCCGAGCTCAACTACGGCCCCTGGGATCGTCTCGAAGGGGACAAGCCCTTCATGAAGGGCATTGGTGCCAAGCCTCCCGGCGCGAACTTCTATCCCAAGGACATGAGTAAGGAAGAATTCGAGCAGGCTTATCTGCCGGGCAAGAACGGTCTTTATTCTCTGATTCGCAGAGATGCTGAAGGTGCGCTCACGCTGCTTCCTTACCACGAAGCCTATGCCGAGGAACTCAAAGCGGCTGCTGATTTGCTGCGCGAGGCTGCAAAGCTGGCCGAAAGCAACGACTTCGGGAATTACCTCAAGCTCCGGGCTGCCGCATTGATCAGTGATGAGTTTCAGGTCAGCGACATGTACTGGATGGATGTTCGCGACAATGACATCGACGTCGTCATCGGTCCTATCGAAACCTACGAGGATGCGTTGTTCGGATACCGCGCATCCTACGAGTCCTATGTGCTCGTCAAAGATCTCGAGTGGAGCGATCGATTGAGCCGGTTCGCGGATTTTCTTCCTGCATTGCAAGAAGGCTTGCCCGTCCCGGACGAATACAAATGGGAAACGCCCGGAACTGACTCGGATTTGAATGCTTACGACGTCGTCTATTACGCGGGTGCCAGTAATGCGGCCGGCAAGACCATCGCGATCAATCTACCCAACGACGAAGAAGTTCAGCTGTCCCGAGGCACACGTCGTTTGCAGCTCAAGAACGCGATGCGAGCAAAATTTGACAAGATCGTCGAGCCAATTGCGGACGAACTGATCGACGAGTCGCAGCGTGAACACGTCAGCTTCGATGCCTTTTTCGCTAACACGATGTTTCATGAGGTCGCCCACGGCCTTGGGATCAAAAATACGATCGATGGACGTGGACTCGTACGCGAGATTCTGCTCGACATGTCCTCGAGCATGGAAGAGGGTAAGGCGGACGTCCTCGGTTTGTACATGATCACCGAGCTGCACAAGGCCGGTGAACTCGGCGACGTTGACCTGCGCGACTACTACGTGACGTTCATGACCAGCGTGTTCCGTTCAATTCGCTTCGGCGCGTCAAGTGCGCATGGCAAGGCCAATATGGTGCGATTCAATTTCTTCCTGGATAGCGGCGCATTCGTCCGCGATGCCGAGACAGGTCGGTATCACGTAGATTTTGAGCAGATGGCTTCGTCAATGACAGATCTGTCACGACTCTTGCTGACTCTACAAGGTGATGGTGACTACGAGGGTGTGCTCGAGCTGATGGCGTCGCGCGGCATTATCGAGACGGAGCTGCAGGGTGATCTGGACCGACTAACTGAAGCCAACATACCGGTCGACATTACATTCCAGCAGGGTGTTGCCGAGTTGGGCATCGAATAACAATAAAAAGGGCGATGACTACGAGGGTGACGCGGCATTGTTGCCACACTAGCGCTCGCTTCAGCCTATTGGTAGAGGTCGCGTTTTTGAACGCGCGGCAGCTGTGTTCCGAACAAGGTCGTCAAGTACAGTGCATCGGTGGTTTCCAGAACGCCGGTGAGGGTTGGGAAGCGTGCGGTTGGCTCATGGAGATTCATCAGAACCTCGCCGTTGCCATTGATCGCGATAACGTGCGACAACGGCTCGGCTTTCGGGCGTAAAAATTCGGGTAAGCGCTGGATAACTTTTCGGACAAAGGGATTGTCCGATAGCTTGTCGATCATTTGATTTCTGGGTGCAGCGAAGCCGATCCAGAAGCGACCGTTCATGCCGTTCTTTATGTTGTCAGGGAAGCCAGGGAGGTTGTCAATAAGGATTTCAGTTTTACCAGCCTGCCCACCCTCTAGCCAGTATTTCAGAATACGATAGTGGCTGGTCTCAGAGACCACAAGAAAACGGCCATCCTCGCTGACGGCGACGCCGTTGGCGTAGTTCAGGTTGCTCATCAGGCGGCTAACGGCTCCGGTCGCCGGATCAAAGGAATAGACGTTGCCATGTCCACCGTGTTCGAGAATATCC
>RCNG010002043.1_pt1 | contig 10055 bp, 9 predicted proteins | sample 2041371 | NCBI WGS metagenome assembly RCNG01 (sample SAMN09708227, study PRJNA481090) | Marine sediment metagenome, whole genome shotgun sequencing project. | biome: marine sediment; feature: ocean; material: sediment; isolation source: Sewage treatment plant 1 marine sediment (STP1) ...
CCTAAAAGGCCGTAAATACTATTTTTTGGTATTGCCAGTGAAACATTGTTTAGTGCAAATTGGTTGCCAAATTTTTTAGTAACATTACTGGCAACGAGGATGTTATTCATTCAGGCAATTTTTTTTACATTTTAATTGTATCCGTAAAGTTTTCAAAATGAGTTCTGAGTTAAGAAGATAAGTTAGAAAAAATTACAATTACAACAACTACAATATTATTAAGCTAATAAATTAGAATCTATTATCATTCCCTTTTAATAGGATTCAAAGATATAGAAATGCATTAAAATGGTTTTGTAATTCATGACATTTTGTTTTTCGCCTCATTGATTTGCCGATAAAAGCCTATATCTATCATTCTTATTATATATTCCACTAGTATATAAAGCGAAATTAAATAGAACCTAAATTTCTGATAAGATCAAAGATCAACATTATAATATCCAGATAATTAATCGACTTAAAATCAATTCTATAATAAAAAAGAGCAATGCTATATGTTGTCCAACCGTGTAAAAAACAAAACCCACCCTTAAAAAGATTAAGGATGGGAAAAAAATTGCTATGAAAAAGAAAATTAATATTGGTTTCCCAATATTGATTCAAATATACGTTTTTTATTTAAAAAGAAAACTTTAATTCGTTAAGAGAACATATCTTTCACTTTTTCAAAAAAGGATTTATCAGATTTTTCAGGCTTAGGTTCAAAGTTCTCACTATTCTGCATTTTCTCAAAAAATTCACGTTGTTCCTTATTTAGTTCTTTTGGTGTCCACACGTTTACATGCACCAAAAGGTCGCCTGTACCATAGCCATTAATACTGGAAATACCTTTTCCCCTTAATCTTAGAATCTTGCCCGACTGAATCCCGGATTCTAATTTAATGCGAACATGACCGGTTACAGTATCAATCTCCTTAGTGGTGCCTAAAATGGCATCCGAAAGACTTATGTATAAATCATAATGCAAATTATCACCTTCTCTTTTTAAGGATCCATGTTCGATTGTCTCTATTGCCACCAGCAAATCGCCTGCTATTCCATTACCAGGAGCTTCGTTACCCTTACCGGATACTTTTAACTGCATGCCTTGCTCTACACCCGGTGGTATTTTTATTGAAACTGTCTCCTCAACTATTTTCAAGCCCTGAGCGTCAGCATCACTTGGTCTATTATCTATTATTTGCCCACTTCCGCCGCAACTGCTGCAAGTAGCCGCCGTTTGCATCCTACCCAGAATTGTATTGGTTATTTTTGTAACCTGCCCTGCGCCATTGCAAGTAGTACAAGTTTTATAGGTCACGCCATCAGCCTGCTTTTTGCGCTTCACTTTAACCTTTTTCTCTACGCCATGAGCAATCTCTTCAAGGGTTAAACTAACACGAATTCTCAAATTGCTGCCTTTCATTCTGCGTTGACCACCGCTAAATCCTCCAAATCCACCGCCAAATGCACTGCCGAAAATATCGCCAAATTGGCTAAAGATATCCTCCATATTCATACCTCCACCGCCAAAACCGCCACCTTCAAATGCAGCATGCCCATATTGATCATATCTGGCTTTCTTATCAGGATCACTCAGAACTTCGTAAGCCTCTGCTGCCTTTTTAAACAATTCTTCTGCTTCGGCATCTCCCTGGTTTTTATCAGGGTGAAATTCTATCGCTTTTTTGCGATATGCTTTTTTAATCTCAGCTGCTGTAGCATTTTTGGAAATACCTAATATTTCGTAGAAATCCTGCTTCATAAGTCTTTTGTAAATTTAATTTCCTACAACCACTTTTGGATGTCGGATTATTTTATCTCCAAGTTTAAATCCCTTCTCAACAACATCTATGATTTTACCTTTTAACTTTTTGTGAGGGGCCGGAATCTGAGTAATTGCATCGTGTACTTCGGCGTCAAAAGTATCACCTTCTTTGGTTGTTATCTCCTGTAAACCTTTAGATTTAAGCGTTTCTTTAAATTTGTTGCTAATAAGATCCACCCCTTTAAACAATTCTTTATCCGTAGACTTAGAAATCTCCTTTAGAGCACGATCAAAATCATCCATGATAGGTAACAAGGCTACAATAACCTCCTGGCCGGCAGTTTTAAAAAGGTCCATACGTTCTTTAGTAGTACGCTTTTTGTAATTTTCAAACTCCGCAAAAAGTCTTAAAAACTTATCTTTTTCTTTATTCAAATCCTCCTGTAATTGTTCTTCAGTGGATCTTATTTCCCCTTGGCGCCTATTTAGATCCGATTCCAAATCCTGCCCATCCAGTATTTCCTGTTCTTCGGGTATCATTTCATTTATCTCTTCTGACTTATCCTTTTTATTCATTTAATATAGCTTTATATAAACCTCAAATTAGGATGGCAAAAGTACTGCCAATTCTTGAAAAATGTCAAAATGTCACAAAAAAAACACCCTAAACGAAGGATGTTCAAAAGGCAGCTACCTGGTTCTTTGTTAAAATCTATACATATTCTTTTGCCAATACATCATCCGGATTATCCTCATTAATTTCCTCTAAGTATATATTTTCCAGTGCTCTGCAAATATTATTAAACCTAAAATTAAAACCTTTTTTTTCTATTTTTATACTGCTAACACGCTGACTAACAAATAACAGATAAGACATCTCACCCAGGATAAGTCTCAATGCAATTTGAGGTATATTGGGCAAAAACAAGGGTCTTTTAAGGACCTTGGCCAATTCTTTAACCATTTTTGTGTTGGTAACAGGGTTTGGTGCAACGCCATTATAAATACCAGACAATCTATTTTCGGCTACAAATAAGAACATATGGGCTAGATCATTCACATGGATCCACGATTGCCATTGTCTACCCGAACCAAACGAAGCCCCTAAATATCTTCTTACCGCACTGGCTAAATTTGGCAAGGCTCCTCCGTCCGATGACAGAACGAGACCTATCCGTATTTTGGTAACTGAACATTTAAGGACTTGAAATTTATCGATTTCCTTTTCCCAAATCTCTGTTACATCACCTAAAAAACTTCTATCTACGCTCGTTTCTTCTTCAGTATAAAAATGAGGTAAGGAATTTGGATAGATACCTATGGCAGATGCCGAAATAAACGATATGCTTTCTTCCAGTTTCAGATTTTTCAGAGCAATATAAAGTGTCTTTAAGCTATCTACTCTGCTTGATAGAATTTCTTTTTTATACGATTTTGTCCATCTTTTGGCTATAGTAGCCCCTGCCAGATTGATTATTGCTGTAACTCCTTCAAAACAATTTACATCTATCTCATTTATCTTTGGATCCCAATAAAATCCGCGGTACTCTATTTCATTTTTAATTTTTGACTTATCAGTAGTAAGATAATTTACTGGAATCCCTTTTTCACGACATAAATCGGTTAGCGCGCTCCCTATTAGTCCAGTGGCTCCGGTGATTAAAACTTTCATCGCATAATTTTGGCTAAAGATATTGGTTTTTATACCCGTGGCAATCAGGTTTAATTTGGATTTAACAGTATCGTTTATGATTTATTGCAAAAACTCCTTCACCCAGATACTTTAAGTGCTCTCAGCATTTCCCTTTTTCCGGGTGGTCCGGGTAACCTTTCAACAACAAAACCAACGGCTTGCATAGCTCTTCTCACACTTCCTTTAGCCGAATAGGTTACCAAAACTCCATTTTCTGTAAGAGCATTGTACATCTTATCAAAAATTATCTCTGTCCAAAGTTCTGGTTGTACTCTGGCTCCAAAGGCATCGAAATAAATAAGGTCGTAAAGATTACTGTCAGAAATTTCTTGAAAGTCCTTTTTTTGTTTGTTAAATGAAAAATACGGTGTAAGTCCTATCCTCTTTTCCCAGGAACTTCTATGCATTTCCAAAAAGACTTCTCTAAAAGCATCAGCTTTTAAAGTTTCGATGTAATCTAATTGCGATATTTCCTCTCTAGATATGGGATATGCCTCAATGCCGGTATAATCAACACTTTTGTTCTTCTTTTCGGCTTCAATCAAAGTAATAAGAGCATTAAGACCTGTTCCAAAACCAATCTCCAAAATACTTATGGTCTCCTTGGTCAAATATGTAAAACCTTTATCAATGAAAACGTGGTAAGCCTCATTTACTGCCCCGTGTATGGAATGATATTGTTCGTTCCAATCCTGTATTTGGATGGTTTTAGAACCATCGCCCGTTGTAATTATCTTTCTTATCAACTTATTGCCCTATTAGCACCCCATTTGCCTCAAACTCAAAAGTTTTTTTAGGTTCTTTAATCTGAGAGATATCCTCCTGAGATTCACCAGCATCTTCAGCATAATGCTTTTGGTCATCAACACTCATGTTATCTACAAAAGCAATTCCATTTACTACAACTTCCCTGCCCTCGATATCCTTGGGCACAAAAAAGCCATAATCTTTAAACTTCACCATTACTTCTTCTTCGTTATTTAATTTCAGTCTCATCCAGCAACCTTTAGATTTACAGACATCAATAACTGTGGCTGAAAACTTTGTTTTCAGAGTATCTGCACTTGTAATTGATTGGAATTTATCTAGCATATCTACGCTCCCAATAGCTCCTTTTAAGTCAATTAACTTCCCAAATGAAGAATAATTCTTTTCATTTTGGACATTTTCACTTTCTTCAGATGGCTTTGGTTGATTCTTGCATCCCGCTAACAGTACTAAAAACACAAGTAAAATGTTAAAACTTTTCATTTTTAATAATATTTATGACCTATCTGCAAAACTGGTGATTTTTCCTCGAAAAAAGAAGTCATGAAAGGTGATAATTGTTTAATTTTATTCTTAGAAAAAGTGATTTCAATGGATACAGAAGTAAAAAACCTGATAGTCGAGAAGGCCGCAACATCAAAGATTAGTAAGGTGAATTTTGATCATCTTCCTTTCGGCGCATATTTCACAGATCATATGTTCGTCTGTGATTATAGGAATGGTGCATGGGAAACGCCCAAAATAATTCCTTATCAGCCCTTGCAAATGGAACCTTCCTCCAGGGTATTTCACTATGGTCAGGCAGTTTTTGAAGGAATGAAAGCCTACAAGGATGATCAAGGTGGTGTGTGGTTATTTAGACCGGATGAAAACTACAGGCGTATAAATAAATCAAGTGTCCGTCTTGCAATGCCTGAATTTCCTGAAGAATATTTTTTTGACGGTCTTAGAAAGCTCTTACAATTAGATGAGGAGTGGATTAAACCAGGGGCAGGTAATTCTTTATATATCCGTCCTTTTGTTATAGCCACCCAGGCAGGTATCATTGCTTCTCCCTCTGAAGAATATAAATTTATTATTATTTGCTCTCCTGCACAATCCTACTACGGAGGTGAGGTAAGAGTGAAGATTGCCGAAAAATATAGCAGGGCCGCAGATGGTGGATTTGGTTTTACCAAAGCTGCCGGTAACTATGCCGGACAATTTTATCCAACCAACCTGGCGAAGGAAGAAGGATTTCAACAAGTGGTTTGGACAGATGCCAGCACACATGAGTTCATTGAAGAGGCCGGTACAATGAATATCTTTATTCGACTAGATAACAAACTGATTACCTGTCCCACCGGCGATAGAATTTTAGATGGTATAACCAGAAAAAGCATCATTGAATTGGCAAAAGACCGGGGAATTGAAGTAGAAGTAAGACCTATAAAGGTGTCTGAGCTGGTTGACGGCATAAAAAATAATTCTCTAAAAGAAATGTTTGGTAGTGGAACAGCAGCGGTGATTAATCCAATATTGGGCTTTGGTTATAAAGAAGAACGCTTCGAATTACCAAAAATTGAAAATTCATATGCATCAATCCTAAAGCAACAACTATTGGATATACAATATAATAAGATTGAGGATAAGTTTGGATGGAGGTACAAGGTATAGCAATCCAATAAAACAAAAAGAAATGGGCACTAAAGTTTAGTGTCCATTTTATTTATCCAGAATAGCCTGAATATTTGGTTTAAAATATTTTGGCCCTTTAAGCACTTTACCATCCTCTCTATAAATTGGCTTACCATCTTTTCCTAATTTACTCATATTACTACGCTGTATTTCTTCAAACACTTCTTCAATTTTATATTGCATACCGTGTTCCAGAATAGTTCCACAAAGAATATAAAGCATATCCCCTAAAGCATCCGCTACCTCTGCCAAATCATTGTTTTGTGCTGCCTCCAGATATTCTTTATTTTCTTCGTCCATAAGGTTAAAGCGCAACTTGTTCTTTGCAGCACCCAGATCAGCTTTCATGGAATGGGATACTCCCAGCCCAAAAGATTTATGAAAAAGTTCAACAGAAGCAATTTTCTTTTTCATGGTTTTTTTGTTTTAGTTTTGCGTAAAAATAATGAATATGTTTAGCACAGGACAACTAATATTTGCGGTAGTTTTTATATTGTTATTCACATTGATCTTGATATTTTCTTATCGAAAAGACAAAAAACTTCATGCTAAAAATTACCGGGGGGTAAAGTGGGTGGGAATTGTGTTTATAATATTCATAATATTCTTATTTTTAATTAAGTACATCCTCAAAAATTAACATATTTACTAAGAACACCACAAAAATGTAGTTATTGACAACAATCTTGGCTTTTCATTCGTATAATACAAGAAAAGAAGTAATTTTGCGTTAACCAATTATATTATCATTCGAAAAAATGACCATTTTTTTAACAATTCTTTTTATTCTTATACTTTTGAATGCTGCACTTTTATTTTTTAGCGTATCTAATGCTGGACAGAGAGTGAATAAGTTAAAGAAAAGTATTTCAGAGCAGTCGTTAAGCAAAATTTATCCTCTGGATTTAAATCGAACCAATTACAAAAAAGCAATTTAGTTTTTTACCTTTAGGGTATGAAACAGTTTTTACTTGTTTTTATTGGGGGTGGGTTTGGTAGTTTTCTTCGTTTTATTATTGGCAAAACCTTCAACGATTATTTTCATAATTTCTACCTTGGCACATTCCTGGTTAATATTATTGGTTGCCTGATAATTGGTTTTATTCTGGGTACATCAATGAAAGGAAATCTTCTTTCAAAAGATCAAATCCTGATTCTATCTACCGGCTTTTGCGGTGGATTTACTACTTTTTCTGCATTTACTTTAGAAAATCACGGATTGCTTCAATCCGGCGAATTACTGCACTTTTCCTTTTATACTTTAAGCAGTATTACAGTTGGTGTTCTGGCTGTTGTCATGGGACTTTGGCTTTCCAGATTACTATGAATACCGATGGTATTTAAGTGCTATTTGCCTTATTAACAGTAATTTATAAGCCTCTTCATAATTGAAATAATAAGCAGGTTTTTTACTTTCCTACAAACTTAGTTAATACTCCCTCACAAAATCATCATATAAACATATATTTATGTTTTTAATATCATACCCTTAAATTTAAGGGGGTCTAATTCATATATTTATAATAATTGTATAACTACCCCCTCTTTTTTTAGGGTGTTAATTATTTTAATATATATTTGCGGCGATCAACAATAAAATATACAAATGAAAAAAGTTGAAGCAATTATTAGAAAATCCAAATTTGATGATGTGAAAAATGCACTTCATGAAATTGAGGTAAACTTCTTTAGTTACTGGGATGTAACTGGAGTAGGCAATGAAAAACAAGGACATGTCTATCGAGGTATTTCATACAGTACCACAGACATTCAAAGAAGGTATCTGGAAATTGTTGTGTCTGAAGAGTTTCTCGAAAGAACGGTAAACACAGTACTGGAAGCCGCCTACACAGGAAATGTAGGTGATGGTAAGGTCTTTGTTTCAGATGTCCTTCAAGCTTACAGAATAAGAACCAAGGAAAATGGCCAGGCCGGAATTAACTAAAAAGCAACTAACTAATACTTAAAAGAAATGGAAGCAGGATTATTTACAGCTAATAATGTTTGGATGATGGTATGTACCGCCCTTGTATTTTTTATGCATACAGGGTTCGCCTTTTTAGAAATTGGCCTCACCAGAGAAAAAAACACAATTAATATACTTTTTAAAAACATCTTTATTATTACAGCAGGACTACTATTGTATTATATAGGTGGTTTTAATTTAATGTATCCCGGATTTGAAGAAGGTTCGATGGGTATTTTCGAATTTGCCGGTTTTGGTATTGACCCCCCGGCAAATGGGATGACAGCTGAATACGCAGATGGAGGTTACACCTGGTGGACAGATTTTCTGTTCCAGGGAATGTTTGCAGCCACAGCGGCAACAATAGTTTCAGGAGCGGTTGCCGAGCGTATTAAAATAGGCCCTTTTATGATTTTCACAATCATCTACGTAGGCCTTATATATCCCATAGCGGGTTCCTGGCAGTGGGGTGGCGGATTCCTATCCACCTTAGGTGGAGAAGATGGTGGCTTTTATGATTTTGCAGGTTCAACTCTGGTACATTCCGTTGGTGGATGGGGCGCTTTAATAGCCATTTACCTTTTGGGAGCCAGAATTGGTAAATTTGGTAAGGATGGGAAAGCAAATGCTATCCCGGGCCATAGTATTCCAATGGCGACAGCGGGTGTCTTAATCCTATGGTTGGGCTGGTTTGGATTTAACGGAGGTTCTGTTTTATCTGCAGACCCGGCTAGTACGTCTCTTGTTCTTGTGACTACTTGTTTGGCCGCAGCGGCTGGTGGTGTTGCAGCCGCAGCATTATCTACTATTATGTATAAGAATATGGACCTAACTATGTTCCTCAACGGTATTTTGGGAGGCCTGGTAGGTATCACAGCAGGTGCCGATCTAATGTCGCCGACCGAGGCGGTAATAATAGGTCTTATAGCTGGTGTGATTATTGTACTGGGAGTTGCTTTTATTGACAAGATTCGATTAGATGATCCTGTTGGAGCAGTTACGGTACACCTTATATGTGGCATCTGGGGAACTCTTGCAGTAGGCATATTTGGTGATTTGGCCGGAGGGCAACAGTTGATATATCAATTAACCGGAGTTGTTTCAGTGGGAGCATTTTGCTGTATCTCGGCCTTCATAATCATTTTTACACTTAAGAAAACAGTGGGAATAAGAGTTCCTAAAGAAGAAGAAATAGACGGGTTAGACCTGGCTGAACATGGAATGGACGCCTACCCTGACTTTAGAATGAATCAACATTAATAAGGTAAAAAATTAACGGAGCGTTTGGCAGAACGCTCCGTTATGTAAAATTTTCAAATAAATCAATTTATAACATTTAACGCGTTCCCTAAACGGGAATCTCAAAAACATTGAATTATGAAATTATTTACAAATACAAGTTACATAAAAAATTTATTTCTGTTAGCACTGCTATTGCTCGGTTCAGCTTCTTTTGCACAGGATGTAGAAGTAATTGTAGCTGAAGAAGAAGAAGAGAAAAAAATGAAATTATCCTTTAGTGGATCGGTGGACGCTTACTTTAGATCCAATTTTAACGGTTTAAACAGTAAAGTACCTGTCGTCGAAGCTGGTGTGGAAATTGGAGAAATACTTCCAAGTGCTCCTGCTACATCTTTTGCCAATGATACCGGCTTTGCACTGGGTATGGTCAATTTGATTGCAGGTTATGAAGGAAAAAAAGTGGGCTTTGTAGCCGATTTGGTTTTTGGACCAAGAGGTGAAGATGCCGTATTCAATGACATAGGGTCTACTAGCGTAGTTAACCAATTATTTGTCTATTGGAATGTCAGTGATAAAGTGACTCTAACCCTGGGTAATTTTAATACCTTCTTGGGCTACGAGGTTATTTCGCCAGTGGTAAACTTTAACTACAGTACATCATATATGTTCTCTTATGGGCCTTTTTCTCATACTGGTTTTAAGGCGGACTTCGATTTGGGGAATGACTGGTCAGCCTTGGTAGCCATTTTAAATCAGACTGATTTTACATCCGCTGCCCGAGTAAGCGATCTGAGCTTTGGTGCTCAACTTGGATATGCAGGTCAATTTCTTAATTTTCTGTATGGAAAACAGGGAATTGACAAGATCCTTGAAGATGGTGCTGTTGTAGAGCCAGACATCAAAGGGCTCTTCCAGATAGATTATACTGGTGGATTCAATATTGGGGAAGACTTCTTTTT
>RCNG010002044.1_pt1 | contig 10055 bp, 9 predicted proteins | sample 2041371 | NCBI WGS metagenome assembly RCNG01 (sample SAMN09708227, study PRJNA481090) | Marine sediment metagenome, whole genome shotgun sequencing project. | biome: marine sediment; feature: ocean; material: sediment; isolation source: Sewage treatment plant 1 marine sediment (STP1) ...
TCCTGCGTTTCGACGGATACTGGCTCTGTTCTGATTTGCTCGGTGTCCCGAATCTTCGTTCACGATCCCAGCTCCTGATGAAGACTCTCTGGAACCGCCTATTCAGCAGATCCTCCCTGCCGGCGACCCCGCTCCTGGAGATAAGCCCCTGCGCTCGCCTCGGGCTGGCCCTGTACGCTATCGGAAGCTATCTCTTCAGCGGTCTGGTCCTTGTTTTCTTCTGTCGGGTCCTTCCCGCCCGCGTTCAGACATTGCCTGCTGAAGTCAAGAAGCTCATAGAGGATGGGCTTGGTGATTGGTCACAAGGCAATGCGACCGGAATGCTGGTCAGACTCGTGCAGCTTCTCTTCCTGTGCGTCATGCTGCTGGCGGCCGGCAGGATGCTGGCACAGGTAATTCCGACAGCTGTAAAGGCAGCACGAGCCCTGCTGCGAAAAACCGGGGGACTTCCCGGAAAGCACCCACCTCAAGGATAGCCAGTCCTAGAATTGACTTTAGCTTATTTTTATAACTATCTGCTTCAAAAAGATTTAATGATGCTAAAATGGCGACTTGTGCATCCGTGACCTCTGCACCGAACCGAAAGGGCTCAAAGAGGCCAAGGCCCCTCAAGGAATCCAGGGGAAAGAATCAAGAAGGGAATAGAGAAACCGGAATAGCGGATCGTCCAGTCCGTCGAAATACCCATACTCTGCGATACCGATGGCATCGGTCACGTCGATATCTCGTGGAATGTGTATGTTGAAATGTGCGATTCCTGTCACCTGAAAGGGCCAGTCTTCCGAAGCCGCGGTGCGTTCCATGTAAGTTCTGGCTGCCCCGCCACCGGCCAGAGTCATCTCGATGACCGCCGAGTAACCCAAGCCTGCTGAGCCGGTCTCGGGTTGACTCTCGGTGAGTGACTCAATCTGGTGCGCTACCGGTGTCCGACCATTGGTCAGGAACCGGAGCAACCACCCATGGGGAGGGACATCAGGATCCCGGGGATAGTGATAAAAGTAGACGAGAGCACCGTCCGCCTCCAGATCCAGTCGGCCAAAGTAATAAGAGCGCGTCAGGTCACTGTAGAACTTCCCGAAAATATGATCGAAATACCCCCCGCCAGCCAGGTCTTCATCCAGGATTACCTTCCCAAGACGGCTAGTGATCCGCACGTGACCCGTGGTAACCGGTTTGGCTATGGGGAAGTGGATGCCGCTGCCCGATCCGCCGGGGACAGGCCCAAAGAAACCTCCTCCAGCGACTGTACATCCCTGGGAGACATCCCGATACTCGAGGTCTGCTTCCAGTCTAAGCCAGTTGAACATATCAGGGCTGTCGATGTGGACCCGCCAGACCCTCTCCCTGTTCTCCTCCACGCCCTCAAACCAGCTGTTCCCGATTTGTCCATAGGGTCTGTCTTTTTCAAAGCTGGCCGTCGTGTCCGGGGGAAGCTTGACCGAGGAAAACACCTTTCCACCGTCCTTGATGACGTTGAGCTGGAGCAGGACATAGTCCCCCGGTCTAGGCGCAGTTTGTGTTTGTGGATCGGCACGGTATTGCTCCAGAGCCATACGATAGTTGACATCATATAGGTTGCCATTGAGAAAGATCGTAGAGATGGCCAGACCGGAGGAAGCGTCTTCTGCCAGGAAATTCCACCACTCATGCTGACCGGGCTCGTCGGTGCGGCGGGAGACATCATCTTGGAGGCTGAGCAGTTCCACGCCAGAGCTGGTTGTATTGTCCGTGTCGGCCGACTGGCCCAGCCCATCGCCGGAATCCCCTCCGCACGAGGCCGCTGAAAACATCAGGAAGAGGACCATCCGGCGTGGTCGTTTCATGTTGTCTCCTATCTCTGACTTGTTTCACTCCCCCAAGAGACAGATGAGTAACACCGAGAGATATAGCTGGGTTGTTTGTTTTTGGCTTGGAGCAGAATAGAGCAGAACGTAATCGTGTGGCAAACCGGTTCGCATTCGACGACCCGCAACACAAAACAAGGCCCCGGCAGTAACGATCTGCCGGGGCCGGTTTCTGGGTCTCGTACAGGTTTCTTCAAGGATAAAGGGCGAGGGACTCCAGGCCGGAGGGTTCCGGGAGTTCGAAGACCACGTTCATGTTCTGGACCGCCTGGCCGGAGGCGCCCTTCACCAGGTTGTCGATCACCGAGACGACGAGGATCGTGGAGGATCGGGGGTCGTACTGGACCGCGATCTCGCACCGGTTCGTGCCCCACACGTTCTTGGTGCGGGGAAGCTCGCCTTCAGGGAGGACGTCCACGAAGGGCTCCTGGTCGTAGAAGGCCCTGTAGATGTCCATGAGTTCCTTCGTGTCCGTTTCCCGGGTGGGCTTGCAGTAGACCGTGGCGAGCATGCCACGGATCATCGGGATCAGATGAGGCACGAAGGCGACCGAGGTCTTCCGGCCGGCCAGGAGGGAGACCTCCTGCTCGATCTCGGGGATGTGGCGGTGCCGGGCAGGGTTGTACGCCTGGAGATCCTCGGTGGTCTCGGAGAAGTGGGTGCGCAGGTTCATGGACCGGCCGGCCCCGGAGACACCCGACTTGGCGTCGATCACGATCGAATCAAGGTGTGCGAGCCCCTCCTGGAGGATTGGCGCCAGGGCAAGGATCGAGGCGGTGGGGTAACACCCCGGGTTGGCCACGATCCGGGCACCGGGCAGGCGGGACCGGTTGAGTTCGGTCAGCCCGTAGACCGCCTCCTCGAGAAGATCCGGCGCCGTGTGCGTCATCTGGTACCACTTCTCGTACACCTTCGGGTCCTTCAGGCGGAAGTCGGCGCTCACGTCGATGACCTTGCAGCCTGCCTCGATAAATTCCGGGACGATCGAGACGGCCACACCGTGCGGCGTGCACATGAAGACCAGGTCGGCGCCCTCGGCGGAGGATGGCTCCAGGGGCTGGAAGACCCGTTCCGGGACCCCGCGCAGGTGAGGAAAGACCTCGTGGAGGCGTTTTCCCTCGTTGGTCTTGCCCGTCATCAGCCAGCTTATTTCCGCCTGGGGATGCGTCGCGAGGAGCCGGATCAGCTCACAGCCCGTGTAGCCTGCTGCGCCTGCAATCCCCACCTTGATCTTGTCCATCCCTTATTCTCCCTTGAATCCGCTCTCTCCCTTGATTTTTGCTTGCTATCCATTCAATTATAGAGCATCCGGACGAAAGTCATCCCATAGTATCGAAACCCTTTCACCGGGGCAACTCCCAACACGGCCTGACATGCCCTCCATGATCCGGGAAGCCATTGCACGCGTAGTCGAAGGTCAGCATCTCACCATGGAGGAGATGACGCTCACCATGGAGGAGATCACCTCCGGCCAGGCGACCCCCGCCCAAATCGCCTCCCTGATCACCGCTCTGCGGCTGAAGGGGGAGACCGTCGAGGAAATCACCGCTGCGGCCCGGGTCATGCGGGACAAGGCGGTCCCGATCAAGGTGGCGAGGGGGCCGGACGCACCCGTCCTGGTCGACACCTGCGGAACCGGCGGGGATCAGATCCACACCTTCAACATCTCCACGGCGACGGCCTTCGTGGTCGCCGGCGCCGGGGTCCGCGTGGCCAAGCACGGCAATCGCTCCGTGTCCAGTTCGTGCGGCAGTGCTGATGTCTGCGAGGCCCTCGGGATCAACCTGGACCTCTCCTCGGAAGAGGTGGCCCGTTCCGTCGATGAGCACGGAATCGGATTCCTGTTCGCCCCTGCCCTTCACGGCACGATGAAGCACGCCATCGGGCCACGAAGAGAGATCGGCATCCGCACGATCTTCAACATCCTCGGACCGCTGACCAACCCGGCCGGCGCAGAGGTTCAGATCCTCGGGGTCTTCCGAAAAGACCTGCCCGGGGTCATGGCCGAGGTGCTCGGCAAGCTCGGTTGCCGCAGGGCCCTGGTCGTGCACGGTGAAGACGGGATGGATGAGATCACCACGACCGGGAGCAGCCACGTGGCCGAATGGCACGACGGTCGAGTCCGACAGTACAAGGTGCACCCGGAGGACTTCGGGATCCCTGTGGGCACGATCGATGAGATCCGGGGAGGCAACGCAGAAGAGAACGCTCGCATCATCCTCGAACTCTTCGAGGGCAAAAAGGGTGGCAAGCGGGACATCGTCCTGCTGAATGCCGGCGCGGCCCTGCACGCGGCAGGGTCTGCCGACACGATCGAGAAGGGCATCGAGCTTGCCAGGCAGGCGATCGACGAGGGAAAGGCCATGGAGAAACTCCAGGCCATGATCCGACACTCGAACCGGCAGTAGTCTATTTCCTTTCATGAGGGCGCGGGCATGAAACAACGCACATTTCTCTGGATATTTCTGAGCTTCCTCCTCGGCATGGGTACCGCCTACGGTCTGGTCGCCCTGGACCGGAAGGCCACGATCCCAAGGTTGGAGAAGACGGACGTCTTCGAGGTGGTTACCTCCGACGGAACCGTCCTCCGACTCAGCCCCGCAGAGATCGAGCGAGAGAGGGAGGAACTTCGCGCCCTCCGGGAGAGGCGCCGGGGCAGCCCGAAGGCCGTGGAAAAACGTAGGGGGCCGGGGGAAGCCCCCCCGTTCCCGATTCCCAGCCTGCCGACGGCGGAAGCTCTTTCCGAAGAGGCCGCGGTAAAGAAGCCCTCGGACAAGAACCTGAAGGACCTGTTTGCAAAGATCTTCAGCCAGCCGATCATGCAGGACCTGATGCAGGCGCAGATCACAAGGGAGGCAGGGGAACTGGCAGACGTCCTCGACCTCTCGGACGAACAGCTGGCGACCGTGGAGAAGGAACTCAAGAAGAGGAAACGAACCTTCCCCCCCGGCGTACCGGGCCGCTCGTCAGGGCCTGACGAGGATGAGCAAGAACCCGAGACCACCTTCGAGGAAGAGCTTCAGACAATCCTCACGCCGGAGCAATACCAGAAATACCAGGAGTACACCGAGAAAAAGAGCGCCCTCGCAGGGACCCCCGCGCTGGACAGGCAGGTCTTCGAGCTGGACTGGCGACTCAAGCTCACCGAGGAGCAGCAAGCCCCGGTGCGGGAGATCCTGAAGGAACAAGGGGAGCAGATGGGGCAACTCTCGCCTGCTTCACCCGTGGAGGGGGACGCCTCCCCTGCGGAAAGGCTCGAAAAACAGCTGGCGAAGCGAACCGCCTTGAACAAGGAGACCGCGGAGAAGATGAAGGCCGTTCTGGAAGAGGACCAGTACGAGGTCTTCCTGCAGTATCAAGTCGAGAGGGACACGGAAACACAGCTGCTCAAGCGACTCATCCAGGAAGAGCGGGGAGGCGAGGCGCCTGCTACGCCGTGAGCATCTTCGTCAGTTTTGCCACCCGCTTTCCGAGCTTTCTTGCGTTCTCTTCCGCTTTCTCGTCCGGTTCGCCCACACAGGCAGTGCCGTAGTGACCCGTCGCATCGAGGGGATCCCCGACGACGATCATGCCGTAGATCAACAGGGCCTGGAGAATCGACAGCATCGTGGTCTCTTTCCCGCCCGACGCATCCCCGGAGGTCGCGAAGGCCGCACCCACCTTGCCCTCCATCTTCTTTCTGCTTCCCACGAACCTGTCCAGGAGATCTTTGAGCGGCGCGGCCATGCCCCCAAAATAAACAGGAGAGCCCACGATGACACCGTAGCTCTCTTCGAATTCCTCTCGGGTGACCTCTGCCGTGGACCGGAGCAGGCAATCGACTCCCTCGACCTCTCCCACCCCCTGGACAATCGCCTCGGCAAGTTTCTTCGTGTTGCCCGAACGTGAATAGTAGAGCACCAGAACGTGCATTCGATCCCCCTGATTTGTTTCTTTGCCTAGACCCGGTCTGGTTCGTGCGCTTGCGGGGTTCCTTCCGCGTCCTTATAGCACACTCCCGGCGTGGAATCGAGAAGTTTTCAGCCCCCGGGGTGGGCAATTCGCAGGGCAGTACCGGCTCTTCCGGGGACAGGCTCTTCCGCCGATCTGTATCGAACGATAAATATAATATATTTAATGGCTTACATATAATATTTAAACTTGTTTCTTAAGCATGGGCCGTACCCGCTTCCCTAGTAGTCCTCCCGCTCCACCACTGTGGCGATGCCGATCCCCCCTCCCCCACAGATCAGCTGAAGCCCCCAGCGGCCATCCCGCGCATTCAGCTCGTGGCACATCTCGGAGAAGTAGATCACGCCGGAGGCGCCGATCGGATGGCCGAGCGCGATGGCGCCTCCGCTCGGGTTCACCCGGGGGTCGTCGTCCGCGTATTCGAAGTGCCGGGCAAAGGCGAGGCAGGGGGAGGCAAAGGCCTCGTTCGGCTCGATCACGTCCATGTCCGCTATGCCCTTCCCCGCCCGTGCCAGGGCCTTCTCCGCGGCCGGGATCGGGGCCAGGAGCATCAACAGGGGATCCCCTCCCGCGTTCCCGAAGGAGCGGATCGTGGCCAGAGGCTTAAGGCCAAGTTCCTTCGCCTTGTTCTTTTCCATCAGCATGACCGCGGCCGCTCCGTCCACGATCTGGGAGGAATTGCCCGCCGTCACCATGCCCTCCTCCTTGAACCGCGAAGGCAGGGTGGCCATCTTTGCCAGGGCGCCTTCCGGATCGTCGAGGCAGGCTGCGCGAGGCGTCTCGTCCGCCGTGATCCGGACCTCTTTGCCCCCTGCATCTTTGCCCAGGATCGGCACGACACGCCCTTCCATCCTTCCGTCCCGCTGGGCCTGCACAGCCTTCTGGTTGCTCCAGAGACCGAACCGATCCATGTCCTCCCGGGTCAATCCGTATTTGTCCGCCACCATCTCGGCGGACAATCCCTGGGGGGTCGTCATCCCTGTTTCACCGAAGCGATCCGAGAACACGACCTTCTTCCCGGCCTCCATGGCCACGGTAACGTCATCGCCCATCCCGTAATGGGACATCAGCTCCACCCCGGACGCGATCATGATGTCCCCGGCATTCGTCATGATGCTCTGGGCTGCCCAGTTGACCGCAGAGAGGCCCGCATTGCAGTAACGGTTGACCGTGCTGCCCGAAACCTCGTGAGGGAGCCCTGCGATCAGGGACGCAATCCGGGCGATGTTAGCTCCCTGCTCACCGATCTGGGTCAGACAACCGACGAGCACCTCCTCGATCATCTCCTCTTCGAATCCGGCCGCCTTTTCCTTCACCCGGTCCGTCAGGGTCCGCAAGATCTGGGCGAGCAGATCCTGGGCCGACGTCTCGGAGAGCATCCCCTGCTTCTTGCCTCCCCAGCCGGACTTCCCGATGGGAGAACGAATGGCTTCAACGACTACGACCTCTCTCATGGCTTTCCCCTCTGTGTCTTTCGATTTGTGAAACCGATTCCCGGAAAGTTCAGTCGCTCGTCAGGTCGTCCAGGTTGGTGGTGGTTCGCGCCTTTTCGAGCTTCTCCTCGAAGGCGTCTCCCAGGTCCACGCCGAGTTCCTTCATCCGCTTCTTGGCCCGCAGGCCGATATTCCGGTTGTCGCTGTAGTAGCTCTCGTCCGGCTGGCCGCTCGTATTCACGTCCGCCATCCGGTCCGACTCGCTCCGGTGGATGGCGACCCGGGAGATGAGTCTCTTGAGTTGGTCCGACCCGCACTGTCGGCACTTCAGGGCCCCCTCGTCCCCTTTCTTGAGGACGAGCCTCGTGTCCTTCCGGCCGCATTCTTTGCACGCGTATTCATGAAGAGGCATCGTAAACTCCCTACACCCAGTAACGGAGACCGGTCTTGTTACGGACCTCGTTTATCGTCTTGCTTGCCGCGTCACGGGCCTTGTCGGCGCCCTCCTGCAGAATGGCGTGGAGCCGGTCCTGATCCGCCATGAGCGCCTCTCTTTTTTCCCGATAGGGGGAAAAGAAATCCCAGACCCGTTCGACGAGATCCTTCTTCACCTCGCCGTACTTCAGGCCCCCCGCACGGTAGCGATGTGCGAGATCCGCCTTCTCGTCCTCGGACAGGAAGAGCGCTGCGACCGCAAAAAGATTGCAGTTGTCCGGGTTCTTCGGCTCCTCCACAGGGGTCGAATCGGTCACGATACCCATCACCTGTTTCTTGAGGGTCTTCTTGTCGCAGAAGATGTCGATCGTGTTCCCATAAGACTTGCTCATCTTCTGCCCGTCCGTGCCTGGGATGATCGCAACGTCCTCGTCGATTTCCGCTTCCGGGACGACAAAGGTCTCCCCGAAATCGTTGTTGAACTTGATCGCAATGTCCCTCGCCACCTCGAGATGCTGTTTCTGGTCCTTGCCGACCGGCACCCGGTCGCTCTGGTAGAGCAGGATGTCGGCGGCCATCAGGACCGGGTAGGCAAACAGTCCGTGGTTTGCACCGATCCCCTTGGCGACCTTGTCCTTGAAGGAATGGCAACGCTCGAGCAGGCCCATGGGCGTCAGGTTCGACAGAACCCAGGTCAACTCGGTCACCTCGAGGACGTCCGACTGGACCCAGAAGACTGATTTGTCCGGGTCCAGCCCGAGGGACAGGAATCCGGCGGCCGCCTCCCGGGTGTTGGCCCCGAGAACCGAGCCCTTGGGAAGCGACGTCATGGCATGCAGGTTTGCGATGAAGGCAAAAAGCTCCTGCTTCTCCTGGTACTCGATCATCTTCTTCATCATGGCAAAGTAGTTGCCGATGTGAAAGGATCCAGAGGGCTGTATCCCGGACAGAACTCGCATTCTCTCTTCTCCTCGAGCAGCGCGCGCTATGTGCTTTCGAAATTCGCTGGTTTGCAGGGTGAACGCATCATTATAGAGTCCTTACGGGCCGGCATCAACCTCGTCAGGGCCCGACCTCCCTCTCGAAGGCCCGGCTCGCCTCTTCGTACAGGACCTCGAGCCGCCCATGGTACTTCGGGGAGAAATGAAACGGGACAAGACGCCTGGCTTCGGCCCTCCTGGCGATCCACCCGGCCTGATGGGCAGTGAGATGCCGCCTTTCGTCCGCCCGGGTCCGGTCCTCTTCCGAAAAGGCAGCCTCGCAGAAGAGGATGTCCGCATTGCGGGCAAGCCCGACGATTCCTTCCACGTTCCCGTCGGTGAAGGCCGCATCCGTCACGTAGGCGATCTTCTGACCCCGCGAGACCCGGAGGATCTCCTCCCGGAGCGCTCCCAGGGACATCTCCCTCTCGACCCCGTCTTCCCCGGAGGCAAGAACACGGATTTGGCTCGATTCCGGCTCTCCGTTCATGACCGCCTCCTTCAGCAGGCGGATCCAGGGTCCGACCCGAAGGCCCAGGGCCTCCAGCCGGACCTTGTCGACGTTGATGTGTTGCTTCTCCTCGAGGGCATAGGCCAGGCATGGAATATCGTGCTCGAGCAGGATCGCGCTCACCCGGAGTCCCGGCTCGTCCAAGATGACCGGGTTCTCGGAAAGGGGCTCCAGCGAAGCCAGAGGGGTGCGGGAGAACCGCTCCCTGCAGGAGAAGGAGGCCGCCTGGAGGGGCCCCTCCCCCACCTCGAACACGCAGAGCCGAAAGTCGTGCGGGTAATTCTCCACCAGGTTCCAGCTGTACCCCCTGAGCTTGGCCTCCACGTGATCGGCAAACCCGGGCGGACCGTACAGGCCAAGGGTCTTGCTTCTACCCAGATGGAGCCTGAGAACCTGGTCGAACCCGATAAAATGGTCCACGTGGGCGTGCGACACAAAGACGTGGGACAGCTTGAGCAGGCTGCGGGCGCTCATCAGATGCAGGTCACCCATGTCGAAGAGGATGGCCCTTCGTTCGTACTTGAAATTCGCGTAAACCGCCGGATCCCCTTCCGGTCCGTTTACGAGTTGGGGGAGGATGTCGGGTCGCATCAGTCGGGTCCTTCTCCCGTCCGTTCCCGAACCAGCAGGGAATATCGGGTCGCATCGGTCGGTTGCTCCCTCTTTGACCGCATTATTCAACTTGAAGGAGTAATTGTCGAACGCTATAATGCCCTGGTCTCTTTGGTCCACACCCAACCTGCCTGAGGAGGCAATGCCATGACAGACAAACGACCCGGATACAAGACACTTTTCAACAAGGCACTGAAGATCGGACGTCCACCCAACGTGGTCAAGCTCTTCCCGAACTCGAAGGCCCTGATCGTGAGCGGCAAGGCGATCGATCGGGCCATGCTCGCGA
>RCNG010002045.1_pt1 | contig 10055 bp, 5 predicted proteins | sample 2041371 | NCBI WGS metagenome assembly RCNG01 (sample SAMN09708227, study PRJNA481090) | Marine sediment metagenome, whole genome shotgun sequencing project. | biome: marine sediment; feature: ocean; material: sediment; isolation source: Sewage treatment plant 1 marine sediment (STP1) ...
GCCCATCTGGAGATGGGCGCTACAATTCGCCTCAACACCAGATGCCCACGTTCCGAATTTTGCAAGTAGCTCAGCCATTAGCTCTTAGCTCCATCGCAAGTTCTTCCCACACGCGACAGAGCATCTGGGATGAAGCTAACGACTAACGGCTAACGGCTAACGGCTAACGGCTAACGGCTAACGGCTAACGGCTTCAGCCTACTCCAACACCACCGGTGGCATCCAAACCTCTCCGGGGAGGCGGATGGTGCCCGTGCGCATGATGGCTTCGTACTCCCGGATGGCCGACTCGATGGCCACCTGATCGTCGGTCTTGCGATTGACGAACTGCTGCCACCACGGCTTCGCCTTGGGGAAATCGACCAAACGAACCTCGGCGTCCACATCGATCCCGGCAAGCCCCTTGGCCTCGACCAGGGCAATGTCGAAACCGCCGACCTCGTCCACCAACCCATTCTTCCGCGCCTGGACTCCGGTGAAGACCCGGCCTCGGCCGATGGCGTCGACCTCGTCCCAACTCATCCCGCGGGACTCCGAGACAAGGGTGACGAAACGATCGTAGATCTTGTCCAGCACGCGATCGACGATGGCGCGCTGCTGGTCGTTCCAGTCCTCGAGCCCACCGTAGATGTCGGCATTGGCACCGAAATCGGCCTTGCCGAAGGTGATGCCGAGCTTGTCGTTGTAGAAGCTCTCCATGTTGAGGTGTCCGGTGAGCACCCCGATGGAACCGGTGATGGTGCCGGGATCGGCGATGATCCGCTGGGCGCCGCAGGTGATCCAGTAGCCTCCCGAACCCGCAACATTGCCCATGGACACGACGACCGGGATCTTCTCCGCGGTCCGGGCCATCTCCTCACGGATGATCTCCGACGCGAGGGCGCTGCCCCCCGGCGAGTCGATGCGGAAGACCACGGCCTTGATGCTGCTGTCCTTGCGGATGGCGCGGAATGCGCGGGCGATGGTCTCCGATCCCATGACGTCGCTCATCCCGAAGAGCGGATTGAAATCGCGCCGGCTCTCTCCGCGCATGATCCCGCCGACCGCGGTCACGACCGCGATCTTGCCACCGCGGGAAGACCGGGAGCCACGTGCGAGATAGTTCGCGAGTCCAACCACCTTGGCCGTCCCGGCCTTCTCGTCGATTCGCTCGGTGAAGGTCGTCCAGTCCTCGCGATGATCGACGAGACCAGCTTCCTGGGTCTCATCACCGAGGAACGGCCCCCTGTCAATGAGGTTGCGGACCTCGTCGGGATCCATGCCGCGGCCTTGGGCCACCCCATCGACCAGTTGCTCGAAGATGGATCCCACGAGCCACTCGGTCATCTCACGGGCCTCCGGCGTGAAGTCCCGTTCGGTGTACATGAACCGTGCCGTCTTGTAGTCACCCCGACCCGGGAACTCCGGACGAATCCCCAGTTTGTCGAAGGTGCCGCGGAGAAACGGCGACCGCACCGAGTATCCGATGAGATTGACATCGCCCCCGGGGTGGAGGGAGATTTCATCACACGCCGATGCGAGATAGTAGATCGAGTTGCCGGGTGTGAACTCACCCGCGGTGTCCATGTATGCCGAGGTCCACTTGCCGCTGGCGCGCACCCCCTGGATGAGCTCCCTGAGTTCCTGAACTTGGGCGAAACCGGCGCCGAGGGAACCGATCCTCAGCCTCACTCCCCTGACCCGATCGTCCTCGGCGGCCCGCACCAACGCCCATCTGAGATCCCTCAGGCTGAGCGGCTGCTCGCCGAACAACTCGGCAAACGGATCCTCCGCCGTCACCTCCGCGATGGGACCCGCGAGGTTGATGGCGAGGACGGCGCTGGACGGCAGTTTGGGTTTGGCCAGACCTCGCACCACCAGCGCCACCAGCACAACGCCGATTACGAGAATCAAGCATCCAACACCGAGAATGACCGAACGTGCCTTTGCCATGTCGAACCCTCCGTTGAGGCAAACATCCTAGCACTATGGCGACCTTCGCCTTCCCACACCGGGGAGGTCAGCGAAGAGCGGATTGCGGCATTTGCCCGTGGAAAACGGTTATCTGGTGAGAGGCTGCGCGAGATCCAAACCATCGGCGAGCCATCGCGTAGTCTATGTTACATACTGAGGCGACCGAGCGCGGAGGTGAGGCCATGGCAAGCGTTGATTTTCGATCGTGTGTCCTGAGCGTGTTGACGATGGGGTGCGGCCTTGTCTTTGCCGGAGGTCCGCCACCGGCGAACACGACCATACAGGCCGCCGTCGAGCGTCATGCTGCGGCGTCCGAGAGGCGCTTCGAAGAGCCGGACGCCGCCGCCGAGCTTCACTGGCAAAAACGACAGGGCCCGGGCCCGGGCTTCGACACCGCCGCCGCCTATCGCACCGCTGTGAAGCACATGGACCGCATGCCCCGCTTTTCGTCGCGGCTCGGTGCACGCCTCGAGACACGACCCCCGGCTTCGCTGGGCGGTGTGGCCTCCTTCGCGACAAAGCGACTTCTCGGTGTCTGGGAGGCGTTGGGGCCCGGCAATATCGGCGGGCGGACCCGAGTGCTGTTGATCCACCCGACGCAGCCCGAAATCATGTACACCGCCGGTGTCTCCGGTGGCGTCTGGAAGACGACCGACGGCGGCGCCAGCTGGAATCCACTTGCCGATGAGATCGCCAACATCGCGGTCAATTCGATGGCCATGCGCCCCGATGATCCCGAGACCCTCTACATCGGCACCGGCGAAGGCTACTTCCGTGAGGAGGTCAGGGGGACCTGGCTTCCGCTTCGCGGCGCCGGGATCTTTGTCTCGAGCAACGGCGGCACCACCTGGACTCGACTCGTGAGCACCGACACCGACGACTTCCACTGGGTCAACGATCTCATCATCAGCACCAAAGACCCGGATCGGATCTACGCAGCCACCCGCACCGGCGTCCACATCTCGTCCGACGGCGGCGCCACCTGGGATCAAACCCTCGCGGCCGACCAGAAGGGCGGCTGTCTCGATCTCGCGGTCCGAGACGACCACGCCCAGGACTGGCTCTTCGCCTCCTGTGGAACCCTCGATCAGGCGACGGTCTACCGCCGGAAGATCGCCAACGGCACCACCTGGGAGCCCGTCCTCTCCCAGCCGGGGATGGGCCGAACCACCCTCGCCATCGCCCCATCGGCGCCGAACATCATCTACGCCCTGTCCGCATCCAACGATTCAGGCCCCAACGGTCTCTACGAGCAGGCCCTGCACGCGGTCTTCCGCTCCGCGGGCGGCGGCGCGGCGGGCACCTGGACCGTTCAGGTCGACAACACCGATCCCAACAGAATCAACACCCTGCTTCTGACCAACCCGGTGACATCGTCCTACACCGATTGTGGTTGGGCGACGTACGACCCCTGGGTTCCCATGGGTTGGTACTGCAACGTCATCGCCGTCGATCCGGTCGATCCGAACGTGGTTTGGGCCGCCGGGGTGGATCTCTTCCGTTCCGACAACGGCGGCCGGGACTGGGGCGTCGCCTCCTATTGGTGGGCGGCCGGCCAGGACCCCAGCTTCACTCACGCCGATCAGCATGCAATCGTCTTCCATCCCGACTTCGACGGGACCAACAACACCCGGATGTTCACCGCCGGCGACGGTGGGGTCTTCTCCACCGACAATCCGTACGGAGCGCTTGCCACCTCCGTCGCCGATCTCTGCGACCCCGCGGCTTCACGCGTCTATTTCCAGAGCTACAACAACAACATGGGGATCACGCAGTTCTACCACGGAACCCCGTACCCGGGGGGCGAGCGTTATATCGCCGGCACCCAGGACAACGGCACCCTTCTCGGTATCGATGCTCTCGGCCACGATGGCTGGAGCCACGTTCTGGGTGGTGACGGTGGCTACACGGCGGTGAACCCGATCTCGCCCAACGTGGTCTACGCCGAAAGCCAGCGCTTCGGTTTTGCCAAATCGACCGATGGTGGCCGAAACTACCTCGACGCCGTCAACGGGATCAACGATGGCGGGTTCCTCTTCATCACCCCGTTCACCATGGATCTCAACGAACCCGCGAGACTGTGGACCGGCGGCTATCGAATGTGGCGCACCGACGACGCAGCCGGACTCTGGAATCCGGCCAGCAGATATCCCCTCGGGCCGGGCCAGGTCAGCGCCATCGTCGTCGCACCCGGAAACTCCGAGCGTGTCATGGCAGGCACCACCCAAGGCGATGTCTACCGATCCGAGCACGGGACCCTGACGGGCGCCTCGACCATCTGGCAGTCAACCCGGCCGCGAGACGGTTTCGTCACCTCCCTTACCTTCGAACCGAACTCGCAGGATGTGGTCTACGCCACCTACGCCGGTTTCGGCGGCCATCATGTCTGGCGATCGCGGGACTACGGTCTGACATGGGAGTTCCTCGATGGGAACGGATCTGCGTCGCTTCCGGACATCCCGGTCCATTCGGTGGTCATTGATCCCGACAACATCAACCGGATCTACCTCGGGACCGATCTCGGCGTCTTCACTTCGGCGGACGGGGGTCACTCCTGGGCGGTGGAGAACACCGGCTTCGCCAACGCCGTGACCGAGTGGCTCGCCATCGGTGACGGACCCGACGAACGTCCGAGACTCTTCGCCTTTACCCACGGCCGTGGTGCGTGGAGGGTCGATCTCACGCCCGTCCGGTATGCGCCGAGGCAGTCGGGTGGGAGGGTGACTCCGTAGGTCGGATGCCGGAGGGTCGCTGAGCGCTCGCCTCGGAAACGCGATGGAAGCGGTGCGCAGGCACGCACATTGTTCGCGGCGAACAAATGTGGATGCCAGGCACCGAGCCCGCGTTCTCTCGAGGGATCGCGGTGTTGGCCTCGAACGGGGTGCCGTTTGTTGCATTGTTCGGCGGTGAACCTCCGAGCCTCGGCAGTATCCTGATTCCGAACAATGCAACGGGTGGCTCCCGCGGCCAATCGCGACAATCTACACCTCGTCGATATCGCGTGTGTGGTTTGCATTGCCGGCGGCCTCCTCCTTTTCTGGAGCAGCCGTTCTTCATCGCTCTTGCTAGTGGCCCTCGGCCAGTCGTGCCGCCACCACACGCCCGTTGCGGAAACGGCGGCAACGTCGAGGGTGTTCAACGCAGGCTACCCCGCGGTCGGTGATTCCAACGCCGCGACCACCTTCGAGACTTCTCGGTAACCGCCCTCACGGATGACATCGAGGGGCTTCCGATCGTCGAGGGCACGGATCGGCTTGCGCAACCAAACTGCGATATAGCCCGGGTCCATCACCCGCACGAGCCGTTCGACGATGGCCGAGAGCTCGACCAATCGTTCAGCGGCGTGCGAGCGACTCGGCGACCGCGTCAGAATCCCCGTTGGCCTACTCCGCCCGCTTCTTCGCGTAGCGAAAAAGCCCCGCGGCGTTTTCGGGCATCGGGCAGAGGCGCCGGTAGCGTTCGAGAATGTCTTCGCGGAGATTCTCGGCGCCGATTTCCTCCTTTTCGAGGACATCCAGGGAGGCGGCCAGGTCTTCGCGACTGCCACCGTCAGCGACAACCTTCTCGGCGAGGTCGGCCCACCGCAGGATCCGCTCTTCGAGCTCATCCAGGTGGCGGATGGGGTCGTCGAAGGCGCCGTAGTGGGTCAGCAGCAGTCGCTCGGGCTCGAGCCCACGGATCAAACTCAAGCTCTCCATCCAGGCTTTCACATCGATGTCCGGCGGCGGCATGGGCGGTGCGACGTGATCGGCGCCGGGGAAACGGATCCCACCCACATCGCCGGTCACGACATCGCCATCGACCTGCCAGGCGATGTGGTGAACGGCATGGCCGGGAGTGTGCCACGCCACGACCTCGAGATCGCCGACGGCGATGGTCTCGCCATGCCCGACGATCTTCAGCTGGCGAGAAGGCACGCCTTCGGTGTGCCCCCACAGAGGCTCGAGCATGTCGCCATAGAGCCGCTCGGCGCTGGGCAGGAGCTTGGCGCCGGGATCGATGAGGTGGGCCACACCCGCCGGATGCGCATAAACCAGGCAACCGGTTCGCCGCGCCAGCACGCCGGCGCCGCCCGAGTGATCGAGGTGAACGTGGGTGGCGAAGATCGCCGCCAGGTCTTCGACCACAAAGCCGAGCTCGGTCATGGCCGTTTCAACCGCCTCGACGGAGCTCGCCGGCCCACTTTCGAAGAGGACGAACCGGCCATCACCCGTGGGTACCGCAAAGGCTGCGATCACCTGGCTGAAACCCTGGAATCCGAGGTCGATGGTCGTGAGTTTTTTCATGGCGAGAGTCTACACGGTGCGATGTACACTCTTTCCATGGACCCACCCAACGCGCTCATCCAGGTCTTGACTTCACCGACGCCCGACGCGCTTTGGAATCTCCGGGCCGATCTCCTTGAGGAGGGCGTTGCTCCCGATGGTCCGATCTTCGAGATCATCTGCGAGTTCCGCACCTACCTCGACCGCTTCGCCACCTCGACCTCGTCGCGTGATCTCAATCACCTGGCTTCCAAACTCGATATCGGAGCCATCGGTGGGGTGGTCCTCGAGCAGCTCTTCGAGAGCCCCGACAGCAAGGAGCTGGCCATGCGGGTCCTCACCGGGGGCATCAGCGAAGGCCTCATGGTCCTCGCCTCGCGCCAGTATGTCCGCGCGGCCGAGGGCGAGTTGGCCGCTCTCTTTCGGGACACCGCGTGGACCCTCTATCATCGGTTGTGGCGGTGGACGACAGAGGCCAACCCGGAACTCGAGTCGTCCGAGAGGCGGCAGCTGCTCGACCGGATCACCGAACCGCTCCGAGATACGCAGGCCCCCAGCGCCATCAAGGCCATCCTGGCCGGCCGGCTCTACCAGGTCCTGCTGCTGGGGTCCTGGACAACGGCGTCATCGAGGCCATGAGCGTCGTCGCGGGTAGACTTGGAACGCGATGCCCGAAGTGAGAAAAAACCCGATGAAGCTCAAACCGCTGGATGGACTGACGTCCTATGCACACGCTGCCGTCCTTTCGCTCTGTGTCGGCTATTCGGTTTTGCTGGTCATTCATCGGCCGCCCCTCGCGGCCATGCTCGGTGGGGCCCTGCTGACAACCGCTCAGCGCGCAGAGTTCCTGCAGAGCTTGGGCCTCTGGACGGCGGCGACGGCGTGTCTCATGGCCGCAGGGCTGAGATGGTCCCGCCGAGCCGAGCGATGGCCCGCGACCCTCGGCGAGCTCGTCGCCGGCCTCTGGCCGCTGACCCTTCTACCGTTGGCGTTCTATGTCTTCGCCCCCGATGTGTGGTCGGTTTCGCCGGTCCTGCTCTACGCCATCACAACCGCTGTCTGCGCCATCTGCGTGACCCGAACAAAATTCCCGAAACCGAAGAAGAACCGGTCGCCGAATCCTCTCCTGACCCGGTATGGCCCATCGATGGTCCTCGCCGTCGCCATCGCCGCCTATGTGGTCTACGTGTCGACCCACACCATCTGGAACCACTGGTCCCTGGGAACCGCCGCCTTCGATCTCGGTATCCAGGAGAACGCACTCTGGAACACCGTCCACGGCGACATCTTCTACTCGCCGCTCATGGGCGGCCATCTCCTCGGGACCCACACCTTTCTGATCCTGCTCGTGGTGGCGCCGATCTATGCGCTGGCGCCGGCGACCGAAACTCTCCTCGTGCTTCAGGCGGTGGTCCTCGGGCTCGCCGCACTGCCCCTCTTCCACCTGGCGCGGGAGATCCTCGACAACAGGTTGCAGGCAGTGGTCATCGCACTGCTCTGGCTGGCCCACCCGGCGGTGGGGGGGGCGAACTTCTATGATTTCCACTTCATCGCCTTCGCACCCCTGTTTCTCTTCACCGCAGCCTATTTCTGGTGGCGCCGAAGGTGGCGTCCGTTCTGGGTCTCCATCGCCCTCCTGCTGACGGTCAAGGAAGAAATGGCGATCATCGTCGTTCTTCTCGGGATCGTGACTCTCATGGGCGGGAACCGGCGGCAGGGTTCCCAACTCGTGGCGCTGGGAGCGGTGACCTATCTCGTCCTGCAGCACCTCGTCATCCCCCACTATGCCGGCGGTGACCACTCCTACGCCTGGTACTACACCGACGTCATCCCGGCCGGCGAGGGTCCCCGGGGCCTCGTGACAACGGTGCTTCTCAACCCCATCTACGCCCTGAAATTCATTCTGACGGCACCCAAGGCACTCTTCGTCTTCCAGCTCTTCGCGCCGCTGGCGTTCCTGCCCTTTTTCACGGCCAGGGGCACGGTGCTGATCAGCTACGGCCTCGCCGCGACCCTCCTCGCGAGCCGTCCCCCGCTCCACCAGATCGGATTCCAGTACGCGCTCAGCCTCCTCGCTCTCGGGTTTGTCGGCGCCCTCCTCGCCCTGTCTCGCTGCACGGAGGAAGGACGCCGGCGAGCTCTCGCCGCCGCGGTGCTTCTCGCGGTGGTGACCTGTTTCCACTACGGGATGATCTGGCCCCGACACAACTTCAGAGGCGGCTTTCACACCATCGACTTCGACTATTCGGAACGCGATCGGGCGCAGTTGCAGGAACTGGGCGAACTGATCGAACAGATCCCCACAAGCGCATCGGTCCTGGCGAGTGAGACCCTGGTCCCGCATGTCTCGCAACGGAGGGTCGTCGAAACTGTCCGCCACGTCCACGACCGAAAGTTCTCGAGCTTCGATTTCATCCTGATCTTCAACGACGGTTCGGCCCAACGCCTTCGCGAGACCCCGTCCTTCCATGGGCTCCGTGGCTATGACATCGCCGAGCGGAGCGAGCACTTCATTCTCTTCAAGGCAAAGACGAACGAAAGCCAACCCTGAATACCGAGGTGAGGCCGATCGACCGAAATGGACAAGACAGCTCTGAATCGATTATGAATTATGAGTTATGAATTATGAACTTCGGACGGCCCGTGTCGGGACCAGCTTGATGATTCACCGGTCACGATTCAATACTCGGCAGGCGAAAGCCCACCCGGCAAATGAATGGCAACTTGAGGGTGCTGGCTTCCAGCGCTCCTCTTCCGAATCACCCAGGAGAGTCTTGCCTCGTACGCCAGTCCCGGCCCCTCCTCGAAAGGGGGTCCGAAATTCAAAATTCAAAATTCATAATTTGCGATGCTACCGGTATTTCTTGAGCAGTCCGGTGCTCTCGTTGAACGCCTCGATGCGCCTGTCCCACTCACGCCAGGCGCCAAACCGGCTCGTCCAGTAATCGTCGTCATACCACTGGGCATCGAGCTCCTCGACGGTCTTGCCCTGCTGCTCCACCCAGGTGAAGTACTTCAGATTGTGGAGCCGCTTGCGGTCCGGGTAGGAAAGCTCCAGAACATGGTCGATGGCGGCGCCCATGAGATGGCGCTCGTGGATGGCTTCGGCCCGCGCCGCGGTGAGGTCGCCGTGCTCCGCGTTCTCCTCCTCGAGGCGGGAGCCGTACATCTCCATGGAGTCGGTGGCAACCGTCAAGAGGACGTCATCGGCGCCCAGCTCGAAGTATTTGGCGGTTTTGACTGCCGTCAGCAGATTGGCGACGGACGAGATCCCGAGCAGGTCAAGACGACCGATGAGATCCCATTCGACCCCAATCGCCTCGAGATAGGCCTGACCCGCGGGCTCGTTGAAGACCCGCAACAGACGCATACAGGCCTCGTCGTCGATCCCCACCGCCACATCGGTGTTCTTCATATTGTGGATCCACGGAACGTGCTTGTCACCGATGCCCTCGATGCGGTGGGCGCCATATCCGTTGTAGAGCAGGGTCGGGCACTGGAGCGCCTCGGCCGCCACGACCTTGAGCCGCGGATAGACTTCCTTCAGATAGTCCGCAGACCCCAGCGTTCCCGCCGAGCCCTGGGTCAGGCAGACCCCGGCGACCCGCTGGCCCTCGGTCTTCACCTGGTTGAAAACCTCCTCCATGGCGGGACCCGTACAGGCGTAGTGCCAAACCGCGTTGCCGAATTCCTCGAACTGGTTGAGCACCACGATCTCGTCACCGCGTTCGGCCTTGAGAGCCTTGACCTTGTCGTAGATCTCCTGGGTCGCGAACCGCTCCCTCTGGACACGCGTCATGTAGACCACGTCCAGGTGGGGCATGTTCTCGGCTAGGT
>RCNG010002046.1_pt1 | contig 10054 bp, 10 predicted proteins | sample 2041371 | NCBI WGS metagenome assembly RCNG01 (sample SAMN09708227, study PRJNA481090) | Marine sediment metagenome, whole genome shotgun sequencing project. | biome: marine sediment; feature: ocean; material: sediment; isolation source: Sewage treatment plant 1 marine sediment (STP1) ...
GTAAAAGAAATAGATGAAATACATAAGAAAAGAAGAAAACTAAATTTACAGGGATAAATATTATGAATTGGGACTGGGATAAACTTAAGGCAAAGCAAAAGCGGAAGGAAGGGGAGGGAGGATTCGTTCCTCCGGATATAAGTGCAATTACGGAGAAATTTAAAAAGTTAAAACTGCCGGGCGGCCCTCTTATAATCCTTATTTTCATCGTATTATTTTTCAGCACATCTACATTCTATACCGTGGGTGTTGATGAAGTGGGTGTTGTTCAGCGGTTTGGGAAATATGTTCGAACCACTCAGCCCGGCCTTAATTTCAAACTGCCTTCAGGAATTGAAAAGGTGACTAAAGTCAAGGTTCGCCGGGTCTACAAAGAGGAATTCGGTTTCCGCACCATTCGGAGAGATTCCCAGACACGAGCTATATCCGGCGGTGAAAATACAAACATTACCCTCATGCTGACCGGAGATTTGAATGTGGCTCTTGTGCCCTGGATTGTCCAGTATCGGATAAAGGATCCTTACAAATTCCTGTTTAAAGTTCATGATGTCAGGAGACTGCTCATGGATATGTCCGAGGCGGCAATGCGTCTGGTGGTCGGCGATAGAAGTATCAATGAAGTTATCAGTAAGCGAGAAGAAATTGCAATTGAAGCCAGGAACGTCTTGCAGGCTGAGATGGATAGGGCACAATCCGGAATCAATATTATAACCATCGAAATGAAGAAAACCAATGTCCCCGGACCGGTGCAGCCGTCATTTAACGAAGTGAATCAGGCAACTCAGGAAAAGGAAAAAATGATCTATCAGGCCAAAGAGGATTATAACAAGGCCATCCCAACAGCCAGGGGCGAAGCTGAAAGGACCGTAAAAACCGCTGAAGGGTATGCTCTTGATCGGATAAACCGGGCCAAGGGTGATGCTGCAAGATTTAAGGCACTTTATGCCGAATATGCCAAGGCCAAGGACGTGACCAAACGGAGGCTTTATCTGGAATCTTTAAAAGATCTTCTTCCCAAACTCGGAGACAAATATATTATTGACGCAGATCAAAAAAGTCTTTTACCCTTACTTAATCTTGGTAAACAAAACGGTGCAAAGAAATGAAATCCAAAGGTATTATTTTAATTGTTGCAGTTGTGGTGATTCTTCTCGGTTATTCATCCGCATATATAGTGGATGAAACCGAACAGGTTGTTGTCACTCAGTTCGGCAAAGTTGTGGGTAAAACCAAGGTGGACTCCGGTCTTTACTTCAAGATCCCTTTTATCCAGCATACCACTTATTTTCCTAAGAATCTTTTGGAATGGGATGGTGATCCCGGCCAGATCCCTACGCTGGATAAAACCTATATCTGGGTTGACACATTTGCCAGATGGAGAATCGTGGATGCGATAAAATTCTTTCAGACGGTCAACAATACCACCAGCGCCCAGGGAAGGCTGGACGATATCATCGATCCTGCTGTTCGAAATTTGATAACTGAAAACAAACTAATCGAAACCGTTCGAAAGAGCAACCGGGAGCTGGACACCTATGAAACCGGACTTGAAGATATAAAAGAAAGACCATCCTACAAGATTAAAACCGGCAGGGAAGAAATCACCAACATGATAATGAAACAGGCCCAGCCCAAACTACAAAAATTCGGGATTGAGGTTGTCGATGTGAAGATAAAACGTATCAATTATGTGGAGCAGGTCAGGAACTCGGTGTATGGCCGCATGATTGCAGAGCGGAAACAGATTGCAGAAAAATTTCGATCTGAGGGCAAAGGTGAAGCCCGAAAGATATTGGGTGAAAAAGAAAGAGATTTGAAGAAAATTACTTCCGAGGCTTACAGAAAAGCTCAGGTAATAAAAGGTAAGGCCGATGCCGAATCAACAAAATTATATGCTGAAGCCTTTGGCGTGGACCCTGAATTTTATTCATTCACTCAGACGCTTGAATTATACAATTCAGCCCTTGATAAAGAGAGCTCCCTTGTGCTTTCAACCGACTCGGAGCTCTTTATATATTTAAAGGGGTATTCCGGTAAACCGTAAAGTAAAAAAAAAGCACCAAAACTTTCAAAAGCCACTCATTTTTGTTTGAGTTTGCCGATTGGTGCTTTTTTTTATGCACATAAAAGCGCGTCGCAGGTATAAATTTTACCTACCCTTTTTTCTCTGATGGCGTGTACGGGCTAAAAGCTTTCTGTGCTTGTGCTTTCTCATTTTTTTTCTTCGTTTTTTTACAACACTACCCAACAGATCACCTCCAATCATAATTTCTATTTAAAATTGAACTTAAATCCTTACATAAAAAATAACTGTATGTCCACATTTATTTTAATCAAGATCGGATTTTATGGAGAAAGTTGAAAAATTCAGTGCCGAGCAGATCGGAGTCGTTGACGGTTGTGTGGCAATGGCTGAGGAACTTGTAAGCAATTTCTATAAGATGTCTGCCAGTCAATGGTCCGCATCCTGCAAGTACGATATCAAAACAATGGTTGATCTTAGCCCTGAAGAGACAATTTTTGGCCCTTTTGCGCAAATCATCCGATATCAAGGACAGCGCAAAGATTCCTCCCTGGGTTCATCGACCTATGATTTTTACAAAATATGTCTTCAGGATCACACCATCCTTACAGTTCTGGGGAAAACGCCCGGAATGCAACTTTACCCTTTTATCCTCTACATCGTACTGCATGAATTAATTCATATTATAAGATTCAGTAAATTCCTTCAGAACTTTGATGCCTCACATGAAGAAATAACGGCGGAAGAGATACGAGTTCATGAAATAACCCGTCAAATTTCAAGTAACATCCGAATTCCAGGGCTTAAACAAGTATTTAAATTTTATGACAACTGGCGAATCCCATTTGATGATTTGCGAAATTTATAATAAATAAAAATACGGGTTACACCTTGACAACGCAAAATCATTGAATATATTAGGTCAGATTTAATTGATATAAAAAAATGTGGGGTTTTTTTTAGATATTTTTTAAAGCAGGGGGATTTTAAAAATGCCCATCTATGAATATGAATGTTCAAAATGTGGCAGAATTGATGAGGTCATCCAGAAGTTTTCCGATAAACCGCTTGCAAGGTGCAAGCATTGTTCAGGAAAACTTCATAAGCTTGTTTCCCACAGCAGCTTCCATCTCAAAGGAACCGGATGGTATGTAACCGACTATGCAAACACGTCCCGAAACTCTGCTACATCCCACCGTAAGGAAGGGAATGAAAAGAAATCCGTCACAAACAAATCAGAAAATAAATCCAAAGAATCTAACAAAACCACCGATAAAACCAGCTGAATTATTCAAAAGTCTCGTTTTGCTTTTTTGCGAAACGTAACATATTAAAAAGTAGAGGTTATAAACTATGCGTTTAAAAAAAGGAGAATTTGAAAAATGAAACTCAGACCGTTAAATGACCGAATTTTAGTGAAACGTGTTGAAGAAGAAGCAAAAACCAAGGGTGGAATTATTATTCCTGATACCGCCAAGGAAAAACCGGCAGAAGGAAAAGTTATTGCTGTTGGTAAGGGTGCGCTGAATCCCGAAGGTAAACGTGTCCCTCTTGAAGTCAAAAAAGGTGATCAGATTTTGTTCGGAAAATATGGTGGACAGGAGATAAAGGTTGAAGGTGAAGAATACATGATCATGAGTGAACAAGAAGTTCTCTGCATAATCGAATAATAAACATAGAAAACGGAGGATAGACCAAGATGGCTAAAGAAATAAAATACGGTATGAAAGCTCGAGAAGCCATGCTCAACGGAGTTAAAACTCTCGCTGATGCAGTAGTTGTTACTCTCGGCCCCAAAGGAAGAAATGTAGTTCTTGAAAAATCCTGGGGATCTCCCACGGTTACCAAAGACGGCGTAACCGTAGCAAAAGAAATTGAACTTAAAGACAAGTTTGAAAACATGGGCGCCCAGATGGTAAAAGAGGTTGCCAGCAAGACCAGTGATATGGCCGGTGACGGTACAACCACAGCTACAGTACTGGCAAGATCAATATATGAAGAAGGTCAGAAGCTTGTTGCGGCCGGCAACAACCCCATGGCTATCAAACGAGGCGTTGACAAGGCTGTTGAGGTTGCCGTCAAAGAACTGCACAGGATCAGCAAACCTACCAAAGACCAGCGTGAAATTGCTCAGGTGGGTACCATTTCTGCAAACAACGACGAAACCATAGGAAATATCATTGCCGAAGCAATGAACAAGGTGGGTAAAGAAGGTGTCATTACCGTTGAAGAAGCCAAGGTCATGGAAACCTCCCTTGAGGTTGTTGAAGGTATGCAGTTTGATCGCGGCTACCTTTCCCCATATTTTGTGACCGATGCTGAAAAGATGATTGTCTCATTAGAAGATCCTTATATTCTCATTAACGAAAAGAAGATCAGCAACATGAAAGATCTCCTTCCGATTCTTGAGCAGATCGCCAAGATGGGGAAACCACTTGTGATTATCGCAGAAGATGTGGAAGGGGAAGCGCTGGCAACCCTTGTTGTTAATAAACTGAGAGGCACACTTAACGTGGCTGCTGTCAAGGCTCCGGGTTTTGGTGATAGACGGAAAGCCATGCTTGAAGATATAGCGATACTGACCGGCGGTCAGGTTGTTTCAGAGGATCTTGGTATCAAGCTCGAGAATCTCGCACTTACAGACCTTGGCCAGGCCAAACGGATTAGCATTGACAAAGACAACACAACCATCGTTGACGGCGCAGGCACACGTGCTGCCCTGGAAGGCCGTGTCAAACAGATCCGCGCTCAAATCGATGAGACAACATCGGATTACGACCGTGAAAAACTCCAGGAGCGTTTGGCCAAGCTGATCGGTGGTGTTGCTGTCATTAACGTGGGGGCTGCAACAGAGATCGAGATGAAAGATAAAAAGGCCCGTGTTGAAGACGCATTGAACGCCACCCGGGCTGCGGTTGAAGAAGGTATCGTTCCCGGCGGCGGTGTTGCACTTGTCCGTTGCCTGGATGCTCTGGAAAAAATTAAAATCAAAGCCGATCAGAAACTGGGTGTAAAGGTTGTTATGCGGGCCATTGAAGAACCCCTTCGCCAAATTGTCAACAATGCCGGCTTTGAAGGGTCTGTTGTGATCGATAAAGTTAAAAACGGCGAAGGCGCTTTTGGTTTTAATGCTGAAGCCAACGTCTATGAAGATTTGATTAAAGCCGGTGTCATCGATCCGACCAAGGTGGTTCGTTACGCGCTGCAAAATGCAGGTAGCGTTGCATCCCTGATGCTGACCACCGAAGCCATGGTTGCTGAAACGCCTGAAGATAAGCCGGATATGATGCCGGGCGGCGGCGGCGGCATGGGCGGCGGCGGAATGGGCGGTATGGGCGGTATGGGCGGTATGATGTAGCCCTATGTAATTGACGATTGACAACAAAAAGATTGGTGAACAAAGCCCTTATGCTGATTATAGCATGAGGGCTTTTTTATTCTTATTCTTGACAAATAGCCAATGGACGGGTTATAAAATCGACTGAAAAAATGGTTGGTTAAACAACGGATTAAAATGGGAGAATCTGATGTATTGCAACAGAAAATTCCAGATGATAATTTGTCTGTCTGTTTTGACCGCAATGATTTTTTTTCCGGTTCGTATGTTTGCACAGGAAAATAAGGAGATTGTGGAACATGAAGCAGGCTTTTACTATACCGTTCAAAAGGGGGATACTCTCTGGGATCTTTCAGGTCGGTTTTTTGATTCACCGTGGCTATGGCCTAATGTGTGGAGCGAGAACAGTCAGATCTCCAATCCTCACTGGATTTATCCCGGTGAGCGTATCCGACTCTTTCATCAAAAAGGTATCGAGAGCTTTGTCGGAAAAACCGTGTCAAAAAGCGGAGCACTAAAAAAAGAACCACAAAAAGAGCCGCTGTATTATTACTATTCCCCTATTGACAGAATTGGATTCATCAGGAAAGATCCTGTGACTCCGTCAGGAGTCATTTTTAAAGTGAAAGATGATAAAGAAATGATCAGCGCGGGGGATCTGGTTTTTATCCGGGCAAAGGGGGATATGCCGCCCCTTGTGAAAGGGGGCAAATATATCGTATATAGAACTTCAAAGCCCATCGTTGACCAAAAAACAGAAGCACTCATCGGAACTCAGCACTATCTGACAGGTATAGTTGAAATTGCGAAAATTGAACCACGTTTCGCCGTAGCCAGGGTTATTCAGTCTTACCGTACCATTGAAGTGGGCAACCTTTTAATGCCGTACAAAAGGCGATCACCCAAAATTGAGCTGACTCAAAGCAAAAAAGAATTAGACGGTAAACTCATTATATTTGAAGAGTATGCTAATATCATTGGAGATAACGACGTTGCGTTCATCGATAAGGGTAGTAAAGACGATGTGAAACTCGGACAACAGTACAGTATATACCATCAAGAAAAGCAGCGGCTCGATACGGAGACCAAAGAAGATGTTCTCCTCACAAAAATTGTTTACGGCACGCTGCTTGTGCTTCATACCGAACAGACCACATCAACGGTTCTCATAACCAGGTCAGACCGGGGTATTAATCTGGGAGCTAAAATTTGCAGCCCCATTGAATAAAGGAGGACTGGTTGATGAAGCTGGGAAGATGGTTAATATGTTTACTGATGGTGTCACTTCCCCTGTCGGCTTCAGCCGAATTTTATAGATATATTGATAAAAAAGGTAACATTCACTACACAGACGATTTAAGCACAGTTCCTGAAAATCAACAGACCGATATGTATGAATACGGTGAATCTCAACGTAATGCGTATGATAATCCGAAGGATGAGCAAAGCGCGTTGAAATTACGGCCTTTATCTGAGGAGAACCAAGTTCATGGTCAAAATAAAGCAAATGATATTGCTGAAACAAAAAGACATCTTGACCGAAAAAAGCAGGAATTTGATAAAGAATATAAGGCGTTGATGCAAGAAAACGCCCAGATTACAAAAGACAATAAAAATCTAAGATCCAGAGCAGCGGCAAAGAAATATAATAAAGTAACATCGAAATTTAATGAGAAAATAGCGGATTACGAAACAAGAAAAAAGGTATTCGACGCTGAAGTTGAAGAATATAATGCCAGGGTTAAAAAAGAGTTTTTAAATAAATTAGAGAAAGAGAAAAGGTAATATTTTTCAAAGGTCTCAAGGCCCTTTTTCATGGTTCAAGTTATCTGCTTTTGATTTCTTCCTTTAACATGCAGCATGCAACTCTGTATTCCGGTGCGCCATCGGTGTTATAGCTTAGATTGCCGGGCTGAATGAGTTTGTTCATTACACATCCTTCAGGGATGTTAAGATTGAAAAGGTTGCTTTCGTTTATCTTCGGGGTGTCAAGAAGTAGGTTGCCTTTAAAAACCTTGCTGTGCAACGGAAAATCCTCACACAGGGGGCATTGGTAAACCCTGCCGTTTGGGAATATAAAATAATTTTCTGCAACCCGTGCGGCGCACTCGAAGGGTTCATCCGGGCTTAAAAAAACTTTTGGATAAGTCACCGTTATCCCGAGTCGTGCGATCTTTTGGGCCGCATCAGGGATGATTTTTAACCATTCATCTCGAGAAACCTGCAGTTTTTCCTGGCTGTTTTCGGCGGATTTTCCACGGATACCGATGACCTGTATGAAAAAACGGTCAACTCCCAAATTCTTCAAAAGTGGTGCCATCATATCAAGTTCGTGTAAATTCATTTGACTCACGGTGTAGATCAGGCTGGTGGTAAAACCTCTGGAAATCGCTTTTTTGATCCCGGCGATACAATTATCGTATGATCCCTTTCCCCGGATCATATCATTTGTTTTTCGAGTGGCACCGTCCAGACTGAAACTAAAATAATCAATTTCTTCGGGATCTACTTTAGAAAGAATCTCATGAAACAGGTATCCATTAGTATCCACGGTTATGGAGTTGTATCCGAGTGCTTTTGCTTTTTTTACGGCAAGTGACAGGTCAGGATGGAGTGTGGGCTCTCCCCCCAAGAAGATGACATTGGCGTTTTTGTTTTTTGAGACAAATACTTCAAGCCATGCTTCAATCGTCTCAAGGGGAAGCGTTTTTTTCCCATGCTGTTTCTTATTTATGTAGCAATGTTTACACTTGAGATTGCAATTGGTCAGAATATGAAAAAAAACATTGGTGGCGTTTTTTGAAAAGGCGACGGTTTTTTTCACTCTTCTTGGTTCCTAAGGTTTAAATTTTGTACTTTTTATGGCAAAAAAAGTGTGATTACACCACGAAGTACACGAAGAGTACGAAGATTAAATTTTTCATTCTTCTTTTTCTTCGTGATCTTCGTGGTAAAAATAAAATCCATCTTTTTTGGTATCGGCCTACCCGCTCGTGCCCCAGGCCGCCTCGCCTTGCTTAGCTGGCGGGCGAGTTTGCAATGGCAGGAGGGAGCTGCTTCCTTGAATAGTCAATAGTCAATTTTCAATGTTTTTCTGTTCCGGCTTGTCCGGTTTAGCGGTTTTCAAGGCAGTCTTTGGTTAGATTTTCATCGAATGCTACCGGATAGCAGCCGTCAAAACATGCCTTGCAAAAGTTGTTTTCCGGATGTTCAATACCGGTTGAACTGAGAAGACCTTCAAGGCTGAGGTAATAAAGCGAGTCCAGACCCAGAAAATCTTTAAGTTCTTCAATAGACATATTTGCTGCAATCAGTTCCCCCCTTGTGGAAAAATCTATACCGTAATGACACGGAAAACGATGGGGGGGACCGCTTACACGCAAATGTATCCGATTTACACCGAGTCCGCGAAGGGCTTTTACCCTGGTTTTAACCGTAGTCCCTCTGATAATCGAATCTTCGATGATGATAATATCTTTTCCTTTGAGAAGCTTTTTTACAGGATTTAACTTTACCCGGACTCCAAAATCACGCATGCTCTGGGTGGGTTGTATGAATGTCCTTCCCACGTAATGATTGCGGATCATGGCCATCTCAAAGGGGATACCGGAGGCTTCGGAATAGCCCAGAGCCGAGTAAGTCCCGGAGTCTGGAAAAGGCATTACCAGGTCGGCGTTCACAGGCGCTTCTTGAGCAAGACGCCGCCCATGTGCCTTCCGGGTTAAATAAACATTTTGTCCATATATGGTGCTGTCCGGTCTTGCAAAATAGATAAATTCGAAGATGCAAAAAGCTCGTTTGTCAGGCACAGGAGTTTTGATGCTGCGGACGCCGTCTTCACCAATAATAACAATTTCCCCTGGATCGAGCTCGCGTATAAGTTTCGCCTGGACCAGATCCAGTGCGCAGGTTTCGGAAGCCAGAATGTAACGACCATTGAGTTTGCCCAAACATAAAGGGCGAAAACCATATGGATCCTTAATTCCGACAACCTCTCCCTTGCTAGTCAGCATCACGAAAGAAAAGGCTCCTTTTAGTCGTGATACCGTTTCCATAAGGGCGCCTTCAAAACCCAATTTTAAACTTTTTACAAAAAAATGGAGGAAAATTTCGCTGTCCATGGTGGTCTGAAAAATTGAGCCGGTTTCCTCGAGCTCTTTTTTCAGATGATGCGCATTGACAAGATTGCCGTTATGAGCAATTGCGTATGCCTTCTTTTTGTAATGAACGACAAAAGGCTGAGCATTGACAAGTATGGAACTTCCCGTGGTGGAATAACGCACATGTCCGATGGCGCTTTGTCCATCTAAATGTTCCAGATGGGTCAAGTCAAAAACATCGGGTACAAGGCCCATCCCTTTGTGACCTATGATGTTATAGTCCCGGGAGACAGCAATCCCTGCACTCTCCTGTCCCCTGTGTTGAAGCGCATAGAGGCCGAAATAGGTCAGCTTCGCGGCCTCAAGGTGACCATGAATACCGAATAGTCCGCAGGACTCACGAGGTTTTTCAAAATAATCCATTTGATTCCTTAATTGTGGAAGTCATGTTTCTTGTATTAATTTTTCCCGCCACAAAGGCACCATGGCACGAAAAAAAGTAAAAATATTTTCTTTTAGTCTTGGTGGCTTTGTGGCAAATTTATTTTGGTTCCGGTTACCATTTTCAGGCGTTATACTCCTGAATAGTTTTAA
>RCNG010002047.1_pt1 | contig 10049 bp, 6 predicted proteins | sample 2041371 | NCBI WGS metagenome assembly RCNG01 (sample SAMN09708227, study PRJNA481090) | Marine sediment metagenome, whole genome shotgun sequencing project. | biome: marine sediment; feature: ocean; material: sediment; isolation source: Sewage treatment plant 1 marine sediment (STP1) ...
TCGTGGCCCGGGCGCCCAACCCGTTGGCCTCGGTCTGCGGCAGGGTCTGCGCCGCCCCGTGCGAGGACGCCTGCCGGCGGGGGTGGTTGGACGAACCGGTCACCATCCGGCCGCTCAAACGATTCGTGACCGAACGCCACGGCGCCGAATCCTCGCAGCCCGACTTCTTCCGTACCTTGCTCGGCAACGGTGCCGGTGGAACCGATGAAGACGCCAACGATCCGGGATGCCGGCGACTCTGGCATCTCTCCCAGCTCGCGGACACCCAGGAGAAAGCACCCGGAAAGGGCCGCAAGGTCGCAGTGGTCGGCAGCGGCCCGGCCGGCCTGGGTTGCGCCCACGATCTCGCTCTCCTCGGGTATGACGTCACCATCTTCGAAGCCCTTCCCGACACCGGCGGCATGCTGCGCTACGGCATCCCCGAGTACCGCCTGCCACGCGGGGTGATCGACCGCGAGGTGGCGGCCGTTGAACGACTCGGCGCCACCATCAAGACCGGGACGCCCCTGACCGCCGACTATGGTCTCGCCGAACTCCGCTCGGAAGGCTTCGAGGCCTTTTTCCTCTCGGTTGGCGCCATGCGCGGCCGCGATTTGAATATCCCCGGATCCGACAACGATGGCGTGGTCAAGGCTGTGGATTACCTCCTCAACCTCAACCGCGGCTACCGGGTTGATCTCGGTGAGCGCGTCATCGTCATCGGCGGCGGCGCGGTGGCCTTCGATGCGGCGCGAAGTGCGGTGCGCGAGTTCTACAACCCTATGGAAGAGATCGAGATGACCGCCGAGGCGACGGCGCACCAACCCGCGATGGACGCCGCCCGTGGTGCGTTGCGCGGCGGGGCCAAGGAGGTCCATGTCGCGTCGCTGGAGTCCCTCGAGGAGATGCCGGCGTCGCAGACCGTCCAGGGCAAAGAGGAACTCCACGAGGCCATGGTCGAGGGAGTTGAACTCCACCCCGCATGGGGACCCAAGAGGATCCTCGGCGATGGATCGGTCACGGGCGTCGAGTTTGTCGCGGTGACCCGTGTCTTCGATGAGGACGGCCGGTTCAACCCCATTTTCGACGAGACCAAGACCATGGTCATCGAAGCCGACTCGGTGATTCTCGCCATCGGCCAGCAACCCGATCTTTCTTTCCTCGGGGACGCTGACCACATCGAGCTGACCCGGGCGGGGACCCTCAAAATCGATCCGGAAACCCTCGCCACCACCGCGCCGGGTGTCTACGCCGGAGGCGACGCCGCCTTCGGGCCGAGGATCGCCATTGAGGCCGTGGCCAACGGCAAGCGGGCGGCGCAGTCGATCCATGCCCACCTTGCGGGCAGCGGCGCCGCACCGCGCCTCTTCGTCGAGATCGACAAAGTCGCCGCCGATGAGTACTCGATGCCCGCAGGCTACGAGCTGCGGACCCGGAAGACCGCGCCGACGGTGGATGTCGGCCGCCGTACCGGGATCACCGAGGTCGAAGGGGTCATGACCGAGGATCAGGCCCGCACCCAGGCCGAGCGCTGTCTCTCGTGCCACGTGGATACGATCTACGACCCGCATCGCTGCGTGTTGTGTAACCGCTGCGCCGATGTCTGTCCCGAGAAATGCCTCACTTTTGTGCCGCTCGAAAGGGTCGAGATGCCGCCCGAACAGCTCGAGGACGCCATCGCGAGCTATGGCCACGACGCCGAGCGACCCATGACGGTCCTGCTCAAGGACGACACCATCTGTATCCGCTGCGGTCTCTGCGCCGCGCGTTGCCCCACGGAGGCCATGACCATGGAACGCTTCAACTTCACCGAGTCGACGGAGTAGGAAATGGCGAGCTCAGACACCGTCAACGAAGGCATTCAGGTCCACACCGACCCGGGCGGCGAAACCCGCCGCGGATTCCTGGAACGACTGACAGCGGTGGCGGCGGCCGTCGGTGCCCTCATCGCGGGCTGGCCGCTCTTCCGCTCACTGGTACCGAATGTCCTCTATGAACCACCAAAAAAATTCCGCATCGGCTCTCCGGACGGCTTCCAGGAAGGGGTTACCTTTTTGGAGCAACACCGGATCTTCCTCTTCCGCGAGGGCTCGAACTTTCACGCGATCTCCGGGATCTGCACGCACCTCGGTTGCACCGTCAAGTTTTCTCCATTCCTGTCACCGACCGAGGAGACGGTTCGTCAATTCACCTTTCGTTCGTTGGGCGAGTTCCACTGCCCGTGCCACGGATCCAAGTTCCGCGGCGAGGGGACCAACTACGCGGGTCCGGCACCGCGACCGCTCCAGTGCTTCCACCTCGAATTGTCGCCGGCCGGCGGTGAGCTGGTGGTCGATGTGGCGACCGATGTCGACCGCGATTTCAGACTGGTGGTCTAGATGGGCTTTTCCAAGATCAACGACACCTGGCAGAAGCTGGTCTGGCCGTGGCGGCCGGAGTCGAACCGCGAGGCGGGCAGCGGCATCGTCGCCAATTTCCTCCTCCACTGGTTCCCAAATCGGGTGTCACTCCGGAGCCTCAAGTTCTCGACTTCGCTGTATCTCGGCACCATCACCTTTGTCGTCTTTCTGGTGTTGGTGGTGACCGGGGTGATATTGATGTTCCTCTACGTTCCATCGGTGGAACGCGCCTATTGGAGCATCAAAGACCTCGACTTCGCGGTCAGCTTCGGGTGGTTGCTGCGGAGGCTCCACCGGATCTCGGCCCACCTCATGGTGGCGCTGGTTTTTCTGCACATGTTCCGGGTCTTTCTCACCGGTTCGTATAAATCGGGTGAGATCGTCCGTTCGGCCCGGCCCTACAACTGGGTCATCGGGGTGACGCTCCTGGTGCTCACCCTCCTGTTGAGTTTCACCGGCTATCTCCTGCCGTGGGACCAGCTCGCCTTCTGGGCCATTACCGTGGGGACCAACATCGCGGCCAGTGTGCCCCTTGTCGGTGAAGCCACCCGGCAGTTTCTCCTCGGCGGCACCTTGATCGGCCAGCCGACCCTGATCCGGTTCTATGTAATGCACTGTGCACTGCTCCCCATCGCCCTCTTCGGCCTCGCGGTGTGGCACATGTGGCGAATCCGCAAGGATGGCGGCCTCGCCATCGTCGAGCAGGACCGCAAGGAAGCCCTCATCCGCGAGCCCGCCGAGCCGCGTAAGAGCAAGACCTACAGCGTCCTCGGAATCGCCAGCGGTACAACCGTCCAGGTCAACGATCCGACAACCCTCAATGAGGACAACTCACGGCCGTCGACGCCGTTTCTCACCGTCCGGATCCTGCTCATCACCCTGCTCACCGTGGCCCTTTCCATCGGTCTGTCGCTGATGGTGCAGGCGCCGCTGGAAGCGGCGGCCAACCCCGAGGTCACACCCAACCCCGCCAAGGCCCCCTGGTACTTCCTCGGGCTCCAGGAGATGGTCGGCTACTCCGCGCTCATGGGCGGGATCATCATCCCGACGCTGGTCGTATTCGGGCTGATGCTGATTCCCTTCCTCGATCGTGAGCAGAAGGGAATCGGCGTCTGGTTCACCGACTCATCGGGCCGGAATTGGGCCGTGGTCGGTTTCCTCTACGGGCTCATCACCACCGTCGGGTGTCTGGCGCTGGCGATCCTGATGCCCATGCGATCGATCTTCCCGGGAATCGAAAGTCAGGCCTTCTTCGATCTGGTCAACCCGGCGAGCTTTCTGCTGGTGCTCTTCGCGGCCCAGTACTTTGTCGTGTTGAAGAAGACCAAGTCCACACGCTACGCGGCAATCGCAACCTTCTGTGCCTTCATCATCGCGTTTGTTCTCCTGACCTACACGGGGACCGCCCTGCGCGGGCCGAACTGGGACTTCTACTGGCCGTGGCAGGCGTGGCCGGTTCATCCGATGTCGCTGTGAGGTAAGCCGATGATCAAGAAGATTTCTCAGCGCGAAATCCTGCTGGTACTCATCGCCGCCCTGGCGATCCTCGGTGTCGGCGTGGCCGCCATCGTTGTTGACACCGGACCGGATTGGAAATACTACCAATCGGAATTTCGCACAATCGTCGACGAGCTCATCGCCGATGTCGATCAATCGACATTCCCGTCCGGCATCCAACAGATCTGGGTAGAGAAGCTCGACCGGGTCGACCGGTGCAGCACATGCCATCTCGGCATCACCTGGAAGGGTCTCGAGGATGTGGAGCAACCGTGGTCAACTCACCCCATGCTCTCAATCTTCGACGACCACCCATTGGAAGACTTCGGTTGTACGGTGTGTCACGGCGGGCAGGGATTCGCCCTGACTGAGTACGACGCCCACGGCTTTGTCAAGCACTGGGAGATGCCGTTGCTGTCAGATATCGCCGCATCGGAGTACGAACCCAGGAACCCGCCACCGTTGTATGAGATCCAATGCAACTACTGCCACCGCTACGAGCGGTCAACCGCCGGAATGCCGTATATCAACCGCGCCAAGGAGTTCGTGCGGACCAAGGGCTGCAAGATCTGCCATGTCATCAACGGCGACGGCGGCAAACTCGGACCCGATCTGACCCACGAGGGCGACAAGCACGCCGAGGCCTTTGATTTTTCCAACCTGGTCTCCGAACAGATGACGGTCTTCAACTGGCACATCAAGCACTTCCAGTCACCACCGACGATCGTGCCGGGATCGATCATGCCTGAGATGAACTTCTCCTCATCAGACGCCCAGGCCCTCGCCATGCTGGCCATGAGCTGGCGCGACGACGAGGACCTTCCGCGGGCCTACCTCCCGGGAGTCGAGCTCTCAGACGAGATGACCCCCGAAGAGGTGGAGCGGGACCGGCGAATGCGAGAAGGCGACGGCGCCTTCTTCGTCCAACACAGCTGTTTTGTCTGCCACAGCATCAAGGCCTACGACATCAAATCGCCCACCGACAAGGGCCCGGATCTCTCCCTCGCCCCCGATGACGTCAGGGCGCGGTTCAACAAGACTGTCGAAGAATTCCTGTTTGATCCCACGGGCACCATGAAGATCATCCTCGACAGCCAGATCGTCCTCACCGACGAGGAGAAATGGGAGGCGATCGAAAAGATCATGAAGGCGTACGACATCGTCAAGAATAGAACCGAGGAAGCCGAGGCCGCTGCGGCCGATGGGTCATAAACCCACTGGAAGAAAGAGGAGGAATTGAATGAAGAATCGGAACATCCTACGAGCGATGATTGCGCTGCTCGTTATCGGGCTTTTCGTCGGGCTCGCGGCGTGTGGCAAGAAACCACCCCAACGTCGCGGTGCGCGCGCCGGGGGCGGCGGCACCTCGGACATCGCGAGCGCAGCGCTCGCCACCTTCGTGGCGCCCGGCGACCTTGACGAGTACTACCTGTTCTACTCTGGTGGCCACAGCGGCCAGATCTTTATCGCCGGAATCCCGTCGATGCGACACATCGCCACCATCCCGGTCTTCTCGCCCTACCCCGGTACCGGCTATGGGTTTGACGATGAGTCGAAGGAAATGCTTGGCGAATACACATGGGGCGACTCCCACCATCCCGGCTTTTCGGAAACCAACGGTGAGTACGACGGGCGCTGGCTTTTCATCAACGACAACGCCCAGGGCCGCCTTGCCCGGATCAACCTGAGGGACTTCAAGACCAAGCAGATCATCACCATCCCCAATATCTCGGCCAACCACGGCAGCTCCTTTGTCACTCCGAACTCGGAGTACGTGACGATGGCGACGCGCATGTCTGTACCGTTCCCAGAGGGGACCTATGCCGATGTCACCGAGTACGCAACCGAGTACCAAGGGATTGTCGCGGGTATCAAGATCGACCCCGACGACGGAAACCTCACCCTCGGCTGGGAGATATTGGTACCGCCATTCAATTATGATCTCGGCGATGCCGGGAAGGGCCCCTCGGACGGTTTCCTCTTCTGGACCTGCTACAACTCCGAGCGCGAGTTCATCGAAGGCGGCAAGCTCGAGGTGACTGCCTCCCAGAAGGACAAGGACTACATCTTGATGGTTGACTGGCGCGAAGCCGAGAAGGCGATCGCCGCCGGCAGCTTCAAGACCGTCAAGGGCGCGCCGGTGATCTTTCCGACCGAAACCGCCGGTGTGGCGTACTTCATCCCGCTCGCCAAGTCGCCGCACGGGGTCGACGTCTCCCCCAGCGGGAGATGGATCGTCGGTTCGGGCAAGCTGTCACCGACAACCACCGTCTTTGACATGGAAAAGATCAAAACGGCAATCGCTGCAAAGGACTTCGAGGAAACCATCGACGGCATCCCGGTGCTGACCTACAACTCGGTGCGCGAGGCCGAGATCCCGGTCGGCCTCGGTCCGCTCCACACCCAGTTCGACGGCAAGGGCTACGCCTACACCTCGCTCTTTGTCGAATCAGCAGTTGCCAAGTGGAAGCTGCCGCCGTATGAGGCCGGCGCCGACATGAATCAGTACGTGGTCGACAAGTTGCCTGTGGCCTACAACATCGGCCACCTTGTGGCGGCCGAAGGTGACTCCATGTCCCCCGACGGCAACTATCTGGTCGCCCTCAACAAGCTTTCCAAGGGCCGCCACCTATCGGTCGGTCCATCGATTCCGGAGTCGGCACAGCTGATCGACATCACCGGCGACAAGATGAAGTTGCTCTATGACGCTTTCACCGAGCCGGAACCGCACTATGCGCTGATCATCAAGGCCGACAAGCTCGACCCGATCGAGGTCTACAAGAAGGACGATCCCGAGTGGCCGCAGAATCCCAACGCCATCTGGACCACCGAGGACGCCAGAATCGAGCGTCGCGGCAACACTGTCGAGGTGTGGATGATGGCGGTTCGGTCTTTCTTTTCGCCTGATGTCATTCGGGTCAAACGGGGTGACAAGGTCATCGTCCACGTGACCAATATCGAGCAGACCCGGGACGAGCTCCACGGATTTGCCATCAACGAGTACAACATCAACCTGGTGATCGATCCCGGCGAAACCAAGACGGTGACCTTCACCGCCGACAAACCGGGAGTCTACGCCTACTACTGCACCAATTTCTGTAGCGCACTGCACCAGGAAATGCAGGGCTACTTCCTGGTGAAGTAAACCTACATCTGGCGGGGTCCCGGCTGTCGAGCACTTGGCGACCGGGACCCGGTTTTCGAGGTGAATATGTCGGGTTTTTTTGAACGCCTCACAGAATCGCTCGATCGACCGCTTGTCGGTCGCAGCAAACTCGCGGTCTTCGCAGCCGCTCTGGTTCTGATCCCGACCTTCTTCGTCCCGCTGTGGCACATGACCTTCGTGGCGCAGCAGTATCCCGAAGGTCTCAATCTTTATGTCTACTCTCACAATTTAGTGGGGGGTGACGACGGCAATGATCTCACTGAGATCAATGTCCTCAACCACTACATCGGCATGTCCGAGCTCAGGCCCGCCGACTTCACCGAGCTCAAGTGGATCCCGCTGGTGATCGGGCTGATCGGCATCCTGACCCTCAGGGCCGCCGCCATCGGGACCTTGCGTTCGCTGGTAGACGTCGTCATGGTGTCCGTCTATTTCGGCGGATTTTCGATCTGGAGCTTCTGGTACAAGCTCAATTACTACGGAGCGAACCTCGATCCTCGCGCATCGGTCCACGTCGATCCGTTCATGCCGCCGATGTTCGGATACAAACTTGTAGGCCAGTTTGACGTGTGGTCGTACCCCGCTTTTGGAACATATCTATTCCTCGTGTTCGGGGCGCTGATGCTCCTGGGATTCTGGCTGACCTGGCGGGATTCAGGCCCTGAGCTGCGTACGATGAAGAAAGAGGAGAAATTTTGAAAAAGCTCGCCATGTTGATTTTCGTTTCGGCGTTTGTATTCGGATGCGGCGGTGCCGCGGATGAGGCAACGTATGAAGCCGAGGCGCCGGCCGCCGAGCCGGTGCTGCTCGAGGTCGAGGCGCCGCCGGCTCTCGATGTTCCCGAGCCCAAAGAGGTGACCGGGGAGGACGACTGGGAGGTCAAAGTCCACAATAAAAATATCGAGGTCGTTCAGGTCATCAACATCATCCAACCGATCGCGGCCTACATCACCGTCGGTTTCGAACAGTACGGCTCGAGCTTCAGTGAGACCCTCCACGAGGAGTGGGCCGACACCCAGGTCCAACTGACCCAGGCCACCACCCTCTATGGCTCCTGTCAGGAGCGGATGGCCAACGGCGAGTTCGACAAACAGCTCTTTTTGGATCTTGAGGAGGTGTGGCAGGGACTGGTCAAGACCGGTGTTGCCGGGGTTCGCACCAAGCAGATGGTGGATAGCGAGCTCGCACGGCTGAAGGGCTAGTTCTCGTCCGGAATTTTCGGATAGGAACGGGCTGGAACTAGTAGATCGCAACCCGGAATGAGACCGCCCGGCGCGGGCTGTGACCCGCGACGGGCGTGGTTTTCCCAATCCCGGCACCAACCTGGGTCAGCCCGCGTCATATCCTATCCACTTCGTTCAGGTGGTGACAACCGTGCTGCTGAGGATGCTCGTACTCGAGCCAGGAGCGTGCCTGGCACGCACTTGGGCGATTGGCGTATCGTATTGATAGGCTTCGAGTTCGGTGCGTTGCTATAGCGATGAGGTCCCAGATCCAAGTGCGCTGCCTGGCATCCTCCTGGCTACCCGAACCCAAAAATCACCCAAACCTGAACGAAGGGGATCGGTATGGCCCGCGTTTCTCACCGGGTTTCGTGGCGAGGGCGGCGAAGCGCAAGTTTCCGTTGGGTTTGTCGTGAATTGGGCGACAAAGGCATAGTTGCGCTATGTTAAGGAGCACGATTTGCGACAAGCACAACGGGACGCCGCGATTCGCCGCCCGCAGTAGACACTCGGTGAGAAGTGCGGGTTAGCATGTCTGCCACCACCTTGGAGGTGGGTGCATCGATGATGATGTCGAAAACCTTGACGGTGCTCCTTCTGGGCCTGGTCGCGGTGCCTCTGTGTCACGGTGAGATTCACGTCGTGGGTGACGGTGAGTCGATCTCCACAGCTCTCAAATCCGTCTCGCCGGGCGACACCGTTCGGTTGACCGGATCCGACTACGCCGAAAACGTGGTGATTGACGTCCCCGTCACCCTCATCAGTGACGGCGCCGTGACCATCCGAGGTGGTTACGAGGGCCACGTGGTTCACATCACCGCGCCTGGCACGGTCATTGAGGGCCTGCACATCAGCGAGGCCGGCCCGCATCTGACCAAGGACATGGCAGTTGTCCTCATCGAGGCCGACGACGTCACGATTCGCAACTGCACCATCACCGAGCCACTGCACGGGATCTACGTCAAGGGCGGGAACCGGGTCAAGATCCTCGGCAACATCATCGAGGGCCGGCTGGATCTCATCGAATCGGATCGCGGCAACGGCATCCACCTCTGGAACTCCGCCGGAAACACCGTCGCGGGCAACGAGATCTTCAACGTCCGAGACGGGATCTACTTCTCCTTCGCCAACGACACCGAGATCACCGGCAACCACATCCACAACGTCCGCTATGGGCTCCACTACATGTACTCCAACAACAACACTTTTAAGGAGAATCTCTTCGAGAACAACGTCGCGGGTGCGGCGCTGATGTACTCCGAGGACATCGTCTTCGAACGCAACACCTTCGCCCGGTGCCGTGGGTTTCGGGCCTACGGCATCCTGTTGCAGTCCATGGCGAGGGTGACGGCTCGGGCAAACCTCATACTCGACAACAGCCGCGGGATCTTCATGAACAACACCAACGCAAGCACCTTAGTCGGAAACGACGTGGTCGACAACGACCTGGCGGTACAGCTCAACGGCGGCTGTGACGAGAACATTTTCTACGACAACAACTTCATCAACAATCTCTCGGAGCTGCTGCTCGACGTCAGCGACCGCGAAACCCGCTGGGCAAACGATGAGAACGGCAACTACTGGTCACGGTACCGGGGGTACGATCTCGATCGTGACGGCATCGGGGACACCAGCTTTGTGATCCAGAACGTCTTTCAGATCCTCGAGTCCGATGTGCCGGAGGTCAGGTTCTATCTCCTCAGTCCGGCCGCCGAGCTGCTCAGAGCGGCCGAGGAAACGCTGCCGATCCTCAGACTCGGTGACGCCGAGGATCCCCTGCCGCTG
>RCNG010002048.1_pt1 | contig 10048 bp, 11 predicted proteins | sample 2041371 | NCBI WGS metagenome assembly RCNG01 (sample SAMN09708227, study PRJNA481090) | Marine sediment metagenome, whole genome shotgun sequencing project. | biome: marine sediment; feature: ocean; material: sediment; isolation source: Sewage treatment plant 1 marine sediment (STP1) ...
TACTCCAGTGCTACCGGATCAGGCTCGGAATAGGGTGGGAGCCACCAGTGGGAGAGGTTTTCCGGCCGGTCGATCCGGCGGGTCGGTCCGGTCGAGACCATGGTGTTGCCGGTGATGCTGTGGCCCTGGTTGGGGTTGTTGTCGATATAGAGCCCGAGCGCCGCCCGGCGGTTGTCGACGGCGATGTTGTCGCTGATGGTGCAGTTGAAGTTGTTTGGCAGGAAGATGCCGTGGCCGTTGCTGCCGTAAATTGTGTTGTCGGTGATGACGGTGTCGTGGAAGTCCTCGAGGAACTCGGGCCAGATCCCGTGACCCAGGGGCCACAACATCAGTGCCAGGTCAGACGATTCAGACGATCTTGTGATAGGGTGAGTTTCGAAGGCCCACTGAATGCCGAGAGCACCACGGATTCTGATCGAAGGCGGTCTGTACCACGTGTACAACCGATTTGCGCGGGGGGAGGAGGTTTTCGCCGACCCGGAAGAGGCGATAGTGTTCCTCGATCTCCTGAGGGGACTCAAGCAGCGGGACGATCTCCATGTGTTGGCATGGTGTCTCCTTTCGAATCATTTCCACCTTGCCGTTCGGACGTCTGCGGTGCCGGTGTCGCGCACGATGCGAACCCTCCAAGGAGGTTTCGCCAAGGCGTTCAACCGGCGGTGGAAGAGATCTGGGCCGCTTTGGCAGAGCAGATACCAGACGCGCTTGGTGGACAGTCAACGGTACTTCGAGCAGCTGGTCTTCTACATTCACTTGAATCCGGTTCGCGCTGGATTGGTCGACGATCCGATCGAGTACGTTTTTTGTGGCCATCGTGAGCTACTGGGGAAGGTGCATGATCCATTGCTCGATGTTGACGACGCACTTCTGAGCTTTGGCACCACCACAAAGAGCGCACGACGAACGTACTTGAAAAGGTTGAACGCTGCGCTTGCGGAGGAAGAGCGGGCGGAGGTTGCGGAACGAATGCCGTGGTGGACGCCGGAAAGAGAACTCAAGCCGGCGGTTGGCCGAGCGTACGTGGATACACTGGGTCGGAGTACGGGGCTCGAAAGGGAGCGACTGGACGCTGCCGAGTTTGTTGAGTTGGCTTGCACCGGTCTCGGGATCGCTATGGAGTCGTTGACCGGCAGAATCAAAGATCGGAAGACGACGACATTGCGTCAGCTCGTCGCGACGGTTGGGATTGAGAGGTGGGACCAGCAGGCCGGGAGGCTCGGGAGCATTCTCGGCAAACACCCGGACGTGGTGAGCCGTTGGGCACGTGCTGGCGCGGAGAGGAGATCATCGGATCAGGATTTCGCAGAAGCGCTAGATCGCCTTGATGCCACTCTTGCGGAGTCGTGCCACCGCGGAGTCAAGATCGTCTGAATCGTCTGACCTGGCACCGGTACACCGGTAAAAAGCAGAAACGAGAGCACCATGAGTAATCTTGACACGAACAGTCATTCCGAAGGGCCCCCTCCCCCAACCTCAGTGCGCAAAGCTATCATTCTGGCTGCCGGCTCCGGAAACCGCCTGCGCCCCTTCACTGACGATGTGCCCAAATGCCTCGCGCCTGTAAATGGTGTACCGATCATTGTCAATGCGCTTACTCACCTGTGTGACTCGGGGATACAGGAAGCTGTGATCGTTGTGGGGCATCTCAAAGAACACATCTACGACAAGATCGGGAATTCCTTCAATGGGATGAAGATTTCTTACATTGAATCCGATTGCTACGAGACAACGAATAACATCTATTCCCTCTGGCTTGCCCGGGAGCATCTGACCGAGGACGTTGTGCTGCTGGAAGCGGATGTGTTCTTTGAACGGTTGCTGCTTGATCGGTTGTTTTCATATGAAAGCCATAATATTGCGGCTGTCGCCGCGCACCAGTCCTGGATGACCGGTACGGTTGTCAGTCTCGACAAAGATGGAAATGTACAAGCATTGCTGGAGACAAGTCTCCAAGCCCCAGGATTCGACTACTCCAAGGTTTTCAAGACCATCAACATCTACCTGCTTCGCCGTGATTTCCTGCGCGAACATCTCGTGCCTCGCCTAGATGCCCGCATCAGCATCGGTGACGTTAACCAGTACTACGAAGTCGTCTTCCATGCGTCTGCCTATGGTGGGCCGCACGATCTTGCAGCACTTGTGTGCGATGACATTAAGTGGTTCGAGATCGACGATGAAAACGACAGGGTGAATGCGGAGTACTTGTTCGCATCACCGGATGAACGGTTTAGGATTGTCTCCCGCGAGCATGGGAGCTACTGGCGCTATGGATTCACCGATCATACGTACCTCTATAATCTCTACTTCCCCCCTGAAGGGGTCTTTACTCACATGAGAGATAATGCGTATGACTTGATAGAGAGCTATCCGGTAGGGCAGGATGGTCTGGCCAGCCTTGTGGGCCTTTTGGTTAATCAGCCAGCCCAACGGATCGTTGTGGGCAATGGTGCTGCCGAACTCATCAAGATCATCTCGGGACACTTGTTTAATCAACTCATAATTCCGGTGCCGTCCTTCAATGAGTACGCGAACGCAGCGCCCGAAGGGAAAGTCACCAGCTTCGCCCTAAACCCACCTTCATTCGAACTGGACGTGGATGAGTTTGTCGCGGAAGCCCTTCGGTGCAAAGCTGACGTGGCGGTCGTGGTATCGCCAAACAATCCGACCTCTTTACCGGTTCCAAAGCCTGACCTCGTGCGTCTCGCGAAAAAGCTAGCCAGTCAGGACTGTACCCTCATCGTGGACGAATCCTTCATTGATTTCGAGGAGGAGCGCGATCAGTTCACCATGGAGAACGAGCTTGAAGAACACGAGAATCTCGCGATTCTCAAGAGCATGAGTAAGGCTTATGGCATCTGCGGATTGCGGCTCGGCTACTTGCTTACCGCGAATCAGGATCTGGCCGCAGCAGTGCGGAAGGAAGTGCCCATTTGGAATGTCAACGGCTTTGCCGAGGCTTTTCTGAGACTTCTCCCTCGTTATCGTCGGGAGTTCGAGGAAAGCTGCCGGAAGGTGCGGAGTGATCGTGATGACCTTTACCAGGGCCTGGCTTCGATCCCGGGGATGATTGTCTATGAACCATCTGCCAATTTTGTCTTCTGCCGTCTCCCTGATGAGTCCTTATCCGGCCCCGAAGTAACCCGCAAGCTGTTCATAGAACACAACATCTACACCAAACACTGTGCAGAGAAGCCGCTTCCGGCGGCCGACCGCTACCTTCGTATCGCCAGTCGCACAAAGCCCGAAAATCGCAAATTTGTCGAGGCACTGCAGAGCGTGATTACCGGAAGGCAATCCTAGGATGAGCGACAGGCCGACCATCCTATCTTTCGTAAAGGACATCCCGAACATCATAACCCTGTTGGGATTAAGCTGTGGGGTTCTTGGTATACACTTCGCGCTTCTGGAGAATTTTCCGGCAGCCGTAATCGCAATGCTCTGGGCCGTTGCGTTCGATTGGCTCGATGGCCCCACCGCGCGCCGAATACCGGGGAGAAGCGACGTTCAGAAATCCATCGGTGCCAAAATGGATTCTCTGGTGGATATCGTCAGCCTGGCGATCTGCCCGGCTATCATTTTGCTGAGCTACGGGGAGTTCAGTGCATGGTTCTTTCCGGGAGCACTGGCCATCGTCATGGCAGGCGTCGTCCGGCTTGCTTACTTTGACGTCTTCGGCGTCGATGACGACGGCACCATTGCGGGGCTATCGCTGGACATCACAGCTCTCGTGGTGGCATTTGTGTTCCTGTTGGACGGAGTACTGAGCCACAATTCCTTTGCAGCTCTCCTCTACACCACAATAGCGGTCTTGTCGCTCCTGAACGTCGCGCCCTTCCGAATGCCTAAGATGGTGGGGTGCTGGTATTACGTTATCACAGCCTACGTTTTGATTCTGACGGCTGTGTACTCCTATATTCTGTGGGCCGATTAGTCCGGTAGCCTATTTCCGCGATTCTCCCGGAATCCCCGTAAATCACGATGCCCCCTCTGCAAGCTGAGGTCATGGGTTCCTAATCCACAAGGCGCAGCCTAAAAAAGTGATTCTGTAGCAGGGGCCACGAGATGTTGAGTTGGCAGAGCACTCGCGGCAAAGCCCAGAAGCTAAGCGGAGTGGTTCCTCTGAGCGCCCACCATGTCAAGGAGCCAAGCAGAATAGACTCCCTGGGCAGAAACGGCAGCCACTTGCGACGCAGATCAACCAGACCCTCTGCAGTCACCATGCTGGTGTAACCATAGTTCCGCCGGACTTCCACCCTAAATGGACCCGCGTCCTCGAACAACTGATGGTACAGGCTCACGCTTCTGTAAACTGCCTGATACTCACCCTTGGCCAAAGATACCCCCTGTCGCACAGTCGACTCTCGGAGGATGATCGAACCTCCTTCGACAAGGCGACTTTTCAAAGAGTTGAGTAGAGCCATAACGTCGATGTCATTCAGATACATGCACAGACCACCCAGGAAGATCAGGTCGAAGGATCCTTCTGGAAGGTCATTTCGACCGTCGCCTTCGAAAATCTCAACATTGGGCAGACAAGCTACCCTTTTCCTGGCAGCCTCCACCATCAGGGGGCTTTGCTCGATCCCTATGACAGAGTCATAGCGCTTGGCGAATATCTCGTCCCAGGCTCCCGCACCACAACCAACATCAAGCACTCGACCCGAAGCACATACCTCGTCGAGCCAATCACTGATAGCTCGTATCTCTTTGCGCAGTCGATATCGGGCTGCACTGCCCGGCAAATTGTGCTCATGGGCCATCATGCTGACAGTGGCTGCTGTGCCACCCCCAGCGCCATTGAAATAGCGCTTGACGGTTGAATCGTCGATTCGTTGTTCGGTGGAGTGGTCGCGTTTCATCGGCAGCTGCTTTTTAAAGAGCCCATCGTACTGATGGGGATTGTTGAAGAGTTCACGGATAAAACAAATAAGCGGTCAAATTAAAGACCGGTAAGGAAGGTTATCATGGGTGCCACCCTTCGCAATCACTCATTGTTGCTTTCTGAGGTCTCCTGAGTAGAATCGTTGTGTCCCGTCCGCGCTTGGGAGGAATCCCATGGCGCGCAAGCCCCGCCTCTTTGTTCCAGAAGCCAAGTATCACATCTACTGCCGCGTGGCTCGCGGTGAGTTTGTCTTTGACGACCCGTACGAGGCCGAGGAGCTCGTCAACAAGGTGCGGGAGATCCGCATCCGTGCCGGTCAGACGATTCCGACGATTCGATGGCAAGGTAATTATACAAGTGCCAGGCCCGTAGTTCCGTAGTTACGATTTGACAACTACGGAAATACGGACCTGGCACGCATGGGAACGACCGCCGGGGACTCCGGCCTCTCACTCGAACTGCCGAAAGACCTGAAGGAAGCAACCTCTCCGGTGCCGGCGGATGCCAAAAAGATGATCGATCGATCCGAAGCATTCACGACGAAAACGGGTGGATCCCGATAGAATGGCGATAACGGGGGCATCCTCATGCGGAGCCAACGACTCTCCATCCGGACGCGCCTGCGCGGTGTGATCAATCGAGCTGCGGCGGTGAATCGGAATCGGTGCCGTAGGGGCCTACGTGGCCAGCCGAGCCGCTGCCGAGCGCAAGGCCTCGGCAATGTTCTCGAGATCGTCCGGATGCTTGGAGACCACGGCAAACAGCTCGGCAGGGGTGACCTCATCGTAGTGGTGGGTGAGACGGTTGCGATAGCCGGCCATCTTGACGAATCGAACGGCGAGGGAGGGGTCGTTGACCAGGCCATGGTCGGCCGCGCGTCGGGCGACCTCGCGGTACTCGAGGCTGCCAACGCCGTGACCCTTCGCGAGCAGATGCCGGGCCACGTCGAACAACGCCTCGAGGCCGCGGCGCAGCGCTGCGTCCGCCGCCAGGATGTTGCGCCGGTCGGACGTGAACTCGTCAAGATTCGTGTGTGGAAGCGACCGGAGATCGTCCAGACTCTGTTTGACGAGCAACAGGCGGTCGCGCACGACCTTGAGGTCGATCTCACCGGGCGTCATGAGGTCGAGACTCCGAACATGTCGATCTCCAGCTGACGCTGAAAGGGAAGTAGATCCGCCGCCCGGCGCATGACCCCAAGCTCTTTTTCGTCGGCGGCCGTGCTGTCGCTGACGGCTATGCGCTCGCCCTGGATGGCGGCGAACTGGAACAGCGGATCCACCCGATCCAGGGGCACGAGATCCACGCGCAGCGGAGCGAACAGATCCTCCAGGGCTGCCTGCAACGAGCCCAGCCGGGCGGCGGCAATGGCTCCTCTGCGCCCGAAGAACCCGACGTCGAGATCGGAGCCGGCGCCATCTATGTTTTCCCCCCGAACCCGCCGCACGCCGTCTTCTATACGAGATCCGAACAGGTAAATCGCCAACAGGCCATATTCGGCGAAGATGTCGTGAAGTCGAGCTTCTCGGTCCATGCACCGAGTATAACGCCCGTCGCCGGCCAGATCACACTCGGCAGGTTGTCGCGGGTAAGGAGTTTGTTTCTCCTGATGTCCATTGCTCGATTGTGCGGGTGACGAATAGTGGTATAAGTTATCGCAGAACGAAACGGTGCATAGCGCGAGCGCGGGAGGAAGATGATGGCGGATTCGGAGTCTGTGATCCACGGCGCCGAAGGCAATAGCCGACGTCGGTTCCTCAACTGGTTCCTCGGAACATCCATCGGCGGACTGGTTTTGCTGATCGTCTATCCGGTGCTCCGATTCGTGAGCCCGCCCGACATGCCCGAGGCCGCCACCAATCAGGTGGAGGCCGGTCTCACCAACGACCCGGATCTGGTGGAAAATGACTTCAAGATCGTGCGCTTCGGCGCCGATCCGGTCATCCTCATTCGAACGCCGGACGGTGAGTTCCGGGCGTTCTCCGCGGTCTGCACCCACCTCGCGTGCATCGTCGAGTACCAGGAAAACCACGGGCGCATCTGGTGCAACTGCCACAACGGTGAGTATGACCTTCATGGCATCAACATCGGCGGTCCTCCCCCAAAACCCCTGGAGTCGTTCGACGTCAACCTGGTCGCGAATGGGCCCGGCCGGCCCGAGACCATCGTCATCTCGAGGGCATGAGTCATGAGTGAACGAATTACCAGGGTGTACGAGTGGTTTGACGAAAGGCTCAATATCTCCTCGGTTGTCGATGCCGCCCTTCACAAGGAGGTGCCGGTCCATCGGGCCTCGGTCATCTATTACCTCGGCGGTATGACCCTGTTCTTCTTCATGGTCCAGGTCGTGACGGGGATCTTGCTGATGCTTTATTACAGGCCGTCGGCGGAGGCGGCCTTCGAGTCGGTGGAGTTCATCATGACGAGCGTACCGTTCGGGTGGTTGATCCGCTCCATCCACTCGTGGTCGGCCAATCTGATGGTCTTCTTTGCGTTCGTCCATCTCGCGACCGTGTTCTTCGCCCAGGCCTACCGGCCGCCCCGGGAGCTGACGTGGGTTACCGGGTGCATGCTCCTGTTCCTCGCCATGGGCTTCGGGTTCTCCGGCTACCTCTTGCCGTGGAATCAGCTATCGTTCTTCGCGACCAAGGTCGGAACCGACATCGCGGGCGTGGTGCCGGTGGTCGGGGAGTGGATGCTTCGCTTTCTCCGTGGCGGCGACCGGATCACCGGAGGAACCCTGTCGCGATTCTACGGTTGGCACGTCGCTATTCTGCCGGCGCTCACCGGGCTCGTCCTCGGTATCCATCTGTTGCTCGTACAACTGCAGGGGATGAGCACCCCTCCACCTCTCGAAGAAGAGGCGAGCCGGCGCCGACCCATGCGGTTCTTCCCCCACTTCGTTCTTCGGGACCTGTTTGGTTGGACCCTCGCTCTCGGCGTCCTGGCTGCGCTGGCCGCCCTGTTCCCGTGGGAGCTCGGCCAGAAGGCCGATCCATTCATGCCGGCATACGAGGGCATCCGGCCCGAGTGGTATTTCATGTTCATGTTCCAGACCCTGAAGCTCATTCCGGGCGGCGAGATCCTGGGGATCGAGTACGAGGTGATCCCGATCGTCGGGTTCGGCCTCGGTGGTCTCCTGCTGGTGCTGGTGCCGTTTCTGGACCGTGGTCCGGCGCAGGGCTGGAAAGCCCGGGTGTTCTCCATCATCGGGGCGATCACCGTGGTGTTTATTGTCGGCATGACGGCGTGGGCATATGCCTCAGCGGTCCCGATCCTGATTGCCTTTGGCGCCCTCGGGTTGATGGCCGTGCTGGCATGGGTGACGCGACACGGAAATCGGGGAGACTGAGATGCGAGAGCTGAAAATCTCCGTTGTGGTGTTCGCGCTGCTCTTCGTCGCCGATGCGTCACGAGCGGCTGAAACGACTTCGTGCATCTCGTGTCACGGAGACGGGGACTACTTCGAGGGCGAGCTCTTCGAGATCGTCGAGGGTTGGCGGGAAGGCGTTCACGCCGACGTGGATCTCGGCTGCCACGACTGCCACGGCGGCAACCCCGATCCGGTGTTTGCCGACGACCCGGAAGGGGCGATGGATCCTGACTTCAGGGAGAATCCCTATCTCGGGGCGCCCGATAGGCCCGGCACCCCATCCTTTTGCGGCCGCTGCCACTCCGATCCGATGTTCATGAAGAGGTTCAACCCGGGAGCGCGGGTGGACCAGGAATCAGAGTACTGGACGAGTAACCACGGACGGGCGCTGCGCGACGGCAATACAAAAGTGGCGACCTGCGTCGACTGCCATGGCGTGCACCCCATCCTTGCCGCCGGCGACGCGAGCTCGCCGGTTTACCCAAGACGGGTTGCCGACACCTGCGGCCGGTGCCACTCCGACCCGGTCCGCATGGCAGGCGTGACGCTGAAGAACGGTCAGCCGCTACCGATCGATCAGCAGGCGCGCTGGCGTCGCAGCGTTCATGCCGCCGCGATGTTCGACCGCGACGACCTGTCTGCGCCGACCTGCAACGATTGTCACGGCAACCACGGCGCGACGCCGCCCGGACTCGATTCGATCGCCTTTGTCTGCGGCCAGTGCCACGGCCGTGAGGCCGCGCTGTTCAGAGCCAGCGCCAAGCAAGAAGGGTTCGAAGGGCACAATGAGCTGCTCGCGGACGCCGGGGAAGAGGGCTGTACTTCGTGCCACGAGCCACCCGATCGGGCTGCCGAGGTCACAAGCGTTCACGCCTTCACCGAGTGCGTCACCTGCCACGGCAACCACTCAGTGATCCGTCCCCGCATCGCTCAGCTCGAACCGCTTCCGGCGACGCCGTGCGCCTTCTGCCACGAGCCGATCGGGTCTCTGACGGAGGACTTCCCGGAGCCCAAGAAGCGACAGGAGAACTACGAAAGAATGGTGCAGAAGCTCTCGCTCGAGACGGAAGATCTCGAGGGAGAAGAGCGCTTCAACGAGCTCGTGCGCCGCGCCCTTCAGCTCGAGTATCACACGGTCGCGGGTCAGGAAGATGGCGTCGCCACACGGTGGTTGAAGCCCGAGTTCGAACGTCTCTTCGTCAAGTTTCGAATCGGCACGACGACCTTTTCATATACGGACCCCATCACGGGCGAGGAGGTCGAGGAGCGAGTCGTGCGGTGCGGCGACTGCCACTCGATGGATCCCTTGCTGGCAGAATCCCCGAGAGGTATGGGTACGAGCCGGCAGCTGCTGTCGAACATGCGCGAGCTCACCGTGTTGACGGCGCGGGCGGAACGCATGGTGCTGACGGCGCGGCAAGGTGGGGTCGAGGTCCGCGACGCCCTCGCCGAGATCGATCAGGCGGTTGATTCGCAGATCGAGCTCGAGGTCCTGGTCCACGGTTTCGCGACCGGAGAGGGAACGGAGTTCGACGCGATTCACGCCGAAGGCCTGGAGCACGTGGAGAACGCCCTCGTCTCCGCCCAGGCGGGTCTTGACGAGCTTGTGTTTCGCCGCAGGGGGCTCATGATCTCGCTGGTCTTTATCGCTCTGGTCCTGGTGGGATTGGCGATGAAGATCCACTCTCTCCGTGGCGAGGGATAGGGTGTAAAATCAGGCCCGGGGGGGGGGGGGGGGGGGGGGGGCCCGGCCCCCCCCCGCCCCGGCGGCGGGGCGGGGCGAGGCGGCGGCG
>RCNG010002478.1_pt1 | contig 10048 bp, 7 predicted proteins | sample 2041371 | NCBI WGS metagenome assembly RCNG01 (sample SAMN09708227, study PRJNA481090) | Marine sediment metagenome, whole genome shotgun sequencing project. | biome: marine sediment; feature: ocean; material: sediment; isolation source: Sewage treatment plant 1 marine sediment (STP1) ...
CCCCATAGAGTAACCCGGTTTCTGCAACTGTCCAGCCCGCCGGGGCGGCGTGAAATCACCACTCGATCTCAATATGCAACACTGAAAACTCCGGTTACCTTTCAGTTAACTCAGAAGTACGCAGCCGGCGCCCTCAGGTTGACCCGGTTCAATCACCCGTAACCCCCGAGAGTATTTCCTCAGGTCTGCAGCACGCCGACTTTGAAGTCATCGATTTGGGTCTGGTGCGCCGCGGCGGCGATCGAACGCGCAAGAATCTCCCGAGTGGACCGGGGATCGACAATTTCATCCACCCACAGGCGCGCCGCTGCATAGCGAGGGTCCGAGGCGGCGGCATACCTGGCCTGGATCTTTGCCAGAAGGGCGGCCCTCTCGTCGTCCGACACGTCATCGCCACGGTTCTTGAGCTGAATGGAAAGCAGGGTCTCCGATGCCTGCTGGCCACCCATCACGGCAATTGAAGAAGACGGCCACGAATAAAAGAACCGGGCGCCATAGGCACGTCCGCACATGGCGTAGTTTCCCGCGCCAAAGGAGTTCCCGACAAACACCGTGAACTTCGGCACCACGGAATTTGCCACGACGTTCACCAACTTGGCACCGTCCTTGATAATCCCCTCACGTTCCGACGCGGTGCCGACCATGAACCCGGTGACGTCCTGAAGAAAGATGATCGGGATTCCCTTTTGGTTCATCAGCTCGATAAACCGGGCGCCCTTGTCAGCAGAATCCGAATAGATCACGCCACCGATCTGCATCTCGCTCCCCGCAGCGTCGAGCCCGCGTTTGCGGTGTACGATCTGGCGCTGGTTGGCAACCACGCCGACCGCCCAGCCATCAATCCTGCCGGTCCCACAGATCAGCGTTCTACCGTAGGTGGCTTTGTACTCAGTGAACTCCGATGCATCGAGTAGGGCCGCCATGACTGCCTTCATGTCGTAGGGCTTGGTCCGATCCACCGGCACCAGCCAGGATGTCCTCGGCCTCGACCAGGGGTGGACGAGCCTCGATGCGGTCGAAGGGCGCGAGAGGTGACCGCGAAAGCTCGCCGATGCGGGCTCTGATGTGTTCGATCGCCGACGGATCATCCGGAAATCGGTCGTCCACCACGCCGGAGATATCGACCTGCACCTCGGCGCCACCGAGAGCCTGGTTGTCGGTCTTCTCGCCGATCGCTGCCTGTACGAGGTGGGCTCCCGCGAGGAAGATCGTACCGTTGCCCTCGACGATGAGGGCCTCGTCCGACATGATCGGCAGGTAGGCGCCGCCCGCGACGCACGAGCCGAGAATGGCTGAAATCTGATAGATGCCCTCGGCGGACAACCTCGCGTTGTTGTAGAAAACTCTGCCAAAGTGCTCGCGATCTGGAAAGATCTCGTCCTGCATGGGGAGGAATACCCCGGCTGAATCCACCAGGTAGATCAGGGGCAGCCGGTTTTCGAGCGCGATTTCCTGGGCGCGGAGGATCTTCTTACAGGTCAATGGGAACCATGCTCCCGCCTTGACTGTGGCGTCGTTTGCCACGACCACACACTCGCGGCCGCTGACGGTGCCGAGGCCGATGACGACGCCGGCAGACGGCGCCCCGCCCCACTCCTCGTAAAAGCCCCAGGCGGTGAATGAACCGAGTTCGAGCAAAACCGTCCCCGGGTCGATAAGCGCCGTCACCCGTTCGCGGGCCAGAAGCTTGCCCCTCGCTTTTTGCTTGGCGGCCGCACGTTCACCGCCCCCCTGATCGATCACCCGCCGTTGTGCTTTGATGATCCGCAACTCGTTGCGCCAGTGGTCGCGGTTGGTCTCAAACGTGACGTCGCGGCGGGGCGTGTGGTCGAGGACCTTGGGCATGCAGCTCTCCTTGTGGGTGACATTGTAGCTTTGCCTGGGGCGCTGAGGGGCAAGGCAGGGGAGAAAGGGAGAAAGGATACCGGATGCTTGATGCTGGATTCGCCACACACCCGGAGAAACCGCAGATATCGCAGATGAACGCAGATGTTCGCGTGCGGCGGAGGTGCCATTTTTTGCATTGTTTGGGCTCGCCCCATCAATCCGCCCACACCGCTCGGGCAATCAATGCTAAAGGTGGCTCCTCTCGGGGATCGCGCTCTGAAAGGCGGGTTCACTCGAACACCGGAGAAAGTGACGCCTCTTCCCTCCAAGAGATTTCTCCACTCGCTACGCTCGGTCGAAATGACAGGTAAGGGGGGAAGGAGGGAGCCCACGTGCGGCGGAGGTGCCATTTATCGCATTGTTTGGGCTCGCCTCATCAATCCGCCCACACCGATCGGGCAAACAATGCGATGGGTGGCTCCTCCCGGGAAGAAAGCCCGGATACGTGCCGCCTGCGGTGAAGGTGCCATCTTTTGCATTGTTTGAAGCATCTTTCTTCAGCAGAAGCGTGGGCGGCATCGGGCAAACAATGCTAAAGGTGGCTCCTCTCGGGCAGCGCGTGCTGAAAGGCGAGTTCACTCAAACGCAATTCTGTTCAGGGTGAGTGGAGGATTCCCGACAAAAGATTTCTCCACTCGCTTCCGGCTTCGCCTTCGGCTACGCCGTGTCAAGCCGCTCGGTCGAAATGACAGGGTTGTGTTGGAACATCCCAAGGAGCGCCACTCCCTTGCTCCCTTGCCCCTCTGCTCACCAAGAGATGGGGTAGAATCCTCGTCTCGACGGTGGGAGTGGGAATGGCCAAGATCAAGGTGCGGAGGATTCATCGTGAGGAACTGCCCGGTGTGGCCATCCTCCGGGATGCGGTCGCAGCGGATCTCGCCGCCTACCCCGCGAATCGCGGCACCCTCGATCTCGATATGGAGATTGATCCAGATCTCCGCCACCTCATGGCCCACGATCCCGATGGTTTCTTTACCGCCATGGAACGCGACGAGACCCTGGGTTTTGCCGCCTCCCACGTTCGTTCGCGCCAGTGCATCTTGTCCGAACTCTGGGTGCTGCCTCAGCACCAGGGCAACGGCGCCGGCGGAGCCCTCCTCGAGCGGGTCCTCGCCTACGGCGAAAGGTCCGGTGCACGTGAGTTCCTGGCGATGGTGCCCGCCGAGCCCAGCATCCAGGCCCTGCTCTTGAGCCGCGACTTCAGCCCGATGACGGTGGTCTACCAGTTCACCATCACCGCCGGCGCAGCGGAGGACCTCGCCGCGGTCCTGACCCGGCTGCTGACGGGCAAGGACGTCACCACCGATCTCTACAACCGGCGCGGCCAGGCCGATCTCGATCGCATCGATCGCGTCACCCGCAACATCATCCGCGATGTCGACCACGTCCACTGGCTCAAGGAACGCCGCCTCAAAGCGGCGTTCGTGCAGCAGGGAGCGCGCATCGCAGCCTACGCCTACGGTGGGATCGACCAGGTTGGACCGGTCGCCGGAAGCACCCCCGACGCTGCGCTCTCCGGGCTCGGCTGGGCTCTCGATCTCGCGGTCGCCGCCGGGGCATCGGGGTCCCTGGTGCTCCGTGTGCCCGCTCCCTTCACCTCGGCGGTGGAAACGCTCCTCGACAGCGATGCACACCTCGAAGCCACGCTGCTGCTCTACGGAAAAGGCGTGTCCCTGGCACTGGACCGTTCCATTTTCGGATCCGCCTCCCTCCCATGAGCGGCGATCTGCGCCGCCCGGAAACCGGCCGTCGGTACCGCGTGCGTTACGAGGATGAGCTCAACGAGCAGCAGTTGGCTGTCGTCATGCACCCCGGTGGTCCCATGCTCGCCCTCGCCGGTGCCGGGACCGGCAAGACCCGGACCCTGGTCTATCGAACCTGCCGCTTGATCGAAGACGGCGTCCAACCAGGCCGTATTCTCCTGCTCACATTCACCAACAAGGCCGCTCGGGAGATGCTGGGAAGGGTCGAACAGCTCGTGGAACACGGATCGATGCGGGTGACCGGCGGCACCTTTCACTCCGCTGGCCACCGGATCCTGCGTCGTTATGCCGATCTCCTCGGCTACAGCCCTCGTTTTTCGATCCTCGACCGCGAGGACTCGACCGAACTGATGGGCGCCGCCCTCGCAGACATCACGCCCGAGGTGCCGGGCAAGCGCACTCCCCGACCGCGCCAACTGGTCGACTTCTACAGCTATATCATCAACACGGGTCACGACCTCGAGGAGGTCCTGACCGACAGAGCGCCCCACTTCCTGGACCAGGCCGGTGTGATCGCCGACGTTTTCAAGCGGTTCCTCGAACGGAAACGACGGGCCGATCTCATGGATTTCGACGATCTGCTGCTCAACTGGTTGCTGCTTCTCACCCGCTTCCCCCGCGCACGACAAGAGCTGCGACAGGCTTTCGACCACATCCTGGTCGACGAGTACCAGGACACCAACCGTCTCCAGGCCGATATCGTTGACGCCATGCTCGGGCCCGAACGCAACGTCATGGTGGTCGGCGATGACGCCCAGGCAATCTACGCCTTCCGCGGCGCCGACTTCGAAAATATTCTCGGCTTTCCCGAACGGCACACCGACTGCACCGTCTTCAGACTCGAAACCAACTACCGTTCGGTCCCTCCCATCCTCAAGCTGGCGAACGCCTCGATCGGGAACAACCAACGCCAGTTCCACAAGGTCCTGAATCCCGCCCGTGACGGCGGTGAAGAGCCTCGCGAGGTCGCGGTTCCAACTCCGGAGGTTCAGGCGTCGCACGTTGCCGACCAACTTCTCGCCCTACGCGAGGAAGGCTTCGAGCTCGAAGACATGGCGGTCCTGTACCGCAACCACGGTCATTCGCTCGATCTCCAGGTTGAGCTCTCAAGGCGCAACATCCCCTTCCGTGTGCGGTCGGGCCTCCGCTTTTTCGAACACCGTCACGTCAAGGATGTCCTGGCTCACCTCCGTTTTGTCGACAATCCAAAGGACGAGATCGCCTTTTCCCGACTCGTCAAGCTTCGGGATGGTTTCGGCCCCAGATTGGCGTCGCGGGTCTGGGAACGTGTGCGTGGCGCCGATCCTGTGCAGTCCCTGAGACGGCTCGACGCTGCCTCTCTGCGTTTGCCGAAGGCTGCCACCACAGCCTTCGACGAGTTGAAGTCCCTGATCGAAGAGATCTCGGCTCCCAGCCTCCTCGACCAGCCCGGCGAAGCCGTTCGCCGAGTGGTCGAACTCTTCTACTCGAAGTGGGCGCGATCGCACCTCGAAAATGCCGGATCACGCCTCGAGGATCTCGAACAGCTCGCCCTGTTTGCCGATGGCTATCCCGATATCAACGCCTTTCTCTCGGAAATCACCTTGCTGAACGACCTGTCGGGCGAGGATGCGGTGGAGGGCCCGCCCGACGAAATGCTGACCCTGTCCACCGTCCACCAAGCGAAGGGCATCGAGTGGCGCGCGGTCTTCGTAATCTGGCTGGCCGAGGGGCGTTTCCCAAGCTTCAGGATGGACGACGAAGAGGAGGAACGGCGCCTTTTCTACGTCGCTGTGACGCGCGCCCGCGATCGACTGTTTCTGGTCCGCCCGGAGATCGCTCGCGACCGCTATCGTGTGGATGTGCTCGTCGAACCGTCGCGTTTCCTGCTCGAATTGCCGCGCGAAGTGGTCGAGTTGGTCACGGTGTCCGAGGACCGGCCGCCGGACGGACTCGATGCTCTGCCCGCAGGGGGCCGCTACCGGCTGCCAGCGTTTCTTGAAACCGGCGACTCAAACGGCGACGACGACGTCAATTGACATCCCTGCCCCGGCACAGAGGACTTGACTTTCTGTCCCTCATACATTAGTATATGCTTTAATAGTTATTAAGCCATTGAATCACGGGTTGGATACCCAGCTCTGAGCGAAAGGATAAAACCATGGCAGTTACCGAATTGACCCAGACAAACCTCGAGGACACCATCAACAACAACGACACCGTTGTGATCGATTTTTGGGCCCCCTGGTGCGGCCCGTGCCAGACCTTCAAACCGATTTTTGAAACGGCTTCGGACAAACACACGGATGCAGTGTTTGCGGCGTGCAACACCGAAGAGCAGTCGGAACTTGCCGCGATGTTCCAGATCCGTTCGATCCCGACCCTGGTGGTCTTCAGAGAAGGCATCGGCATCTTCAGCCAAGCCGGCATGTTACCGGCAGAGGCCCTTGATGAGTTGATGGACAAGGTCGGCGAGCTCGACATGACCGAGGTCCGTGCGGAGATCGAAAAACAAAAGGATGCGGTCGCCGAGGCCTGATCCGATACTCGAGACAATCCGACGCCGGGGCCCTACCCCGGCGTTTTCTTTTGCGAGCCCACCATCTGCTATAGTCCGCCACCGGACAGGACCATGGCGACCCAACCAGAGCAACCAGACGCAAGCACCGACCGCACCGCTATCATCGAATGGCTGACGGTCGTCCTTGCGTTCTCACTCTCGCTCTACCGGCCGTGGCTGACGCTCGCTGCAACCCTCGTCATGCTCTTCTGGATTTTTGGCGGCAACCTCCACTCCCGCCTCGGGCGACTCAGGCACCACCGGTTGACCCTCGCGATCCTGGTGTTTCTGGCCCTGAATCTCGCATCGCTCGCCTGGTCGAGTGATCCAATGGCAGGTCTTCGCTATATGACGAAGTACCGGTATCTGTTGTTGGTTCCGATGCTGGCCACCGCCATTCCCTTTCTCTTCCGGTCGCGAACCGCGATCGCGTTTCAGATCGGAGCAGTCACGTCGGTCGCGCTGTCGTTGACTGTCGCTCTCGGCGGCCTCCACATCGGGGACGCCTACCCCGGGAACCCTTCCGCCACCATGGCCCATCTCGACTACACACTGATCCTCGCGGTCGCATCTCTGCTCGCGCTGACACGCGCCCTGTACGCCAGGGCTGCGAGGTCGGAGCGAATCCTGTGGTTTGCGGCTTTCGCCGTATCGGCAGCAGGATTGCTTTTCAACATCGGTCGATCCGGGCAGCTGGGTTTCTTCGTCGGTCTGACTGTGCTGTTGTTGCGCTGGGCGTTTGATTCATCCACCCGGTTGTTCACAGCGACTCTCCCGCTGTTCGTGGTGGCTTCGGCGGTCGTCGTCGCGCTGGATCCGCCGGCCTTCGAGCGCATGAGGGATGCCCGGGAAGAACTGCGCACCGCCCTCGTCGACAGCGATTTCGAAAGCAATATCGGGGGTCGGCTTGCAGCCGTGAAGGTCGCACTGCAGATCGTCCGCGAAGAACCGCTTCTGGGCACTGGTGTCGGTGGGAACATGCCCCGGTTTCGCCAGGTCCTCGACAGCGAATATCAAGAGTTGAAACCCGCGATCTATTGGTACCGCCATTTCCACAACCAGTACGCACAGACTGCAAGCGAACTCGGTCTCGCGGGTCTCGCCGCCCTCGCCTGGATCTTCTGGGCGCTGGTCCGGGGGCCGTTTCGTTCTCGGGAGATCGCGTCAGCGGCCTGGGTCCTCGCCACGGTCTACCTGGTGGCATTCCTCGGCGAGCCCTTCTTCCACAAACAGGTCCCGTTGATTGCGTTCGGTCTCGTGGCAGGACTGATATCGGGGGTGCAACTCGACGAGATGGAGGCAACTCCCGGCGACTGAGCCGTCGAATTGGCGGTCTAACCGCTCTTCACGTCCTGCTCTTCGAGTTGCTTCAGGCCCTCCCAGGTGCTCTCTTCCTCGTCAAACTCCGGCAAAACCGGAGGAATACCGCGAGCGTCGTTGACCTGCCACCCCCAGAGGATGGCGAACTTCATATAGGTCGAATACGCCTGGAGGAGACAAAAGACAACGCCGAGGGCGCCATCCAGAAAACCGAGCTGCAGGATGTAGGTCCGGAAAAACCGCCATATGGGCCGGACGAAGACTTCCAGTGCATTGGTCCTGTCACCGTCGCGCCAACACTGGGCCGCGTTCCAATAACCATACTTGCCCAGCCGGAAGGCGTACTCGTCAAAACTGCGATCGACCATGAAATGCTCGATCGCGTTTTTCAGGATCGGTGTCTCTCCGCTCGTATGCAGTACGGAGTGAACCCGACGATTCTCGTAATAAGCATTGCCACGGCGAAACAACCTGGCCACGCGGTCGTGCTGCCACCCTGAAAAGCGTATCCGCTTGCCCAGCATGTAGACGTTGCGGTTCATCATGTAGGCGTCGTGTTTCGGCTCGGCCGCCAATAGCTCGAGAACCTCTGCCTGCAACTCCGGTGTGCAGCGCTCGTCGGAATCGAGCAAAAGGATCCAGTCGTTTTCGACGTGCTGCATCGCCCAGTTCTTTTGTGCACCGGCACCAAAATATGGACGTTGGAAGAACCTCACCTTGGGATAACGCCTGGCGATATCTGGAGTTCCATCAGTGGAAAAGGAGTCCACGAGGATGATTTCATCGCACCAGTCGAGAGACTCGATACAGTCGGCGATATTGTGGGCTTCATTGAACGACGTGACCACGCCGCTGACCCCAGGGACCGCCCGCCCATCCGCTGTTGTTCTGCTCGCGCTCTCGCCTGTCATCTGACCTCGCCAGTTCCCGCGACCGGCCGGCGGGCGCCAGCTTCGCGGACTCGACAATCGAGGCATGCTAACACATTTAAAACTCATGGCTTTTATCGGGTTATGATGGAGTGATGGCCGACTCACGGCAGCACGTACTGGTCGTCGGCGCGAAAGACGCCGGCCTGGAACGTGTCGCACCGATGTTGCGACGCGCTGACTTCAGCGTCCACACCGTCGAGCCGTCGCCCTTTCTCCACGATCTCGTCTTGAGCACTTCATTCGAACTTGTGGTTGTCACCTATCCCCTCGAACACATCTCACTCGATCAACTGATACAGACTATTCGCAACGAAGGCTCCGCCTGTCACAACGCCGGCCTGCTGTTGCTCGCCGAACCCGACTGCATCGATGAGGCCCAATCAAGGGTGGATCTTGGCGCCAACCGCGCCATCTGCACCGACTGGAACGAAGCACGTTTGTGGCGGGCGATCGGTGACCTGCTGGAGATCGCTCCAAGAGTTTCAATGAGGGTTCTGCTTCACGCCGATGCCGAAGTCACAAGCAACCGCAATCGGGCCATCTTTCAAACTGTCAACGTCTCGCGTTCCGGCGCCCTGCTCCAGGGCCACGAAATGCTCGAACCGGGGACCAATTTCAACTTCCTTTTCAGGCTTCCAGGCGGCGGACTGATCGACGGATCGGCCGAAGTGATTCGGCGGACCAACTCATCCCGGGAAGGGGTCGAGGGTCTCGGCACTCGGTTCGCCGACATCAACGACTCGAGTTTCGAACGCCTGACTACCCACCTCAAGCGTCAAATCGAGCTCGGCAACAGAAGATAGAGGCGCCCGCCGTGCTGCATGCGGCCCGCGATTTCGGCGGCGCCCTCGCCGGCACCGACAAAGAGATCCACCCGACCCGGACCGATGATCGAGCTCCCCGTGTCCTGGTTGAACGCGAACCGCGCAAAGGGCCGTTCACCTGACGCGCCATCGGGCATGGTTCCTTCAATCCACACGGCCACCGGCGCCGGGAACAGGCTGCGATCGGTGGCGACAGATCGCCCCGCCGTCAACGCAACCCCGTAGCAGCCCAGCGGACCGCCGTCAGCCGGCAGCGGGCGGAAGAACACGTAGGACGAGTTGTAGGAGAGCACCCGCTGGAGATCCTCCGGATGTGTCTCGAGGTAGGCGCGGATGGCCTGCATCGACATCTCGTCGCGACTGACCAGGCCGTCGTCTATCAACAGCCGACCGATGGAGCGGTACCGGTGGCCGTTGTTGACCTCGTAGCCGGCTCGCAACCGTCCACCGCCGGGAAAAATCAACGTGCCGGATCCCTGCACGTGCAGAAAAAATACGTCCAACGGATCATCCAGATATCCCAGGACCTCCGCCGCGAGCGCGAAGTCGGGATCGAAATCGATGGCCGCCCGGTCGGCATAGGGAACAAGCGTGTTCCCATCGACTCGGCCCACCAGCGTCTTTGTTCCGCGGTCGAGCCCGAAGTCCGCAAGATCAACCTCGACGAGATCGTCTGGCACCCCATACACCGGATATTGGAACGGCGGTTCGACATGACGCCTGGCTTCCAGGAGCGGCTCGAAATAGCCGGTGAAGAGGACGTCTCCACGCCCTGACCGCCCG
>RCNG010002049.1_pt1 | contig 10041 bp, 7 predicted proteins | sample 2041371 | NCBI WGS metagenome assembly RCNG01 (sample SAMN09708227, study PRJNA481090) | Marine sediment metagenome, whole genome shotgun sequencing project. | biome: marine sediment; feature: ocean; material: sediment; isolation source: Sewage treatment plant 1 marine sediment (STP1) ...
TTCGCGGACACGGTCGCCGGACAGATCGCCCAACGACTCCTGACGTACGATCCCGATACATCTCGCATACAGCTTGCCGCGGACGTGGCCACCGCCGACGACCAGATTCCCGAACTGATTGACGCAATTCAACTTGCCTTCCACGGTGGTCTCTGGTCTCGAGCGACGGTCGTGTACCCGCAGCTTGGCGGTCTCACCGATGATCGGATGTCAGTCATGGTGGTTGTCCGGCAACAGTTCGGTGACGACGACGAGTCCGGCGATACGGTGAAGCGCACTATGGACGTCCGCTTGATACGAAGCGACGGTGAGTGGGTGTTCGACGGGCTCGCCTCTGTGGGAGGTGAGCTGACGCCCCGTCCGGCCGATCTCTCGAACCTTGCGGTCACAGTGGTCGATCATCCCAACATCATCCTGAGCGACTCGGCGCGGTGGGACATCTACCGAGGATGGGTCTCCAACGATCTGCTGCGTCTCATGCTGGACCTCGGCAATCAGCGGACATACCACGTCGTGACCCTCACTACCGGGCATCCGTACAACGTGTTCGGAACCGACAACATGAGCAGACACACGTCGGGGCATGCCGTCGATCTGTATCGGATCGGAGATGCACGCGTCATTGACGACAGGGCCGGGGCATCCACCACGCACGAGATCGTCGCCGAGTGGTGCACCAGGAACGACATCTCATCGATCGGGAGTCCGTGGGAGTTTGAGAACCCGGACCAGGTAGCGGGGTCTGAAGAGGGGTCCGCGAGCGAAACGGAAGAATCGTTCTCGGAGTTCAAGTGCCGCTCGTTCACCAATCGCGTACATCAAGACCACATTCACATCTCAGTCTCTCCATCCGGGTACTAGCCCCGATCGTTCATGGGGTGTGATGGGTTTGGTTGTGGGGTGCGCGAAAACGCCCTCCTGGTAAGGGGATCCTATGGATCAACCAAACGAGCCCCGCCGCCACGGTTCACGCTGCTACCGGCCGAGTTGGAAGACCCAGGAAGAGACGAATCCCGGGGAGCGACACTTGCATGCTGCTGAGCCTCTCGAGGGTGCTGTTGGTGGCATCAAGCGGTCTCCGTACTTCTCGTCGCGGATGTCGGCGTAGCCGAGGCGAAGAAGATCCCCGAGACGTTGGCGGATCAGCGCCCCACGCAGGTCGGAGTGGTTGCAGCCGATCTTCCCATCGATTTCGTCGCCGTCACCTGGCACACCCGGACGGCAAGGTCGACACGTCTCATGATGAGGACGGGAACGCTGAGTCGTACGGCGCCGTTCGCTTCTGCCGGCATGATGCGTGGGGCCAGTGGATCCATTTCCATGAAGACGGCGCCCAGGCCCCTGGCCATGGGTTCAGCAGCCTTGTCACCGGTCGGGGACGCCGAGGCTTATCAGATTCGTGGTATCCCCGCACGTGCTGCTGCACCGAAAGTGATGGCGATCAACACTACGGACGGCCCGTTCGTGTCGGTGGCGTCGCGGCTTCAGGGTGAGGCGGATGCGTTGTCGAACTGCGTGTTCCGGGCAGAGTGAGGTGCGAACGAGGACATACGGTTCGTCGACGGCGTGGAGTCGTGGCCAACCACGTTCTTCCCCGTGCAGAGTGTCGTGGTGCGCCACACGGTGACGGCCAATGACGATCCCGATCCGGCTGCGACGGTGCGTGCCATCTACTTCCGCCATGCGGTCGTATCGATGCTGCGACATCTCGCCGGTTTGTCGACGTCCGAGTACGTGGAGGTCACCGCACGACGGAGGAACGACGCCATCTGACACCCGAGTCGGGCTAGATGCCTCGCCTCTCGGCACGAATCTCACCGGGTAGGCGCTCGCGTCGAGCATGACCACCGCATCGCATCACTGAATCATGGAGTCGAGACATCGCGACCGAAACGCGTCCTATGCGCGTCCTATGCGCGTCCTCGGAGCATTGCAGGTCCGCGGCAACGGAGTCGGCATTCGCCGGCGTCCCTTGTCCCACAAGGGCTCCCGGGTGGTGGGCGCTGGCGGGATCGAACCGCCGACCTCTGCCGTGTGAAGGCAGCGCTCTCCCGCTGAGCTAAGCGCCCGGAAGCCGGAAGTCTAGCGGTGACCGGATCTAGGATCGGTGACATGGAAACGTCGCTCATTGACCAATCTGGGTATCGCTTAGCGATGCCGGGCGGCTTGATAGCGGACTTGCAGCGAGCAGGAGAACAGCGTGCCGAGGCTGCGCAGCCTGGCGAGCTTGCTCATTCCCAGCTTGACCCCCTTCGGCCGCGGCTGCGCCGCTGCCACCTCCCCCTGAAGGGGAGGACAAGGAACGCGCAAGAGCGAAGGGGGAAGGCGTGAATCGTCGTGAGTTCTCGGTTGTCGTTGACGACGTTCTGGCCGAACTGCCGGAGTGGGTTATCGAGCGGGTCGACAACTTGCTGGTGGTCGTCGAAGACTGGCCGACGCCGGAGCAGGATGCGGAAGGGCACGGCATCCTCGGCATCTATGAAGGTGTCTCCCTTGCGGACCGAGGCGTCGACTACTTCGGGTTCACGCCCGACCGCATCGTCATCTTCTATCAGCCTCATCTCGGACTCGGACTCACCGACGACGAACTCAGATCCGAGATCCGCGTCACGGTGCTGCACGAGATGGCCCACCACCTCGGCATCGACGACGACCGCCTGCACGAACTCGGCTGGGACTGACCCCGGAGCCGGCCGCGTCGGCGCGGTACACTCGCAAGGAACGACGAAGGAGGGTTTCCATGGACGAGCTCATCGCTCAGATCACCGAGAAGACCGGTGTGACGGCAGAGAAAGCCAAAGAGATGATCGGCGTCACCGCCGAGTGGATGCGCGAGCGCGTGCCCGAAGACGTCGCCGACCAGGTCGGCTCCATCCTCTCGGGTGCAGGCGACATCGCCGGGTCGGCAACCGACGCAGCCGGCGGAGCCGCTGTAGCCGCAACCGGCAAGGCGGGCGATCTCTGGAACAAGGCCAAGGATACGGTCTCCGGATTCACCCCGGACAGCGACGAATAGCCCGCCGTGCCTGCTCGCTGGGATCCTCCTCTCGCTGAAGAACCGCCGTGGCCCGTACAAGGCGATGGTCCGTTCGTGATGCTCATCGACGCTGAGTCGGCGATCGAACGCGAGGTAGTCAAGAACTGGATCGAGAGACACACGCCCGACGGTGTGCGCGTCGATACGGCCTACGTCCCGGCGGGCCGAATGGCTCGCCGCCGAAGGCACACCGACCCAGCTCTCGAGTCTCGCCTGGCCCAGGATGACGACCCGATCTTGATCCCGCTTCGGGTTGCCTGGCTCGCAGAGGAACAGGATGGCGAGCGCCGGGTGTCCCTCAAGGACGTGCTGATGTTCGGAGATCCGCGCGACCCGAACCTGCTGCGCCAGCGCTGGGTGCGCACGATGCACCCGGACCGCATCAGGATCATCGTCGCCGAGCCCGGATCGAAGTCGGACCTGGAAGTGCGGTGGAACGATCCGACGGGCCGCGGGCCCGCAGAAGGGACGTCGCTCGCCGAATTTGTCGCTCTCAAGGCATGGTTGGCGCTCGAGCGCGCGGAGCGGACGCTGCGCGGCGCCCGGTACAAGGTCCCGAAGTTCCTGGCCGAGGATCTCTTCTGGTCGCGCGGATTCCAGAAGGGGGTCGCACGCCTGGCAATCGTCGAGGGTGAGCCGCTCGACAAGATGCGCAAGAAGACAGGGCGCTATCTCAAGGAGATCGCTGCAACCCACACACCGTTCGTGATCGACGTCGTCACCGGCGTCATGGCCTGGGTGCTCAGCCTTGGCTATCGCCAATTGGTGTACTCCTCTGAAGATCTGCGTGAGCTATATCAGATCGGTGAGAACCACCCGCTCGTGTTCCTGCCGTCGCACAAATCCAACTCGGACCACTTGGTTCTCCAGTACGTGCTCTATCAGAACGAGTTTCCGCCGAACCACACCGCCGGCGGGATCAACATGAACTTCTTCCCGATCGGCGCGCTGCTGCGACGATCCGGGATCTTCTTCATTCGCCGCGAGTTCAAGGACAACACGGCATACAAATTCACCCTGCGCCAGTACGTCGACTATCTGCTGGAGAAGCGCTTTCCGCTGGAGTGGTACCTCGAAGGCGGCCGGTCGCGCACCGGCAAACTGCGCCCGCCGCGCCTCGGCATGCTGTCGTATGTCGTCGACGCCTACCTGCGCGGTCTCGTCGACGACATCGTGTTCATCCCCGTGTCGATCGCCTACGACCAAATCTCCGACATCGGTTCCTACGCCTCGGAGCAGCGAGGAGAGAAGAAGGAGTCCGAGGGCTTCACCTGGGCGCTGCGCTTCATCGCCAACCTGCGCAACCGCTACGGCTCGATCCACGTTCGCTTCGGTGATCCCCTCTCGCTTCATGACACCCTCCCGATGGGCACGAACCTCCGGTCTGAGCGCGGCCGCTATGTCGTCCCGAAGCTGGCATTCGAGATCTCCAATCGCATCAACGACGTGACTCCCATCACGCCGATCAGCCTCGTGGCACTCGCATTGCTCAGCCACCCCGACGGCGGCCTCACCGTCGTTCAGACGCAGGCGGCGCTCGATCCGTTCGTTGAGTACGTGCGTCGACGGAACCTCCCCACCACCGCTGCGCCCGGCACCGGGGTCACACCGGAGACCGTCGGCACCGCTCTCGATGAACTCGCTTCGAGCAGGGTCGTCTCCCGAATCGAGGGCCTCACCGACATCGTGTACTTGATCGAACCCGACCAATACCTCGAGGCTGCGTACTACCGCAACACCATCATCCACTTCTTCGTCAACCGGTCGATCGTCGAGGCCTGCATCGCGGGGATGCAACGCAGCGGAACCACCGGTATCGAGGAGCTGCTCGCAAGAGCCTTCGGCTGGCGGGCGATCTTCAAGTTCGACTTCTTCTTCGAGGGACGGCGCGAGTTCCGCGAGTCGATCATCGAAGAGCTGCTCCTCGCCTGTCCCAACGGCGTCGATCTCGTGAACGACGGCGACCTCGACACCGTGGCCGCCGCGTTCGATCCGCCGGTCAGCCCCGCAGTGCTGCTGCCGTTCCTCGAGGCGTACCGTGTCGTGGCCGCCGCGATCGCGGATGCCGATCCCGACGAAACACTCGACGCCAAGACCATTGCCCACAGAGCATTGCTGCTTGGGCGCCAGGAAGCGGCACTGGGGAACGTCACCACACCGGAGTCGCTGTCGACCGAACTGTTCAACTCCGGCATCGCCCTCGCCTCCAACGCGGGACTGATCGGTCGAGGCGACCCGGTTGAGCGCTCCGAGTTCCTCGCCGACATCGACGACGCACTCGCCGACCTGCGACGCGTCCAGGCCGCTGCGCCGCCGTCGGTGGCTATTTCGCCCCGCACAAAATGACTAGTTGACCACGTTCAGTGGTCAGTGATACACTCCTCGTGGGCAGGCGGCGGCAGATGAGGGCACCCGGAACAAGATCTTCGGGAGTTCGCCTATGCGCACAGACCAAGAGTACGACCGTTTCCCGATCGCGAAACGCGGGTATGACCCCCACGCGGTCGAGGCATTCCTCGACCTGTCATCCACCGACAGCGATCGGATGCTCAATGAGGCGGCCGCTCGCATTGCGGCTCTCGAGGTCGAACTCGAAGAAGCCCACAAGCAGGAGGAAGCCGTCCATCTGACGATCCTCGCTGCCACCAAGGCGAAAGAGGACATGCTCGTCGCTGCCAGGCATCAGGCAGACAAACTCGCAGCGAAAGCTCGCAAGGACGGCGATCGTCTGATCACCGACGCCCGTATGCAGGCGTTCAAGCTCGTGACTGGAGCCCGCGAAGAGGCAGAGACGATCGTGGGAGAGGCGCGTTCCGAAGCCGCTGCCATCGCCCGCGTCAACGACACATCAACCGACGAGGTCACTGGACCGTCCGACGACGAGGTTGCGCTCCAGGAGCGCATCGAGACCATGCAGAACGTCATCGAAGCCATGGAACTCGCACTCGCCTCACGGCCGACGACTGCGGATCCCCAGGTCACAGACGATGAGTCACCGATGGAGACGGAGGTTCCCGGCGTAGAACTCGTCGAGGCCGCAGCCGTCGAAGCGACCGCTCACGACAAGGCGGCCGCTCCCCCGACGTCGGAGTCCGAGCCGATCAGCGATGACATCGAGGTCATTGTCGCCGATGATGTATCGGTCGAGGCATCCGATGAATTCGATGCGGTCGCTTTCGATGAGCCGATGATCACGATCGAGCCGGCAACCGACGAGAGCGTCGCGGCATCGGCGTCCGAATCCAAGACCGCGGACGAACAAGACGAAGACCGAGCGGCCGAGGCGATTCGTCGCTCGTTCTACTCACGGCGGTCGGCGAACCTCCCCCAGATCGGGGCAGAAGCCGGCCGAGACGCAATGGCAGCCGTCGCCGGACTGCGCACTAGTTTCGTGGCCGCAGAGGCCAGCGACGACGGCGACACCGAGCCGACACCGGCATTTGAGGCCGTCTGACAGTTTGGCGGGGGCGGCACCGACGCTCGGCTGCCCGCCCGGACCGACGCCCAACCGGCGCCGTCCCCGTCATTTCTTGACCAAACCGGGCAACGCCTAGAAGTAGGGATTCGATCCCAGCGCGTGATCCGTGACGTCGACCACTTCGGTGATCTCGGGAACGGCCGACAGAATCGCCTTCTCGATGCCCTGCTGGAGCGTCACCGCCGCGAGACCGCAGCCCTGGCACCCTCCGCCAAGCTCGAGCATGGCACGGGACCCATCGACAGCGACCAAGTTGGCGATGCCGCCGTGAGATGCGATGGCCGGGTTGATCTGCTCGTCGAGGAGCTGGCGAACCTTCTCCTCCGTTGTTCCGGTGAGTTCGATCTCATCGCCGAGGCCAAGGCCAGGGCTGGGAGTGTTCGGATTCCTGATCACCAGACCGGCCGATGGACCGGAAGTGGACAGATCGAGCACGGCGCCGTGCAGGTCGTCGACCGAACCGGCAGCGATGGCCACGGAGAGACCGTTGTGGTGCTCGATGTGATCCGCTGGCGTTACGTCTTCGGGACGCAGGAACGCTGTCTCGTAGACGTAGCCGTTGGGGCCGACGCCACTGATCCGAAGCGCCAGATGGAGGTCGTCGATCGCCTCGCCCTCGCGTAGTTCAAGAATCGTCGCAAGGGCCTCGTCGCTGATGTCGATTACGGGTGTTTCGATGTCGCTCATGAGGCGCGGATGCTACCGGTGGGTATCTGGCTAGCGGTACAGGTCCGCGACGGCATCGGCGAAGTGGTTCACGACGGTGTCGCGAAGCACAGTGCCGTCCTCCGTGCGTTCTCCCGCGTCCACCGACAATGGCCTGGGAAGCAGCCCGATCTTCCTGATCTGCTCGGCACGCGCAAACCGCCGGTTCACGGTCGCGACCGCCGCCTCGGCGCTAGCAAGGGCATCCTCGCCATGGCTGCTATCCGCCGAAATGAGCACACCGAGCTGGTCGTAGCCGTCTCCCACGACCACCGCGTCCCCGATGCCGTCCTCGCTCCGCAGCAGGCGTTCGATCACTTGCGGACACACGTTCTTGCCGCCGTTCGTGATGACGATGTCCTTCTTGCGCCCCGTGATGGTGAGGAATCCGTCCGGCCCGATCTCTCCCAGGTCGCCGGTGTGCAGCCATCCGTCGCGCAGCGCGAGACGCGTTGCCTCTGGCTGGTCGAGATAGCCGGAGAAGATCGGCCGTCCTCGGAGAAGAATCTCGCCGTCGTCGACGACCTTCATCTCGACACCCGGGAGGGGCAGGCCTACTGAGCCAAACCGCGTCGCCCCCTCTCGAGTGACCACCGATGGCCCGCTCGCTTCCGAAAGCCCGTAGACCTCGCGAATGAGGAGATCGAGACCGGAGAAGAACTCAAGCGTGCGAGGGTCCGCCGACACCGCACCGCTGAACGCCAACTGCACCTCTGCGAGCCCAACTGCGGCCTTCACCCGATCTGTGAACAACCGACGTGCGAGCGCAACCGATGTGCGACCAACGATCGATCGTCGCTCCCCCGCGTTGCGTTTCGCGATGTCGACTTGGCAAACGCGCATCGACCATTGCGCAATCCGAGCTTGAACGCCGGTGAGTGCGTCGACCTGCGCCCGAATGGCCCGCTCGAACCCAGACCACACCAGCGGCACACTGAAGAAGATGGTCGGCTTGATTTCCGGCAGGTCCACTCGGATCCTGCCGATCGATTGGGCAAAGGCAACGGAGAATCCTGCGTGCGCAGGGATGTGGATGGTGAACATCTGCTCGGCAATGTGTGAGAGCGGCAGGTACGACAGCACGCGGTCGTCGCTGGTTGGCTCGAAGAGCTCCGCCGACGCGCCGGAGGCGGAGACGAGGTTGTCGTGGGTGAGCACGGCACCAATCGACCCGCCGGTGCCGGCGGCCGTGAATATCAGCGTTGCCGGGTCGTCCGGCGCGAGGAGGCCGAGGCGTTCGTCGAACGCACCGGCCGGGGCATCGCTTGCTCGCTCGAGGAACGCGTCCCAGTCGATTCCATCGTCGGAGGAATCCTCAACGTCGATGACCAGATCCAGGTTGGCAAGCGCCTCCGTGTTCACCTTGGAGCGCTGGGCCGCCGATCCGGCGAGCACGATGCGAGAGCGGGACTGTTCGAGGACTTCGGCCACTTCCTCGGTCGAACTCGAGAAGTAGACGCCCACGGGAACGGCACCGATCGCCATGGCTGCAACGTCGAAGATCACCCATTCCGGCGTGTTGTAGGAGAAGATCGCGACCCGGTCTCCAACATCGATGCCGGATGCGATAAGTGCGTCCGCGCAGCGACGCACGGCCTCCCCATACTCCGACCACGTCAACACATCCCACGACGCTCCATTGCGCCGTTGCAGGGCCGGAGCGTCGGGCGTCCTGCGGGCATTGTTGAGCACGAGATGCGGGATCGTGTGCAGGATGTCTCCTCGAGTCGGAACTGCGACGGCCGCGAGTGCACAATGGGGCCATGGAAGCCCTCCGCAGCAGCGACCGTTCGTCCGGCGTGATCCTACATCCGACGTCTTTACCCAACTCCTACGGCATCGGAGACCTGGGACCGGCGGCCTACCGGTGGGTCGATCTCCTCGCGGAGTCGGGAACGGGCCTGTGGCAGATCCTCCCTGTCGGCCCAACCGGCTACGGCGATTCGCCCTATCAGTCGTTCTCCGCGTTCGCCGGAAACACCAACTTGGTTTCACCCGACCTCCTCGCCGCAGACGGATTGATCGACGCCCCTGCCCCGAATGGCTTGCCCGACAGTTTCGTCGATTTCGGCGCGGTCATTCCGTGGAAGCAACGGCTCCTCGCCGAGGCCTTCGCTCGGTTCGGGGCAGGCGGCGGCGACCCCGGCCTTTCGACAGCATTCGAGGAGTTCCGCAGCGCACACCGCTGGCTCGACGACTTCGCCGACTTCATGGCGATCAAGGCGCACCACGGTGGCGGCAGCTGGCAGGATTGGCCGGACGAGTTGCGCATGCGCGAGCCGTCGGCATTGGCGGCAGCCCGGTCTCGACTGTCGCACAGCATCGACCGCACCCGCTTCTCGCAGTTCCTGTTCTTCCGCCAATGGGACGCTCTCCATCGCTATGCCGCCGAACGCGGGGTCCGCATCGTCGGTGACGTCCCGATCTTCATCGCAGGCGACTCCTCGGACGTCTGGGCGCGGCCAGAATTGTTCCTCCTCGACGAGCAGCGACGCCCGAGCGTGGTCGCCGGGGTGCCGCCCGACTATTTTTCGGAGACCGGGCAACTGTGGGGCAACCCCCTCTATGACTGGCCGTACCACGCCGAGACCGGATACGCCTGGTGGATCGAACGGCTGCTCTCGACATTCACCATCGCGGACGTTGCCCGCGTCGACCACTTCCGGGGGTTCGCGGACTATTGGGAGATCCCTTCTGGTGCGCCGACGGCAATTGAGGGCGTGTGGCGTGACGGACCGGGCATCGGCTTCTTCGACGCGATACGAGGACAACTCGGCGAGCTTCCGATCATCGCCGAGGATCTCGGCGACCTGTCGGATAA
>RCNG010007092.1_pt1 | contig 10039 bp, 8 predicted proteins | sample 2041371 | NCBI WGS metagenome assembly RCNG01 (sample SAMN09708227, study PRJNA481090) | Marine sediment metagenome, whole genome shotgun sequencing project. | biome: marine sediment; feature: ocean; material: sediment; isolation source: Sewage treatment plant 1 marine sediment (STP1) ...
GTGACCGATATAAATCCTATGACAAAAATTTTTACCGGAAGCCAGCACAAAACGCTCATAGAGCAAATATCCGGGATCGATATTAACCCGGCGCTTGTGGTTTCGAGAATAGATTTGCTCCAGTCGGTTGGTGGTTAATTTGATGGCTGCCAACTCCTGCTGATCGATCAGGGCCTCAAATGTCAGCAGACGCCGGTAAAGCGGGGATCCTAATTCCGATTCGTAATACGCCGTATAATCAAAGGCCATCCATGTGCTGATCATATCCGGAGAACCGTATATGGAGGAAAGTTCAACGACCAATGGTTCAAAAAGCGCCCTGTCTGTCATTAAAAACCCGATGACCAGTTTCCCGGGCTTCGGTTCCTGGGGTAAGCTCATACGATTCGTTATTTGTTAAGTGGCTTGGCCTCGTCGATAAGCATTATCGGAATATCATCCCGAATTTCATACATCAATTTACACTTGTCACAAATCAGACCATCTTTGCTCTCATTTTGGTAAATGTCGCCTTTGCACTTCGGACAGGCTAGAATATCCAAGAGCTCCTGACTGATTGCCATAGCGATCTCCTTCAGAGTAAGAATTTTTTGAAAAAACCGCGAAAAAATGCCAAGGGGGGACCATGCGCTGATAAGATGCTTCTCATCAATGCATACCTCTACTTATTGCAGAAATCAGAGGATATCAAGCAAAAAATTGGAGGATAACCTAGAAAAATACTTCTGTTCGAGGATAACATGCGATAATCTGTGCTTGTTCTAATAATTTTTAATTTTTTCCGATATGTTGCGCTGTAGCTGAAGCCGGTACACAGTTAACCATTTTCGCTTGATACGCCCTGAACAAGCAAAGTCTTATCTTTTTTACTCAGCGGGAGAGTGCTACCTTCACGGTAGAAGTCACTGGTTCAAATCCAGTACTGCCTACCACTATATCTGAACTATCTTCATGCTGGTAGACGCTTACTATTCCGTTTCGTTATTTTGAAAAAATGGTTGAATTGAGTGCAGTCAAATAAAAAAAATGTTTCATATATTCTATACGTTATGGCAGTTGGAGACATAACGTAATCTAAGTTCTTGAAACTATATATTACTGTGTTATTATCACAGCGAATATGAGGTAGATGTATGAGCTGTATAAATCTTGAGCAAGCATATTCCGGACAAATTATTTCAGGGCAAGTAATCTGCAAAACACACTTCAAAGCATAACTAATTTCCTTCACCCATAACTATTTTCTGCAGGAGGTGACTTTAGTAATTTTTTTCTTCAGATTTGTGCAAGTTCGACGTCCACCCAGTGCATGTTGACGTCAATCTGCTATTCACCGGATGGTATTTTAAGCATGGCTAGGAATAATCGCTTGGAACAAAAGCTATCATCGAAAAAAATTCTTATAGTGTGCGTCATCAGTATGTATTTCTTATTCCTCGGCCACAAGCTAATGCGATTGGGAATTCACGCCGATGGAATGGAATATGCCAATGTTGCCAGAAACTTGGCGAATGGAGTAGGCACATTCTGGAAACCTTATCACGATGACATCTTTCATCCAATTTTTCATGAACACCCACCTCTGGTATTCTGGATCCAATCCTTATTTTTCAAACTGTTCGGTGAAGGACCATATATCGAAAACTTTTACGGATTAATCGTTGGCCTTGTTATATTCAGTTGCATGGCTTTGTTCTGGCAACGGGTTCGTCACGATTTTCAGCACTCATCATTGGGCAGTTGGTGGCCAATTTTGCTGATGGTGTCCCTGCCGATTTTTTCTTACATCCTTCAGATAAATCGTCTTGTTAACACATTCACTATCTTCGCAATTATAGGTTCATTTTTCGCCTATCTAAGCGCTACCAAGGATAAATTATGGATAGTTTTCAGTCTGATAACCGGAGTATTTATTTATCTTGGTTTTATCGCTAAAGGACCGGTGGCTCTCTTTCCCATAGTTATACCAATCATGGCCTGGATGGTAATGAAAGCAAGGCTTTCTATATCGGTTATTAGCACTCTATTCGCAACTGCATCCTTCGCTGCAGCTTTATTAGCAACCTTTTATCTCTACCCTGACAGCGTGGACTTCTGGAGGGGATTTTGGAGAGATCAGGTTATGCTAAGCATTATGAGCAAAAGAGCAGTCGGAGAGACTCACTGGTATCTGGTAGAACGATGGGCGGCAGAAATGGCCGTACCGGTTATAATCGCTGTGGTTTTTATGGCGCTAACCAAGATACCATTTCGCCAAATTCATTTTAATCGTCCGGCCCTGTTTTTTATCTTAATTGGGCTTTCGAGTAGTTTACCTTTTCTCATTAGCACCCGGCAACACAACCGCTATATTTTCCATTCATATCCTTTCTATATTTTAGGTCTGGCTTTTTTAACTGAAAACATCGGTATTAAAATTCAAACTATTTTAAGAGAGAGGCGAAAAATTCGGAATGTTACTGTGATGTTAACCATAGTGTGCTTTCTGGCCGCTCTTTCAAGCATGGTCTATAGAAAGGACCATATCCGAAAAGGCAGAAATGAATTTTATAATGACATCTACATGAAAAATATTCAGCTGCCTGAACGGATTACCATTTCTGCATGTCCGGGAGCAATGATTCGTGAGGATTGGCTTTTTGTTGATATGCAAAGATTCTACAAGATCAGTGTGACGCCCAAAATGGGAAACGAATATCTTATTGTTGATAAAAACAGTGAATGCATTGTGCAAAAAGGCTACCAGAAGGTTAATCATCAGCCGATCATGAAATATGTGCTTTATAAAAAAATCCGATCGCCGATTAGACAGTCATTTGAATAGCCATGCAGTAAAGAACCATAATCAACAATAAATGTATCTGAGAGCTTATTAATATTAATCCGCAATAGCAGATACTGCTATATATATGAAATAAAATCAGCAGTATAAACTTAAAGATACTTAAACGATATCATAATTTTGGTCATCAGAGAAAAAAGGCCATTTTCGGTTGGCGTCCTAAGTACCGTCGGACAGCACAGTGTTGCATTACCTCAAAATGAGGCCATAGGTCTTCTGTGAATTAGCCCACAGTTCCGGCCGGGGCTTCACCCGCCGCCCTTTCGGGTATATTCAGGATAGAAAACCATAAATCAAGAAACAAAGAAAATGTTGCTAAATCCTTGTAAATTAATAACTAAATGCAACATCAAATAATACGAAAAAACACCAAAAAACCTCTTAAACAGATCTACACGGTAGAAGTACTGGTTCAAATCCAGTACCGCCTACCAGATATATCAGGAGTTTACGGTTAATGCCGTGAGCCCTTTTTTATTGGCTGTGACAAAATAGTGATCGGTTTAACCGAGTATTGAAATTTAAACCATTTTATCATATAAACATCAGTTCTCTTTCGATTGAAAACAATTTCCAATTTATCAATGGTATGTGTCGATGGTTTTTAGTTCCGTTATTTTCCTTTTTTTATTTCTGCCGATAACCTTGGCCCTATATGCGGTCGCCGGATCGAAGTTTCGTAATGCACTTCTGCTGCTTGCAAGCCTTCTTTTTTATGCTTGGGGTGAAGGAATGTATACGCTGATTATGCTCGTTTCCATCGCCGTCAATTATTTTGTCGGCATAGGAATCGATCATTTCAGAAGTCGCGTGCCGGCTAAAATTTTCTTAGTCCTCGGTATTGTTTTCAACATCCTGCTTTTATCCGCGTTCAAATACACAAATTTTATAATAGCGAACCTCAACCATATATTGCCTGCAGTTGACCTTAGCCCAATAAAAGTCGCGCCAATTCATCTTCCCATCGGCATATCCTTTTTCACCTTCCAGGCAATGTCTTACATTATCGATGTTTGGCGGCGGAATGCTCAAGCCTTGAAAAGCCCGGTCAATATCGGGTTGTATATTTCTCTTTTTCCTCAATTGATCGCAGGCCCAATCGTCAGGTATCATGACATCGCACAGCAGATCGTGCGACGCCAGACTCAACGCCGGGATTTTGCCGAAGGGGTTGAGCGATTTACAAACACATTTTGGACATCACGAGCACGAAAATACAACCATCTACGACCTGGATCTCGACACGCTGAGACCATAACATCTATTGTCATTTTATGCATATTTTGAGAACTGCCGTGAGCATTGTCAATCGGGAAAAAATAGAAGTTATATTAACCAGCAAATATTGGCTGCTTGCAACGCTATCAGGTATATTCTTCTTTTTTTTCGCTCTTAATCGTGGCGGCTATATTGTCTGGATCCATGTTAGCTTTATTTTCCTGGTTTTCAATACAATCTTTGGCCAATACAGATTGAGGGAAATACCAGCGACTTATATAGTCACTGCCGCCATTTGCGCCGTCATCATCATCACGAGTCTCATTGTTGCGCCTTATGAATCTCATACCAGGTGGATGAGAAACCTTGGTCGTATGTTGATCATTATTTTTTCTATTCACCTCCTGAGCCAAAAACACGTCAACGAGCACATCATTAGCACCACATTCATCGGCATCGTGTTACTATCGGTTTGTTGGCAATTTGTTGCTGTTTATTTCTTCAAGATGCCTTACGGCACATTTTCAAATCCTCACTACCTTTCAAGTTTTGCAGTGCTGACGATCCCTCTGATTGTGTATGGCATGTTGTATTTTCCGGGATGGTATAAACTGTTCACCAGTGTCATCCTCATAATGGATATCGATCTTTTGATTCAGACCGGATCGCGCCCGGCCATCATCGCCATTATTATGGGTAGCCTGTTTATTTTATTCTTTTTTACCCCCGGACGTCTCAAGTGGATCGGCTTGGCGCTGATCATATTATTGTGCGCGGCGTTGTATATTACCGATTATGCCGGTTTCGGTTCAAGATTTGAAGACCTCATTATCAATTTGGCGGTGGAGGAAAGAGTCCAACTTTGGCGCAAGGCCTGGAATAAACTTACGGAGAATACAGCGTTGGAATGGCTATTTGGGCATGGAATTCAGTATTTTCCTGTTTCATATATCAAAGATTCGTTTTCCCCGACTCTTTTTTTAATTTTTCCCCATAACCATTTACTTGAAATTTTGTATTTAAACGGGATTTCCGGAGCCTTGCTGGTTTTTGGCGGATTGGCATTCGTGTTTGTCGGCGTGATAAAGGCAGCTTTGCAAAATCCTGAAAGACAAAAACGAATTCTGAACAACTGCACGCTAATGGTTTTTTTAAGCTGGTTGATTCATTCCGGACTGACGTTTCCTTTTTATTCAAAATATTCAGTTCTTCCAATGGCCTTGATCTTGGGCACTATGTTGGCACTCATGGGACAGCCAGTCGATGACCAGCACCGGATGATGAACTCTCCTGACCCGTTAAGCAAATATTGACCGTGTGAGTTCTGAAAAAGACCCGAGAAAACCTGCGTATATCAGGCAGCGCACCCTTCTTGTAGATCCGGTCACTGTTTAAGAGGCAACTTTCCGCGCATCATTGGATAAATTTGTTCCCGCGCTATTTTCAGATCTTTTTCGGTGTCTATTTCATATGTCTATTTCATACCACACCAGGTCATTGGCAATCACGGCATAGACCGGTTTGGTATACTTGCTTGTTTCAAAAGCACAGTTTTCATAATGATAATTCAATTTGCCTTCGGCGATATATTTGCGGGATTGTCTGAATACAAGATTTAAAAAATTGCGCTCATCATACCTGGAAAGCCCGGCAAACTCACCGGCAGCATTTTTTTGGTGGTGGCGGGGGATGTTTCTTTCCAACGCTGTGATCTCTTGTTTCTCGTTGGTGAACAGGTATACTTCATCACCGGAACCGCTTGGCGCGGTAATCAGAAAGCAATTTTTATAAGCCGCATTCAACAATAGACTTATCGCCCGGGGTTCATAGAGCAAATCTGACTCCAGCACAATAATTTCATCTTCAATTACATCTTGTACCATTGCAAAGGAATACATGCTTCCGCTATTGGCATATTGTTCGTTTAGAAAATATTTTATTTTTAAACCTTGATAGCGGGATCCAAATCGATCTCTTATCTTGTCATGTAGAAACCCAACGACCATGATTACGTCAGTGACCTTATTTTGAACCAAAGCCTCGAGGGAATATTCCAGCAAAGGTTTGCCCCCGACTTCCATCAACCCTTTAGGCAATTCATGATTTGCTGAATTTAGCCGTGATCCGATACCCGCTGCCAGGATGACTGCCTGCAATGTTTAGTTCCTCAAATTTAAAAACACCAATGGTTTATGGCAATAAATTGCCTGAACTTTCAAACAACATACGTCGCTACGAATCAATCACACAAAATTCAGATATTAATTCAGCGGGTCTAATTCCAAAAGTTCATAAATCTTTTCGACAGCTATATCCGTCGCGCTACCTAAGTTGTAGAAAAATTTTTGGGTGAATTCTTTTCTGATTGCGCTTTTCTCCCGGGGGTGGGCAAGTCCGTAATCAATAGCTTCCTTCATTTCGGTCACATTGAAAACAACCTGGCCGCAGTCTCTACCCCAGGCCAATAAATCTGAAATTTCATTCCCCCATCTTTCGCGTTCTTTTTTCTCCACCAGATCAACCATTTGATCTATGTGAAAGAAGATCATCGGTCGGTCTAGTGCACAAAATTCGTAAGTTACAGAACTGACATCGCTTACCAGCAGGTCACTTACATAAAAAGCCGGGCAGATGTCATAGTCGGTTATGACCCTCATGTTAGGAGTTTTCAGATCATTGAGTCGTTTTCGCCAGTCCAGCGGGTTTTTCTTGCGCCACATTCTATAATTGCGGTCGTGCAATTTGATAAGCAAATTGACATCCATTTTGGAAATGGTCTTAATTATTTGTTCTCCCGCGTGCTCCAACGATGTACCGCTGATGGTTGATCGGGTGGGGGCGTATAGCACTGTCGGAAGATCATTTTCAATATCAAGTTCTTTACGGATTGCAGACGCATCAAGGGAACCGTTCACTAAGCAGTCGATTTTCGGCATGCCGACTTTTTCGAGACGGGTATCGTTTTCCAAGAGCGTTCTCGTTGATATCAATTTATCGTATAGATAGGGACCGATGGTAAACAGTTTGTCAAATCTCAAGGCCTTGGGCGAGACGGAGTAGTTATCAATGCTTGCGGAATGAAATATCTGCACCTTGACAGCTGTTTTTTTGGGTTTGAAAAAGTAGCCCGGACAGATGCACATGTCGAATTTCTGCCACTCAGCAATCTCGTGCCGGATCAATTTGACATTTTTTAGGCCGAGGGCTCCGTATAACTTTCTGGGACTATGATTCGCCGTAAACACGACTTCGAATCTCTCATCGGCCAGCAAACGATCGGATATCGGCTTGAACATGATATAATTCATCGGGGTTGCGGAGGCAAACAGGATCTTTTTTCGTTTTTTCATCACTAGGTTAAACCTCTTTTAGGGTATAATTTCCCGCTGTTTGCTTGGCCAACTTCGACAAAATCGAATGACCGGTACCCCGCGACTTGCTGCGGGGAGATTCATTCCTCATCGCTTCTCAGTTTGATTTAGCGACCGGGTCTTTTCCTTGATTCCTTGATTCCTTAAGTCCTGCCCAGCCTATCATTTAAATCCAACATTGAAAACGAATCCTTTGGTCTTATGCCGTGAACCGTTGGCCCTTCATTTATTATGATTTACTATCTGCCTGTACCCGCTCCGCTATCCTCTGCTTTTTGCGCGATGCTCTTGTTTTGCGCCGCTGGCGCCTCACTTGATACTCGGGGTAAAGTTGAGGATAAAATTTCTTCCACCGTTTATGAACCCAGAACCATTGGTCGGGATACTGACGAACCGCTTTTTCAACCACATCTGTTATAACCTGGGTATTGGCCTGCACATTGGATCGTAAATCCCCCGTCCTTATTAATTCGAGCGGGGATTTCACCTCCATGGTTAATTGACCATTGGCTTCTCTGACACAAAATATTGGCAAAATCGGGCAGTTATATCGTATGGCAAGAAATGCGGCAGCCGGAGTAGCGGTAACCTTGTGACCAAAAAAAGTGACCTCTACACCTTCCGATCGCCGGCTCTGATCGACCAATAGGCCCAGGATGCCGCCACGGCGAAGCATCTGCCGCATTTCGGGAAACGCACCTTTTTTATATACAATTTTTAACCCGAAACGCGTCCGCAAATGATGAATGCGTCGGTTGAGCGGAGCGAAGCGGATTTTTTTTACGACACCGAGGATTGGCTTCTCCAGCATACAACAGGTATATAGCAGTCCCATTTCCCAGCTACCCAGGTGCCCGGAAACAAGAATCAGACCCTTTTTACTTTGCTGTGCGCGCTGCAGGTTTTCCAAACCCACAACCCGAATCTTCTTAAGTATATCTTCCCTTGATAAAGCGGAAAGTTGCAATATTTCCAAAAATGTAATGCCCAGATTCTGAAAGGTACGCCGGGAAATATTTTTTACTTGCTCACGGGACCAGTCGGGATAGGCAAATGCCAGATTGCGCCGGACGATGCGGCGGTGGGGCACATCCAGATAATAAGTCAGACGACCTATCAATTTGCCGATTCTGAGGATATGTTTGCGGGATATTTTTGCGATGAAGCGCTTAGTCCCATCGCCACAGCCCCCGCCTGATGGGCCCAACGGATTGGCATTTTCAGTAGTAAATAGCATTGGTGTTTTTTTTCCAACAACGTAAAAGGTAGTCTTAACGATTAACAGACAACCTTAGCACTGTCAATCTTCGGTCCAAATGATATTCAACTTATTATAAATCTTTTATTAGTTTTATTTCTGAATATTAAAATTATTATCTTTATGTTTTAGATGAGAAAACAAACAAAGAAAAACGTAAAATTTCGGCCAGGCACCAAGTAACCATCTATGAAAAGAAAGAATTCATTCCTAATCAAATTGACACGCGACTGGTATTTAATTATTATTCGATCAGTATGTCTTTAAATTCCACCCAAAAACTTGCATTTCGTCTTTATAATCTGAGCTGGAGTTTTGCCCTGCCCTGGCTTCGACGGAATCATCGCCTGGCCGAAGGGTTTAGGCAGCGCACACTGAAAACCGGCTTGCCTGCAGCGAACCTCTGGATCCAGGCCGCCTCTGTGGGTGAAGCATATCTGGCGCTGGAGTTAATCAGAAGCCTTAAAACCACCGGACCGCTAAAAATTCTGGTGACATCCAACACCAGTCAGGGAATGGAAATTCTTACACGACATCTGACGGAGCTACGATTCGTCAACGGGAAAATTCAGCCACAGATGGGTTATTTCCCCTTTGACAAACCTGCCATCATGCAAAAGGCCGTCGCCAATATCCAGCCGCAGGTCATGGTGCTCTTGGAAACGGAAATCTGGCCCGGTCTGTTACGATCCCTTAAAAAATATCGCTGCAAGATACTCATTGTCAACGGCAGGATAACCGCAAAGAGCCTGAAACGGTATCTTTTATGGCCTTCCCTCTGGCAAAGACTCAGACCGGACGAAGTTTTGGCAATTTCCCAAGCTGATGCCCAACGCTTCAGCCGGCTGTTTGGCAAAGCCGGGGTCGAGGTCATGTCCAACATTAAATTTGATCGAATGGCAGCCACAATATCTTGCGGCGGTGACAAAAACAGGCTCAAAGCCATTATCCCGGTCGACCATCCATTTATCGTGCTGGCTTCTGTCAGGCAAGATGAAGAGATCCTTGTCAAAAATATTATTCAAGATGTCCTTCGCACGCGCCCGGAGACTGTCATCGGTTTATTCCCACGGCATATGCACCGCTTGCCGTCCTGGCAGAAACTTCTGCGTCAAGCGGGAATTGGATACACCCTGCGGTCCAAAGCCGAAGGTCGGATACCCGCCGGTAATGTCATCCTCTGGGATACATTCGGGGAATTGCTGCCCGCGTATCGGCTCGCCCAATCGGCATTTGTCGGCGGCAGCCTGGCGCCTCTGGGTGGTCAGAATTTTCTGGAAGCGCTCGTCAGTGGCGTTATTCCCATTATCGGACCCTGGTGGGATAACTTTGCCTGGGTGGGTCGCGAAA
>RCNG010002311.1_pt1 | contig 10038 bp, 9 predicted proteins | sample 2041371 | NCBI WGS metagenome assembly RCNG01 (sample SAMN09708227, study PRJNA481090) | Marine sediment metagenome, whole genome shotgun sequencing project. | biome: marine sediment; feature: ocean; material: sediment; isolation source: Sewage treatment plant 1 marine sediment (STP1) ...
AAGCATACGCCCCCAGGGGAATGGCCCGGCGTGTGGAGCACCTTCAGGCAATAGGTCCCAAACCGGATCTCCTGCCCCTCCTCGAGAAACCCGTCCGTCCCTTCGCTCGGCTTCCCCGCGTCGGCTGCGTGGGTGAGCAAGGGGGCCCCGGTGATCCGTTTGAGCTCATCGTTGCCATCCGTGTGGTCCCAGTGGCCGTGGGTGTTCAGGATGTACCTGACCGTCAGGTCTTTCTTGACGAGTTCGGAAACGATCTTCGGAACGTCTCCGCCTGGATCGATGACCACAGCCTCCTTCGTTTCCTTGCACCCGACGATGTAGCAGTTCACCATCAAGGGTCCGACCACCAGTCGTACGACCATTCTGCGCACCCTCCTTTCAGACGACAGAGTGTAGCGGCAATGCCCCGAGGGGGCAAATCCCGTTCGTTTCTCGCCGGGTTTTGCAGACATGCTAAAAAACATTTACATTGGGTGAGGAACTAGGTTAATATATGTAATATACTATTCTTTGTTTTGGTAGATTATCAAGGCGTTTTGAAACGCCGCCCTGCCATGCCCAGGAGGAAAGATGAAGAAATACGCATCCGGCTTGGTTCTTTCTATCTTCATGGTCTTGGCTATCGTTCCTTTCTCCTACCCGATCCACATGGTCTTCCAGATCACCCAGAACGTCTACGATGACGCGGATCTCAACTTCAACAATGATGTCGGCTACGAGATCAACGACGATGGATTCATGATCTGGAAGGGATATGACGGATCGGACTGGGAAATCTTCCTTACGGACGAGACGGGCGTGAACCCCCCGGCGTTCACGAACAACTCACAGGATGACGAGAACCCGGACATCAACGACGCAGGAACGGCCGTCTGGCAACGTAAAACCGCTACGGACGATGAGATCATCCTGTACAATGGGGCGGGCGAGGCGAACATCTCCAACAACCCCATCTGTGATGATACGGATCCCAGGATCGGCAACGGCGGCCATGTGGCCTGGCAAGGCCACTGCGACTACACCAGTCCTGTCCCTTTCTCCGACTATGATATCTTCCTGTATGACGGAGTGTCTGCAACCAACATCTCGAACGATCACGTCTACCGCTTTGAGAATGCCGATACGGCCCCGCAGGTCAACGCCCTGGGCCATGTGGTCTGGGTCAAAGACCTCTCCTCTGTGCCACTGGGCAAGCAAGAGATCTATTTTTACGGCAGCTCGGGCCCGATAAACCTCTCGAATACCTGGGACGAGAAAGATCTCGATCCCCAGATAAACGACAACGACAACGTGGTCTGGTCCGGCGATGACGGGACCGACTACGAGATCTTCTACTGGGATGGCCAGTCCCCTGTGGAGGATCACGTCACCCAGATCACCTACAACGACGAGAATGACTCCGGTCCACGGATCAACAACGGCGGGCAGATGGTCTGGCACGCCTCGGACGGCTCGGACATCGAGATCTTCCACTGGGACGGCCTGTTCCCTGTGGCAGCCCACATTACGCAGATTACGAGCAACACGACCGACGACACGGACCCTTCCATCAACGAAGCCGGAGAGGTGGCGTGGCGAAGGTGGGTCACTTCGGCCTGGCAGATTTTCCTCTGGGATGGCCAGTTCCCAGTTGCAACCCACACGACCCAGATCACCACGGACACCAACTGGGGGAAGGGGCCCCCGAAGATCAACGACAACCCGACTCGCCTCCAGAACGACCTCCTTTGGAAGGGAAAGGAGTCCTTCAATCAAGATATGGAGATCTTCGCTGCCATCTCGTGCACCGACTTGGATCAAGACGGATACTGCGACATAGCTACGGGTGGCGGCGACTGTGACGATGACCCTTTGGACGACCCTGCAGGATGTGACACCTGTTCCTGCGGTGACCCTGCTTGCGCCGGGTGCGCAAAATGCATCCACCCGGGAATGCCGGAGGTCTGTGACGGCATCGACAACGACTGCGTCGATGGCATCGACCAGGAACCGGTTGCCTCGGCGAGTTGCGATGACTCCCTGTTCTGCAACGGGCAGGAGTACTGCGACCTGGGGGCCTGCCAGGCGGGTACGGATCCCTGCCCCGACGATATACTGTTCTGCAACGGGGCGGAATCGTGTGACGAGACCGGCGATGTGTGCTTGCATGCCGGGACCCCCTGCCCCGACGACGGGCTCTTCTGTACGGGCGTCGAGTCCTGTGATGATACGATCGACCAGTGCCTCGCTTCGGGAGATCCCTGCCCGGACGACGGCCTGTTCTGTAACGGCACCGAATCTTGCGACGACGCAGGGGATCAGTGCCTGCAATCGGGAAACCCCTGCCCGGACGACGGAATCTTCTGTAACGGCATAACGGCCTGTGAGGAGACGACCGACGACTGCCTCGGACCCGTAGATCCCTGTCCGGACGACGGGCTCTTCTGTACGGGCGTCGAGTCCTGCGACGAAGTCGGCGATCAATGCCTTCAGTCCGGAACGCCCTGTCCGGACGACGGGTCGTTCTGTACGGGCGTCGAGTCCTGTGATGAGACGGTCGACCAGTGCCTCCAGTCGGGAAATCCCTGCCCGGACGACGGTCTGTTCTGTAACGGCACCGAGTCCTGCGACGACGCAGGGGACCGGTGCCTGCATTCGGGCAGTCCCTGTGTACCCGACGCAGACGCCTGCACGAGCGATCTCTGCAACGAAACCGACGACCAGTGTGCGTATCCGTGTGGCGCTGTTAACAATCAGGACGCATGTTGTGTAGCACAGGTTTGCGCCCAGGAGCCGGTTTGTCTGGAGCATTGCACAGACAACGACGGGGACGGTTTTGGGGATCCAGCGAGTCCGGGGTGCACGTACGTGTACCTGGACTGCGACGACAGCAACCCGGACATCAACCCCCTGGCCACAGAGATCGCGGAAAACGGGATCGATGAAGACTGCGATGGCATCGATGGCGCCAATTGCTTCATCGCAACGGCCGCTTTTGGGACGGCGATGGCGGGGAAGATCGATGCGCTTCGGTCTTTCAGGGATGCGACCTTGATGGAAAGTTCTGCCGGAAGGGCTTTTGTGGAGGCCTACTACCAGTACAGCCCGCCGGTCGCCCGCGCCATCGCCGAGAGGCCATGGCTGCGAGCCTTCGTGCGTGTACTCCTGCTGCCGGTCGTAGGATTCGTCTCGCTCTTGATCTAGCCCCTAGCGAGACCGCAATGGCCGGGGGAAGGGCTCCGTTCTTCGGTTTGACGAACGGAGCCTCCCCCCAACCCCAGCCTCTTTGAGGGGACTTTCGGGCTACGCAGGTTCGAACATATCCTTTGTAGCGCCGCAGACCGGACATACCCAGTCATCCGGGATATCGTCGAAGGCGGTGCCCGCAGCGATTCCACTGTCCGGATCCCCCTCGCTCGGGTCATACTCGTAACCACAGACGGTGCATACGTACTTTTTCATCTTGTGACTCCTCCTGTCTTGGGATGAGTGTTGCTTGAGCCTCTTGTATCACTACCTTCAAATACCGGCGAGCCGGCTTGTCCGGAAAGATTCGGGCGTCAGTCAAAGAGAACCGCCACCAGTTCCTCGGGCTCCACCCTGAAGACAGAGCCCCGTCCCTGAAAGAACCCGTGGGCCTCGATGAAGTGTAGGGACAGGTCGGACCACCTAGCGGTGGCTCCCGTGTCGAGCCTCCGGACCGTGGTAATCGTCTTCTGATACCCGCCCGCGTGAGGCCAGGGGCATACCGTCTGCCCCCGGTTCTCATCGACCACAACCTCTGTTCTTTCGTCGAACTTCACGGCCGTACCTAACCCCGCCTTCCCTCGCTCCGTTATCTCATGCATACGGGCAGCGATTCTCGGGACGGTGGTCCCCAGCTTGATCAACGCAGCCGCGTCGGTCTCGATGATCTCTTCCAGGATTCTTGTGTCGATCCCCAGAAAGCCTCCTGCCACGATCCGGGAGCACCGCAGGACTTCCTCGAGCCGCTTTGCTTCGGGGGATCGCTTCAAGATCGTTCCTTTCTGCGAAGTGAACCCGATTCGATCGGGACTCACTAGAACTTGTCGTAGTAAATGTGCTCGAGAAGCATTCCGTGCCCCTTGAGCACCTCGATCGTTGCATCGATCATGCCTGGGCTCCCACAGAGGTAGGCCTCGTACGACCCTGCGGTGTTCAGGCTTCGGCCGAGGACCTCGGTGACCAGTCCGGTCTCCCCCTTCCAGCCGTTACCCGCCTCCGGTATGGCAAGGACGGGAACGAACCTGAAATTCGGAAGCTTCACTTCAAAGGCCTTCATCTCCTCGACGAAGAAGAGATCCCTGGGTGTGTTCACTCCAAAGTAATACGTGGCGGTCCGGGTCGAGGCGGTGTTCACCATCTCGTGGAGCATCGATTTGATGGGCGCCATCCCGGATCCACCCGCCACGAACACGACGGGCGCGTCCGTGTCCGAGAGCCGAAAATCACCATAGGGCCCGTTGATTCGCACGGGGTCGCCCACCCGGAGCTGCTCGAACATGTAGGTGGTGCAGATCCCGTTCGGAGCGAGACGGACGATCAACTCGATGAACCCCTCATCGGACGGATCCGAGGAGATCGAATAGGCCCGATAGACTTCCTCCTCGCTCCCCTCGTAGACCGGGGTGAAGAACTGCACGTAGTGCCCCGGAACGAATTTCATCCGGTCCGGCTCCTTCAATTCGAACCGGAACTGTTTGATGTCGTAGGTCAGATCCTGAATATCAGCGCACACACATTCGTACTCCTGAATCGAAAGGAGTTCTTCGGGGATCTGAATGTGCACATCGTTTCGGATCTTGACCTGACAGGAGAGACGAACCCCCTCGTTTCTTTCCGCCGCTTCGAGATAAGGCTCCTCGGTCGGAAGCAGCGGGCCGGCACCGTCCAGGACCTTGACCTTACAGTATCCGCAGGAGCCGCGGCCGCCACAGGCACTCGGGATGAAGATCTTCTGTTGCGTGAGGGTTTCGAGCAGGGAGTTCCCGCCCTGCACCCGAAACCCCTCCTCGTCGTTGATCTTGATCTCGCACTCGCCGTAATCCAGGATGTACCGCTCGGCAAGGACGAGCAGCGTTGCCAGTCCGGCTCCAATCGTACTGATCACGAATACGGAAAAGATCGTAGAGGCCATCTCGTTTCAGCTTCCCTGGAGCACGCCGGTAAAACCGATGAATCCCAACGCCATCAAACCGGCAATGATCAGCGCAATCCCAGGGCCCTGCAGGCCCTTTGGAACACGCTCGACAGACATTTGCTGACGAATACCGGCCATCGCCACGATGGCCAGCATCCAGCCTGCCCCACTTCCAAAGCCGTAACCCACTGTCACCAGCAAGGTGTAGTCCCGGATCACCATGAACAGGGAGGCGCCCAGGATGGCGCAATTGACGGTAATCAGGGGGAGGAAGATCCCAAGGTTCTGGTAGAGGACCGGTGAGTAGCGCTCGAGCACCATTTCGACGAACTGGACGAAGGTAGCGATGATGATGATGAACAGGATAAAGCGGAAAAATTCCAGTTCCATGGGAACGAGCACGTACCGGTAGGCCAGCCAGTTGAGAAGGCTCGTGAAGGTCATCACGAAGACGACGGCCAAACCCAGCCCGACAGAGGCCTTCACCTGCCGGGAGACGGCCAGAAAGGGACACATCCCCAGGAAGGTCGTGAGCAGGATGTTCCCGGTGAAGATCGCGGAAAAACAAACCACGAGCACTTGCCAGAGTTCCGTTGTCAAGCTCATGCGCTCTTTTCCTCTTCTCCCGACCGGATCGATCGGAAGATCCAGATCAGGCATGCCAGGGTGAAGAAGGCCCCCGGCGGCATGACCATGATGATCCACTTGTCCCAGACGGTGGAAAAATAGGGTATCGGAATCCCCAGGATGCTTCCCATGCCCAGGAGTTCGCGCAACACGGCAACCATCAGGAGCACGAAGCTGTAGCCAAGCCCGCTGAAGAGGCCGTCCAGGAAGGACTTGCCCGGAGGGTTCGATCTTGCAAAGGCCTCGCAGCGGCCCATGACGATGCAGTTCGTGATGATCAGCCCCACATAGGGCCCCAGGTTGCGGCTCATTTCCGGCCAGTAGGCCTTCAGGGCAAGGTCCACGAGGATGACGTAGAAGGCGATGATCAAGGTCTGGACCATCATTCGGATGCGATGGGGCGTCCACTCCCGCAACAGGGATACGGTGAGACAACTCAGCGCCGTCGTCCAGGTCAGGGCAAAGCACATGACCGCGGTATTGAGCACCAGATTGGTGACGGCCAGGGCGCTGCAGATCCCGAGAACCTGCCGGAAGATCGGGTTGTTGTCCCAGAGCCCTTCCTTCATCGTCTTCCGGAGGGCGGACGCCTTCTTCATGATCCTGATTCTCCGCTCGAAAGCAGGCCCGACTTCCAGCCTGCGAGGTCCTCATTGATGATCCTCTCGACGCGCGTACTCGTCTGGGTGGCTCCGGTGATCGCGTGTACTTCACTCTCTCCCAGGGCGGAACCGACCGGCAGGAACCCAAGGGGCCGATCACCCTCCGCAATCCGCTTGCCCACGAATTGCTCGCGGAAGGGCGGCTGCACGATCTCCGCACCCAACCCGGGCGTTTCGTTCTGTTCGTAGAAAGAGATGCCCGTCACGGTCTTCCTGTCCGAGGCGATGCCGATAAACCCCCGGATCGTGTCCCAGTACCCCTTTCCCTCCAGAGGGACCGCATAAGCGACCACCTTGTCCCCCTCCGGCAAGACGTACGCGCTTCCCGAGGTGGCAGAAGGGCCCGTCACCCGCTCGAGGAATATCCGGTGCAGCTCGATCGAGGAGGCCTCGGGAGGCAACTCGATGGGAAGAACCTCCAGAACCGCCTTCTCGACGGAAAGCCGCTGGTTTGTCTCCACTCGATCGTGGCTGAAACGGGCGAGGCCTATCAGGATCGAGCTGAAGAAGGCGGTGGCAGCAAACATATAGAGCACGGGATACCAGACCTTGTCTCTCATCAGGTCGCCTTTCCCGCGGCTGCGGCCGTTCTTCTCTTCTTCTGTTGCTTCACCGCATAATCGATTATGGGGACGAACATGTTCGCGATCAAGACGGAGAACATGTATCCCGCGTTGAAGACGGAGAAGTTCCGTATGATGATCGCCAGGACGGCCACGAGCACTGCATAGATGATCCGCGCCGGCTGTGTGCTCGGAGAGGAGACAGGGTCCGTAATGATGAAGAAGGCGCCGAACAGAAAGCCGGCACTCAGAATCGCGGTGAACCCATCGTAGAAATTCCGGACCCCCAGCATGTGCAACGCCTGATACAGGAGGGCGTAGGTGACGATGTGCGTGACAATCACGCTCCTGTTCGCGGTCTTCGTGTAGTAGAGGTACAGTCCGCCCACGAGGATCAGAAGTGCGCTCGTCACCCCCATGGACCCACTCATTCGCCCGATCAGGAGATCCATCACCTCGGGAGGCGGGGCCTCGCCGAGCTTTGCGAGTGTCATCGGGGTGGCCGCTGTAATCGCGTCCGGGGCAACCGCCGTGGTCCATTGCTTGAGCGCTCCCCACGGCCCCTGTGCGGGCAGGGCCCATCGGGATGTCATGGCTACAGGGAAGCAGACGTATACAAAGCAGCGGCCCGTCATGGCCGGGTTGAAGACGTTCCGCCCGAATCCGCCGAACACCTCCTTCCCGAAGGCGATAGCGAAGACGATGCCGAAGATCAACACGTGCCAGGGCACATTGGGGGGAATCACCAGGGCGAAGATGACGGCACTCACGAAGACCGCTTCACTGACCGGCTCGCCCCGACTCCTGCAGAACAGGTACTCCGTGAGGAAGCCAAACAGGCAGGACACGGCAACGACCGCCAGGGATCGCCAGCCGAAAAAATAGACCGAGCCCGCCATGCAGGGCACGGAGGCAATCACCACGCGCCGCATGATCGCCTGTTTTCTCAGGATGGGTTTGGCTTCTTGCTGTGGGGAATTCATCTCGCCTGTTCGGAAGTCAGCTCAGCTAGGAGGTCCGCAAGATCCGTTAAGGGACGTTTACACGCGTACTTTTCACAGATGTAGGCCGCAGGCTGTTCATTGACCGGTCCCATCCCTTCCGTGTAAGGGGCGAGAGCGCTCAGCCTCCGGCCCTCTTCTCCATCGGAACAGAGCACCAACACCTTGTTGGGCAGGAACAACTTCTGGACCGCACGAAGCATGGCCTGCGTATCCTCCCCGGACAGATCGCCTGCAATGACGATCTCCCGGCTGGGGCCGATCATGAAATCCAGGGCCGCCAGGAACTGGGTGAACCCTGCCGGATACTGGACGACCGAAGACGCATAGGCCTGAAAGGTCTGATCCGCCCTTTCCTCCCATTCCGTTTTCCCCATCGCTCGGCCCAGGCGCATAAGATTCAAGGCGGCCACCGAGTTGCCCGAAGGAAGCGCACCGTCGTAGGCCTCTTTGCTCGGCACGATCAGGGTCTCGTTCTCCTTCCCGGAGAAGAAGAAGCCCCCCTGTGCTCCATCCCAGAAAAGATCGATCATCGCATCCTGGAGGGTAACTGCCTCTTCAAGAAAGCGAACTTCAAAGGTTGCCTCGTACGTCTCGATCAGTCCCCAGACGAAAAAGGCATAGTCATCCAGGTATCCGGGATACGCCGATTCTCCATCCCGGTAGCGCCGAAGGAGGAATCGCTTGTCTTTTACCAGTTTTTTCAGAATGAAATCAATAGCCTTGCAGGCCGCCTCCTTGTAGGCCGGCTTCCCGAACGCCTGGTATCCCTTGGCCAGGGCTGCGATCATCAGGCCGTTCCAGGAGGCGAGAACCTTGTCGTCCTTCAGGGGGTGGATGCGTTTCTCGCGCACCTGGAAGAGCTTTTCTCTGCCCTGCTCCAGCGATTGCTTCAACGCCGCCTCCTGGATGCCCGCCTTTTTCGCGAACTCCGCAGGGTCTTCTACGATGTGGGGAATGCTGTTCCCCGCCTCGAAATTGCCCCCTGGTCGGATGTCGTAAAAGCGGCAGAAAAGGTCTCCCGCTTCTTCGCCGAGATGAGCTTTCACCTCCTCAGGCGTCCAGACGTAGAAGAGGCCTTCCTCTCCCTCACTGTCCGCATCCTCCCCAGAGTAGAAGCCTCCCTCCGGCGATGTCATGTCCCGGAGAACGTAGGTGAAGATCTCCCTGGCGACGTCCCCGTACCGCTCCTCTCCGAAGGCCTGATAGGCTTCCGTGTAGGCCAGGGCCAGGAGGGCCTGGTCGTAGAGCATCTTCTCGAAATGGGGCACGAGCCACTGTTCATCCACGCTGTACCGGTGGAAGCCGAACCCAATCTGGTCAAATATCCCCCCGTTCCGCATGGACTCGAGCGTCTTGGCGGTCATCGTCCCGGCCGCCTCGGTTCCGCTGCGGGCGTACCACCGGAGAAGAAAGGTGAGGTTGTGGGGCATCGGAAATTTCGGCGCCTTGCCAAAGCCCCCCCAGGCCGGGTCAAAGGAGGACGCTGCTCACAAGCTTTCGAGAGGACCGTTTCGTCAGGTGCGTGCCCCGCAGCGGCCGCTTCCGATCGCGGTTGAAGAGCCTCGGTGACCTGTTCTCCCGCCTCCTCGAATCGAGACCGATCCTGGATCCAGAGGTCGGAAATCTTCTTCAAAAGATCCACGAAGCCGGTCATCCCCATCCGGCTCTCTTTCGGAAAGTAGGTCCCGGCAAAGAAGGGCTTGCCCTCGGGGGTCATGAAGATGGTCAGCGGCCAGCCCCCTCCCTTTGTCATGGCCTGGCATGCGGTCATGTAGACCCTGTCCACATCCGGCCGCTCTTCGCGGTCCACCTTTATCGAGACAAAGGACTCCTTGAGGACGCGGGCGACCCCCTCGTCTTCGAACGACTCGTGTGCCATCACGTGACACCAATGGCACGTGGCATATCCGATGGAAAGGAAGACCGGTTTCCCCTCTTCCCGTGCCTTCTGGAAAGCCTCCTCGCCCCAGGGGAACCAGTCCACCGGGTTTTCGGCATGCTGAAGAAGGTAGGGGCTCTTCTCTTTCGCGAGCCGGTTGGCC
>RCNG010006073.1_pt1 | contig 10037 bp, 9 predicted proteins | sample 2041371 | NCBI WGS metagenome assembly RCNG01 (sample SAMN09708227, study PRJNA481090) | Marine sediment metagenome, whole genome shotgun sequencing project. | biome: marine sediment; feature: ocean; material: sediment; isolation source: Sewage treatment plant 1 marine sediment (STP1) ...
GGCACCGGCTGAGCAAGCACCCCGAGAAATGCCGCTTCCCGCACGGCCATAGCCTTCGTATCGAGGTGGTGGCGCGAGGCCGGGAACTCAATGATCAGGACATGGTCTGTGACTACAAGGCGCTCAAGATGATGGTGGTCGATGTCGTGGACCGGCTCGACCACGCGATGGCCCTGAACTCTTCGGATCCACAGCTCGAGGGATTGGCGGTGATCGGCGACAGGGTGCTGCTCTTCGACGACTGCGATCCGACCACCGAGGTGCTGGCGCGGTGGATCTTCGGGCAGATTGCCGAACGGCTCGCTGCCGATGGAACCGTCCAAACACCGGCTGGCGCGAACTACGAGATCCCAGCAGGTCTCGAGCTCGAGCGGGTACGGGTGTGGGAGACCTCGACTTCGTGGGGTGAGTACGTTGGGTTGGAGTGAGGAATTCTGAATTCTGAATTCTGAATTCGGAATTTCCGCTACTCAGAATTTCGGATTTCGGATTTGCTGTCGGCCTCCGGCCAACGCGTCGCGCCGTCGCCTGCGGGCGGCTCAAAGCCTTCTCCTTTAGATGAGACCTGATCCGCTTCAGCAACCGCCGGTGGGCTCGGATTTTTCGCCCGGTCCGCGGTGAGGGGATTGTTCTTGGTGGGTGTGCGGCATTCCTAATTCCTCATTCCTAATTCCTCATTCAAACGTAATTCGTGCTTCCCGGTACAATACGGACTGAACGATGATCGACTACTCCCACACTAACCCCCTCGTTCCACCTGAAGCGGTGAGCACCTGGCTCGACGGCCTCCCGCAACCCATCGCGGTCACCGGAGGTACCGGCTTCGTCGGCTCACACCTCGTGGACACACGCTGTGCGCGGCGGGGATCGAGCCCCGCGTCCTGGTCCGTGATCCCGACGCACCGCGCTGGATTGCCAAGGCACCGGTGCGCTGGGTGGCCGGCTCGCTGGACGATACGCAGGCCTTGCAGCGACTGGTCGAAGGTGCCGGGACCGTCGTCCACCTGGCCGGTGTGTTGCGGGCCGGACGCGAGAGTGATTTTGACACCGGGAATCGCGTGGGGACAGCCAACGTTGTTGCCGCGATACGAGAGGTTGCGGAGTCGGCGCGGTTGGTTCACGTGTCTTCCCTGGCCGCGGCCGGACCGTCGCCGGCGCGAGACGGGATCGGCCCGGAGGCCGAGCCGGCGCCGATTTCCTGGTACGGACGGTCGAAGCTGGCTGCAGAAGGGGAGGCCCGGACGTGGAATGATGGTGGCGGCTGGGTCATCCTTCGCCCACCTGCCATTTACGGCCCGCGTGACTCCGATGTCTTTGAGTTCTTTCGGATGGCCAATCGAGGTCTTGTCGCGCTTCCGGGCGGTGAACGCTGGCTGACGGTCGCCTGGGTGGGCGATATCGTAAGGTCGATCCTCGCGGCCACTGCCGCAGATGCCGGGAGCCTCTTTCATCTCGGTGAACCGAATCCTCTACTGCTTGATGATCTCATCGCGAAGTTGTGCGAAACGGGCGGGGTGAAGGCGCGTGTCGTGCGCGTGCCGCCGGGGCTGGTGTCGGGAGCCGGGGCGATCGGCAGCGCTCTGCTGAGGCTGGGCTGGCGCCGGCTCGCCCTGACCTCGGACAAGAGTCGAGAGCTGTTGGCACGGCACTGGACCGCGCGGACTGCCGACAGCCTGGAAAGTCTGGGAATCGGAGCCTCGAAGACTTTTCTCGAGGGGGCGGAGACGACCTGGGACTGGTATCGAAAGCAGGGCTGGTTGAAGTGAGACGAGGCTTGTTCCTGCTATCATGACCGCGCTGCAGCCGGTGCCGCACCGACCTGTGAGTGGCAACGGATGTTGGATTACGACGGAGTGAATGTGGACGTCTTTCAGAAGTGCTTCGATTTCAAAGACGCGGACGCGGTCCGCGACTCGGGGTTCTACCCATACTTCCGGATGATTGCCTCCGGCCAGGACCCTGTGGTGACGATGAATGGTGAGCGGGTGATCATGCTCGGCTCGAACAACTATCTCGGGCTGACCAATCACCCGGAGATCAAGCAAGCTGCAGCGGCTGCACTCGAAAGCTACGGCACAGGCACCGCTGGATCGCGATTCCTCAATGGCACCCTCGACATTCACGTCGAGCTCGAGGAGAAGCTCGCCCGATTCATGCGGCGCGATGCAGCGTTGACCTTCTCGACCGGTTATCAGGTCAACCTGGGAGTGATCTCAAGCCTCGTCGACCGCAAAGACGTGGTGGTCCTGGACAACCTCGATCACGCGTGCATCCTCGATGGCGCGCGGCTTTCCTTCGGCCGGGCATTGAAATACCCGCACAACGATATGGACGCGTTGGAGGAGCGGCTGCGGAGTATCGATGACGATCGATCACGGATGATCATCGTTGATGGCGTCTTCTCGATGGAGGGTGATCTTGCGGACCTCCCTCGGATTGTCGAGCTCAAGAAAAAATTCAACGCCCGCCTGATGGTCGATGACGCGCACGGGGTCGGCGTGATGGGCGAGCACGGACGCGGAACCATGGAACATTTCGGGCTCGAGGATGAGGCCGATCTCGTGATGGGGACATTTTCGAAATCGCTAGCTGCAGTTGGAGGATTCGTGGTCGGTGACAGCAAGATCATCGACTTCATCAAGCACTGCGCTCGCTCGCTGATGTTTTCGGCCGCCCCACCGCCGGCGTCGGTCGCGTCGGTGATCAAGGCGATTGAGATCATCGAGCGCGAACCCGATCGCCGGCAGCGGCTGTGGGAGAACACCGATTACATGAAACGCGAGTTCTCCACGATGGGCTACGACACCGGCGATTCTGCTTCACCGGTGATTCCTTTGTTTGTCGGAGAGGACATAACCGCGTTCAAAATGACTTTTCGGCTTCAGGAGGAAGGCGTTTTCGCCAATCCGGTGGTCTCTCCGGCGGTGCCCGAAGGACGGGCGATGATGCGGACCTCGTATATGGCGACCCACACTCGAGATCAACTCGACAGCGCCCTCGAAGTTTTCCGCAAAGTTGGACGTGAGATGGGAATCATCGAGTGAAGGTGAGGGTCGTTCGAGGGCGCGCCGATCGAGCGCGATTCGTCGATCTGCCGTGGAAAATCTATCGCGATGACCCGAACTGGGTACCGCCGCTCAAGGCGTCGGTCCGAGCCCTCCTCGATGTCAAGAAACACCCGTTCTACGAGGGCGGCAAGGCGGCCGAGGCCGAACTCTTCCTGGCGTGGGATGGTCGAGACGTCGTAGGCCGCGTCGCGGCAATTCTCAATCACAACCACAATCGGGTGCACGAGGAGAACGTGGTTTTCTTCGGGTTCTTCGAAACGATCGATAGACCGGACGTCGCCCGGGGACTCCTGGCCGCCGTCGAGGAATGGGCCGCTGAGCGCGGCTCGACCGCTGTCCTTGGCCCAATGAACCCGTCGACAAACTACGAATGTGGTCTTCTGATCGAGGGTTTCGCGCGTCCGCCTGCGCTAATGATGACCTACAACCCGCAATCGTATGTCCGGCTCATCGAGGGTGCCGGTTACCGCAAGGCCAAAGACCTGCATGCCTACATTTCGCCCGTCCACGGCGCGAGTCTCGGCCGGCTGCAAAAGCTCGCGGAACGAACTCGGGCGCGAAACCCGGGACTGACGACTCGCGGAGCAAACCTCTCGGACTTCCACGGCGAGGTCAAACTGGTGCAGGAGATCTACAACGAGGCGTGGGAGAAGAACTGGGGCTTTGTCCCCATGTCGGACCCCGAGATCGAGTGGCTCGCCAAAGAGCTCAAACCGTTGGTCCATCCCGAACTTCTGAGGTTCGCTCTTTACGACGGTGAGCCGGTGGCGTTCCTCCTGACGATGCCCGATTGGAATCCGGTGCTGGCTGACCTCGACGGCTCGCCGCTACGCCACCCGTTGCGGACCCTCAAACATGTTTTCAAGAGCAAGCCCGAAACCATGGAGGGACTACGCCTCTTCACCCTTGGTACGAAACCGGAGCATCGGAAGCGCGGCATCGAGGGGATTCTCCTCGGCGAGGGACTCGAGAAAAGTATCGAGGTGGGCTACAAATGGTGCGAGTATTCCTGGATCCTCGAGGACAACGAGCTCACAAAACGCGCCGTTCGCCTGATGGACGGCGGAGAGCTCTATAAGGTGTACCGCGTTTACGAGAAGACGCTGGGCTGAACCAACCACCCGTCCGCCCAGTTTTGAGTTCTTAGTTTTTAGTTTTGAGTTTTCCCCCACCCAACTTCAGTTTCCCGAGATGACACGCGGGAACTCGCTGGAGCGGGTGAGCCTCGACGCTCGTAGGATGTCCGTAACTCAAAACTCATAACTCAAAATTCAAAACTACGTGCAGAGCTTCTTCCCCTTCGCGTTGTCTCCTCACTCCACAGATCTCTCCGCTCGGGTCCTTTGGGCCCTCGGTCGAGATGACACATACCTGGTTTTTGATGGTCCTCTGTCAGGGCACGGTTGGTGCTTTCGGCGTGGGCGGTCGGGAAATCCGAAATCCGAAATCAGAAATCCGAAATCGATGGGTGACTAGCTACAGAGCTTCTTCCCCTTCGCGTTGCGGTCGCCTGTGGCGCGGAGGAATCGTTTGGTGAGATCTCGGACAATCTTCCGGATCTGCCGTTCACCATTGGCACCGTTCAACGGAATCTGGGCCGCAGCGAGCGCCTGGTGGCCTCCGCCGAAACCTCGCCTGCCGGCGAGGTTTTGGGCGATGCGGCCGGCGTTGCGATCGCGATCCCGGGTACGGAGGCTGACGTGTAGCCAACCGTCGACAACTCCCAGGGTCATGGTCCATCGGACTTCTTCTGCGCGAAGCAGGAGATCGGCGGCTTCGGCGATCATCTCCGGAGACTCCAAATGCCCTAGGAAGGAGACGATCCGGTTGCCGTAGACCCTCGCTTCATCCAGGGCCGCACGGAGTTTCGAAAAATAGCTCCGGGGCAGAGGCGCCTGGACGATGCGACCGATGGCGCGGGCGTTGGCATGGGGATAGAGATCGAGGAAGGCTTCGACGTCGGCCTTTGTGCTCTCGCGGCCCAGGTCCTGGGTATCGGAGCGGATGCCGTAGATCATTGCGGTGGCGACCGGGGTCGGGATCTCAATTTTAGCCGCCTTGAGATACTCGTAAAGGATTGTCGAGGTGGCCCCGTAGCGGCTCCGGACGTCGGTGAACCGGGCGGAGCGGGTTTCGCGGCGAATCGGGTGGTGGTCGATGACGACATCGAGCCGTACCGTGGCATCGAAGCTGACATTGCCGGCTCCGGGCTGGGCGTCGACCATGCTCAAGCGGTCGAACCGATCGAGATCAAGATCGCTGAGTGGTCGTGTGTTGAGCGACAGGTAGCGCAGGAGCGCAAGGTTTTCGGCCCTCCAGATGCCGCCCGAGTAGCCGATCGAGCAGGCGATCTCGTGACGTTCGTTGGCCAGCTCTCGGAGTGCCGCAGCGGCCGCGATGGCGTCGGGGTCCGGCGTGTTCTGGACGATGATCAACATGTTTCGAGCGCCGTCGAGGACCGACGACAGCCGGGCCAATCGCGTCGCTGGAGTCAGGGCCTTGCCCATGATCCCCCCCCATGCCTGACTGATATCGAGATTCGGTTACTGAGGTTCATTCTGCTCCAACGGGGGAGTATACCGTCAACCGCCCAATTCGGAATTCGGAATTCTGAATTCGGAATGTCGCCCACCTTCCGCTCTTGAGTGGGCGGGTGGAAAATTCGAACCCGCCGGCTGCTGCTGAGGCGGATCAGGCCTCATCTGAAGGAGGAGACCATGAGCCGCCCGCAGGCGACGGTGCGACGTGTCGGCCGGAGGCCGACAGCAAATCCGAAATCCGAAATCCGAAATTTGGTCCGGGGGCGGGAGGAAATTCCTAATTCCTCATTCCTAACTCCTCATTCAGGGGTGATGTGTGGGTACATCTTGTATCCTGAGTCTAGTTATTGGTTGAAAGGATCCCGTGATGTCTGACATTAAACACCTGGTCACCATCGACGCTCCCATCCCGGTGGTGTATATGGCGCTGACCGAACAGGATGGTCTCGCCGGCTGGTGGACCACTGACACGGCAGCAGAGCCCGTTGTCGGCTCGATCGCGAGCTTCAGGTTCGGCGATCGGAATCACAACACAATACGAATCGAGGCACTCGAGGTCGACTCTCGAGTCGAATGGATCTGTCTCGATGGTGACCCCGAATGGGTAGATACCACCTTTGTGTTCGAGCTCGAGAGTCGCGACGGATCGACCGTCCTACGATTCACCCACGGCAATTGGAGCGAAATGAACGACTTCTTTGCCACCTGCAACTACCACTGGGGTTTCTATATGCGAAGCCTCAAGTCGTACTGCGAAACCGGCAAGGGCCAACCTTTCAGCCAGGGTGACTCGTGATCCGTCGAGCGTGGTTCGTGCTGCCGGCGATCGCAGTCTTGCTGGGGGTGGTGGCCGTCCTCGCGCTGACCCACCTTCGCATGCGATCAGCGTCAAGCCGATTACCAGAATTCGGTTCTGTGACCGAGACAGTAGTTGGTTGCCCTGCTCGGGTCCAGGTTTTGATCGATGATCGGGGGATTCCCCACGTCGAGTCGGCCAGTGAGTCCGCGATGTGGTTCAGCCTCGGTTATCTCCACGCTCGCGAACGGTTTTTCCAGATGGAGCTGGCACGGCGTGCCGGGGCGGGCCGCCTGGCTGAAATTTTTGGTGAATCGGGCCTCGACAACGATCGCAAAATGCGAACGCTGCGCCTCGCCGCTTCCGCCAGGCGTCAGAGCACCCTGCTCTCGCCTGAAGAAAGGAAAGTCCTCGAATCCTATACGGACGGTGTCAATGCGGCCATCAATCGGTTCGGCAAGTGGATTGCGCCGGAATCGTGGCTGCTTGGCGTTGAACCCGAGCCGTGGCAGATCGAAGATTCTCTGACAATTGGGCTCCTGCTGCAGCTCGACCTGAGTTGGGCGATGGGCGAGGAGCTCAAGAGAGCGATTGAATTGGCACGGTTTGGTCGCGCCAGGGCGGTCGATCTCTGGGGGTGGACAACGACCCAGGCGCGTGCCTGGATTCCGCCTGGTGAAGGCGTGAGTCAGCCCCGGCGGGATTACGAACCGATAACCCCGCCAATGGGCGGTTTGGGCTCCAACAGTTGGGCGGTGTCGCCGACGCGGAGTGCCGTGGGCCGGCCGTTGTTGGCCAATGATCCTCACCTCGGTGTGCAGATGCCCGGCAGTTTTTTTGCGGTCCACCTCCGGGGACCGCAGACGCACGTTGCCGGGGCATCGATAGCCGGTGTCCCAGGCGTCATCATCGGCCACACCGAAGACGTTGCCTGGGGCCTGACGTTGGCGATGGTCGACGACCAGGATCTCTTTGTGGTCACCCTTGACGACGCCGGGACGCGGGAACTGATTGACGGCCGGTGGCAGTCACTGAGGACGGTGACCGAAAACGTCTCGGTGCGGTGGCAGGAGGCGCCGGTGCTGCTCAAGGTTCGCTTCTCGCGCCACGGCCCCCTGGTTCGCGAGCAACGGGGCGAAACCCTCGCGTTGTCGTGGACCGGTTTTCAAGGCCCAAGCATGGCGTCCGCGATTCTCGGGATGAACCGTGCGCGTTCGGTCGGGGAAGCAAGCGCCGCCTGGGACAAGGTCCTCGGGCCTGCGATGAACCTGGTGGCAGCGGATTCAAACGGTCACATTCTCCACCAGGTCGTCGGGTGGGTGCCTGACCGTGGTCGCGGCGCCGGCCGGCTGCCGTCTCCGGGCTCCGACTCGAAGTGGGCGTGGAACGGGTTTCGAAGGGTCGCAGGCGAGCCTCGATTGAATCCACCCGACGGATTCGTGGCCACGGCCAATCACGATCTCTTCGGCGAGGGCGACTTTCCCGAGCGTGATCGTTTTCCGGGCGAGTTTGCTCCTCCGTGGCGGGTGCGACGTCTGCGACGGGCTCTCGCAGCACGCTCCGATTGGACGGTGGATGACTTTGCCAATCTCCAGGGTGATGTCGTGTCAGGACGCGCGATCGCGGTCCTTCGGCAGCTCAGGCCTGAGTTCGAGGAACGGAAGGGAATGAGCGTTGAAGAGCTGATGGCGTGGGATGCGAAGATGGATCTCGCTTCCACCGCAGCCACCCTCTTTTCCTCCTTCATGCTGGAACTCGAGGCCGCCGTCGCTGACGACGAAGCGAATCGCGATGGGCTTGAATGGAATCCTTTTGGAGAGGAGAGGTTGCTTCGACTGTTGGCGGGCGGACTCGACGAGTCGTGGTGGGACGACGTCGGCATATCCGGCAACCAGACCAGGGAAGATATCCTCGATCGGGTGCTCGCAGAACTTGATCGGCACGGGCCGCAAGAAAGTTGGGGGGAGGTCCACCAGGTGACCTTCGACCACCCGTTCACCCGGCTTGCATTCGTTCGCAAACTGGCGGCAGATTCGTGGAGCAGGGGCCCGTATGCCGTAGAAGGGGGTAATGCGACGATCAACGCGCATTATTGGAGCGAGCGAAGCCCGTTCACGGTGACATCCATTCCCGCAATGCGGTTTGTTGCTGATGTCGGAAACTGGGACGACACGGTCCTGGTCCTGCCGGTCGGCCAGAGTGGACGCCCATGGTCGCGGCACTATTCGAACCAGATTTCGAGCTGGCTGAACGTCGAGGCGGAGAGGTTTCCCTTCAGCCGCGAGGCGGTTGACGCAGCCGCTGCGGCGAGGCTCGAGCTTTTTCCTGCTCCGGCGAAGGAGCTGAAAGCGACTCGCAGCCAATGACTGAAACTGCTGCCGTCCGCCTTGCCCTGGTGACCTGTGGACCACAGCTCGAAGTGGCGCTCGAGGCTGCTTCATCTCGGGTCGTCTCACTGGTTCGGCTTGGCGGAGTGGCTCCCCGCTCGACCCTGGTTCTGGCCGCGGTCGATCTCCTCATCGAGGACGCCGGTCTGGACGGTGAATCGGTGAATCAAGTTGTCGTTTCCCGCGGCCCGGGCTCGTTTACCGGTATCCGGGCCGGGTTGGCGACCGCCGCGGGAATTGTTGCCGCGGTCGGGGCGAAGTGTCTGGCCTACGATTCGCTGCTGATGCTGGCCGCGCGGTGTGAGGCCACTGACCGGGTCTGGTGTGCCCAGCCGGGGCGCCGGGGCGAGGTCTATGTACGGCAATACGAGATTGCCAAGGGTCGATCACCGGTGGCTCTGGGCGAGATCGAGGTGCTGCCGATATCGGCTGTCGAGGATCGAGGCCCGTGGATCGCCGCCGAAGCGCTCGATCTCGGCGAAGCCATACGTGCCGCAACAGCTCGCAGCTCGGCGGAGGCCCTTCTGTTCCTGGCCGAGCTTGGTGCGCCGGCCGATGCGCCCGATCCACTCTACATCGAGGGCCCGCCCGTCCATCCTCCTTCCCAGAAGGCCTGAGATGAGCGAGCGCCTGTCGGTTCGTCCTCCGCAGCTGGGTGATGCGCGTGCCCTGGCGGAGGCGGAGCTGCTGTGCTTTTCGGACCCCTGGCCGCCACAGTTCTTCGTTTCCGAAATCCTAGCCGACGGACGTTTCAACAGGCTCTTGGTCGATGCGGCCGGCGACATGGTGGCCTACCTCTTCTGCGCCTGGCAGTACCTCGACCTCCATGTGCTCAAGGTCGCGACATTGCCGGAGATTCGGCGAACCGGACTTGCACGGCGGCTGATGGCCCTGGCTGAAGACCATGCGGTGGAGACAGGTGGCCAATCTCTGACCCTCGAAGTGCGGATTTCCAACACATCTGCCATCGCCCTCTATGAGGCTCTCGAGTACCAGCACGTTGATTCCCGCGCCAGTTACTACCAGGATGGCGAGGATGCGGTGGTCATGACGAAGAGAATTCTGAATTCTGAATTCTGAATTCGGAATTACTCCCGCTGCTTCCTCAATTTCGGATTTCGGATTTCGGATTTCGGAATTGGGCCATCGGATTTGAAGAGGCCGCCCTTCGTGTCATTCCGACCGAGTGAGCGACTTGTCGCGGCGAAGCCCCTTGGGCGAAGCCGGAAGCGAGCGAGTGGAGGAA
>RCNG010002050.1_pt1 | contig 10032 bp, 11 predicted proteins | sample 2041371 | NCBI WGS metagenome assembly RCNG01 (sample SAMN09708227, study PRJNA481090) | Marine sediment metagenome, whole genome shotgun sequencing project. | biome: marine sediment; feature: ocean; material: sediment; isolation source: Sewage treatment plant 1 marine sediment (STP1) ...
AAAAGGCGAAGAAAACCGATACCAGCAGGGCATGCCACAGCAGAAGTGCGAGGTGATCCATCTCAGTCCTTCTCGCCGCATGCGAAATCGGAAACGTCCAACACCGTCAGCAAATTCATGAGCCCCGCCGTATAGAGAAAGGTATTGCCGTAAGCGAATCCGGCGGCCGCCGGATTCCCACCTCCCAGAAGCGCAAAGGGGATCCCCGAGATCAGGCCGCCAAGACCATTGAGCCACAGTAGCCGCCCGAGATAGAGAACGCCATTTCCAAAGCAGGCAAAGGCGGCCATCCAGGAGAAGGGATTCCCTGGTTTTGGGACTCCCATCTCTCCGTTGAGGAGCACTCCGGTGACAAAGGCGCTCACGATCACCGCGCCGAAGACGAGGGCGCGTGTCCGCTTGCCGAGAATCCAGTGCCCGAGACCGGGAATGAACCATGCTGCGAGGATGAGGGCGGGCGGCGCCTTCTTTTTCACGGCGACGCCTTTGGGTGCTCGACCCTCGGCGGCCCGGGCCTTCCTCGATTTCTCAGCCGCCATCAGCTCGTCCCTCTGATCGACTGCAATGCCTCGACCATCTTCTCGAACGTGCGGTCGAGAACTTCGGGTATCACTCTTGAATCGCCGATCACCGTCATCATGTTGCTGTCGGCATGCCAACGCGGAACGACGTGGAGGTGCAAATGCTCCTCGATGCCCGCCCCCGCCGCCTCACCGACGTTAAAACCAACGTTGAATCCGTGGGGTTGATAGAGCTCGCGCATCGCAGCCATCAGATCCTTGATGGTGTTCATCATCTCACACAGGGTTTCGACATCAATATCCGTGAGATCGCTGCAGTGTTTGATCGGCGCGACCATCGCATGCCCGGTCGTGTAGGGGTACAGGTTGAGGAGTGCGAAGGAAGCCGAATCACGCCACAGGGTGAGGGTCGCGGGATCGTCGGGCGACTCGAAAGCACGGCAGAAAATGCATTCGCTCCGGTCACGCGTGTCAGCCGCCGATATGTATTCGAGCCGCCATGGGGCGAAGAGGATGTCGACCACCGCCGATCACTGTTGGAGGAGCTCTTCCCTGAGATACTTCCCAGGTTTGAAGTACGGGATCTTCTTGGGTGGTACGTACACCTTCTCCCCGGTTTTCGGATTGCGGCCGGTTCGCTCGCCCCGTTGTCTGATCCGGAACGAGCCGAAGCCCCGAAGCTCCACCTTCTCGTCGCGTCGGAGGGCGATGATGATGCTCTCCAGGATTACCTGTACGACCTCGTCTGCCTGTTTGCGAGGCACGTCGGCCGCTTCAGCTACCGTCTCCACCAGATCCGCCTTGGTCATCGTCATCGATGGTGCTCCCTACTCATCCGTTCAATCCTTCGTTTCGTCCTCGTCACCGTCGCCGCCCTCATCATTTTCCGCCTTCGACGGTTCCCCGCTCTCGGCCGTTTGGTCCTCGGCAACAGCTTCGATCTCGATCTCTTCGGTCGGCTCTTCGGCCGTTTCTTCTTCCGGCGTTACCTCTTCCGCTGCGACCTGATCTTCAGCCTTAACCTCTTCTTCGAGGGTCACATCTTCCACCGCAACCTTTTCTTCTGCAACGACTTCGTCAGCGACGACTTCGGCCTCTTCGGATGCCGCTGCCTCCTCCTCGGGAGCCGCCGATTCCGTCTCACCCTCTCCGTCAGGGGCGACGACCTCGTCTACAACCGTGTCGGCCTCATCTTCTTCGACCAACCCGCCCGCCCGCAACGCGGCCGCCATAGCGGTATCAGTGGCGGCGCCATCGTCGTCTTCGGTTGCAGTCTCCTCGGCAGCAGCATCCTGATCGAGGTTGTGCATCGACAGTCCGATCCGGCTCTCATTCCAGTCGACACGCAGGATTCGGCACTGGACAGCCTGTCCGGTCGTGAACATCTCGGCCAGGGCGAGACCCTCATCGCGATCGATCTCGGAGATGTGGCAGAGCCCCTCGACACCGGGTGCGAGCTCCACGAACACTCCGAAATCGGTGATGTTCGTGACCGTACCCTTCATCACGTCACCGACCCCGTGAGTATTGGCGTACTCCTCCCACTCGTTGGGGAGGAGCTCCTTCATCGACAGCGAGATCCGCTGGTTGTAAGAATCCACGGACGTGACGACCGCTTGAACTTCCTCGCCCTTCTGAACAACCTCGCTGGGATGGTTGATGCGCCGGGTCCACGCCATGTCGGAAATATGAACCAGACCGTCGACGCCGGGGACGATCTCGACGAACGCACCGAAGTCGGTCAAATTGCGAACCACGCCTTTGATCGTGCTGCCGACGCTGTATGACTCGGCGACCTGCTCCCAGGGGTTGGGTTCGGTCGCTCGCAACGAAAGCGAGAGACGACGCTTGTCGACATCGACCTCGGAGACCACGACCTCGACCTCCTGCTCAATTTCGATGATCGACCGCGGGTTCTTGACCTTCTTTGTCCACGACATCTCACTGACGTGGATCAGTCCCTCGACGCCCTCCTCAAGAACGACGAAGGCGCCATAGTCGACAATGCTGACCACCTTGCCCTCGACCCTCTTCCCGACGGGATACTTCTCAGGTACAAGAATCCACGGGTCTTCGAACCTCTGCTTGTAACCCAGGGAAACCCGCTCTCTTTCGCGATCGAAGCGAAGCACGACCACGTCAACCTCGTCGCCGACCTTGAAGTACTCGGTGGGATGGCCCACGCGGCCCCACGAGATGTCGGTGATGTGGAGGAGGCCATCGAGACCCCCGAGGTCGACAAAAACTCCATAGTCGGTAAGATTCTTGACGATGCCGCTGACCAGCTTGCCCTCCTCGAGGGTGGCCATGGTCTCTTCCTTGACGTGGCCCTGTTCCTCCTCGAGGATCGCCTTGCGAGACAGAACAACGTTCGAGCGACGCCGGTCAAATGAGATGATCCGGGCTTCGATTTCCTGTTCGAGGTAGTCCTCGAGCCTCCGGTTTGGAAGCAAGTCGACCAGCGATCCGGGCAGAAACGCGCGGACTCCGATATCGACCGAAAGCCCGCCCTTCACCCTCTCCAGCACGGTCCCTCGAACCGGTAGGCCGGACTTGAAAGCCTCTTCGATTGAGCTCCAGGTCTTGAGCTTGGCCGCGCGGTCACGGGACAGGCGGACCCGACCCTCCGCCTCGTCCATGCGCTCGACGAAGACCTCGACTTCATCATTCACCTTGATCGAAATCTCGTTCGTTTCGGGGTCGGTGAACTCCGAAACCGGCACCGAGCCCTCGCACTTGTATCCGATGTCGACCAACACCTCGTCGCTGTCCACGGCGACGACCGTGCCGCGTACGACCTCGCCCTCCTTGAGTGACTGCAGAGAGGACTCCATGAGCTCTTCCATGGTGAGCTCGTTCATCCCCTCACCCTGTTCCTGATCACCGTTCACGTCCGCGTCCATAATCAAAACCGTTCCTCCTCACTGGGCACACCCATCGCGTACCCAGCGTCCGTAATTTTCCGACCTTACGGCCTCCCGCCCGGTACTGTCAAGCTCCTTGTGGGAAAAGATTTGCGACCTCCGCCATCAGCCGCTCGACGACCTCGTCAAGGCTCAGGCCGGTGGTGTCGACAACTACCGATCCCTGCGCCACCTGCAAAGGGGAATCCGCGCGGGATGTGTCCTGGCGGTCGCGCCGATTCTGTTGTTCCCGAACCTCTTCGAGGCTCACCGCGATCTCGCTGTCGGCGAGATCGCGGTGACGTCGCATTGCCCGTTCCTCCGGATCAGCAGTCAGAAAGACCTTGAGATCCGCATCAGGAAAGACGACGGTGCCGATGTCGCGGCCCTCCATCACTCCCCCATTTTCCAGCCCGAGCCGACGCTGCACCGGCACCAGGGCGCGTCGCACCTCCGAGATGGCCGACACCGAGGAGGCCATCAACGAGCATTCGGGGCTCCGAATCTCGGCGCTCACGTCGTCACCGTCAATTTCAATTCGGGTTCCAGAAATGTCGCCGGCGACGTCGATGCGATGATCCTCCATCAGCTTGGCCACCCGTCTGGCATCCGTCTCGTCGAGGGCCGCCGCCAACCCGTCACGAAGGGCCAGTAGCGCCACGGCGCGATACATGGCGCCGGTGTCGAGATAGGGCACCTCGAGCCGTTTCGCCAACCGCCCTGCGACGGTTGACTTTCCGGCACCGGCCGGACCATCAATGGCGACGAGGATCTTCCGGTCTCTTTTGGCGATCGTTTTTGGTGGCATGAGACGGTTTCCTTTCAAGGTACCGGCAAGTGCTTATTGTACAGAGTGCCTCAACCCCAATATCTCACCAGCACAAAAGCTGGTGAGAAATGCGGGTTATCATCTCGTGGTGGACCAGCAACGTCGAAGTCTTCTGGCGGCCGAACGTCGCGCCCTGAGCATCAGCCCGGCCGGCGGTCTCAGGGTCGGTGTGGGATATCCCAACTCATACCACGTGGCGATGTCGTCCCTCGCCTACCAGTGGGTGATCGAGCTCGCGGCCGCCTGCCCCGACGTCGGGGTGGAGCGTTTCTTTGCCGGAACGCTCGCCGACGGGCGAACCCTCGACGAGGGGAGCGCACTCGGCGACTTCGACCTGTTGGCGTGGAGCTGTTCGTTCGAGCTCGATGCGTCGAATCTCCTCGCCACTCTCGACGCCGCCGGCATCCCTAGACGGCGAGAGGATCGTGACCACCGCCACCCGCTCGTGGTCATGGGCGGCGCCGTCGCGTCGATCAATCCGCTGCCGCTTTCGCCGGCGGTCGATGTCTTCGTGCTGGGGTCGGCCGAGCTCTTATGGCCGACGCTGCTGGAGTTGATGCGTGAATATCCCGAACGAGAGCGCCTCCTGATCGAGCTGGCATCCCGCGACGGTTACTTCGTACCGGCCTTTCACCTCGACAGCCAGGGCAGCCCCGCCGGCCGACGACGGCGGGTCGAAAAACGAGACGTCCACATGCAGGACCCCGCCATGGTTCCAGCCTCGCACGTGGTCACGCCGAACACCGAGTACAGCGGTCGGGGGCTGGTCGAGATGTCCCGCGGCTGCCCCGAGAAGTGTCGATACTGCTGGGTCAGTTACAACTACGGCCGGCTTCGCTGTTACCCGAAGGACGGCATCCTCGAACGGGTCGACCGTCTCCGGAATATCACCGACCGAGTCGGATTCGTCGCCACCGCCGTCGGCGATCACCCCGATCTCGCGGAGATCCTCGAGGCGTGCCGGAGCCGCGACCTCAACGTCGCGCTCTCCTCCCTTCGCATTCCGGCCATGCGGCAGGAGATCCTGCGTCCGCTCGCCGAGTCAGGAGCGCGCTCGGTCACGATCGCTCCGGAGACGGGAACGGATGAGCTACGCCGGCAGCTCAACAAGCCGATCACCAATGCAACCATCCTCGAAGCGGTGGAAACCGCCCAACAATGCGGCATTGCAAGCCTCAAGATGTACTTCATCATCGGTCTCCCGAACGAGAGCGACGACGATCTCATCGGCATCGCCGATCTTCTCGAAGAGGCTCAGGCGCTGATGGTCGCCCACGGCCGCGACCGCGGGAAGGTCGGCACCCTCCATGCAGGGTTCAACGTCCTCGTGCCCAAGCCCTACACGCCCTACTCGCGGGAGGCGATGCTCACCCGAAACGAAGCGCGACGACGGATGCGTTTGATCGAGAAGAGACTCGCCGGTCTCGCCAACATCCGCCTTGATCGGCCGGGCTATCGCGAGGCCCAGTGGCAAGCGTATCTGAGCCGCGCCGGCCATGGCGCCTTCTCGGCGATCGAGGACGCCGCGGACGGCCGTTCGCTGGGCCAGCTGCTGTCACAGCATCGTGCGGAGATCGAGGCATCGACCCTTCACCGTATCGACGGCGATCCGGTCTGGCAGTTCATTTCCTCGGCCCCTGTGAACCCGCGCGTTAAGGAGTCGTGAGGCCGTGTGGCGCCTTCTATCGCACGGTCGGCCCGGGGCGCCTCACCGCGAGAGCCCGGGTCGGGGCCACGATTACCGGGATCTCGACGACGGCCAGCTCGGCGTCATCGGTAAGGACCCTGATCGACCCCTTGATTCTCCCCGCCATCTCACTCCGGTCGAGGCCCTCGGCCACCCTCACACGCACGGCCTGCCGCGACGCAGCGGCGGTCGACATGGGGGTGGCGTTGAACACCTCCGGATGGGAAACCTCCACCCCGGTGATCGCGAATTCCCCCTCCATTGTTCGGTTCAGGTTCACGATCGAGGAGCGGCCATCGTGCATCCGGCCCTCCGACAGCCACAGTCGAACCTCTGCCGGTCTGGCCTCGATCAGCGGTCGCACCCGAACCGTGTACGGCCAACTCATCGTGGGGGCTTCGGGATCATTGGTGGTAAACCGCAGAGTCCCGGTCTTCGTTCCCGGCGGCGCCGATGACGTCACCGCGAGATCGATCCACACGTCACCTGGCGCGGCCTGTGCATTCTTCGTGCGCGAGGCCAACTCAGACCAAAGATCACCCGCGTTCTTCGGGACGGGTGTGGCCTCGGCCTCGTCGTTCACCGGCCGCACCCGCACCACGAGATCGGGATGATCCAGCGTCAGGTCAGTGATCTCGAGCGGTTTGCCATCGGTGCGGTGGAAGAGCATCCTGGTGCTCGAGGCGAAACCTGTAATGGCGGACAAGCTCAAACGGTACGCTGGTCTCGCAACGATCGGCGACCGTACGTCGACGGTGAAGCGAAGGCTGAAATTGCGGGCATCTTTGGCGTCCGTGACGACATTGATCGACTTCGAAAACCGCCGGTTCTGATTTGCCGCGGTCTTGAGGACCGCGGTCAACGTTCCCGACCCACCTGCCGGGATGACCGAGTCGTGCTCGGCCACGGTGCAGCCTCAGGACGGTGCGGCCTTGATGATCCGGACCTCGGTCTCACCATCGTTGTGGAAGACGAATGTGGCCGTTGCGTCGCGGCCTGCGGCGACTCTGCCGAGATCCATGCTGTCGTTTTCGACCCAGAACGTCGCCCTCTCCGTTTCCCCGGCTGAGGTCGTCAATACCGACGCGGTCAACGCGGCGATGAGCATCATCGCGTCCATTGTTCGTTTCAACGCCTGCATGGATCCTCCCAACGAGCCCGCAACCGACCGGGGTCTTTCCCGGGTCTCAGCCCGCTATCGATTGTAACCCTAGCCTGTTCCCATCCGGAAACTCCGGTGGGAACTGCGTAGTTCTCGATGCAGAAACGAGCGATTTTTGTGCAAGTTCTAGGAAGACAAGGATTTCCGCGGAGCCGTACTCGAGTACGCCGCACAAGGGAATCCGCAGTCTGACGACGAAATTGCCAAAAAGCGCCGTTTCTGGACGAGAACTAACCCGCGATGCTGTACTCACCCAGGATCTGTCCCTGGGTGCTGACGACCAGGCACTCCACCGGTACGGTACGACGAGCGCGGCGGAGGGCTTCCTCGACCAGCCGAACAAGACCTCCGCAGCAGGGCACCTCCATCACCATCACCCGCAGGCTCGTGATCTCCGCTTCGTCGATCATCGCCACCAGCTTTTCGAGATAGATCTCCTGGTTGCTGTCGAGTTTGGGGCAGGCGATGGCGAGCGAGCTGCCAGCCAGATGGCGGGTATGAAAGTCGCCGACCGCGAATGCCACGCAGTCTGCAGCGAGAAGGACGTCGGCGTTTGCAAAAAAATCTGCGGTCGGCGGCACCAGATGAAGCTGCACCGGCCAATGGCGGAGCTGCGAGGTCGGACCGGTGCCGCCGCCAACGGGTGGGGCGACCGGGTTGAGTGCCTGCGCCCGCGAGCCCGGGCAGCCACCGCCGCCGCCGACCGGAGACTGCGCCACCACATTGAGGTGTGGGAGCGGTGCGGGCGTGGGCCTGCCACTCCGCGTCGTCGCCAGGTGAAGTTCCACCTCGGCCTCGTCGAAGGCGTCGGCTTCGCGCTGGATCACCGTGATCGCTCCCTGCGGACAGTGGCCGAGGCAGGCGCCGAGACCGTCGCAATAGACGTCACTGATCAGACGCGCCTTTCCGTCGATGATAGCGATCGCCCCTTCGGCGCAAGCGGTCACGCAATCGCCGCACCCGTCACACAGCGAATCATCGATCTCGATCACCTCGCGTACGGCCATCTCAATCCTCCGGTTTGGGCTCGCGCAGCATGGTCAGCAACATTCGGGCGGGCTCGGGAGCGTGCAAGGCGTGCGGGACGCCCGCCGGCATGCGCACGATCTCGCCTGCACCGATTGCTATCTCGACGCCGCCGATCGTCACGTCGAGCCTGCCATCCACCACTTGCACCAGCGCGTCAAAGGGCGCCGTGTGCTCGGACAGCCCCTGTCCGCGGTCAAACGCGAACAGGGTCACGTTGCCGCCGCCGGAGCTCGCCAGCACCCGGCTCACGATGGCGCCCTCGGCCACGTCCACCAACTCAGTCAGAACGCTGGCGCGGTCTGAAACCAGCTCGTCGTTCGTCTTATCAACACTCATCGGGTCTCCTCTCGAGGGCGAATCCCACCCCTCGCGAATAGTGTCGCCGACGGTGTCCGATCCGTCCTTGATCCAGATCAAGAGGGAGGAGGTATTAGGTATTGGCCCAGAATTCTTCGCCACCTTGCGATGAGCTAATACCTAATTGCTAATACCTCCCGGCGAAGCCGGGTAAACCGCGGTGCCGGGCATGACGCCGACTCTGGTGCCGGGATGCTTGGTTCGCCACTCGTCAACGACCGCAGCGAGGTCGGCTACGGGTTCGAAACCCAGGGATCGTGCGAGCTCGGGATCGAGGTGCGAGAGGAGCCGCACCCGGTGGCGCGAGGTCTTCTCCAGCAATCGCAGGGTCGTGTGGCCGTACTGGATCCAATCGCCGGACAGGCGTTCGAGGATGGCCGCCGGTTCCGGGTGATCGACGAATGGTCGCATCTCCTCCGACCCGAGACCTCCATCGAGCGCCGCAACAAAGAGGATCTCTCCGCCCGGCGCCAGGAAACGGCACGCCGCATCGAGCGATTTGTGGCCCTGGATCAGGGTGGTGTCGCCAGGAGCCCCGCCCCCACCGGCCACCATCAGCTCGAAGGGCGGACCGGACGTCACCTCAAACCAGGACCGCACCCTCTCGATTGCAGCCGGATACGAGACCTGCAGCGGGCCGGACCCGGCCCACGTGACACCGCCCTCCCGTCCCTCGACCAAGGACAGGGCGCAATCCGGCAGACGCCGGCAGGCAGCACGCATGATCTCTTCGGCGACCGGGTTTCCCTCGAGCACCCCGGGCTCGCAGCCTGAGTGGCGTTCGAATCGGTCGCCGGCCGCACACAACACCAGCCCGTGGTTGGCCTGAATCTCGTCGTAGCCGCCGACGCCCGGAAAGACCATCTTCGGCCCTCCGCCAAAACCGGCGAAATAGTGATGACGCACCGAGCCGACGGTCACCAGGAAATCAGCCTCGACGGCGGCCCGGTTCAGCCGCAACGGGATCCCCTCACGCAGCTCGCCCACCCCCACGAGATCACCCTCGCCGCGGCTGTCATGTTGGATGACTCGGATGGGTTCCGGAACCTCTCCGAGGAGCATCCGGACGCTTTTCTCCCCAACCGTAGGATGAGTGCCGTTGGCCACCAGGACCGTGGTTGCTGCGCTCTCGATGCCCGCCAGCCGCAGTCGTTCGAGAATCTCCGGCAGGACCTTCGGCAGCTGCGCATTGCGGGTTCCATCTGGCACGATCACCGTCGCGCTACGCCGACCGGAAGCGAGAACGGTCAGCGGTGGGCCGTCAAGAGGCTCGTCCAGAGCCCTTGCAACCAACCCGGAAACATCGTCGCGGCCCGGGGGGGCGCTCGGCCTCAGCGAGCACACTTTCATACCGCGCAGGTCGAGTGTCACACGGTCATCGCCAAAAGGGAATTTGACAATCACGGGGTCACAATAGCATGCTGGCCAGCATGAACCCGTCCCTCACACCGGAGGAGATGGACGCCGAGGATCGGCGTTTTTTACTCGAGCTCGCTCGTACCACCATAGCCGCCGGGCTCTGGGACCGGCCCCTCCCCTCCCCC
>RCNG010002051.1_pt1 | contig 10026 bp, 7 predicted proteins | sample 2041371 | NCBI WGS metagenome assembly RCNG01 (sample SAMN09708227, study PRJNA481090) | Marine sediment metagenome, whole genome shotgun sequencing project. | biome: marine sediment; feature: ocean; material: sediment; isolation source: Sewage treatment plant 1 marine sediment (STP1) ...
AAGAAGCATTAGCCATCTGGAGTGGATTACTGGAGCGAGGAGTGTATGTCAACCTGGTACTGCCGCCGGCCACACCGGACGGTGGTTCGTTGCTGCGATGCAGTGTCAGCGCCGGACATACCCCGGAGCAGATGGAGAAAATCTGTAACGCATTTAGCGAGATCAGGGAAACTGTAAAAGCGGCTTAATGATCCTGATAAAAGTCTGGGATGACGAATATGGTCAATTATCCGGAAATTTCCGCAAGCTTCTGGAAAATTAAGGCACCAGCCAAAAAGAAAAACATCACCTAACTAACTAATATGCATCTATTATTTACTTTTGCACGAGCCTATCCGCTGCACACCGCGATTATGGTGATTGCGCTATTGATAGCGGGGTTTATGGAAGGTATCGGCCTCTCTATGCTGCTGCCATTGGTTGGCATTGCCGTCAGCAGGAAGTTTGGTTCTGAGCAAGGCCATGCTGCTGATAGCAGTACAGCGGAATCTGCACTGGAAAAGATGGTTGTAAATGGGTTTTCAGTTCTGGGGATTTCACCAACAGTAGGTGTGCTCCTGGTGGTAATTATCGCAACCATCATACTAAAAAGCGGATTAATGTTATTGGCAAAAAAACATATCGGCTACACCGTCGCGCGAGTCGCTACTGATTTGAGACTCGAACTGCTTCGAGCCCTGTTTGTAAGTCGCTGGCAATATTTTCTCAAGCAGCCCCTTGGCGGCCTTGCGAATTCTATGGCAACCGAAACTGCCAGAGCATCAAAATCTTATCATAGCAGCATCCTTATGACAGCCGAATTCTTCCAGGCATTCATATATTGTCTCATGGCCTTCTTGGTTTCCTGGAAAGCAACATTGATCTCACTCACAGCCGGCTTTTTTATTTTATATGTATTGAAACACTTTCTCAGAAAAGCCCGCCAGGCCGGTATACGTCAAACTGATCTTCTGAAATCTTTGTTGACATTATTGACGGATACCTTGCAATCGATAAAGCCCCTGAAGGCCATGGCCCGTGAAAATGTATCGGACCTTTTATTAGAGAAGAAGACGAATCGTCTGAACAAAGCTTTGCAAAAGCAGGTTCTGAACAAAGAGTTTCTAAAAGCATTTCAAGAAACATTGCTGTCAATTTTTTTAGCGGCTGGCCTTTACATCTTGCTGGTTCATTGGCAGATGCCTCTCACCAACGTGATGATAATGGCTTTTCTTGTCGCAAAATTATTAAAAAAGCTGAACAAGGTTCAAGAGCGCTATCAAGAGATGGTAATTTTTGAAAGTGCCTATTGGTCCCTGAAGGATACCATTCAAACTGTAAAAAATGAACACGAAGTACTGGAGGGGTGCCAAACGCCGACACTGAATCGAGCGATCCGCATGGAACACGTTAACTTTGGCTACGATGATCGACAGGTGTTGCACAGTGTAACGCTTGACTTTCCGGCAGGGCAGATCAGCGCTATCCTGGGCCCTTCAGGATCCGGAAAAACAACAATAGTGGATCTTGTCATCGGATTATTGAAACCTCGGGAGGGCGAAGTGTGGATCGATGATGTGCCGTTCGTACAGGTAAATCAGAAACAATGGCGGCGAATGATCGGCTATATACCCCAGGATCCAATTTTGATGCACGATACGGTGATAAACAATATCACATTTGGTGACGCTAAAATAGCCGAACAAGATGTAAAAAAGGCACTGCAAGCTGCCGGTGCCTGGGAGTTTGTTAAAAATATGCCAAACGGAATGCAGACGATTGTCGGCGAACGCGGGGGCAAGCTTTCCGGAGGCCAACGACAACGTATATCTATTGCGCGGGCAATCATGCACAATCCTAAACTACTGATCCTTGATGAAGCAACAAGTGCTCTCGATCCCGCAAGCGAGGCTGCGATATTGGAGACTTTGCAACAGCTTCGGGGCAGGCTGACCATCCTGGCCATTTCGCATCAGTCGGCGCTAGTAGGGATTGCGGATAAAGTCTATCGGGTAAAAGATGGCAAAATCGTGGCAACTGAGGGTCGTTCGGAGGACTGCTTACATGCCGGCAATGTCAATGCCGAGTCCGATCCCGGCCTGCAACTGACGACCAACGCAGTCAAGGTGCTCTAAAGTAAAGATCCGAGTCCATAGGGCCCGGCTTTGGTCCACCCCGGAGGAGTGATATAGGTGATTACATTTACCAGCAGTATTCAGGTTTCGGGTGTCAGCAACCGAGTTCGACTCCTATGTCGGAGTCGCTCATGAAATGGACTTTTTTTCACCGATGTTGTACTTCAGTTGCAACCAAATCAGTGTTCTGGTTTCAGGGTTCGGTATTTACTGACACCTGAAACCTGACACCTGAAACCCATGAACAGATAGGATCTATGGTAAAACCGACCATCTCTGACGTGGCCCAAAGGACCAGGTTTTGGAGACAGAATAAAGCCTCGATCTGATAGTTTTATTATGGTTTAAATAAGGAAAATAATTTGACGCAAAGTATAATCACAAACAGTATAAAAGACATCATTGAGCATATTCGTCTCGTAGCCTTTGATTTCGACGGGGTGTTTACCGACAATATGGTATATATATTCGAAGATGGCTCCGAGGCCGTGCGGTGTTATCGCAGTGATGGTATCGGTTTAAAAAAGCTGGTAAAATTGGGCATTGACTCCGTTATTATCTCTACCGAAGCCAACCCGGTGGTCTCGGCCAGGGCACTTAAATTGAAGATTCGGTGTGTGCAGGATTGCCAGGATAAACGCGCGGTTTTGGAAGAAATCACACAAGAAAAAGGCATTTCTTTGGCAGAGGTCGCTTTTGTAGGCAACGATATCAACGATCTTGCCTGTCTCAAATGCGTGGCGCTTCCGATTGTGGTCAAAGATGCCTATAAGGATGTCGTATCGATTGCACTCTATCAGACGAAAAATCCCGGCGGGTGCGGCGCGGTAAGAGAGGTTTGTGATTTATTTGAAAGGTACCGTTCAGGGGCTAAACGTTCAAAGCTTCAGGGTTCACACCCAGTCTAAACCGTTGGGTTGTGAAATCTAAAGGTAAAACCTGTGAGAATAGGGCGTTTTGTGAATTTTGAGGTAAAAATAAATTGTCCAAGGAGGGAGGAAAATGCGCGAACTTTCATTAGATGGAAAAGTCATTCAAGATAATAGTGACTGCTATGTGATTGCCGAAATCGGACACAACCATCAAGGCAAACTCGAAACGGCCAAGGAGATGTTTCGGGTGGCCAAAGAATGCGGCGCTGATGCGGTAAAACTGCAGAAAAGAGACAATCGGAGCCTGTTTACCAAAGTCGGATATACCAAACCCTATGATAATCCCAACAGTTATGGTAAAACTTACGGTGAACACCGAGAATTTTTGGAGTTCGGCGGGATTGAATATAAGGAGCTGATGGATTACGCTGATGAAATCGGAGTTACCCTGTTTTCAACTGCTTTCGATTTCAACAGCGCTGATTTTCTGGCCAAACTCAACATCCCGTTTTTTAAGATCGCATCCGGTGATCTCAAAAACATACCCTTGCTGACCCACGTAGCCGAATTTCAAAAGCCGATGATAATCAGCACCGGCGGGGGCACCATGGAGGATGTTAACCGGGCCCATGATGCGATCATGCCCCTCAACCAACAACTCTGTATTCTCCAATGCACGGCAGGCTATCCGGCAGAGTTTGACGAACTGAATCTAAATGTAATCACTACCTTCCGCGAACGGTTTCCCAACGTAACGATGGGTTTGTCATCCCATGATAACGGCATTGCTATGGCAGTCGCGGCTTACATGCTGGGTGCCAGGGTGGTCGAAAAGCACTTTACCCTCAACCATACCTGGAAAGGCACGGATCATGCCTTTTCTCTCGAACCCACTGGTTTTCGCAAATTGGTCAGAGACCTGAAGCGAACAAAAGTCGCTATGGGCGACGGCATCAAAAGAGTCTATGACAGTGAGGTCAACCCGATCACCAAAATGGGCAAGAAACTTGTCGCAGCACAAGATTTACCGCCTGGTCACATGATACGCCGTGAAGACATTGCCATCAAGTCACCGGGTGACGGCCTGCAGCCTTACGAGATCGATAAAGTTATCGGACGTGTTACCCGCTTAGCGATGAAAGAAGATGATGACATCACGTTTGAGGTTCTAAACGGATCCGAGCATCTGGCCGAGGCGGCATCGTGAAAAATATGTTTGCTTTAGATAATGAGGTTGCCGTCGTCACGGGTGCCCTGGGCAAATTGGGACCGATCTGGATCGACCCTCTGCTCGATGCGGGTGCATCGGTGGTCGCACTCGATTTGGCGAGTTCACGGGTTTCACAAGACTTCGACACGCTCCGGAAACAATATGGTGAAAGCCGCTTAAGGCTGGTTCGAACCGATGTCAGAGATCGCCAATCTCTGGAGGTGGCCTGCAAAAATTGTATGGCCGCTTTTGGGGTTCCCACCATCCTGGTAAACAATGCAGGTATCGACCGGCCGCCGGCCGATGCGGCCAAAGAATATCGCCTGGAGGATATTCCATTCGAAGAAAACCGGGATATCTTTGAAGTCAATACCTTGGGTCTCTTTCTTGTGTCCCAGGTCTTTGGAGCCCCGATGGTAGGCGCCGGGCGCGGATCAATAATCAATATCGGCTCTCTGTATGCCGGCGTCTCACCGGATGCGCATTTTTATGATCATATCAAAAGTGATCCGCCTTTTCTCAAGCCGCCGGCCTATGGTGCTTCCAAGGCCGCGGTTGTCAACCTGACCCGGTATCTGGCCACACTCTGGGCGCCGCATGGCGTGCGGGTGAACACGCTGTCGCCGGGCGGTGTACTGGGAGAGCAGGACGAAGAATTCAAACGCAAATTTTGTAATCGCGTCCCCATGGGAAGAATGGCAACCGCTGAAGATCTGCGCGGTCCGCTGCTGTTTCTGGCCTCCCGGGCATCGGCCTATGTAACAGGTACTGAACTTATGGTGGACGGAGGGTTTACGGCCTGGTAACAAGGAGTGACGAATTTCGAATGCCGAATGTCGAATTAAGGAATCCTATCGATTTTAAACTTAAATCTAAATGACGGAGCGCAGCGACTTCCATCATTCGTCATTATTCATTCTTCAATAATCATTCCCAAAGACGGAGTTAAAATGAACCAACATAGCCTCCCCGACATAATTCCCAACTGGATCAAAGGTGAGGAGTGTGCTGCAGTTTCAGGGCAAACTTTTGATAAGTTGTCGCCGCACAGCGGCCAGAAGCTGTGTCAAATTGTCCGCTCTAATGAAGACGATGCAAAAATAGCCATCCAGGCTGCCAGAAAGGCTCAGGCTGCCTGGGCGGAGAATACGCCAGTCCAGCGCGGTGACATGCTCTACGATATCACACTGGCCATGCGCAACAATCGGGAAGAAATCGCGACCATTGTGGCAGCGGAAACCGGTATGTCGTATAACGCCGCTCTGGGCGAAACCAGTGGTGCCATCGCCCAGGGAGAATTTATGGCTGGCGAAGGCCGTCGATTTTATGGCCGCACCACCACCAGCGCAGTACCCAACAAATATGCCATGACAGTGCGACAGCCGCTGGGCGTTGCCGGGCTGATCATCGCCGCCAACACCCCGATTGCCAACGTGGCCTGGAAGGTTTTTCCGGCGTTGCTGTGCGGCAACACCGCGGTTCTTAAGGCCGCCGAAGACACACCCGCCACGGCCTGGTACTTCAGCAAGATTGCTCACGAAACCGGCCTGCCGCCGGGGGTTCTTAATGTCGTTCAGGGATACGGTCGGGAGGCCGGCACACCAATCGTCGCCAACCCTGGTGTGGATGTTATCAGCTTTACCGGTTCCACGGCAGTGGGTCGCCAGATTGCGTCCATTGCCGGCCAACGGCTGGCCAAGGTGTCCCTTGAGTTGGGCGGTAAAAATCCCCTTGTCGTCTGTGATGACGCCGATCTTGAAAGTGCTGCCAAATGGGTGCTGCTCTCCGCTTTCAGCAATGCCGGGCAGCGCTGTGCGTCGGGTAGTCGCATCATCATCTTTGCTTCCGTTTATGACCGGTTTCGCCAGATGCTGCTAGAACGCACCCGTGTGCTCAAAGCAGGTCCGGGCGAAGACGATGACCTCGGGCCGGTTATCAATGAAAAGCAGCTCAATAACATGCTTGCTGCCGTCGAACAGGCCCGGCAGAAAGGCGCGGTCGTTTTGACCGGAGGGCGGCGGTTAATGGATGATGCCCATAAGAATGGTTTTTATATGGCGCCCACGATTATTGAGAATGTCGACCCCCATGCCGAAATCTCCGCCACAGAATTATTTGGGCCGATAACGTGTCTATACAAGGCGCAAGATTTTTTGGAAGCACTTCAGCTGGCCAATGATTCACCTTACGGGTTAACCGCTTGCATACATACCCGTAATTTCCACCGGGCCATGGAGTTTAGCCAGAAAATCCAGGCCGGTGTGGCGGTGGTCAATGCCGGGACCTATGGCAGTGAACCCCATATGCCTTTCGGCGGCTTGAAGCAATCCGGTAACGGCACCCGGGAGCCCGGCACGGAAGCCCTGGACGTCTACTCTGATTTGAAAAATATCATTATAAATATCGATCCGGAAAAACTATAGGAATGAAGAATGAAGAATGATGGAAGTCGCTTCGCTCCGTCATTTGAATGGTAAAATTAAAATCGATAGGATTCCTTAATTCGACATTAGTCATTCGTCATTCCAAAGGAGATTTTATGGCGCCCAAAGACTACAATATTGTTGCATTGATACCGGCGCGGGCAGGGTCCAAACGGGTGCCGGATAAAAATATTCGTCCGTTGGCCGGCCATCCTCTCATTGCCTATGCGATCGCAGCCGCCCTGGGTAGTGGAATTTTTAAAGATGTAATTGTGTCAACAGATTCAGAACACTATGCGGAAATTGCAAAATATTATGGGGCACAAGTACCATTTCTGCGGCCCGCAAAACTGGCCGGAGACCAGTCGCCCGACTTTGAATGGCTGCAATACACCCTTAGCCGACTGCAGGAGACCGGTCGCAGTTATGACTGTTTCAGCATTTTGCGACCCACCAGCCCTTTTCGCATGCCGGCCACCATCCAAAGGGCGTGGCAGGAATTTTCAACCCAAACCGGGACCGACTCGTTACGGGCTGTCGAAAAATGCAGCCAGCACCCCGGGAAGATGTGGGTGGTGCGGGGCAAGCGGATGATGCCCCTGCTGCCGCTGGGACCGGCCGAACAGCCTTGGCACAGCAGCCAGTATCCGTCGCTGCCCGAAGTATATGTTCAGAATGCCAGCCTGGAAATTGCGAAAACACGCGTTGTTTTTAAAGAAAAAACAATTGCCGGAAATGTGTTGATGCCCTTTTTTACAAGGGGCTACGAAGGATTTGATGTCAACAGCGATTACGACTGGAATCTCGCCGAACATCTGGTAAAGATCGCACAGGCGAAGTTACCTGCCATATTCCAATCTCCCTATGTAAGGAAGGAGTGATCAAAATTATGTTGGAAATCAGACTGATACCTAAAAATGAATTTCAGCGGGTCCGCGAAGCGACCATCGACAAGTATACGCGGCTGGCGTTGTTTTCCGATATGTGTTGCGCCAATACGCTTGCCACAGTAAAACGCGCCGGATCCGGGCATCTGGGATCGAGCTTCAGCTCCCTGGATATTGTGACGTATTTATACCACTATGAAATGAACATTGCCGAATTGGGAGCCAATCACCCTGACCGCGATATTTACTTTTCATCAAAAGGCCATGATGTCCCCGGGCAGTATGCAGTTCTGCATTCTCTGGGGCTGCTTTCCGAAGAGCAGTTTCAGCATTTGCGACGGCATGAAGGCACCCACGGCCACCCGGATGTCAGCATCACTGGAATTGAAGCCAATTCAGGCTCACTAGGCATGGGTATTTCAAAAGCCAAAGGCATGGCCCTGGCAAAAAAAATGAGCGGCGCCAAAGGCCGCCTGATGGTGATGACCGGCGATGGCGAGCTCCAGGAAGGTCAAATCTGGGAATCATTGCAGACCGCTGCTTATCAAAAGGTAAATAATCTTATTGCCATTGTCGATTTCAATAAAATTCAGACCGATAAATTCGTTAACGATATTATTGATCTGGGCGATCTCACTAGAAAATTTGAAGTGTTCGGCTGGCATGCAGAAACCTGCAACGGTCATGATTTTGCAGAACTGGAAAACGCCTTCAACCGGCTTAAGCAGATCACAAATAAACCCAAGGTGTTGATTGCCGATACCATCAAAGGCAAAGGGGTCTCTTTTATGGAGGGCCCCCGGGCCTTAAAAGACGGCAACGGTCTGTATCCATGGCATTCCGGTGCACCCGATGATGACACCTTTGAAGCCGGGTATGCTGAAATTGTCAATCGCATCAACAAACGACTTGAAGAATCCGGTCTGACGTCCTTGAACACAAGCGTAATGGCAACCCGGGAAAGAAATCGGGTTACGCTAAAAGACACCGCTGAGAGGGTTGTGACCGCCTATGGTAAGGCCCTGGTAAAAATTGGCGCACACAGAAAGGACATCGTCGTTCTGGATGCCGACCTGTCGGCCGACTGTGGGTTACGGCCTTTTGAAGAGGCCTATCCTGAAAGATTCATTGAAAACGGTATCGCCGAACAGGACATGGTATCCACAGCCGGTGGGCTCGCCCTGCAGGGGCTTTTGCCGATTGTCAATTCATTCGGGGTATTTCTGGCATCCCGTTCCAATGAACAAATTTATAATAATGCCACCGAAAAAACAAAAATTATCTATGTTTGTCACTATGCTGGACTCATCCCGGCCGGTCCGGGAAAATCCCATCAAAGCCTGCGTGACATTTCTCTGCTGGGTGCGCTGCCCAACTGTACGATCATTGAACCGTGCAATGACTTGGAAACCGGGCAGGCCCTTGAATGGTGCGTAAATCATGCTAAACAAAACTGTATGCTGCGCCTGGTAATTTCTCCGTCGCCCCGCACCATCGTTTTGCCTGATAATTATCATTTTTCTTACGGCCGGGGCGCCGTTGTCAACGACGGCAAGGGTGCGATTTTGTTTTCTTACGGCCCGGTGATGATGAATGAAGCGCTCACGGCCGCAGAAATTCTGAAAGACAAAGATATCTCCCTGAAGGTTGTCAATCTACCCTGGCTCAATGAGGTAGATCTCAACTGGCTGGAAGAGACCAGCGCGGGTAGCGAAATTATTTTTACTTTGGACAATCATTCCGGGTACGGAGGCCTTGGTGATCTCCTCTTGAATGCGCTGATGTCGTCACCTGAGTTAAGGTCTAAACGCCTGGTAAAATTTGCCATCGAAGATTTTCCGGCCTGCGGTACGCCTAAAGAAGTACTGGCGTATCACAAACTGGACGGCCCCAGCCTGGCTAAACGCATCATCAGCGCAATGGATCCAAGCGCAAATTTATCATCTTAAGACAGTTGCTGCCAATTAACTGATAAACACCGCAAAGAGGTGATCTTACATATGCTCAAAAAAATCGGCACAAACACATTAATTCATCACACGGTTAACAATTATGGTGAAAATTTTGTGGGATCACACTGTCTGATACTCGAGGATGTAATTTTGGGTTATCCGACTGCTGAGTATTTAGTTGAACTGCGCGATCACAACCGATTCGTCTATGAATTCGACTACTTTGGCGTGGATATTCAGGATCATGCCGTCATAAGGTCCGGCAGCACCCTTTATCGCAATACTCGGATCGGGCACTACTTTCGCACAGGTCACAAGGTATTGATCAGAGAAAATGCCAATATCGCAGATCATGTCATGGTCGGTACAACAACCGTAATAGATGCTGATGTGACGATCGGCAGTAATGTCAGCATACAATCGAATGTGTACATCAGCACCGGATGTATTTGTGAGGATAATGTCTTCCTCGGTCCCAATTGCTCCTTGCTGAATGATAAATATCCGGTGCGCAAAGGCAAACTCGAGCCGGCGCGAATATGCAAAGGGGCCAGCGTTGGCGGGAATG
>RCNG010002052.1_pt1 | contig 10020 bp, 10 predicted proteins | sample 2041371 | NCBI WGS metagenome assembly RCNG01 (sample SAMN09708227, study PRJNA481090) | Marine sediment metagenome, whole genome shotgun sequencing project. | biome: marine sediment; feature: ocean; material: sediment; isolation source: Sewage treatment plant 1 marine sediment (STP1) ...
GTAGGCGACCAGCATCCGCACGAGGCCCAGCAGCCGATCGCGCTTTAAGCAAAGGATCAAGAACATGGCAGCCAAAAAGAAAGTTATTGAATTCAAGGCAACCGGCCGGCGAAAAACCGCAGTGGCCCGCGTTCGGCTCATGCACGGCGTTGGCAAACGCCAGATCAACGGCCAGGACATGGAAGCATACTTCCCCACCGGCGCCCTGCAGGGGTTTGTCGAACAGCCGATGGAGGCTACCCAGACCACCAAGCAGTACGATGTGATTGCCAAGATCCATGGTGGCGGCAAAAAAGGCCAGGCCGGCGCACTGCGCCACGGCATCGCTCGCGCCCTCGTGGCCGCGGACGAGACCCAGAGGCAAGCCTTGAAAGAAGGTGGCTTCCTCACCCGCGATTCGCGTATGAAGGAACGCAAAAAGCCCGGTCAGCCGGGGGCACGCAAGCGGTTCCAGTTCTCCAAACGTTAATTCAACCGTTTTTGTTTTCGAAGCCCCCGGATGCAGTGATGTGTCCGGGGGTTTTTTTTAGTTTGAAACCTGAAACTTGAAACCTGAGTCAGAAATCTCAACGATCTAAAATCTCAAATCCTTGCCCTGCACCGTGCCGAGGTACGAGGCTCTGGTGCCGGGTCAAATCTCAAATCTCAAATCTCAAATCCTTGCCCTGCACCGTGCCGAGGTACGAGGCTCTGGTGCCGGGTCAAATCTCAAATTAAAGATAACATCATGAACGAAGAACACATGGGAATCGCTCTCACCGAAGCCGCGACACTGCCCAAAGGATTTCGGGCGGCCGGCGTTCACTGCGGTGTCAAACCGGACGGAAAGCCCGACCTGGCACTGTTTGTCTCAGACGAAACGGCGGAGGTGGCCGGTACATTTACCACCAACCAGGTCACGGCAGCACCCGTCGTGCTCTGCCGCGAACGACTGGAGGAAGGCACCGGCCAGGCGATCGTCATGAACAGCGGCAACGCCAACGCCTGTACCGGACTCACCGGCATGCGGGACGCCGCCCAGATGGCGGATGTGACTGCCGAATCGCTCGGCATCCCGGCTGACCAGATCTACATGTCCTCGACTGGCCCCATCGGCATCCCCTTGCCCATGGAAAACATTGCGGCCGGCATCCGGAGCGCTGTCGACGAGCTTTCCGAGGAAGGTGGCGAAGCGGCGGCCGCGGCGATGATGACCACCGACACCGTTCCCAAGCACTACACCATCACCTTCAAGATCGATGGCCGGGAGATCCGGCTGACCGGCGTGGCCAAAGGCTCCGGCATGATCCATCCGGGAATGGCCACCATGCTGGCCTATCTGATGACCGATGCGGAAGTCGAGCGCGGGGCTCTGCAGGCCTGCCTCTCCAGTGCGGTCAATCACAGCTTCAACCGGATCACGGTCGATGGCGACCGAAGCACCAACGACACCGTCCTCTTCCTCGCGAATGGCGAAGCCGGCAACCAACCGCTTCAGTTCACGCACCCCGAATGGGCCATCTTTGACGCGGCCGTCCAGGCACTTACCCTGGCCCTCGCCCGGAAGATCGTTTCGGACGGAGAAGGAGCGAGCAAGTTGGTCACGGTGCGGGTCGTGGGCGCGACTTCCGACGCGGACGCGGATCTGGCGGCGCGAGCCGTGGGGAACTCTCTGCTGGTAAAGACATCGTGGGCTGGGGGCGATCCCAACTGGAGCCGGGTCCTTTGCGCGGTCGGCTACTCCGGCGCTGAATTTGTCGAAGAAGCCGTGGACATCGATTTCGATGACGTGCCCGCGGTTCGGGGCGGACTCGCGGCCGGCACACCCGTGAATGAGTTACGAGAAATTGCCGCGCTCAACAGCTACACCATTACCATCAACTTAAATCACGGCGACGGCGAGGCCGTCATTTACGCCTGCGACACCACGGAAGCCTACGTGCGGATCAACGTCGAGGAGTAGGAGAAGAACATGGAACAGATTATTGCCAAGGCGGCCGGGATGATCGAGGCACTGCCCTTTATCCAGCGGTTCCGCAACGAAACGGTGGTGGTGAAATTCGGCGGGAGCATGCTGGAGAACGAAGCGGCCTGCCGGAGCATTTTGCAGGATATCTGCTTCATGGAAGTCGTGGGACTGCGTCCGGTGGTGGTCCACGGAGGCGGGAAAGCCATCTCTCGCCACATGGAGGAAGCAAACCTCATACCCGTGTTTCATCACGGACTGCGGGTCACCGACGACGACGCCATCAAGGCGGTGGAAGCCGCCTTAAACGGCGAGGTCAACCCACACCTGGTCGGCATCATCGAATCGCTCGACTGCCGGGCCCGAGGCATTTACGGCCAGGACGTGTTGAGCGCGAGCAAGCACACCGCGACCGATCCCGACTCTGGCGAGACGCTGGACTGGGGACACGTCGGCCATGTGACATCAGTGGACACCTCCGCCATCACCGCCGCGCTCGATGCGCAGATGGTGCCGGTCGTCACGCCGCTGGGCAAGGGGCCGGACGGCTCGCTCTACAACATTAACGCCGACGAAGCCGCCGCCGCGGTGGCCCGCGCCATCCACGCGCGAAAATTGGTCTACTTGTCGGACGTGCCTGGCCTACTGGCCGATCCGTCCGATCGCTCCACCCTCATTCCCCACGTGGATGCGAAGGATTTCGATCAGCTCGTCGCCGACGGGGTGATCAGTGGCGGAATGATTCCCAAGATTCGCTCGGCGGTGGAAACGACGAAGTCCGGCGTGAACAAGGTGCACATTATTGACTCGGCACTGCAACACTCCCTGTTGCTGGAGCTCTTTACGGAACAAGGGGTTGGAACGGAGATTGTACGGTCATGAATACAACCGAAATCAGTGAGCTGCATCAAAAGTATGTGATGCCGACCTATGCGCCGGGCCTGGCCCTGGTGCGTGGCGCCGGGACCTCCGTGTGGGATGCAGAAGGAAACGAGTACCTGGATTTTTCCGCGGGCCTTGCCGTCGCCAACGTGGGCCATTGCCACCCGCGCTTGTCGGAAGCCATCGCGACCCAAGCCCGTCGCCTGATGCATGTCTCGAACTTGTATTACAACGAATTGCAGCCGCAACTGGCACAAGCGATCTCAGAACGATCCCTCGGCGGAAAAATCTTCTTCTGTAACTCGGGCGCGGAGGCGAACGAAGGCCTGATCAAGCTCGCACGGCGGTGGGGGCACGAACAGGGGCGACATGAAATCATCACCGTCGAAAAATCCTTTCACGGCCGAACCCTTGCAACGCTCACCGCGACGGGGCAGGACAAGGTGAAGACGGGCTTCGATCCCCTGCCACCTGGATTCGTCACCATTCCCTTCAATGATCTCGACGCGGTGCGTCGCGCGGTCAATGAACGGACGGCCGGCGTGCTGGTGGAGTCGATCCAGGGCGAAGGCGGCGTGCGGCCCACCGATCCGGACTACCTGACCGGGCTGCGCACCCTGTGCGACGAGCTCGACATCCTGATGCTGTGCGACGAAGTCCAGTGCGGCATGGGGCGGACGGGGGATTGGTTCGGGTACCAGGGCTACGACGTCTCGCCCGACGCCATTTCCATGGCCAAGGGCATGGGCGGCGGATTCCCCATCGGCGGCATCGCGGCGGTACCGGCTCTGTCGGATGTATTGGTCGCGGGCACCCACGCCACCACGTTCGGTGGCACTCCGCTGGCCTGCGCGGCCGGCCTGGCAGTGATCCATATCATCGAAGAAGAGGGCCTGTTGGAAAACGCCCTGCAAATGGGTGATCGGCTGGAGGAGGGTTTGCAACCCCTGGTGGACAGAATCGAGTGGGTAGAGGACATCCGCGGCCCCGGCCTGATGAAAGGCCTGGTGCTGAACCAGCCCGCCGGAGACCTCGCGGCAGCGCTCCAGAAAAAGGGATTGCTTGTGATTGCCACAGCAAATACCGTCATCCGCCTTGTTCCGCCGCTGACTGTGTCCGCTGAAGAAATTGACCGAGCCGTGGCCCTGATTACTGAGGAGATAGACCGATGAAAGTTGTACTCGCTTATTCCGGAGGGCTCGATACCTCCGTCATCATGCGTTGGCTGATCGAAACCTATGACGCGGAAGTCATCGCGTTCTGCGCCGACGTCGGCCAGGAAGAAGAGCTCGACGGCCTGGAAGAAAAAGCCCTCTCCACGGGCGCGTCCAAGATCTACATCGACGACCTCCGAGCCGAGTTCGCCCGAGACTTCATCTACCCCATGGCCCGGGCGGGCGCGGTCTACGAGTCCGGCTACCTGTTGGGCACGTCCATCGCGCGGCCGCTCATCGCCAAGCGCATGGTCGAGATCGCCCGTGAAAACGGCGGCGAGGCCATCAGCCACGGCGCCACCGGCAAGGGCAACGACCAGGTCCGGTTCGAAGTGACGGCCTACGCCCTGCAGCCCGATATTAAAATTATTGCCCCCTGGCGCGAATGGGAATTCAAGTCCCGCACGGACCTGATCAACTATGCCAAGCAGTGGGACATCCCGGTGCCGGTGACCGCGGCCAAGCCCTACAGCATGGACCGCAATCTTCTGCACATCAGCTTTGAGGGCGGCGTGCTGGAGAACCCGTGGAATGCGCCACCCAAGGACATGTTCAAGCTGAGCGTGGATCCCGAAGACGCTCCCGATCAGTCGGAAGAAGTCACCATCGACTTCGAAGGTGGCGATGCCGTGGCAGTCAATGGCGAGTCGCTGGATCCGCTGGGTGTGATGCTCAAGCTGAACAAGCTGGCAGGCAAGCACGGCGTGGGCCGAATCGACCTGGTCGAAAACCGGTTCGTCGGCATGAAGAGCCGTGGTGTGTACGAGACGCCGGGGGGAACCGTCCTCTACCGGGCACGCGAAGCCGTGGAGCAACTCACTATGGACCGCGAGGTCCTGCACCAACGTGACGCCCTGGTGCCGCAGTACGCCAAGCTTGTCTACAACGGCTTCTGGTTCGCACCGGAGCGGGAGATGCTGCAGGCAGCGATGGATCACGCCGCGGCCGACGTCACCGGCACCGCGCGCATCAAGCTGTACAAAGGCAACACCATTGTGGTCGGCCGCAAAGCACCCAAATCGCTCTACAGCGAGGAACTGGCGACCTTTGAGGCCGAGGATGTCTACAACCAGAAGGACGCCGAAGGCTTCATCAAGTTAAATGCGCTCCGCCTTAGGATGAGAAAATAGGAAATCTCAACCTTGTCGTCAACCTTGTCGAATCGACGAGGTTTACGACAAGGTTCACGACGAGGTTGCTGCCCCATGAACGAATTTCACTACCAGAACGGTGCGCTGCACGCGGAAGACCTCCCGGTCTCCGAGCTGGCGGCGCAGCATGGCACACCACTGTACGTCTACAGCCGCGGGCATTTGCAGAGCCAGTATCGCGAGCTGAAGGAGGCAATGCGTGAGCTGGATCCGCTGATCTGCTATGCGGTGAAGTCGAATTCCAACGCCGCGGTCATGAATGTCTTTGCGCGCGAAGGCGCCGGGGCGGACGTGGTGTCGGCCGGAGAAATCCATCGCGCCATGCTGGCGGGCATTCCCGCGTCGCGCATGGTGTTCGCCGGCGTCGGCAAGACCGAAGATGAAATCGAATACGCCCTCCGTGAGAGCATTCTCAGCTTCACGGTTGAGTCGGAGCAGGAACTGGAACGCATTTCTGCAGTCGGCCGGGCGCTGGGGATGACGGGGCGGGTCGATATCCGGGTGAATCCGGATGTGGACCCGAAGACGCACAAGTACACCAGCACCGGCAAGAAAGAGAACAAGTTCGGCGTTGATCTGGAACGCGCACTGCGCGCCTACGAACTGGCCGCCGACTTGCCGAACGTCGAGATCGCGGGAATGCACATGCATATCGGTTCCCCGATCATGTCCATCGGCCCCTACCAGGAGGCGCTGGAGAAAGTCGTGCCCATCTGTCGGGAATTGCAGGAGCGCTACTCCACCTTCCAGCACTTGGATATCGGGGGTGGGCTGGGAATCCCCTATCGTCCGGAGGATGAACCGTTTGACCTGCAAGCCTATGCGCAGACCATGGTGAACGGTTTGAAAGATCTGGGTCTCAAGATTTTGCTCGAACCGGGCCGGTTTCTGACCGGCAACGCCGGCATCCTGGTGACCGAAGTGCAATACGTGAAGGAGAACCCGTTCAAGAAGTTCGTCATTATTGATGCGGCCATGAACGACCTGATCCGGCCCGCACTTTACCAAGCCTACCATCACGTGGTTCCGGTACAGGAGACCGAGCAAACACTGTTCGGTGACCTGGTGGGACCGGTCTGCGAATCAGGGGACTTTCTCGCCCAGAATCGGGAACTGCCGGCGGTGGAACCGGGCGGCTTGCTCGCGGTACAGGGAGCCGGAGCCTATGCCTTTGCCATGGCATCCAACTACAACAGCCGGGGGCGACCGGCCGAGGTCATGGTCTCAGGAAACCGAGCCGAGCTGGTGCGGGAGCGCGAGACCTGGAGCGACCTGGTTCGTGGAGAAACCCAGCCGGATTGGTGAGCAGCCCGAAAACCGCCCCATGGAGTGTTGGAGTATTGGAGTGATGGACTACTGGAAAACCATGCATCTGCCGCTGGCATGCAACACTCCAACCCTCCAATACTCCACCTTCCCGCGGAACCCGCTTCCACTTCGCTACAGTTTGAGCCATACTTGCCGAATCAGATGAGGAAAGAAAATGTTTAAAGGGGTCTACACAGCCATCGCCACACCGTTCAACAGCGGTGGCGGCATCGACGACGATGCGTTTCGCGCATTGATCGAATTTCAGATTGAGAACGGCGTCGACGGAATTGTTCCCGTAGGGACAACCGGCGAATCACCGACACTGAATTTTGAAGAGCACGAGAGCGTCATCGCCACCGCAATCGAGACCTGCCGGGGACGCGCCAAGGTGATCGCGGGTACCGGAGGCAATTCCACCGAGGAAGCGCTACGGCTCACTCGCAACGCCAAAGACGCCGGTGCGGACGGAACACTCCAGGTCACGCCCTACTACAATAGACCCAGTCAGGCCGGACTGGTTCGCCACTTCGCCGCGGTGGCCGACGTGGGGCTGCCTACGGTTCTATACAACGTGCCGGGACGTTCGGCGTTGCCGATCGACATCGAGACCATTGTCGAACTGGCCGCCCATCCACATATCGTAGCGGTCAAAGAGGCCGGCGGCAGCGTCGACCGGGCCAGCCAGATTGCGGACAGGTGCGACCTCGCCATCCTTTCCGGTGACGACATGTTGACCCTGCCGATGATGATCGTCGGAGCAGTCGGTGTGATCAGCGTGGCATCGAATATTATTCCCCGCGAAGTGGCTGCCCTGGTGCATGCGGCATTGGACGGAGACTGGAATACTGCGCGCAAATTGCACGCGCGCTATCACCGGCTGTATTCTGAAATGTTCATCGAGACCAACCCGGTTCCGGTCAAGACGGCGCTCGCACTCATGGGGCGCTGCGAGGCAACGGTGCGACTTCCCCTGTGCGAATTGAGCGACGCATCCCGCGCACGCCTCACCGCCACCCTGAAAGACTACGAGCTTATTTAAATGGCAGCCGATCCGTCACAGAAGAAAGTAGCGATTCTGGGCGCCGGAGGAAGGATGGGAAAAGCCATCACCCGGTGCCTGAGTGATGGCGCGGTGCCCGGACTGATCCTCACCGGCGCAGTGGACGCCCCCGAACACCCTTCGCAGGGAGAGGATCTGGGCACACTCGCTGGAACCCCCAATCTGGGCGTCCCGCTCACCAGCGATCTGGACGGCGTCGCGGAGAACGCAGATGTGGTGATCGATTTCAGCTTTCATGAAGCCACCGCACGCCATGCGGAGAGCCTGGCAAAAAAGGGCGTTGCCCTGGTCATCGGCACCACCGGACTGACCGATCAGGAGAAGGATGCCGTCGCAGCCGCGGCCACCCACATTCCGGTCGTGATGGCGCCGAACATGAGCCTTGGCGTAAACCTGCTTTTTGTACTGGCAGAGCGCGCCGCCGCCGCGTTGCGTGACCAGGGCTACGATATTGAAATCCTTGAGCGCCATCACCGGCTGAAGAAGGACGCGCCGAGTGGAACCGCGCTGGGCCTTGGCGAAGCGGTCGCGCGCGGACTGGAGGTCAACCTCACCGACGTGGCTCAGCACGGCCGCGAAGGCATGACCGGCGAGCGGACCGACGAAGAAATTGGATTTCACGCGATCCGCGCCGGTGACATCGTGGGCGATCACACCGTTCTCTTTGCCACCGGCGGTGAATCCATCGAGCTCTCACATCACGCCACCAGTCGTGACACCTTTGCCATTGGGGCGTTGCGAGCCGCTGCCTGGGCCACCGGCCGCGAACCCGGCTCGTACTCCATGACCGACGTGTTGGGGCTGTAAGGACGTCAGAATCGCGGGAGAATGACGAATGACGAAATACCCAAATCCGAATGAAGCCCAAAGCCCGAATGTCGAAACACCTGCGACATAGGCAACTCATTCCGAGCACCCACCGTGACCAGCTCCCATTCAGAGTTCTCCCTGGAGATTGCATTCAGCCTGGGTTCAAACCTGGGTGATCGTGCTGCGAACCTTGCCGAGGCCAAACGCCAGATTCTGGACGACCCCCACGCACGACTGGCCGCCCAGTCTTCGCTGTACGAAACCGAACCGGTCGACGTGAATCCTCAGTACCAGCATCTGAAGTTCGTCAACGCCGTGCTGATCATCGACAGCTCCTGGCCCGCCGAGCCCTGGCTGGCGTTACTTTCTGGAATCGAACAACGGATGCACCGGGAACGGAGCGCGGACCGCAACGCCCCCCGCACCATCGATATCGACATCCTGTATGCCGGAGCAACTTGCATCGACAGTGGCGGACTGATGGTGCCGCACCCGCGATGGGCGGACAGGCGATTTGTCGTGGAGCCACTGGCGGAGATCCGGCCGGATTTGATTCTTCCCGGCGCAAAGGATACCGTCGCACAAATCCTCCAAGCCCTTCCCGACAATGAGGAAACGTGCGGGCGGATCAACAAGAACTGGTGAATCCATGAGTACCCACGCCAAACTGACCAAATACACCACGTCCCGGATTCGCGCGCTCAAAGGCAAACAGAAGATTGTCAGCCTCACCGCGTATGACTACTCCACGGCCAAACTGCTCGACGAAGCGGGGATCCACCTGATCCTCGTAGGGGACTCGCTGGGCATGACCGTGCTGGGCTACGACTCCACCATTCCCGTGACCATGGAGGACATGATGCACCACATCCGCGCCGTCGCGCGAGGTGCGTCCCATGCCCTGATCGTCGGCGACATGCCGTTTCTCTCCTACCAGGCCTCCATCGAGCAGGCGATCGACAATGCCGGACGGCTGCTGAAGGAAGCCAACGCCGACGCAGTAAAAATCGAAGGCGGGGCCATTCGTCGGGAGACCGTTGAGGCCCTGGTCGAGAACGGGATTCCGGTGATGGGACATATTGGGCTGACCCCCCAGAGCGTGAAGGCCTTCGGCGGCTACAAGGTACAAGGCCGCGGCGAAGCGCAGGCGGAGCAACTTCGCGAAGACGCACGCATCCTGGAAGCGGCCGGTTGTTTCAGCATCGTGCTGGAGGGCATGCCGACCGACCTCAGCACAGAGATCTCGCAGGAGCTGAGCATCCCCACCGTCGGCATCGGGGCCGGTCCCGGGTGCGACGGCCAGGTGCTGGTGATCCAGGACATGCTCGGCATGTTCGACGACTTTACCCCGAAGTTCGTAAAGCAGTATGCGCAACTCGGGGATGTGATGAAACAGGCCTTCGCCGAGTACACCAAAGAAGTGCAGGACGGGACCTTTCCCGGGCCGGAAAACTGTTACTCCTAGCGCCAATGTGAAGACGGATCGTTTTCTTCGTGTGCCGACCGCACCGGGCCCCTATACTTGCCGGGCCATGAAGATTATTGATTCGCCCCAGGAAATGCAGGCCACCAACACTTACCCGGTGCTGATCGTCGGTGAAAGCGGGACGGGCAAGGAGCTTTTTGCCCAAAGTATTCACCATGCCA
>RCNG010002053.1_pt1 | contig 10020 bp, 6 predicted proteins | sample 2041371 | NCBI WGS metagenome assembly RCNG01 (sample SAMN09708227, study PRJNA481090) | Marine sediment metagenome, whole genome shotgun sequencing project. | biome: marine sediment; feature: ocean; material: sediment; isolation source: Sewage treatment plant 1 marine sediment (STP1) ...
CACCGGCACCGCCGGCACCGGCGGCGGCGGCGGCGAAGGCGGGACCGCTGGCATGGCCGGCGGCGGCGGCGGCGGCGGCGAAGCCGGAATGGGTGGCGCTCCGGCGCAAAGCGGCAGCACGATCTGGGCCGCACCGACGACGCCTCCGGGCGGCGGCACCGCGCCAACCACGGGTGGCTGCCAAGTCTTCGTCACCGCGCTCAACTCGGACGTGTTTCTTGACACGACCATCACGTTGAATGTGGCTTCCGACGAGGCCTACAACGTTACGACCGCTTGGGAAATCCTGGTGGAGAACCCACTGCTGGGTGCGCTCGGCAACGCCGCACAGCTCGGCGCGTTGGACATCAACGCGGTGGTCACCGACGCGACCGGCGGTCCCATCAACAGCGCCCTCGCCGCAGCCGCAGAGGGTGCTTTCGTTGGGGAATTCTACGAAGTTCCTGGCGTCGGCCCGCTGGTCATCAGCACGCCCGATGCGATCACCGCGGGCAGCGCCGCGTTGACCCCAACCGTGGGCGCGGGCTCGATGTTCAACGTGAACTGGGATGGGGTTTTCAGCCTCGATCTCACCCTTGCCGGCAACCCGCTGCTCACGGTGGACGAGTCGGTCTGCGCGTTCACAGACGAGGGCACCGGCGTCGACTTCATGGTGAACTAGCCCAACGGAAGGCAGCGAAACGCTGCGTACTACCAAGAACCCGCGTGCTTCGGCGCGCGGGTTCTTTCGTTTGGTCGCAGGTCTCACAATTGGCACCCCCGACCATCACGGGCGGTAAAAGAATGCGCCCTCAGGAGCGGTCCGAAACCACCTGGCCTGAGCCCCAGATGGTGATAACCTCATCACCGCTTAACCAACCCCGTTTCAATCACACCCTCCCGGAGGTGCTCTGTGCACTCTTGTAAGTTCCTTGGGCGTTTCGCCCTGGCCTCGCTTGTCTTCACGCTTTTGTATGCCGCAACCGCCACCGCTCAGCTTCCGTCGTACACGCTCTTCGAATCCGATCCCGTGAGTCCGATAGCGCTCTCGCCCGATGGCGCTCGTCTCTATGCCGTGAACACCCCGGACGGTTACCTCGAGATTTTCGAGCCGACATCGACGGGATCAGTGATGGAAGTCGCCTCGGTACCCGTGGGTCTCGAGCCCGTCTCCGTCGCGGTGCGCAACGACGACGAGGTCTGGGTCGTCAACCATCTTTCGGACAGCGTGAGCATCGTCGACGTTGCAGCCGATCCACCGCGCGTCGTCCGTACGCTCCTCGTGGGTGACGAGCCGCGCGGCATCGTGTTTGCCGGCCCTGGAGGCAATCGAGCGTTCATCGCGACCGCCCATCGCGGGCAAAACACGCCCTGGCCCGACGGTGACTACGATGTGCCAGGGATCGGACGCGCAGACGTATGGGTCTTCGACGCCAATAACCTCGGCACGTCCCTGACGGGAAATCCGCTGACGGTCATCCGTCTTTTCGGCGACAGGCCCCGTGCTCTGACGGCGTCTCCGGACGGCTCTACGGTGTATGCGGCGGTCTATCGCTCCGGCAACCTAACGGTCCCTATCAGCGAAGGATTGGTCTGCAACGGCTCTGGAAGTTGCAACGTTCAGGGGACGACCTATCCGGGGGGACGGCCGGCTCCGGAAACCAATTTCCAGGGGATCGCCAGTCGAGAGACCGGGATCATCGTCGGCTTCAACCAGCAGAACGGCCGTTGGGAAGATGAGCTTGGCCGAAATTGGAGCCCGGCGGTGCGTTTCTCCCTCCCGGATCTCGATGTCTTCGAGATCGACGCCGACGCCCCGACGCCCGTCGAAACAAACGCGTTTTCCGGCGTCGGCACGATCTTGTTCAACATGATCGTCAACCCCGCCAACGGCAAGCTCTATGTGACCAACACCGAGGCCAACAACCTCGTCCGCTTTGAGGGCTTTGGCGACTACACGTCGGCGCTCGGTCCCAAACCTTCCGGGGATCCGGCATCGCTCCGTGGCAACCTGCACCGCTCACAGATCACGGTGATCGACAGCTCGGGCAACGTGACCCCACGCCCGCTCAACAAACACATTCCGTATGGTGTGGGCACCGTGCCGGCCGGCGTGAAGGAAAAGAGCGTGGCCACGCCTCTGGACATGGCCGTCAGCAGCGACGGCTCGACACTCTATGTCGCGGGCTTTGGATCGAACACCGTCGCCATCTACGACACCGCTCAGCTCGAGAACAACACCTTCGTTCCGAGCGTTGCAAACCTGATCCCCATCGAGGGCCCGACGGGGCTCGCGCTCGATGAAGCGAGGGGGTTCCTCTGGGTGTCGAGCCGACGCACCAATAGCGTGTTCTCCGTGAACCTCACCACGGGCTCGGTGAAGAATACCGGGGGGCGATACAATCCAGAGCCCGCTCCCATCCGGAACGGCCGGAAATTTCTGTACGATGCAAAGCTCACCTCCAGCAACGGCGAGGCCTCGTGCAGCAGCTGTCATGTCTTCGGGGACATGGACGACCTTTCCTGGGACCTCGGCGACCCGGATGGCGTTCCGTTCGCGAACCCCAATCCAACCCCATCGACGGCCGGCTTTCCTCTGATCGGCTTCTTGCCGCCGCTACAACCCTTTGATCCGCTGAAGGGGCCGATGACGACGCAGAGCTTTCGCGGCATGAAGAACAATGGGCCGATGCACTGGCGCGGTGATCGTACCGGAGGCGCGAGCGGGGGCTCGCCGCTCGATTCGAACGCCGCTTTCCTAGCGTTCAATGTCGCCTTCCCTGGGCTGCTCGGACGGGACGAAGGAGAGCTCGACCCCAGCGACATGCAGTCGTTTACCGACTTCGTGCTCGCCCTCACCTATCCCCCAAACCCGATCCGCGCGTTGAACAATTCGCTGAGCTCGCAGGCGGCGGCAGGCCAAACTCTTTACAACGGTCCGATCACCGACCAGGTTGCCAATTGCAACGCCTGTCACACGCTCGACCGGAATCAAGGGTTCTTTGGAACCTCCGGGCGCTCGACCTTCGAGAACGAGACCATGGAGTTCAAGGTCCCGCACTTGCGCAACGCTTACCAGAAGGTGGGCATGTTCGGTGAAGCCCCGACCGACTTCTTCCCCGACGCAGACGGTACGTTCATGGGAGATCAGGTCCGTGGAACGGGTTTTCTGCACGACGGCACCTCCGCCACTGCGTTTGAATTCCTCGGGGCGGACGTGTTCAGCACCAATGTGACCCAGCGCAGGGACCTCGAGGCCTTCATCATGGAGTTCGACACCGACCTCGCCCCAATCGTCGGCCAGCAGACGACGGTCACCTCGACCAGCGGTTCGGATATCCTCGGCAGGGTCGACCTGCTGATCCAGCGAGCCAACACGACCTATTACACGAGCCCGACGCTCGGTGCCGTCAAGGAGTGCGATTTGATCGCGAAGGGCATCATTGCCAACGAGCAGCGCGGATGGCGCTACATCGGCAGCAACAACTTCGAGAGCGACCTCGTTGGGGATCCCACCTGGACCAAGAGCCAGCTCCTTGCGGCAGCGGCACAAATCGGCCAGCCAATCACGTTCACCTGCGTGCCTCCGGGTTCCGGCAAGCGCATGGGAATTGATCGCGATTCGGACACCGTGCTCGACGCCAACGACACGGTGACCTGTTCGGTAAGTCACATCGGGGCATCGCATCGGGGCAACCTGACGATGTTGATGTTCATGGTTGTCACAGGGCTGGCGGTCCGCAGGGTCCGCCGCCGCAGCTGAACCCATGCAGCGGCGTGGCAGCTGTGATATCACCGTATTTCAGGAGGTCTTATGAATTCCCGTTGGCTAGCTTATCTATTGCTCGGATCACTGTCTCTAGCACTCGGATGTAAGAGCGGCGGCGGTGGCCCCAGTTTCATTGAAGTCGTGGACACCGAGCCAGAAGAGGGCGACGATAACGTCATCGTCGATACCCGCGTCGCCGTGCGCATGAGCGCGGCGATCGATCCAGCAACTTTGACGAGCGAGACGTTCTTCCTCACCGACGAAAACGACGCGCTGGTCCCGAGCTCGGTCGAGATTCTCGATGAGCCAAACGCCGACCCGGCCCAAAGGGGCACCGCGGCCGAGTTGACACCGAGCGAACCCTTGAACGTCCTCACGAACTTCACCGTTACGGTCACCACCGAGCTCTTGTCCATTGGCGGCACGAGCCTCGAGGAGGACTACCAGTGGAGGTTCACCACCCTCGACGCCGCCTGGGGCGAAGATGAGTTTCTCGAGGAAATCGGCACCGGAAGCTCAACCCGACAGCAGGTGGACGTCGATAGACAGAGCAATGCGATTGCGGTCTGGCAATACGACGAGGGCAGCAGCGCGAGCAGCATTTGGGCGAATCGCTACACGCGATTCGACCTCTGGGGGACACCGGAACCGATCGATCTAGGACAGGGGGGCGCAGTCAGTCCGGCCCTTGCCGTCGACGATGCGGGGAACGGATTTGCCGTGTGGGAGGAACGCGAAAACGGCATCGGTCCCGACGCCAACATCTACACCAATCGCTACACGCTGGACCAAGGGTGGGGGAGCCCCGAGCTGCTCCAGACCGGCCAAGTGACTCCAGCGTTTGCGGCGTCCATCGCCACTCACCCAGCGGGGAACGCAATGGCGGTCTGGGTACAAGAGGACCCGGACAGCTCGAATCGCATCATTTTTGCTCGGCGATATGAACCGGGCTCGGGCTGGGGCGCCGCCGAGTCCATCGACCTCATGCCAAGCGGTAGCGCGGGTACGTCGACAGCGGTCGGAATGGATGACGCAGGTAACGCGATTGCATTGTGGGCGCGCCCAATGGTACCCACTGGAGGTGGCTTCGCCGAGGTGCTCTGGGCAAACCGCTACGAAGCCGGAGTGGGTTGGGGGACTGCCGAGCTGATCAAGGCAGACCCGGAGACCCGAGCTCGCGACCAGCGGCTCAGCGTCGCGCCCAATGGGGATGCATTCGCAATATGGATCCAAAACGAAGGCGACCGAGACGATATCTGGGGGGTTCGCTTTTCCGGCTCGGCATGGGGAACGCCGGAGCGGATCGACCGCTACGACGACGGCAGTAAGGATGGGCCGGACATCGCGACGGACGAGAACAGAACTGCACACGCGGTCTGGTCACAGTCCGACGTCGATTTCGACAACATCTATGCGAGTCGGTACGCCCCGGGCTCCGGCTGGGACGCGATGCCCTCGCTCATCGAGCCGGCGAACGAGGACCCGCAGCAAGACGGTGACGCGACGGCACCTCGCATCGGCGTCAATGCAGCCGGAAACGCGTTCGTCGTCTGGAATCAGACCTCCGAGGACTGGCTCAGCGTCTGGTCGAATCGAGTTGACCCGGACATGCCCTGGGTTCCGGCATCTGCAGAGCTCATCGAAGACGAAGGGCTCGCTGCAAAGGGGCCCAAGGTCGTCGTCGATGAGAACCGCCACGCCCACGCCGTCTGGCTCCACGGCGAAGGCAGGAACGTCGACTGGGTGCGAACCAACCGGTTCGAATAGTCGAAAGGCGACGCTAGAGGTTCGCCTCGAACGTCGCTTCGAGGAGGAAGAGCGCCTTACACGGGGAGTCGTCCATGATGGCGTTTATTGCAGCACTCACACTGCATTCTATTTCGTTGGTGACTGGGGTACCAGGTGCTGGAGGTACCGGTGGAAACTCAGTTTCCACCTGTTTCGTGTCGATGGTGATCGCCTGCCCGCTGGTGGACGTGAGCGAGTGGCTTTGCACTTCGAACAGGCACTGATCGGCCCTGCTCCCCCGGTTTGCGATCCCCCAACCTTCCCATCCCGCGGCATCGCTGCCCTTGAAAAACGAGTAGTTGGTGAGGGCAGGTTTGATCTCAACGCTCTCGCGGCAATCGTCGACGTCATCGCAGAATTGGCCGACTAGAAGAACCTCGTCCGGATCGTCGTTCGACGGAAGGCCGTACAGGACAATGTGACTGGGGCTCTGCTCTGGTTCCGCCAGCGGTTCGCATCCCTCCCCGGCGGTTTCGTCCTCCCCGGCGGTTTCGTACCGCGTGATTTGGTAGACACCGAGCAGGTCGGAATCGACGGTTGGGGCGGAATCAGCGTCGCCGCCGCAGCCGAGGGTCAGGCATGTCGTTAAGAGCATCGTCCCCGATAAGTTAATGAACTTGTTGGTCATCTGAATTTGCTTTCCGATTGCGAGTTAGAGTTCCTCGAGCGCCGCGCCATGCCGTCGCGCTCAACGGAAAAAAACAAAGCCTTGTCGCTCCGAAACTGAATGCAAGCACACATTGGCAACCAAGACCACACATTTTGGATCGGCGAGGGCCTGGATTGCGATATGGATTCCGCCGGGGTTCACTTGGTCGTTAACGGACTTGTTGCACGTCGCGCGCCGCACCCGCTTTTGCGCCACTCGAGGGCGCAGCTCTCGTGCCATGTTGGAAACGCGGGAGGACGGTAGTGCGCCTCACCGAAATGGTATGTTTCCATGGCGCAATGCCTTCGGTTTGTGCGCGCATTCCTCGCGGAAATCGGGTAAAAGGGACTTCATCTCATGCCCGTTCAGAGAGTGTCCCAGTTCGCTGCGTTGTTGTGTGCGCTGCTCGCGTTTGGATGCCGCGGAACGCCCGCTCCGTGTCCCCAAGGAACGGTGACTGTCGACCCGGCAGAGATCCCTGACGGCACCAACGAGACGCACTTGCTGGTTGATGTGAGCAATCCGTTTCCAGAAAACGACTTGGACGTGGTGACTGAGCTGACGACGATCGGAGGGTCCATCGACGATGCGTTTGCACGGTCGACGACCTTCGCGTGCGCGTACGATGTTTCCGGTCCCGTGGAGATCTGCGTCGACACGACCTACGTAGACAGTGATGCGGCAGAAGGGGCGCTCAGCGAAGTTTCTGGCGTCGGCGCATCGTACGAGTACCTTGGAAGACCGCACGTCCGCCTCCCCGATCCGCTGGACTGCTCTTCGACCAAATGCGTGATCGTGACGTGCCCCGAGGACAAGAACGTCTGTCCGGACGTGTCTATTCTGACAGTTGAACCGTCAACACTCGCCGAAGGAGAAACCGCGACGGTCACCGTCGTCGCTGAGGACCCGGATGACAACCCGGAGGCGCTGGTTACGACCATTTCGGCACGCGAAGGGACGATCGCGGACCCGCATGCAACGGAAACGACCTATACGTGCGATCCCGATGCAGAAGGTGTGATCGAGATTTGCGTGGTGGCAAGCGATGGTGATTCGACTTGCGATGTTGAACGCTGCACCTCGGTTCGATGCCCGGGCAATCCGACCGCGAACACTTGCCCAATCATCGAATCTCTGACGGCCATGCCGTTGGTGATAGAACCGCCCGAGGTGACTACCTTCATTCGTGTCACGGCCGTAGATCCAGATGACTTTCCAGTCCCTCTGCGCACGGAATTGACCTCGGATACCGGCGTTTTCATAGACCGCTTTGCCAGCGAAACGGACTTCGTCTGCGGTGCTTCGGGACCGGTAAAGATCTGCGCAAAAGCAAACGACGGTGACCCCGACTGTAACGAGAGCAGCTGCATCACCGTTCAATGTCCGAGCGAGATTCCCGCGAACCTTTGCCCACAGCTCTTCGTCATCAACGGCATCCCGAGGGTGATTCCTGCCGGACAGACCTCGACGCGGGTCGAAACCCGTGGCCAGGACACCGATGGCCTGCCGTCTCCGCTGACGCTCACTTTAAATACGCTCTGGGGTAGTTTCGAGAATGCCGAAAACATTCAAGAGCCGTTCAATGTCGTCGCCCAGGATGCGACCTATGTTTGCGACCGGCCCGGCCCGGTGGAAATCTGTGTCGACGCTACCGATGGCGCATGCACAAAGACCTTGTGTGACAATGTGATCTGCCCCGATGACATCCCTGAGCCTCCCTAGACCGTCAGGGCTTGGCCCATGCGAACGGTGCCTAGGTGCTCGTTGGCTGTGGCGTCACGCCAGGCGGGGATGCCTGCGACCCAAACATCGGTCACGACCCCGTCGCTGCGATTGAGCATTTGCTCTGCTGCGATGGTCTCGCGGTACTCGAAGATCGTATTCGCCTCGCTGTTGTCGCCGACCGGATTGAGGATGATCTTGACCCTCGGCGATCCCCTAGAGGATGTGATACACCATGCCGGATGCGATTCAGCCTCCTTCTTCTCATCTGCTTGGCGCTCTCTTGCTCGAAGAGCGAGTCGCCTCCGAAAGCTTCTGAAGCCCGAGCAGTAACTACCGAAACGCCAGCTACGGAGCCCGCGCCCGCAAAACCGGGGATCGACCCACCACCGGGAATCATCCAGCTAACTCACAGCGGCGAGGGGTCGTTGCGCAAGCTTCGCTGGAGTTTCACGAAGGGCCAGAAGCAAACGGTGACCATCGAACGCGCGCTGACGGCGGCCGCGCGCGCAGGGGACGGTATCGCACCGAAGCAGACGGGACCGACTCTAACCTTTGAGCTGGGCTTGGAGGTCGAAGACGTCACGGCAGACGGTACCGCGCGCGTCGAGTTCGTCGTCAACAAGGCTGAAGCCGCCACGGGCGATCCTTCCGCCGATCTCCGCACGGAAATGCAGGAAGGCGTCGCGATCAATCACGTACGCGGGATGCGAGGTCGATACGAAGTCGGTGCCAACGGTCTTGTGAAAAACATCGAGATCGACGAGCCAGAGGGCGTCTCACATCGGGCCCACCAGGCTATCGAAACGGTACGACTCGCCCTCATGTTGTTGACTGTGCCACTACCTGACGGCGAAGTGGGACAGTCATCCCAGTGGACCATCACCCGTCCTGCCACGCAATTCGAGATCGCCACCACCGAGAGGCTGACGCTCGGGGTACGCAAGTTCGAAGGGGACGGCGTCAACATCCGGATGTTCGTCCAGAGCACGGGGGACCAGCAGAGCGTGACTTCGCGTGGCACCAACGAGCAGGTATTCGAGCTCCTCGCCCTGAAGGAACAAGTCACGGTGGACGGCACCTGGCGACTCGACAGACTGGCCCCCGAGTCGGCGACGAGCAACGGCAAGAACCAGATGAAAATCCGCAACCCCGGCGTCTCGGGTGAAGTGCGCGAAATGGAAGCGCTCCGCGAAACGACGCTCACGATCACCAGCAAGTGAGCCACGAGGCCGTCGATAACTCGTTCGACCTTCGGCCAGGCGGCAGCGCAGCAGGCGAGTCAGGAGGCGGATGCGCGAAGGCGGTCGCAGAGGAAATCGGCTAGCAATCGAACGCGTTCGGGGAGCTGTCTGGTGGAGTACAGCAGATGGATGGGCGACGCAGGCAAGGACCAGTCGGGGAAGATTCGGACCAGTCGCCCCGATGTCTCGCCTTCCGCGATGTGAAGCTCCGGCATCAGTCCGATGCCCTGCCCTGCTGCGACGAGCTCGACCATCGCGCCGTAATCGTCGACGTTGACGCGGCCGCTGATCGTGAGCTCGACCGTTTGCTGTTCCTTGCCGCTGCCGCGCTCGAGGCGAATGACCTGGGTGCGCCCGCGCTTTCGGTAGAGCACGAATGGAAGCGCTTCTAGCTGTTTGATGTCGTCACAGTCGATGTCGTTGCCAGGATGGGCGGCAAGTCGGAAGTCGGACGACAGGAGCTTCCGCGCGATCAGGTTGGGATCGGTCATTCGCCCTGCCCGTACGGCCAAGTCGACGCGCTCCTGGACGAGGTCGACGAAGCGATTGGTGAGTACGAGGTCGAGTGAAATATCGGGGTAGTGCTCGAGGAAGCCCACGAGCTCGCGAAGCAAAATCATGCGACCGAGGTCGCTTGGCGCCGTTACCCGGATGGTGCCGCGCGGTTGAGTCGTACTCTCCTCGATCGTCGCGACCGCCGTGTCCAGAACGTCGATGGCGTCGACAACCGATTCGTAGAAACGGCTGCCTTCCGGGGTTGGCGTCACCCTCCGGGCATCCCGATGCACCAGCTTCGTGTCCAGCTGCTCCTCCAAGCGCGCCAGACGGCGGCTCACGGTCGATTTGGGTACGGACAGGTGCCTCGCCGC
>RCNG010002054.1_pt1 | contig 10018 bp, 7 predicted proteins | sample 2041371 | NCBI WGS metagenome assembly RCNG01 (sample SAMN09708227, study PRJNA481090) | Marine sediment metagenome, whole genome shotgun sequencing project. | biome: marine sediment; feature: ocean; material: sediment; isolation source: Sewage treatment plant 1 marine sediment (STP1) ...
TGCCGCGCTGCTCCTGCGGTGCATAATTTCTGATCCATTGCGCAAGATCCTTGCGTGCTGAGGGAGCATCGTCTTTCTGGCAGGCTTGCTGGAAATGTTCCAGCAGTTCTTTTTCGCTCGATGAGCCTGACCCATTTGGATCTGATGGCCTTGCGTTGACACCATCGCGCCGGAAATAAAGGAACAATGTCAGTAGCCACAAAGCGGCAAACGCGACGGTACCGATTTTCCACAAGAGTGTGTTGGCCGAAAAAGTTGAACCCTCGGCTGATACGCCCTTTGGAACATCGGGTAAAACACCCGCAGTTGGCGGTGGCATGATTGCCGCAGGACTCAGTTCAGATGGCAGAACATTAATCCGGTGCTCCGGAAGCATGGCGGTACGCTGCCGATGGTTAACCGTATCCCACCAGTCAAGTTTTATCTCCGGCAATACCAGTTCACCGGATTGTTCCGGGACGATGGCATAGCGAAATTCCTTGTGCCCCAATACCCATTCTCCGTCGTCACGGCTAATACCCTGTGGTTGGTCAGGGTAAATGCGTGTATCGGGTAATTCAGGCCATACCGGCTCCTCTAGCATGTTTTCTTCCAGGCCCACGGCATCAACTATCACCGTTCGTGTAATCGGCTCACCAACATGCAGTTTTCCATTATCTGAAATTTGCTGCGAGAGGGTGATCCGCCGCGCAGGCAGCCATGAGTCTCCCGTGAATGACGCAGGACGCGGGCTTATTTCCAGTACCAATGGCTCACTTTCAACCTGTACCCGGCGACCGCGTACTGTCGGCTGCCACAGACGGTCAGATGGCCTCTCTATCAAACGCCCACTGAGTTGCATGGCCGGTATGGTCAGCGTGCCGGAGCGCTCGGGGAAAATAGCATAACGCCTCTCCAACACACGGTAACGCTCACCGTTCCGGTCAGATTGATACGGCACTTCATCCAGCAATCGCACCGAGGCCTGGGCAGGTGCCGGCGGATTGATAGCCGCTTCTGTCAGGTTGGCCTGGTAGAAGATTCTGACCATCAGGCTAATTTGTGAAAGCACGTAATACGGACCTTCATCAGGCTGTACCGTTACCTCGATAAAAACCGGTTCGGCGGCTCCGGGGGCCAGTGCCGGTGCTGCTGTCACTTTTAAAATCAAAGGGTTTGAGCTGGCGCCCGGGAACTTTAAAGCGGGTATCGACAAATCACCCTGCCGCTTCGGCTCAAGTGTGATCACAAGCCTTACGCTCGCCGTCTGGGTTCCATTCACAAATGACATCTGTGTCTCGGAACGCCGGTTCAGCACATCGAAATCTGCCTGTAATACCGAAAAATCAGCATCCAGACTCTGGTTCGTATTGCTGGTTTCCAAAATAAGTGTGACGGTTTCACCGACGACCGCACTGCTACGATCCAGCTTGGCCGTGACTCCTGCCGCCTGTGCCAACGAATATACCAGCAACAGAACTACAGCCAGAACCAGGCTACTGATCGACTTGCGTAATTGACTAAAAACCATCTTTTCCATCCCTGATTACCATATCTCGGACTCATCAGCCGTCGCACCGCGGCGTTCGTGCTGATTGCGAAACTTGCGCCTCAACAAGCCACCCGGATCATCCGGAATACGCCGCAGCCATTGCTCCATGGCCTGTGCATCTTCCTCTGACCAGTTTTGTTCCATCTCGGATTCTGAAGGCTCCCCGGTTTCCTCGCCTTCGGGTTGCTCATCAGATTCTTCATCACCCTGCTCACCTTCCTGTTGGTCGTCAGAGGATTCCTCTTCGCCCTGTTCACTCTGCCCGGACTCGTCGCCTTCGGGTTGTTCGTCGGACTCTCCTTCTGAATCCTCCTGCTCCTGCTGTTCCTGCTCCTGTTGCTGCTTCATCTGCTCAACCAGGTCCCGGTTGAATGCGGCATCCTCCATCTCCGGCTCCAGTGCGAGCGCCGCATCATAGGCGGCAATAGCCTCTTCAAATTCACCCAGCTGGGCCATGGAATTACCACGGTTATAGTGGCTGCCCGCCTGATTCTGATCTACCTGTGACCACGATTGACCGGCGTTAACGAAATCACCACTCCGGTAGAAGGCTTCACCCGCAATCCCGGGATTCTTTGCCAACACCGCAGCATCCTCAGCACGTTCCTGCTGCAGAGCTGTTTGGGCCTGCTGATCCCTGGTGGCCCACAGATCATCCCAAAAACCTGCTTTTGCATCCGTGCTTATCAGTAAACCGGGCACTAGCATCAACGGCAACACGAATAGCAGTCCGCGACGAAAACTGAACGCGACCAGGGGCAACAAGAGCAATACCAGCCAAGGCCCGGCGTCTTTCCAGCGCTCGGCCAGTGCATCATCTTTGCGTGCAAACTCACTTCCATCAACCGCCGCCCACGGTGAATTTGCGGTGCTACCCGCAGTCAACTCCGAGTACTTCCCGCCACCGGCACTGGCAATTGCCTGCAACGCGTCACGTTCAAGGCGCGCAACAACGATATTGCCTTTACTATCACTGACAAAACCATCGCCACTGGGAATCGGCGCACCCTGCACAGTGCCAACCGCCAGCACCGATGTGAAAATACCCTGCTTCGCCAGGCTCGCGGCAACATTGGCAGCCGCACGGCTACCACTATCGGAAATCAACAGGATTTCACCCCGGGCCATTCCAGAACGGTTCAACAGTTCGGCCGCGAGTTTGAGCGCCCGGTCGGGGCGACTGCCGGAAACCGGAATTACATCCGGACGCAGTGCCGGCAACATATTCTTGATGGTATTGGTATCGCTGGTCAGTGGGGAGACAACAAATGCATCTCCAGCGTATGACACCAGGCCTGTCTGACCCTCCGAAGTCGCCTCGAGCATATCTGACAACCTGAAGTGTGCCTGCGCCAGCCGATTGGGTTTCAGGTCTTCGGCCAGCATTGAAAGCGATAGATCCAGTATCAGCACACGCGCATCACGGGAAGTAAACGAACTGTCCGGTAGCTTTTGCCAACTCGGTCCGGCCAATGCAATGGCGGCAATCAGCCATACCAAACCTGCCAGCCAGGGCCCGAAGCGGGATGGCTTGGCCGCTCCGTTGCCAACACTCAACCAGCGCAAAAGATGAGCATCACAGACCTTGCTCCAGTCACCGGAAGGACGACGCAAACGGCGCCACAGCAGTGGCAAAATCACGGCCAGTGGCAGCAGGGCAAGCCACAAGGGGCGTATAAAATGCAGTGGCAGATTATCTATCATGAGCCTGGCACACGCAGGTTGAACGGACGGATGGATAACAGTGCTGCCATCAATGCCAGCAGATAAGCGATACCCAGGGGCCAGTAAAACAATTCATCTACGGGACGAATGGTCTCAACATCACTCTCTACCGGTTCAAGCTCATCCAGGATTTCGTATATTTTTTCCAGGCTCTTGGCATCACGGGCCCTGAAATAACGACCACCGGTCTGGTCTGCAATCGCCCGCAGGGTATCTTCATCAAGATCAGCAGACGGATTGACCACGCGGCTGCCAAAAAAATCCTGCACCATCATTTCATCAGCGCCTACACCCACGGTATAAACTGTCAACCCATCACGGGCAGCGAACCCGGATGCCTGCAAGGGCTGTACTTCACCGGAAGTGTTTGCGCCATCGGTTAGCAAAATCAGTACCCGGTCGGCTGCCGCATCATCCCGCAAGCGTTTGACCGCCAGACCGATGGCATCACCAATGGCTGTCTCGCGGCCGGCAAGACCGATCTCAGATTCGTCCAGCAATGTTGCTGTCGTCTCGGTATCAAAGGTTAAAGGTGTCTGCAGGTAAGCACGGCTGCCAAAAAGGATCAGCCCGACCCGATCACCGTGACGTCGTTGGATAAACTCGCCTGCAACTTTTTTAACGACCTTCAGGCGATTTACCGCAGTATTGTTCAGGACCATATCCTGGGTATCCATGCTGCCCGAAATATCGACGGCCAGCAGCAAATCCCGCCCGGTCACAGGTAGACTCTCGATCTCACCAACCCACTGTGGCCGGGATGCAGAAATAACCAGTAACAACCAGACCAGTGTAGCGACCAGGGCCAGCAACGGTCTGCGCATCCACCTGCCCTTTCCCCCCGCCACTGACGAGAACCAGGGTACACGCAGAGCCTGTAAGTCACCCGATGCTGAGGCCGGCATCAACAATCGCAACAACCAGGGAACCGGTGCCAGCAGCAACAGCCAGGGCCATGCGATGGAGAAACCGGTGGTGAGCAACTCTTCAGCCATGTTGTTTGATCCAATGGCGGGTCAACTCACTCATCTGATCAGGATCGAACTCTGGTGCGGGATCATATGGACCCGAAGCCAGCACAGCAAGTGATTCCGCCGATCGTGTATTTTTCATTTTTTCAATCAAAAAATCTGCCCATTCCTGACCATTCAACGCTGCACAGTGCTGTCCCGGGAAGGCTTTCACTGCAATGGTTTTAAAAATCCGGTTGAGCATTGACAGATAGGCTTGTGGTTCAACTTTCGGATCGAAGGTTACATTCAAATAGTCAACCCAGCCCAGCATTTGTTTACGCCGTTGATGAAGCCTATAGCGTGCAAGCACACGGCGGCCCACCCAGGCCAATAAAACCAGCAGCAACAATGCCAGTACCCACCAGCCCGGCGCAGGCGGCCACCACGGCACAGACGCTGCTGAATGGATATCGCGTAACTGTGATAGAAGATCCGGATTCATACGCCCCGTCCGACCAGAAAACGCAATTCCCGACCCAGGACTTCCACCGGGTCGTCGGATGTCTTTAATACCATCCAGCCACACTTGTGGCGTTGAAACATACGCCGGGGAACCTCACCATGCTCGGAGCTCATTTGATCAAATTGCCGGCGGGACTGCTCCTGGTGCGTATCGAGCATGGCGCTGTTTTCGCCGTCAGAAATGGGAAACCTGCCCGCAGGAAGAAACTCCTCCGCCGGATCCATCACCTGGCAACCGATCACATCATTGTGTTGCCGCAGACGCGACAGGTGACGATGACATTGTTCATCCAGGTTAAAGAAATCACTGATGATCAATACCAGGCTACCTGGACGCACCGCGTGGCGGACGCGCTCAAGCGATACGGAAAGTGGTTGATGACCCTGATGGGCAGTATCCGGGTTTAGCCAATCCACCAACCCCTGGATGACGCGCATGGCGCCTCTGCGGCCACCGGTCGGACGCAATTCACGATGATCGTCAGATGTAAACAGAAACGCACCAATCCGGTCGCCTCGCCGCACCGCTGCCCAGGCCACGGCAGCCGCCAGTTGCCCGGCGGCAACGGATTTAAGCCGCTTGCGTGTGCCAAAGTAAAGACTGGGACTGGCATCCACTACCACCAGTACCGGCCGTTCCCTTTCTTCCTGAAAAATCTTGGTATGGGGCTTGCCGGTCCGGGCAGTGACACGCCAGTCCATATTGCGAATATCATCACCGGGAAGGTAGTTGCGTGACTCCACGAAGTCGACACCCCGGCCACGGAAACGGGACCGGTAAGCACCCGCCAGCGAAGACGCCGAGGGGCTGTGCATCGGCAGGCTCAGCGCGTTGCAACGGGGTTTTAAAGCAATTAATTCGGGGGCACTTAAATGAATGCCATCCCCTGACGTATCCGTCATGGAACAGGAACCAGATCCAGTAAGCGGTTGACCAGTTCGTCAACTGTGACACCATCGGCTTCCGCTTCATACGACAGCAATACACGGTGTCGCAATACCTCGTGTATCACCGCGTGAATATCATCGGGTGAAACAAAATCACGGCCATCAAGCCAGGCCCTTGCGCGTGCGCAACGATCCAGGCCGATGGTGGCACGCGGACTTGCACCATAGCTGACCAGGCGGCCCAGGTCTTCATCCCACTCGCCTGGATTTCGGGTCGCCAACACCAGTTGCACGATATATTCCTGCAACGCCGGTGCCATGTGCAGATCCAGAACCTGTCTTTGTGCGGCAAATACCTGTTTCTGGGTCACGAGCATTGTGGGTTCAGGCTTGATACCCAACTCTTCACGGGCCTGGCCACGGGCCAGTTCAAGGATATCCTGTTCCGCTTTTGCATCCGGATAACCAATCGACACATGCATCAGAAAACGATCAAGCTGCGCCTCGGGCAACGGGTAGGTACCTTCCTGTTCGATCGGGTTTTGCGTGGCCATAACCAGAAAAAGGGGCGGCATCTTATAGGTGACGCTGCCAACGGTTACCTGGTGTTCACCCATGGCCTCTAGCATGGCAGACTGAACCTTGGCCGGTGCGCGGTTTACTTCATCGGCAAGGATCAAGTTGTGAAAAATCGGCCCCTGCTGGAATTCGAAAGTACCTTCCTGTGGCCTGAAAATTTCAGTACCTGTCAGGTCAGCCGGCAACAGGTCGGGTGTAAACTGGATACGGTGAAAATCACCCTCGATACGTTCCGCCAGCACTTTGATTGCCGTGGTTTTGGCAAGGCCGGGCGCACCTTCAACCAACAGGTGACCATTGCAAAGCAGGGCCATGACCAGGCGTTCCATCAATCTTTCCTGGCCAATGATGAGTTCGTTGACTACCTTGCTGAGTTTTTTGAACGCCGCGCGTTCCGGGTGTTCTTCTGTTTCTGCTTGTGGCTTTAATTCGGTAGATTCCATGTCTAAACCTGCGGTTGCCGCTTCATTAATGAAGCTGTATGTTTTATAGGTACGATGCCGGGTGTTTTCAACCGTTTATCATCTCTTATATACCTGACGTTACATCAGTGTCATTGGTCACGAACTAACTCGGATTGACCAATTTTTTCCTTTAGGAACCTCTGATCAATTCAATAATCCTGTGGATCAACATCAACTGACCAGCGCACCTTGCGGGCGGAAGGCAGTTTTTGAAGTTTCAACACCCACTCATCAAGCTGCCAGTGAAGGCTTGAACGCTTGTTTGCCTGTACCAGCAAATACCAACGGGTGCGCCCGCTCCTGCGCTCCATCATGGCCGGGAAAGGCCCGTATATTACCGCTTCTCCGGCCGGAAAGTACTGTTTTGCCTGATCCAGAAATCGCCTGACATCATCTTTGAGTGGCGCATCTGAGCGCAACAGCGCCTGGTAACTGAAAGGTGGCAGACAAGCCGTGCGCCGGTCAGCACAGATATTACCGGCAAAAGCCTCATAACCGGCAGTCAGCAAGGTAAGCAGGGATTCATGCTGCGGATAATGTGTTTGCAGAATCACCTCACCGGGTAACTGGTCGCGACCGGCGCGACCGGCCACCTGCACCATCAACTGCCCCATGCGCTCCAATGCGCGGAAATCAGCACTGTACAGGGCCTGGTCAAGATTCACTATGACTACCAGGGTTACCCTGGGGAAATGATGACCCTTGGCCAACATCTGGGTTCCCACCAGCAAACTGGATTCACCTTCCTTGACCTGTGCGGCAAGCCGTTCGAACTCACCCTTTTTGCTTACGCTATCGCGGTCAAAGCGCAGCAGAGGTGTTTCCGGAAAGTTTTTAGCCAATATCTGTTCCAGTTGCTCGGTACCCTCACCGGCTCCCTGCAAGGCATCGGCACCGCATGCAGGGCACATCACCGGCACCCGTACGACACTGTCACAGTGATGACATAACATTCGGTGACTGGCCTTGTGCCAGGTCAGGTTGGCATCACAGTGCTGACATGCGCCATGCCAACCACACTCATGACACAGGATGACCGGCGCATACCCCCGCCGGTTCAGGAATACCAACGCCTGCTCACCTTTCTCCAGCGTATCGGCAATGGCCTTCATGGCAACCGATGAAATACCACCGGTCATGGTTTGTTGTATCAGATCGAGCACTCGCCAGCGCGGTTGTGCAGCACCGGTCGCACGCTGCCTCAGACGATGCCAGCTATAGCGGCTGTTCACGGCATTACTGTATGTCTCAAGCGACGGTGTCGCGGTTCCCAGCACCACGGGTATCGCCAGCCCGGACGCACGCTTGACTGCCACATCGCGACTGGAATACCGGAAACCATCCTGTTGTTTGAATGAGGCATCGTGCTCTTCATCAAGGATGATCATTTGTAAATCAGGCATTGGAAGAAACAGGGCCGACCGGGTACCGATAACCAGCCGGGCGAGCCCTCTCCTGGCCATTGCCCAGGCTTGCAGGCGCTGCCCTTCACTGAGGCCGGAATGGGTCACCACCGGCTCAAAGCCCAGGCGCTCCGTGAAACGGTTGACCAGTTGCGGCGTCAGGCCGATTTCAGGCACCAGCAGCAGCACCTGACCACCCTGACGCAGGACCTCCTCAAGCACCTGCAAATAGACTTCTGTTTTGCCACTACCCGTAATGCCATCGAGTAAGTGACATTGAAACCCTCCCCGGCTAAGTTTGATGGCATCAACTGCAAGCCTTTGCTCTTCCATCAATATTGGACCGGGACCGGGGTTCAAGCCGGCTGCTTGCTGAATTTCAGAATGAACCCATTGCTGTTCAAGCAAACGGGCCAGGGTTTTACGCCACGTAGGTGCGAAGACACGCAATTGGGTGTCCGTAGCCGGTCCCGCTTGTATCCTTTCAAGCAAGGCAAGCTGAGCTTTTATCCGACCCACGGGTTCCAGCAGGCGTGCTTCACCTGCGGGTGTCAGACGATATTGCACAGGTGCTGGAGGTATTATTCCACCGACCTTCCTGAGCAATGGTGGTAAGGCATTGAACACCACCTCGCCCGGCGCGTGCTTGTAATAACGCCAGCACCATTTAAGCAAACCCAGTAATTCGGCGGTCAATACCGTTTTGTTCCCGTCGGGATAGTCGACAACCACGGCCAGCTTTTCGAGCGGTAAATCACTATGGTCAGAAATCTCCACGACCACACCTACCAGTTTGCGGTGCCCGAATGGCACCACCACACGTTGCCCCGTTTGCGGAGCCGTGCTGTTTTCAGCGGGCAGATAGTCAAAAAGCTGTCTTAACGGCAGCGGCAAGGCAACCTTTAACACCGGCTTTTTTGAAGTGGATTGCATAGCGATGAATTCTAGCAGCCAAGGACGGCAAGTTTGGAAATTTCGTCAGTCCGAATGCTCCCGGCAAGAAGAAACTATATGATGGCTATAGGGGTCAATCTCAGGTAGACGGGAGATAACAGTATGCAAACTCTTTTAATTCGGACAACGGTAGTTTTATTTACTGCCTTGATCAGCGTTTTGATCAATCAGGCCGGTTTTGCCTGCGACAAAAACCGAACCCTCACCGGCTTGGGAGACGCCACTTACACAGACATTGAAGACGTACCGGTCACCTTGTCGAACGGACAATGGGAGGGACTTCCCTATGTGGAAGACGGTGCGTCCAGACCCCGCATTGGCCTGCTCAAAGATATCTACTTCGCGGGCGATCTGGATGCAGATGGACAGGAGGAAACTGTCGCGATACTGTGGCAAAGCGCAGGCGGAACGGGAAGCAATACCTATATCGCGGTGATGAAACCGAAAAACGATGGCTTCGAGAACATCTCCACCGCCCTGATTGGTGATCGCGTTAAACTCAGGGGCGGAAAAATTGATTCCGGTAAAATATACCTTGATGTTCTGCAACCGGGTGAGAGTGACCCGATGTGTTGCCCCACCCAGCTTGCGACACGCAACTGGAGCCTGAATGACAGTCAATTGGAAGAAAATGAAATGGAAGTGACCGGCAAACTTTCCCTGGACGCACTTAAGGGAAGCGAATGGCTTTTGTCCCGTATAAACAACGGACAACTGTTGGCTGAGGACACCGTGGTCACCCTGTCTTTTGACGCAGAGCGAATTTCGGGTAAAAGCGCCTGCAATCGTTATTCCGCAGGCATCGAAGAAGGTGAAAACCCGGGCGATATCCTCATCGGCCCGACCATGGGTACCAGGATGATGTGCCCGGACCACCTGATGGAAATGGAGAGCTTATATCTTGCATCACTGGCACAGGTCACGAGCTTCAGTTTTCAGCGTTGATCGAAACCGATGGACCTCGCTAGTCGGCATTTTCCATCATCTCGACCATTTCCT
>RCNG010002056.1_pt1 | contig 10014 bp, 7 predicted proteins | sample 2041371 | NCBI WGS metagenome assembly RCNG01 (sample SAMN09708227, study PRJNA481090) | Marine sediment metagenome, whole genome shotgun sequencing project. | biome: marine sediment; feature: ocean; material: sediment; isolation source: Sewage treatment plant 1 marine sediment (STP1) ...
AAAGAGGAGCGGGAACTGTACGACGAGGATGAACCGGTACAGATCGACATCCCGGAGCGGCGGATCCCCGCGCCGAAACCGAAGAAGAAGGCCGAAAAACCGGAAGCACAGCCGAAGCATGCCGGCGCTGTAGCTGCTACGCCGGCCGACAACGCGCCCCTGCCCGACCTTTCTCTCCTCGACGATTATGATGAATCAGCTATTAATTTCAGCAGGGACGACCTCATTGCCAGATCCGAGATGATCGAGACGAAGCTCCTTGACTACGGACTGAAGGGTAAGGTCCAGAAGGTGCTGCCGGGCCCCGTTGTGACGACATTCGAGTTCGTGCCGGCCGCCGGGGTAAGGGTGAGCCAGATAGCTAACAGGGCCGACGACCTCTCTCTCGCGCTGGCCGCCAGATCGTTGAGGATCCAGGCGCCGATACCGGGGAAGAGCGCGGTTGGTATAGAGGTGCCGAATCCTGAACCGAAACTCGTACTTCTCAAGGAGATGATGGAGACATTCCCCGAGAGGGGAGACGGACTGAACGTCGTGCTTGGCAAGACAGTCATGGGCGAGCCGTATTATGCCGACCTCGCCGATATGCCTCACCTGCTCATCGCCGGCGCGACGGGAAGCGGTAAGAGCGTCTGTATAAACTCGATCATCTGTTCGCTTCTCTTTACGCATACACCGGCTACCTGCAGGTTTATCCTCGTCGATCCGAAGAGGCTCGAGCTCATTACGTACAACGATATCCCGCACCTCCTCCATCCGGTGATCACGGAGGCAAGGCCGACACTGAAGGTGCTCAACTGGCTCACGATCGAGATGGACAGAAGGTACAAGCTCCTCGCCCAGTTCGGGGTGAAGAATATCAAGAGCTTCAACAAGAAGGTCGAGTCGGAGGAACTGCGTGATCCGCAGTCCGACGAGATCCTCACCAGGCTTCCATACTACGTTACGATAATAGACGAGCTGGCCGATCTGATGGTCTCTCTCGGTAACGAGATCTATCCGCCTATCACGAGGCTGTCCCAGATGGCCAGGGCGATCGGCATCCACCTCGTGTTCGCTACACAGAGACCGTCGGTCGATGTCGTCACCGGCCTTATAAAGGCGAACTTCCCGACGAGGATAGCGTTCCAGGTCACATCGAAGACTGACTCGCGTACGATCCTCGATGTGAACGGAGCGGAGACCCTGCTCGGCAACGGTGACATGCTCTATCTTCCCAAGAACCTCCCGTCGCCTGTCCGTATCCAGGGTGCCTATATCTCGGAGCGGGAAGCGGAGAACGTCGCTGACTACTGGAAGGACTTCGGCAGGCCGGGCGCGGAAATCGACCTTTCCGAGGCTTCATCCGCGGGCGGCACGGAAGATGCCGACGTAGACGACGAACTCTTCGAGAAAGCGCGGGAACTCGTAATAATCCATCAGCAGGGATCGATATCCCTGATCCAGCGCCGTCTCCGTGTCGGGTACGCCCGGGCGGCGCGGCTCATAGACATGCTCGAACAGTCAGGTGTAGTCGGTCCCTTCGAGGGCAGCAAAGCCCGGGAAGTCCTCATCAGCCGTGAAGAATATGAGGAAAGCAGATAATATCGCCCGCCCCGCTACATACCACTTTTACAATCTGGGTTGTCCCAAGAACCTCGTGGATGCGGAAAGAGTCGCCGCGCGTCTTGCGGCCGCGGGCTGGACCGAATCGGCCGACCCTGAAAAGGCCGGGCTGCTCGTAGTGACTACATGCGCCTTTATTGCGGCGGCCGAGGAAGAATCGGTCGAGCAGATCCTTGAGATCGGAGCCGCGAAGGAAGAGTGGCAGCTTCTGGCGGTGCTCGGATGTCTCGTTACGAGGGAAGGCGAGCAGCTGAAGGACCTCATGCCCGAGGTCGATATCTTTCTCGACGTCGAGTCGATGGACGGCCTCGCCGATGAGGTAGCCGGGCCCGTCCCGCACGATCCGGGAAGGCTCCTCTTCACCCCGCCGCACACAGCCTACCTGAAGATATCCGAAGGATGCTCGAACAACTGCAGTTACTGCACTATCCCGTCGATAAGGGGAGGCCTGGTAAGCCGGACCGGGGATGAGCTGCTCAGGGAGGCCGCTTCACTGGCGGCCGCAGGCGTCAGGGAACTGATTGTGATTGCACAGGACACTACCGCGTGGGGCAGCGAGAGGAATGGAGATTATGATCTCCATTTTCTCCTCGAGTGCATCTCGCGCATAGACGGGATAGAGTGGATCAGGCTGATGTATCTCCACCCGGCCCGTATAGACGCGGGGAAGATAGCCGGGATCATTCAGTCTACAAATGTCATCCCGTATCTCGATATTCCGATCCAGCACGTCTCTGACCCGGTTCTCGAGAGGATGGGAAGGGGATATACAGAGAAGGACCTGCGGCTGATATTCGATACACTGAGGTCCTCGATAGAAGGACTCGTCATACGGACTACACTGATGACCGGGTTCCCCGGTGAGACGGACGAGGATTTCGAGCGCATGACCGCTTTTATCGAGGAGTACAGGCTCGATCACGCAGGTATCTTCAAATGGTCGCCGGAGCGCGGAACCCCCGCGGCCCGTCTGGGGGACCAGGTCCCGGACGAGCTGATAAGCGCGAGACTCGAGGAGCTATCTTCCATTCAATTCGACATTTCCGCCGATATTCAGGCCGGGATGGAAGGCAGGGAGATCGAGGTGATCGTCGATTCAAGAAGCGAATCGTCGGTATCGGGAAGATGGTTCGGACAGGCTCCCGAGATAGACGGGGTCATATGGCTGGAGGATTCGGCGGCGGCCCCGGGGACGATAGGGAAGGCAACGGTCCTGCGTGCAGAGGCATACGACCTTTTCGCGCGGCCAGGACCCGGAGATTTCATTTGACATTGAATGCGTAAATGCTGATTATATTCAGCGTTAACCGGTATTGTACGGTTGGAGCAGGAATCTTCCTGCCTCTGCCGTTTATAAATAGAACAGGACGCCCCTATTGGAGGTATTTCGTGAATCGTTTCAGAGACGAAAGACTTCTGGTCAGGACAGCTGTGATGCTTTGCCTGGCCCTTCTGATAACGACGTTTCCAGCCGTTAGCTCCCCGCAGGGGACAGGTGAGCATACTATCACCAACTACGAGATCCTCGAGAAGATCGCCGGAGAGACTCTCGACGAGCTGGCTGTAAACATGCCGTCGATAGCGAGGGAGACGGTCGTTCTCATCCGCAAGGAGGGAGGGATCGGCTCGGGTATCGACAAGGTGTTCGAGAACGAGCTGGTCAGGAAGATGACCGGAGCGGGGCTTCGTATCGCTTCCAAGAGCGCGGACCTGGACCAGACAGAGACATCCGAATACATCTTTTCGTACCAGATCATTACCTACTACGTCAAGTATCCCGACATCGGCCGGAGCTACTGGGTCGGGGCCAAAGAGGTAGACAGGCTCGCAGAAGTGGGGATATTCGCAAAGCTGATCGATTCCTCATCAGGCGAGATAGTCTGGGTCGGTGAGGCCCAGAAGAAGTACGAAGACAGGATCGCGTATTCACTGCTCGACCGCGTTGAGGATCCCGATCGTGATTTCACAGTGCCGGTACGGGACGAGATCAAGTGGAGCAGATTCGTCGAACCCGTAGTCGTCACAGGAATCGTCGTGGGCCTGGTATACCTGTTCTTCTCAAATCAGGATTCAAACTGAACCGGGATGCGGATGATAGTCTTCCGACCTTATTTCAGAAGGCTCGTGTGCCTCGCGCTTGCCGTGTTGGCGGCCGCCGCTGTTTCGTGCGGAAGCAAATCGGTACTTGAACAGGTCGAGGAAGAGTACGCCAAGGGTAATTACCGCGAGGGCCTCTATATAGCCAGGCTGCACTTCCGCAAGGGTGGAGAGAGGTCGCCTGAGCTTCTGTTTCTCACGGGGAAATCGTATCTGAGACTCGGTATCGAGGCAGAGGCCTCCGACAGTTTCGCCGAGGTCTTCATCAGCGATTCGACATGGGCTCCGAAGATAGCCGGGGTGCTGAAGGATGAAGCGCTCGAGAGTCTCCAGAAGGGATTGAGCGCGAAAGGAAGCCGCTTCATCATCCAGGCGGTGAATTACGATAATGGTCTTGATTTCGGCATATATAACGGGCTCGCCGGGGACCTGATGCTGGACAGGAAGGACTATCGCGGAGCGATACATTATTATACCTCCTTCCTTGAAGCGTATCCCGATACGGCTGGAGCCGCGTCGGTGATGATGGATCTGGGCGCGTCGTTCGAAGGGCACGGCGATACTCTCGCCGCGATCGAGCTCTACAGGGAATTCCAGGACCGGTACCCGAAGAGCAGGATGAAGAGCACGGCGGAATGGAAGCTCGAGAATCTGCTCCTCGATTCGGGTAAAGAGATGCTTTCGGGCGGTGAACCGGAAGAGGCCGAGAGGATACTCGGAGAACTCGCCGCGACAGCGGGCAACCCGCTGGTCAGGGAAAAGGCGAATTTCCTGCTTGCCGGGATCTACGAATCGAGGGCCGACTACCCGATGGCGGTGCGCTATTACACCGAGGTAGTCAACCTCAACCTGGGATCGAGTGGAAGGCTGGCCGAAAAGGCCAAGGAAAGGATTGAGAGTATTGAGGCCGAGAGGAAGAAGAACCTCCGTTAGGATGCTGGTCATTCTTTTACTCGCGGTGGCGACGTTGTCGTCATGCGGCGGGCCGTATTCCGCCAAGACGGTGAACGTTCCCGATGAAAAACTGCGGGTGGCCGATGATCTCTATTCGCGAAAGAAATACACGCAGGCTGGAATGGAATACAAAGACTTCCTTGCGGTCTTCGCCGGAGACGAGAGGAGCGATTACGCCCAGTACATGCTGGCGGAATCATACCGCGGAGCGAGAGAGTACGCTCTCGCCTCGGTCGAATACAGGATACTTATAGCGGACTATGGATACAGCGAATATGTAGACGACGCCTTCTTCCTGGAGGGTCTCTGCTCGTTCGAGATGACACAGAGAGCGGAGAGGGACCAGACCCAGGCCTTCGATGCTCTGACACGGATCAACCGGTTCCTCGAGATATTCCCGAACAGTCCGCGCAAGGATGAAGCGCTTCAGGTCCGCGAAGATATATATAACATCCTGGGGAAAAAATCGTTTCAGAGCGCCAAGCTTTATTTCAAGAGAAAGCACTACGGGGCTGCCGAGATCTATTTCAGGAAGGTCGTAAACCAGTATCCCGAAACTGAGTGGGCCGGCAAGAGCTGGTACTATATCGGATACATCAAGCAGTCGTTCGGCGAGAACGATGTCGCTGCCGAAGCGTACAGCAAGGCTGTTCAGTCGAAGTACAAGTTCTCGGAGCAGAGATCTGCTTCTTCCCAGCTGAAAAAACTTTCGAAAGAAAAGTCAGGTGGCTGACCGTGAAAGGATAGGGCTGTTCGGAGGGTCGTTCGACCCAGTGCATACCGGGCACCTGATCCTCGCTCAGATGGCGGCTGATTTTGCCGGCCTGGACAGGGTGCTGTTCATGCCGACCGCCGCCCCTCCTCACAAGACAGCAAGGGTCATTTCACCGTTCGATGAACGGATCGCGATGGTCCGCCTTGCCATCGATGGGAACGAGCGCTTCGAGCTCTCCCTCCTGGAAGGATCCGAAGGGCCGTCCTACACATGGGAATCGGTGCTTCACTATTCAAAGGCAGGGTACGGAAGGGATGACCTGCACCTGATCGTGGGCAGCGACTCTATGCGTGATATGGGGAAGTGGCGCAAACCTGACGTTATTTTTGAAAACACGACGATCATTTCGATGACCAGGCCCGGCAGCGGAGAGCTTTCGGCTCCTCCTGCCGGAGCGGCGATCATGATCCTCGAGACTGGCGCGAACACGATCTCGTCGAGCGGGATACGCAGGCGGATCATGGATGACCGGACGATCAGGTACCTGGTGCCGGAACAGGTCGAACAATATATACGCGACAAGGGACTGTATTCTGACAACTGATGACGGAGGGAAGTGATGGCACTATTCCTGATTGATGGGCACGCCATCGCCTACAGGTCATACTACGCATTCATCCATAATCCGCTGACTAACGCGCGGGGTGAGAACACGAGCGCCGTGTACGGCTTTCTCCGGACCGTCCTTCAGCTCAGGGACCGCTACGATCCGGAAATGCTGGTCTGCGTCTTCGATAGCGAGGAAGAGACCGAGCGCCACAAGGAATATTCCGATTACAAGGCTCACAGGGAAGAGATGCCGGACGACCTCTCTCCACAGTTCCCTGTCATTACGGATATGCTGGAGGCCATGGGTATTCCGGTAGTGATCAAGCCGGGGTACGAGGCGGACGACATCATAGCGACACTCGCCCGGGAAGCTGAGGCGAAGGGGCTCGATGTACGGATCGTCACCGGTGACAAGGACCTCTTCCAGCTCCTTTCCGACCGGGTGTGGATCATACGGCCCGGCAAGGGAACGAATCTCACCGATCTGTCCGGCCCCGAACTGGTAGAGGAGAAATACGGACTTCGCCCGGAACAGGTCGCCGACCTTCTCGCCCTGATGGGTGACAGCGCGGACAATATACCCGGCGTAAAGGGAATCGGTGAAAAGACGGCCCTGAAACTTCTGCATCAGTTCGGTTCGCTCGACGCAATCTTCGAGAGAAGCGCGGAGATAGAATCGGCTCATATACGTAAAAAGATCGAGGAGGGAAAGGAAGCCGCCGAGATGTCGATGCGGCTTGTCTCTCTCATCGATGTCCCTCTCGATGTCACATGCGACGATCTCGTAACAGGGGAGAGAGACGATGACACGCTTCTCGACATGCTCCTCGACCTCGAGTTTAACCAGGTGATCAAGGAACTCGATCTCGGCAGGACCGCGTCGAGCTCGACCTCGGACTACAGCATGGTAGGCGAGGAGGGCCTTCAGAGACTCGCGTCGGTGCTGACCGAATCCGGCAGTTTCGCGCTGGACACAGAGACGACCTCGCTCGATCCTTTTGAAGCGGAACTGGTCGGGATGTCTTTTTGCTGTGAGGAAGGGAAGGCCTATTTCGTTCCGGTCGAGTCACGAGAGAAAAAGGTAGAGACAGGGCTTTTCGATTTGGACGATGCATCGTCCGGGATTCCCCTCGCCAGGGTGAAAGAGGTGCTCGGCCCCGTCCTGGAGAGCGGCCTCACTGAAAAGACCGGACACAATATCAAGTACGACCTAAAGGTCCTGGAAGCGCACGGGCTGCCTGTCGGGAACGTTACCTGGGATACGATGATAGCTTCATACTGCATCGATCCTTCGAGACGATCCCATTCGCTTGACAACCTCGCGATGGACCATTTCCGCCACAGGATGATACCTTACAAGGAGCTGTTCGAAAAAGGCGACAGGACAAAGGATATCAGAACGGTGCCCATCGAGAGGCTCACTGAATATGCCGCCGAGGACGCCGACTACACATTCCGTCTCAGGCAGCTCTTCGAGCCCGAACTTGAGGGAACTGACGCGGGTAAACTTTTCGCCGATATCGAGATGCCTCTCAGCTTCGTTCTCAAGGGGATGGAACTCGAGGGAATGGGAGTCGATACGAAGAGGCTGAAGGCATTGTCCGGCAAGGTATCGAGCGAGCTGGACAGGTTGACCGGCGAGATATTCGAGCTTGCCGGGGAGACATTCAATATCAACTCGGGGAAACAGCTCCAGCAGATCCTCTTCGAAAAGTTGGGCCTGCCTTCTTCGAGGAAGACCAAGACCGGATATTCCACCGACGTGAGGGTGCTTACCGAACTTGCCGTTGAGTATCCCATCGCGGGCCTGGTGGTGGAATACAGGCAGCTTGCCAAGCTTGCCGGAACATATATCGATGCGCTGCCGAAGCTGGTCAGCGGAAAGACCGGTCGGATCCATACATCTTTCAACCAGACTGTGACAGCTACGGGACGCCTCTCATCGAGCGACCCGAATCTGCAGAACATCCCGATCCGTACCGAGATGGGTCGAAGGATCAGGGAGGCTTTTGTGCCGAGGAAGGGTAATGTCCTTGTCGACGCCGATTACTCCCAGATCGAGCTGAGAATAATGGCTCATCTCTCCGGTGATCCGGAACTGGTAGCTGCTTTCCGTGATGAAGCGGACATACATACCCGCACGGCGGCTCGAATATTCGGAGTAGATGAAAAGGACGTCACGCATGAGATGCGTTCGAGGGCCAAGACGATAAATTTCGGGGTGATGTACGGGCAGGGTCCGAGGGCTCTGTCACAGCAGTTGAGGATCCCCTTCGAAGAAGCGAAGGATTTTATAGAAGAGTACTTCGAGAAATATCCGGGCATCAGGGATTTCATAGATGACTCCAAGGAGACAGCGCGTGAGAAGGGGTATTCGGAGACACTCTTCGGCAGGCGCCGTCCCCTTCCCGAGATAGAGTCGGGCGACGGCAGGCTGAGAAGTTTCGCCGAGAGGATCGCGGTCAACATGCCTATCCAGGGGACCGCAGCGGACATGATCAAGATAGCCATGATCGATATAGACAAAGCTCTCGCTGAGAAGGGGCTGGAAGCGAGGATGATCCTCCAGGTCCACGATGAACTCGTCTTCGATGTGCCTCTCAGTGAAAAGGACAGTATGCTCGAACTGGTCAGGGAAAAGATGGAGGCTGCCGTTAAACTCGATGTTCCGCTGAAGGTCGAGGTCGACACAGGCAAGGACTGGCTGGAGGCGCACGGATGAAAATTCCTCTGATAGTAGTCACCGGTCCTATCGCGTCCGGAAAATCGACAGTCGCGAAGGTCATGGCAGAGGGTGGCGGCACCTACGTGGACGCCGATATGCTGGCGCACGAAGCTCTTGAGGATCCCGGTTTTGTCGAGAAACTCGGGGAGGAATTCGGGCCGGGCGTGATCGGCGATGACGGCAAGGTCTCGAGGTTGAGGTTGGCCGGGACGGTTTTCCAGGACCAGAAGAAACTCGACAGGCTCAACGTGATAATCCGCCCTTATGTCAAGAAACTCGCCCGGGAAAAGCTGAAGGAACTGGAAAAGATTTCGAAATACATAGTCCTTGATGCAGTGCTGTTTTTACAGTATAAATTCAGATTCAGGGCGGACCTCGTGGTGCTTACAGACGCGCCTGAGGAGGTCCGTATCCGCAGGATGATGCGCAGGAACGGTTTCGACAGGAAGGAAGCCGAGCTTCGTATCGAGCGCCAGAAGAAGCTTTTCGAAGACTGGGAGAAGGCCGGTGTCAGGCTCGACACTGATATCCCTCTCGCGGAGGTCCGGAAGGAAGCGGCGCGGATCAGAGAGAGTTTTCTCGAGGAATACAACCGATCGCGGAGGAAAAGTTGATGCAGGAAAGTTTGTCATCGAAAGAAGCGGCGGAAGCCGCCGCAAAGGCAGAACAGCAGCTGCTTAGCCTCAAGGAGTATCTTTGACCTCGAGACACTGCAGACCGGGGTGGCGGAGATCGAGAAGAAGATGGCCGCGCCCGATTTCTGGAATGACCGGGAAAACGCCGAGAAACTCGTAACGAGACTCAAACTGCTGAAGAGTACTCTCGATCCCTATAACAGGATCAAGGCGGACATAGATTCCCTTAAAGAACTGATAGAGCTGGGCGAGGAGGATGAATCGATCCTCGCCGATATCCTGATCGAACTGGGGAAGGTCGACCGCGGCCTCGCCAAGTTCGAGATGGCCGTGCTGCTGTCCGGGGAGAACGATCACGGGAACGCTCTTCTGAACATCCATCCAGGCGCGGGAGGGACCGAGTCTCAGGACTGGGCCGAGATGCTGCTGCGGATGTACACGAGGTTCCTCGAGACACACGAATATACCTTTAAGATGATCGACCTGCAGCCCGGCGACGAGGCAGGGATAAAAAACGCTACCCTCGAGGTTACTGGTGACCTCGCGTTCGGCAGACTCAAGTCGGAGAGCGGCATCCACCGGCTCGTGAGGATCTCGCCTTTCGACGCCAATCACAGGAGGCACACCTCGTTTGCCGCCGTACACGTATATCCCGTGATAGACGACAAGATCGA
>RCNG010002057.1_pt1 | contig 10004 bp, 7 predicted proteins | sample 2041371 | NCBI WGS metagenome assembly RCNG01 (sample SAMN09708227, study PRJNA481090) | Marine sediment metagenome, whole genome shotgun sequencing project. | biome: marine sediment; feature: ocean; material: sediment; isolation source: Sewage treatment plant 1 marine sediment (STP1) ...
TTCCTCGGCCGCGTCTGCCGAGGTATTGAACAGAATAAATGCATCCTCGTCCAAAATCCAATGGTTTCCAGGGACCATGCCGTAGTTCGGCTGACCCGCCACGGCGTCGAAATCACCGATATGAGTAAAAACGGAACCTGGATCAACGATGTCCGAATGGCGCCCGGTGCCTCCCGGCGGCTTGAAGATGGGGATCACGTCTCTTTAGGCGGCACATCCATCCGTATCTCCTGCCCGGAGCTGGCCGCCCAGCGGGAAGATGAAATCTGGATGGAACAGACCGCCATCCGACCGTCTGCGGTCTGCATCACCAGCCTCGTGGCCGATGTGCGGGGGTTCTCCGCGTTTTCCCAGAAGACCGATTCGGCGCTGGTCTACACCCTCATCAAAGCGATCTTCTCCCGATTCAGCACCATCGTAAACGAGCACCAGGGTACAGTCAAAGATTATGCCGGTGATGCGGTCTTCGCCTTCTGGGAGCACCCCGACGGGTTTTCCACCGACCATGCGCTGGCAGCCTGTCAGGCCGCCATCAGCCAGCTGCGCAGCGTTCCGGAAATCCACCGGCAACTGACGGACCGGGGGTTTTCGATGCCCCCCCCGGTGCTGGGCTGGGGGCTGACCACCGGCCAGGTTACCCTTTCCCACTACGGGTCCCGCTCCGCCGGTATGGCCTTGGTGGGAGATTGCATCAACCTGGCATTCCGCCTCTCCTCCATGGCCAACAAATCCCTTCCCGCACCGATTGTCTTGTGCCGGGAAACGGCATCGTGGGTGACGCAGGAATTGCCGCTCACGGACCTGGGAGACCAGGAGATTCGAGGCCGAACCGGACAGGAGCACCTTTTCGGCATCCAGCTGGAATGAGCATCCAACATCACGGATGACCTCGAGACATTTTCGGATATTTCGTCGCCGGAATCATCACCACTGATTGAACCCTCCCCGCGGCCCCGATGAGCGGGATCTCTGTTTCGCTTCGACAAGCGACGGGGAATGCGCTCGCTATCGCGGTTCGCATCCGTTGCGATGATCTGGACCTGAAACGCCACGTCAACAATACCCGCATCATCACCATCCATGGCGAATCGATATTTCAATTCATCTCCGCTTTGGTTATAACAGACTCATGGGGACAATCGGCGCTTTCATAATTTAAAGGAGTGGTTCGACGTGAACAATAGCACATCCGATCATAGCGACATCCTGGTGGTAGGCGGCGGCGTCATCGGTCTGGCCTGCGCCTATTACCTGGCCCGGGCCGGACAATCGGTCCGCATCATCGAACAGGAGAGCATGGGTGCAGGCGCCTCCCACGGCAACTGCGGACTGATCTTCGTCAGCGACCTGCCCCCCCTGTGCGCCCCCGGCGCCATCGGCCATGAGCTAATCCGCACCCTCCGGGGCACCTCACCCCTTTATATTAAACCGCGGCCGGACCTTTCCCTGGCCCTCTGGCTGCTTCGTTTTGCCGCCAACTGCAACCGGCGGCATCTGAAGCACGCCATCAAGGCCCGGGATGCGATCCTGCGGGTTTCGGGAGAACTCTTCAGCGACCTTTTTGCCGACGAGGATCTGGCCTGCGATTTCGAACAACGCGGGTTGCTCATGGCCTTTACCGACCCGGCGACCATGCGCGGCTATAAAAAAACCAACCGCCTGCTGGAACCCTTCGGTCTGGCCGCAACCTTTTATGATCGAGAAGCAATCCGGCAGATTGAGCCGGCCTTGAACGAGCGGGTCTGCGGGGGATGGCACCATCGGGCGGACAGCCACCTGAGGCCGGAGATGCTAATGACCGCCTGGACCCGGGCAGTCAGGGACAGGGGTGTGCGCATCGATGAAGACTGCCGGCTGGAGCGCCTCGACACTCGAAATGGGGTGATAAGCGCTGCGCTGACCAGCACCGGCCGTTTTACGGCGGACCATTTCATCCTGGCCGCCGGCGCCTGGACAACGGCCATTGGTCGCCAACTGGGTGTGCGTATCCCCGTCCAGCCGGGAAAGGGATACAGCATCACCATGGATCGTCCGGCCGTCTGCCCCACTATGCCCTGCTACCTGGTCGAAAGGAACACCGTCGTTACGCCGTGGCAGAGCGGCTATCGCCTTGGCGGCACCATGGAATTTTCCGGTTTTGACGACCAATTGAACGAACGGCGCCTGAGCAATCTGGAAACATCGGCTGCGTTATACTTAAAAACACCACTGGGCCGGCGGGTGACCGAGCGATGGACCAGCCTGCGGCCCATGAGTGTGGACGATCTGCCCATCATCGACCGCGTGCCCCAATTGGGCAATCTTTTTATCGCCACCGGCCACGGCATGCTGGGGCTCTCCACCGCAACAGGGACCGGCCGGCTCGTCGCGGACATGATTCTGGGCAGGCGTCCGCCCTTTGATCCCCTACCCTTTTCAATCAGGCGATTCGGCTGATGGGCGATGGTGAAAGGTCATAGGGATGGCTGCCGGCCCTTACGCCGGACCTTCAGCATCATCGACGGGCAGCGATAGGCAATGGCGATGTCCCCAACGCGTAAAACAACCCTGATGGTTATCGGTGCAGGGCTGGCCCTGCTGGTGCTCTTTGGCATGCTTGGCCGACTGCTCAGACCTGAAAGCATACGCGAGCGGCTTGAAGCCAAACGGACCTGCCGACTCTGTGACCTGAGCGGGATGGATTTGAGGGGAGCCGATCTGAGCGGTGCCGATCTCATCGGCGCCATATTCAAGGAGACGGATCTGAGCGGTGCAGTACTGAAGGATGCGGATCTGACCCATGCCGATGTCAGATACGCCCAAATTCAGAATGCCTTACTGGACGGGGCCACCTGGGTCAACGGCCAGACGTGTGGACCGGATTCGATCGGACGCTGCCTGACAGCCGATACCGCCGCCCTGATCGCTTCCCGCCAATGCCCGGATTGCAACCTGAAGGCCGCCACGCTGGCGTCGCTGGACCTTCAGGGCGCTTTTCTGAAAGGGGCAAACCTGTCGCGGGCGTCACTTTCTCACGCAAACCTCTCTGGTTCCGACCTGACGCGGGCCAACCTGAGCCGGGCGGTAGCCTGGCAAACTGATTTTCAAAAATGCCTCCTGCTTGAAGTGGATTTCACCGAAGCCGACCTGGCCGGGGGTGACTTTTCCGATGCCTACCTGAGAGACAGCCTCATGGTCAATACCATCCTGACAAATGGGATTTTTGAAAAGGCGGATCTTCGGCAGGCGGTTCTTCACGGTGCAGTGCTGACCGGAACGCGCCTGACGGGTGCCGACCTGTCCGGCGTCAGCCTGAAAATGGCCGACCTGTCCGGGGCTGACTTTACCGGCGCCCACCTGGATGGCGCCAACCTGGTGGGCGCCGTCATCAAGGGGACGATTTTTTCCGACGCCTACCTGGTAGGCGCAATCTGGGTCAATGGAAAACGCTGCGAAACCGGCTCCATCGGCCGGTGCGTGCAGTAAAATAGCTGATCAGCTGTTAAGCCGGTTCGTTTGGAGCGTTAAGATCGTTTAGAACGAGAACAAACCGTTTACGGTTACCGGTTGACGGTTAAGGAACGGGTTTGATGGGTTGATTGGTTCCTTGTAACGCTATCAACGCGATCTGTGAACCGTCAACCGTCAACCGGTAACCGTGAACCGTTTTCTTTCAGCTTTTCTGCTTTAAGCTATTCACTGCTTCTTCACCCCCAGCGACTTGACCCCCATAGTGTTGATCAGCTGGTTGATATCGGTGGTTTTCAGGTTCATCCCGCCTTCGGAGACAGGCAGGAGCATGATCTTTTTATTCTGCAGGGCCTCGGCGATGCGCAGTTTTACCAGCGCTTCACCGCCGGAGCCGGCCAGGGCGTTGTTCATCTCCTGGATGCCCTTGGCCTCGGCAATGCCCTCGGCCATAATGGCTTCAGCGAGCAGCTTCTGCTTCTCGTAGTACACGTCGGCTTCGATCTTGGCCTTGCGGAAGACCCCGTCAGCATCCGCGACCAGCTTATTGACTTCGCCCTTGGCTTCCTCCAGCTTGCGTTTGTATTCCTCCAGGGCGGCGTGCTGGGCGGACTTGTTCTTCTGCACCTGCTGGTCGGCCACCTTCTTGTCCTCGATGGCCTTCTGGTACTCCTTGTTGAAGCGGTAGTCTTTGGTGAGAACTTTTTCCACCACAATGCCTAAGGGGCCAAGCATGTCCTGGAGCACATCCTTGGCACGCTGAGCCTGTTTTTCCCGGCTGTCGGCCACGTAGAACTCTTCGGTGGTCAGCTCCCCGAAGATGTCCCGGGGCTTGCTGCGTGCGATGGTACGTACGATCTTGTCCCGCAGGGTAATGTCGTTGTCGGCCACGGTCTGCAGGATGAAGGGGGCCTTTTCCGCATCGATGCGGTAGGCGATGATCACGTCCAGGCTGATGTCGTTGCCATCGATGGTCTTAAAAAGCAGATCGTCGCGGCTGCGGCGGTCCCCCCGGGCCTGCTCAAAGACCATCTCCAGGTTCTGCAGCTTGGTGTCGAAGGTATGCCAGTCGTTGATAAAGGGCAAGAAAATATAGGTGGAACCCGGCGCGTAGGCCTTGTCTTCCACGCCTTTGCCGGATAGAGAGAATTTGCGGGTACGCACGCCCACTTCGGTTTCACCGGTGGTGTTGAAGACACATCCGGTGGTGGTGAACATCCAACAGACAGCCAGGATTATCCAGATGATTCGCTTCATTGGCCACCTCCTTTACGCACGTCGAAGAGCTTGAGGGCGTTGTCCAGATCCAGCGGGTTGACGCCGGCAACCCCGTCGCTGGGCAGTATGATAAGGTCCAGTCCCTTGTATACATCGGCCATTTTCAACCCCACCATTCGCTCGGCACCCATTCCCTTAAGGGCGTCGTTTTTCAGGCGCACTTTTTCCGCCTCGGCCAGCTTGACCAGCAGGTTCGCTTCGGCATTTTTAGACCTCACATACAGGTCCTTCTCGGCGATTTTACGGGTCACGTAGGCTCTCCCCTGCTCCATCTCCACATCCACGACGACGCGCCCCTCCTGAACGATCTTCTTCAGCTGGGCCTCCTCGGTGGCGGCCCGTGCCGCTGCTCGGTTGGTGAAGACCAGCTGGTCCTGGAGCTTCTTCTCCTCGATATTTTTCTGGATCTCCGGGCTGTAGCGAAAATAACGCACCAGCACGTGCTCCACCCGGATTCCCTTGCTGTTCAACTCCGCGTTGAGCAGATCCCGGGCTTCCCGGGCTTTCTTCACCCGCATGAAGCTGTTGTAAAAATCCTCGGTGGTCAGTTTGCCCAGGGTCTCTTTCAGGGCCGGCTCCGCTTTGGGGATAATGCCGTTGTCTTCGAACAGGCTGCCGGGACCGATCTTGGTAAAAACCAGGTAGGGGTCTTGGATGCGATAGAGGATCGAAACATCCACGTCAACGAAAAACCCGTCGGAGGTCTGGATGTGGGCCACCCGGTCCTTGCGGGCCGAATCGGCGGCCGTTCGCGGAAAGTCGGTCAGTTCCAGCACCTGCACGTCCCGCGGCAGGCGGTACATCTGCTGCATGCCGGGGATCACCAGGTTGAGACCGGCAGTGTGCACCTGTTTCTGGACACCGCGGTTCATTCCCAGTCGCACCACCTTGATGCCGAACTCGTTGGGCTCCACGTATACGAACAGCAGGTTGTAGGCCAACACCACGACGGCAACGGCGATGACCAGATACTTGATTTTACCGCCGCCGGGCAATTTGATTTTCGGAATGGAAAACCTCTTTTTCTTGACCATGTTAAACAGTTCCGCCCCTTGCGAGGTCTGTTCTGCCATAACGATCCTCCTTTAAATTGCCATTTTATTCCAAACAATCAATTTGGCTGGTTATGCCGGCGTACGCTGCATGGGTTCAATGCTGCTTTGCGGGTAAAAAGGGTTAAAAAACCCAACCAGCCACAATAGCCCTCCGAACAGAATCGGTGTCGCCATCAGCGTAACGATCATCCCGATGTCAATAACGGTGAGCAGCACATAGGTCAGGTAGAGGGCTGCCATGGCAGTGGCGCAGTTTTCATCGTTGGGTTCGGGGGACCGGGCGATACGGTTCTCCAAATAGACGGGGATGCCGTATCGGCCGAGGTAGCCGGCAATGGCCAGCAGGGAGAAGAACCATGCGAAGATACCCAGGCCGGCAGGACCGTAATGTCGATCCACCATGACCATGGCAATCAGGCCGCTCCCGATGCCGGCCAACCGGTCCATCACCGGCAGGGCGGTTGTTAGATAAAAGGGATCCGCTTCACCTGTTTTTCGGGAAAGGGTTTCATCCAGCCAAACAAAAACCCGCTCACGCCACCGGGTCCCCCGAGAGCTCAGTGCCGGCAGGGTAAAGCGGTGGATAGGAACGCCGTCTGAGGTTTCAGGCGGTGGTTCAGAAGCCTCGTCGGCATCACCATCCCGGGACGGACTGCCTTCCCGGGGAGGGTTATGGTTTGTGGAATCAGACATCGGAGAACTGCTTATCCAGCATGATGTTGAGAATGGTCCGATCGGTCTCGATCATTCCCTGGGTGGTCAGGGTGCCGATATTCTTCATCGTGTCTTCAGACGACCGGCCGATGATGCCGTCGGTAGCGCTGACGTTGACCCCCTGAAGCGCGAACAGTGACGCCTGCACAGCCGTTCCGGCAGCGGTGGCCAGTTTCAGGGCGCATCCGCCCTTGGCCCCGTCGCAGATCACCCCGGCCAGATCTTCGGTAAGGTTCTTGATGGCCCCTGCAATGTGCAGCTTCGTGCCACCCATCAGGTAGGTGACGCCAGCCGTGGCCCCGGCGCCGGCGGCTACCGAGCAGCCGCATATGGCGGACAGGCGCCCGGTGTAGGCTTTCACATAGGCGGTAATAATATGACTCAGTCCGATAGCCTCCAGGGTGGTGCGATGATCGACAGTAATGAATTTTTCGACGGCGACAATGGGCAGGATGGCCGTCAGGCCGTGGTTGCCCGACCCGGCGCTGCTCATGGCCGGCAGTTTGACCCCGGACATGCGGGCGTCGGCGGCCGACGATGCCAGAATTCGTGCCGCGGTGATCATATCCCGCTTCATCAGCCCCTGGCGCACCAGACGTTCCATGGTGCGGCCCACCCCCAGCCCTGGGCCGTGCTTGAGTCCATAGTCGGCCAGCCGCATGTTGACCTGAACACCGGATTCCAAGAACTTCAGATCATCGTCATCCAAGTCGTCCAGCAGTTCGATAAGCTTATCCAGGGACAGGCCCTTGAGCCAGTCTTCCAGGTCGGCCAGCCGGCGTTTGCCGTCATCGGATCCGGCTTTGGGCAGCAGCACATGGTCAGTTATGGCACTGCCGTCCAGTGCCAGGGAAACGATGTTGTCATGCAGACCGGTAATGACGGATTCAGCATTGTGCCCGTTGCCTTTGACGATGGTCTTGATGAAAAGGCCCACCTGGTCCCGGAGCAGATTGACCTTCACCCGGCCGGCCTTCACGATCTTTTGGGCAGCCGAGATAGCCGGACTGTCCACCGAATCCAGCACTTCCAGTTTCAGGGCTGCATCGCCGCCAAAGGCGCCAACCGCCGAGGCCATGTCCAGCCCGCTGAGCCCGCCGGTACCGGGAATGGACACGGCCAGGCCATTTTTATAGATATTCGGGTCCACCCAGATTTCGATTTCGTCGATCTGCTTTTCCGGCAGCAGCGACACAGCCGCAGCCGCACCTAAGGCGATAGCCACCGGTTCGGTGCAGCCCAATGCAGGCGCCACCTGAATTTTTAAAATATCCTTGACGGTATAGGTCATTTTGGTCCCCTGTCTGCGATAGGCATCAATGATCGACTTGATGGGTTTAACGCCATCATATGGTTTTTTACCTTTTTATTCAACTGCCACGCCAGGATGCGCCCTGGTGTGGCAGTTGAATAAAAAGGGCCTATGGTGATTCCCACAGGCCCTTACTTTCTCAGTGCAGGTGACGGGTTCAAACTATGACGGATTCGTAAAAAGCCCAATATCTGCGTTACTCTTCATTTCTCGTCACTGCGGCGTACCATAAGTACGCTGCCTTCGGCACCCGCGATAGCGGTATTCTCAAAATTGGCCATTCGCCGAATGTCCGCCGAAAAGATGGTGATCGATTTCCGGTTCGCTCGCTCAAGCTCGCTATCGCGGCCCGCAAGCCTTGATCTCGGGCTTATTACGAATCCGTCTGAAATGGGACTTTTTACGATTTCATCAAACTATAAACCAATAACCGATTCCAAGTTCTTCGTCTTATCCAGATTCATCGCATCTTCAAGGTTGGCATGGGTGAGGTTCGCCCCATCCATATCTGCGTTCCTGAAGTTTGCTCTTTTAAGAATGGCATTTTTGAAATTAGCGGTTTTCAGTTGAGTATTGGTAAAGTTTGAATCCACCAGGTTCAGATTAGACAGATTGGATCCGGACAAATTGCAATTGGTGAAATCAGCACCGTAGAGCGTGACCTTTTTAAGGTTTAATTGTGACAATTGCGCGCCGTTCAGATTCGCATTGTTCATATCAACACCCGTCAACACCGCCGCCCTCAAGTCAATACCGCGCAGATCACAATCAAATATGGCTACCTTGTTGATTGATGCGCCATTAAGGTTTGCATTTCTCAATATGGCCTTCGAAATTCTTGCCCCATGGATTTTTGCATTGGACATATCTGCACCGGTCAGATTGGTTTTTACAAGGATGGTGTAATCGAGATTTGCATCTTTCAGCACCGCTCCAGTCAAATCAGAATAGGATAAATTGGTCTGGAAAAAATTGCACCCGGTCAGATTGGCGTCGATCATCGAAAAATCACTCAAATACATGTTGCTGAAATCAACGCCACTTAAATCAACATTGCTGAAATCGACTCCTGTTAAATCAACATCCTTGAATGAAACATTTGACATGTTCGAATACTCAATGGCTGCATTTTTCAGGTTCACATTTTTAAATACAGCATTTGAAAAATTGCAGTGAACCATGAAAGCGTCTTCAAATGAAACACCGTCTATTTTTTTCCCGGACAGATCGAGGCCACTTAAATTTTTTCTGTCAAAATTCTTTGTAGTTTTAAGGATTCTCTCGACGGATTCACGATCTAATGGGTCATTGCTGATCCTTAGGTTCAGTTGAAAATGTTTTTTATACTGTGCCGCCCATGTAAATTTTTCTATAATCAATTCCAGAGAATCGACCGCATCCTCTCCCTTTTTATCCCTGACTGATGCAATGATGGTATGTCGGCCTTCCGACAATTGGGAGTACTTAAATTTCGACTCGGCGCCTATTTGACCATCCAGATTGGAAGTCCAGACGACCGGGCCGTCAACCATCTCTTCGTTATCAATAAATGCTTTGAAATAGACCGCTTCACCGTGTAACGCAGATGCCTCATTTGACGGGCTCGAAATGATCAGGCTGACGGGGATGTCGTTGACGGCCGTAGATATTGCTGCAGGTTTTTGGCCTTCCACACAGCCCCATAAAAAAACGAACACTGACAAAACACTGAAAAACGCTCGCCACGTTCGATTGAAAAAAACAGATTTCATACTTCAGCCCTTCCTGAATGGAGCGTTTATCGAGCCAGCCGCAGTTTGCGGATTGTATCGTGCTGGCAATCACAACATCAGCACCCGATTCCAGTCCAAGGCAGATAGCTCCCTTAGGAATCGAAGCGCGCGTGTGGTTCGAATCGTTGTCTTCGCCTCAAGAGAGCACATTGCGTGCCGGTGGTTAAGTATTTATTATATTTCAATTATTTCATATACTTGTATTTTTCAGCCGGATTACCCACTGGTTCTTTTGACGATTATTGTCTGGTTATTTGACGCAGATGGGTCATACAGAAGCCCAAGCTGAGCGTTTCAATTTTTGACACATACCCTAATTGGTTTATATGCTTTGCTATTGCGGTTTACCGATCTTAAAAAGTTCAAACCCGTTGGGATTGCCGATCTTTATCCGCCTCAGGCGGATCACCGCATAACCGGTGTCAG